>Ga0194126_10008576_pt1 | contig 13875 bp, 16 predicted proteins | sample TA2KigC150mmetaG_FD_148641 | JGI IMG/M metagenome (GOLD analysis project Ga0194126, IMG submission 148641) | Freshwater microbial communities from Lake Tanganyika, Tanzania - TA2015035 Kigoma Deep Cast 150m | ecosystem: Environmental > Aquatic > Freshwater > Lake | place: Tanzania: Lake... | reverse complement strand
ACACTGTACTCGCGCTCGGTGCAAGGGTCGGGACGGTGTGAGCCGAAGCCCTGACCCTGAACAAAGTGAAGGGGAAGGGGCGAGCGACGGACCTCTTGAACGGCTGTAACGATTCTTCGCCGCTTCGAGGTTGGATTTTGCTTGTGCTTCGTACCATTCAGAATGGTATGCTATAGGATATTAAAAGTGGAAACCCTCGCGCGTTACCTGATGATCGGCGGGATCATCCTCTTGCTCGTCGGCGGAGGTCTTTATCTTGCTTCCAAGTTCGGCATTCCACTCGGGAGGCTGCCCGGGGATATCCGCATTGAGGGAGAGCACGGAGGTTTTTATTTTCCGCTTACCACGTCAATTGTTGTTTCGGTGGTCTTGACGATCCTTCTCAACCTGATATTGAAAATCTGGGGAAAATAATCCACGACCGATTTGCGCACCTCCAATTTCAATTACCACCTTCCCAAATCTTCCATCGCGCAGACTCCCCTCGAGCCGCGCGATAGAATTCGTAGTGGCGACTTCAGTCGCCCTTGGAAATGGCTTTCCTGCAAAGTGCTTCCTGAAACCACCCCAGACCTTGAATGCGTTTCAATCCCAAACTGCTAACGCGGTCATAATAGTCATGCCTTACGAATATAGAAAACTATCGCCAAAAGAGCGTGAAGAAATCGTTGAACTCCGAAGGCAAAAGGGTTATCCGCTTCACGCGCCGCCGCATCCCTTTCGTGGAATAGGGTCTTATCTAATCACGGCGGCAAACTTTGAACACAAAGATGTAATGGACTCCCCTGAAAGGCGAACAGAGTTTCAAGAGATCCTGTTGGGTGGTTTTCGGGAGATCGAGGCGGAAATTGTTGGATGGGTCATTCTTCCAAACCATTATCATGTTCTTGCAACAGTTGAGACATTGGATCGAGTCTCCATTGTGATTCGCCTCATTCATGGAAGAACCTCCCGTAAATGGAATTTGCAGGATGGATTAACAAGGAAAAGGAGGGTCTGGTATCGGTTTTCGGATAGAAGGATGAGGAACGAGGTTCAACTGAGTCAGGCTTTTAATTATGTCCATTACAATCCCGTAAAACATGGATATGTTAAAGATGTTCGCCATTGGCAATGGTCAAGTTTGTTTTTGTATGAAGACGAACTGGGTGGGGAATGGCTGAAAGAACAATGGAGAAAATTCTCCCCGCCCGCAGATTTTGGAAAAGGCTGGGACGATTGAGTCGCAATGGCTTGTTGTTGTATAGTAGCGACTGAAGTCGCTACTACCGACAAAATATTAATGAGAACCTCCGATTTCATTTACCACCTCCCTGAATCTTCCATCGCGCAGACTCCCCTCGAGCCGCGTGATGCCTCGCGCCTGCTCGTATTGCATCGGAATACAGATCAAATCGAGCATAAGATTTTCTGTGATATTCCGCATTATCTGAATCCGGGCGATCTGCTTGTGCTCAATCAAACGCGGGTCCTCCCGGCGCGCATCTTCGCCAGGAAGGAAACCGGCGGCCGCGTGGAGTTGCTTCTTTTGCGCCGCCGCGACCGCGAGGCATTGATGTGGGAAGCCCTCGTGGGCGGCAAAGGGCTGCGCGCAGGCACGAAGATGCGCGTGGAGAACGGGCCAGCTGCAGAGATCCTTGAGGCTCTCGAAGGTTCAGAGCGATTGATAAAATTTTCCGAACCAATCGAACCATATTTTGACAAAGTTGGACATGTCCCATTACCGCCGTACATCCACGAGAAGTTGGATGACCCGGAGCGTTACCAGACTGTCTACGCGCGCGAGCCCGGATCCGCAGCCGCGCCTACGGCAGGCCTGCATTTCACGCCGGGGCTGCTCGATCAATTGAAGGAAAAGGGTGCGAATATCGCTTATGTGACTCTTCATGTGGGATTGGATACTTTTGCACCTGTCAATGAAGAAAACCCTGAGGAACACAAAATCCACACTGAATGGTGCGAATTATCTCAGGGGACCGCTGACCTGATCAATGAAACGAAAAAGAACGGCGGACGAGTCATTGCGGTGGGGACGACCAGTGTGCGGATGCTTGAATCTGCCACGCAGATCATCATGGACGATGGACCACAGACCATTGTCCCTCGTCCACCTTCCATGGTCAAGGCAATGACCGGCCTTACTTCTCTATTCATTCTGCCCGGCTTTCAATTCAAGGTCGTGGATGCGATGGTCACTAATTTCCATTTACCGAAGTCCACATTGATCATGCTGGTCAGCGCATTTGCGGGCAGGGAAAAAATATTGACTACTTACAAGATCGCCATTAAGGAAGGATATCGCTTTTATTCCTTCGGCGACGCGATGTTGATATTGTGATGTCGTTCCCTTTCTGGGACGATGTGCGAGGAGGGCGATCTTCCCGACGAAGCAATCTCATCATAAAATATGCGATTGCTCACCTGCACCCCTGCACTTGCCCTGGGCGCAAGTGCCAGGGAATGTGGCGGGCGGTGCCAGGGAACGCAGTGCGGTGCAAGTGTTGTCACGCGTTCCTCCCAATGACATATAGAAAGTGTGTTAGTGAAATCTCTTGAAACCCTCAACAAGGAGATTATCTCCTGTCGCAATTGCCCGCGCCTTGTGAAATGGCGCGAGGAAGTGGCGCGCGTAAAGCGTAAAGCCTATCAGGATAGGGAATACTGGGGCAGGCCGGTTCCGGGGTTTGGCGATCCTGATGCGCAAGTGTTCGTCGTTGGTCTCGCCCCGGGCGCGCACGGTTCCAATCGCACCGGCCGCCAATTCACCGGAGACGCCTCAGGGAATTTCCTGTACCCGGCCCTGGCGCGGGCCGGATTCGCGAATCAGGGAAGGGCTGAATCTCGGGAGGATGGCTTGATCTTGAAGGACCTGTTCATCACCGCCTGCGCCCGCTGCGCCCCTCCTGGAAACAAACCAACTGCTGAGGAACTGGCTAATTGCCAGCCATTCCTCGAAAGGGAATTGGAGATCATCAATCCCAGGGTAATCGTCTGCCTGGGTCGAACGGCATATGAGAGGATCCTGAAAATATTTTCTGAATCTGGTTTGGTAAACAAATTCTCGCATGGGGCGTCTTATCCGTTGTCCAACGGCACCTGGTTGGTCTGTTCGTATCATCCCAGCCAGCAAAACACCCAGACTGGGAAGCTGACAGTTGAGATGTTCGACTCGGTATGGAGTAAGGTCAGGGAACTCTTGAAAAAGGAAGTTAAGGCCCGTATTTTTCGAAGATGAGCATCTGGAAACTTGAAAGAAACTGTTCCAGGTGAATCACGTCACTTTTATCCTTATAGCATATGAAACACTGGTTGAAGTTCATCCTGGCATCCTTCCTGTCACTCTGTCTGCTGCTCACCCTGGGTCCATTTCTCGTGCCGGTGCCGGACCTGCCCGGCTTGGTGACCGAGAAGAGTCTGGCCGACCCTGACAGCAAATTCATCGAGGTGAATGAAGTTGCGGTCCACTACAAGGAAGCAGGCGGAAGCGAGCTGACATTTATTCTGCTGCACGGGTTTGGAGCAAGTCTGTTCTCCTGGCGGGAGGTCATGGACGATTTCTCAACTCATGGCCGGGTGATCGCCTACGACCGGCCGGCCTTTGGGCTGACGGAACGCCCAATGCCCGAGGAATGGCAGGAGAATCCCTATGGAATGAAATTCAATATTGAGCTCTTGCGGGGATTCATGGATCAGTTGGAAATCGAGCAGGCTGTGCTTGTGGGCAATTCCGCCGGCGGAGGGGTTTCAGTAGCTTTCGCGCTGGAATATCCCGAACGGGTGGAATTGTTGCTATTGGTCGATCCCGGAGTCGGCGGAGGGCGCGGTCCGCAATTTCCGGAATGGGCGTTGCCGCTTATGTGGACTCCGCAGATGCGCCATCTTGGTCCCCTGCTCGTACGCGACATCGCTCAAACCGGAAATGATACAATTCTGCGTGCCTGGTCGGATCCATCCAGAGTGACGCAGGATATCCTGGATGGTTACCGTAAACCATTAAAGGTGGAAAACTGGGATCGCGCCTTGTATGAGCTTACCTTTGCGCCCGCGTATCCCGAACTCAGACCGCAGCTCCCGAACATAATGGTACCCGTGATGATCATCGGCGGGGAGGATGATCGCCTGATCCGTCCGAGATACTTCGAGGCGATCTCGAAGGAAATTCCCGGCGCGCGGCTGTCGCTGCTCCCGAATTGCGGACATGTTCCTCACGAGGAGTGTCCGGTGGAATTCATGGCCGAAGTGGAAGGGTTGTTGAATTTGAAATGAAGCTGAATTTGATCACTCCGGGGGAGATTGCTCCCGATTTCGAACTGGAGGCGGTAGATGGAAGCCATGTCCGCCTATCCGATTTCCGGGGGAAGAAGACGGTCGTGCTTGCCTTCCTGCGCGGTTTCCTTTGACCTTATTGCCGAGCGCAGTTGGCGCGAATGAAGTTCAACTATGCTGCATTCACCGAAAGGAACGCCGAAATCGTTGCCGTCGGGCCGAACACGGCGGAGGAATTTCGTAGGTATTGGGCAAACGAGCGTATCCCATTCATCGGGCTGCCTGATCCGACCCATCGGGTCGCCAGGTTGTATCGTCAGGAAGTCAACCTGTTCAAATTGGGACGCATGCCCTTGAATTGTGTCCTGGATCGCGAGGGACGGATCCGCTACATTCATTACGGCTCATCGATGCGGGATATCCCGGAGAACGAAACCTTTCTGGATGTAATAGACCAATTGGATAACTCATCCACATAATATGACATTGGGACGGATCGCGTTCCTCGGCTCTGGCGAGACCTCCCTGGCGGGCGGCCGCATCTTTGAATCATTGGCCAGGCAGCTGCCCAGTCCGCTGCGCATCTCCATTCTGGAAACCCCTGCCGGTTTCGAGCTGAATGCCTCGTTGGTGGCCGGACGGGTCGGGGAATTTCTTAAAAACCGCCTGGGAAATTATCAGCCGCTGATCGATCTGATCCCCGCGCGAAAGAAGGGAACCGATCTCAGCCCTGATCATCCGGAAATCCTGAAGCCGTTGTTGAAGGCGAACATGATTTTCATGGGGCCGGGCAGCCCGACGTATGCCGTACGTCAACTGCATGACTCTCTCGCGTGGGAGATCGTGAAGGCAAGGCACCGGCAGGGAGCCACGCTAGTGTTCGCTTCCGCGGCGACGATCTCCGTGGGCGCATGGGTTCTGCCGGTGTACGAGATCTTCAAGGCGGGTGAGGACGTTCACGCACGGCCGGGTCTCGACTTCTTCAGGGATTTTGGTTTGGACCTTTCGTTCATCCCACATTGGAACAATGCCGAGGGCGGTGTGGACCTGGATACCAGCCGTTGTTTTGTGGGAATGGAGCGGTTTGACCTGTGGCGCAGCATGCTGCCGCAGCAAAACGTCATCCTTGGGCTCGATGAGCATTCCGGGGTCATTCTGGATTTTGAGAAGAAAGCCTGTGAAGTCCATGGTGTCAGTTCGGTCACTGTGTTGCATGCCGAAGGGACGGGCATTTATCCGGCGGGGGCGAATTGCCTGTTCAACGAACTGGGCGGGTTTACGGCACCCGAACCTCTCGATCGTGGAATCCGTCCGGAGGTTTGGCAGATGGTGCTGGCATCGGAACGGGACGAAGCGGAGAATCCGCCTGCACAGGTGATGGGATTTCTGAAACTGCGGGAAGCCGCGCGTGCCCGCAAGGATTTTACCGAATCGGACCGGTTGCGCGAGGCAATCCTTGGGCATGGCTGGGAAGTGCGGGATACGCCGGAAGGCCAGAGGCTGGTCAGATTGCCTTAGCGCATCAAGTTTCCAATGCGACCTACAATTTTGAATGTCAATGAGATACAATACCCGCGTACGCAAAGGAGCATTCCATGCGCGCGGTGGATATCATCGTCAAGAAACGCAATCGCCTTGAATTAACTGCGGGGGAGATCGGGTTCTTTATCGATGGATTTTCCAGGGGGGAGATAGCGGATTATCAAGCCTCCGCCTTTGCGATGGCGGTATTGCTGAATGGGATGACACCCGCGGAGACTGCCGAATTGACCCTCGCCATGGCCGGGTCGGGTCAGGTGCTGGACTTGAGCGGGATCGTGGATATTGCGGTAGACAAACACTCCTCCGGTGGAGTGGGGGACAAGACCAGCCTGGCGGTCCTTCCAATGATTGCGGCTTGCGGCTTGCCGGTTGGGAAGATGTCCGGTCGAGGGCTTGGATTCAGCGGCGGGACATTGGATAAACTGGAATCCATTCCCGGGTATCGCGTCGACCTGACCACAGAGGAGTTCAAGCGGCAATTGAAGGAGAAGGGAATCGTCCTGACCGGTCAATCCCTGGACCTTGCGCCGGCGGATGGCAAATTGTATGCCCTGCGGGATGTGACGGGTACGGTTCCCTCCATGCCCCTGATCGCCTCCTCGATCATGTGCAAGAAGATCGCGGCGGGGGCTCAGGCCATCCTTCTGGATGTGAAGACCGGCCTGGGCGCCTTCATGGAAACACTCGACCAAGCACGCGAACTTGCCGGATTAATGGTGGATATCGGGAGGTTGGCCGGACGGGAGACCCTCGCCTTGCTTTCGGATATGAACCAGCCTCTCGGCAGGGCTGTAGGAAACGCCCTGGAAGTGATCGAAGCGATCGACACCCTGCATGGAGGAGGCCCTGCAGACTTCCGGGGGCACTGCCTGCATGTTGCCGCGCATATGTTGGTTCTGGGAAAGCGGGCTAAGGATTTGCAGTCTGGTCGCGCCCTGGTTGAAAAGTCCCTCGCGGATGGAAGCGCATGGGAGCAATTTCGTGTGCTGGTCCGCGCACAGGGCGGCGATGTATCCTTCATTGATGATCGCGGGAAATTACCCCGCGCAAGCCTGGTCGAGGTCGAAAAAGCCCCTCGAAGCGGGACAGTTGCCCAGGTCCACGCGCGCATCGTCGGCGAGGCGGCGGTGGCGCTCGGGGCTGGACGCGCAAGGAAGGGTGATCCAATCGATCATGCAGTTGGATTTCTCATCCTGAAGAAGGTTGGTGATCGCGTCGAAAAAGGTGAACCGCTTTTCGAAATCCACGCCAACCACCCCGAAAAGCTGGAAGATGCGCGTAAAAGCGTACTTTCTGCCCATGTAATTAGTGATGAATCTGTATCGCCGTTACCCCTGTTTTACGGGTAAAATATCGTGTAGTCTTGCGATTTTGACGTGATTCGGGCATACTTATCGAATTAAAATGGAAAAGATCTCCCTGCGAATGTATCTGCGCGAGATCGAGAACCTCATCGATCAGGGCGGGACGAATGAGGCGATCGCTCATTGCCGTCACATTCTTACCACGTTTCCGAAACACATCGAGGCTTACCGCCTGCTGGGGAAATCCTACCTCGAAGGCCGCCGCTATGATGAGGCGGTGGATATCTTCAGCCGGGTGTTGATGAGCGTGCCGGATGATTTCGTCTCGCATGTGGGGATGAGCATCATTCGTGACGAGGAACGGAAACTGGATGATGCCATCTGGCATATGGAACGCGCCTTTGAATCCCAGCCTTCGAACCCCGCCATCCAGGGTGAATTGCAGCGGCTGTATGGACGGCGGGATGGAATGGAACCCCCGAAGGTTCGCATGACTCGTGGGGCGCTGGCTCACATGTACATGCAGGGCGAGTTGTATCCACAGGCGATTGCAGAGACTCGCGCCGTGCTTTCGCAGGATCCACAGCGGGCGGATATGCAAGTATTGCTTGCCCGGGCATATTTCAAAAGCGGCCAACGAGCGGACGCCTCCGAAATGTGCCGGAGGCTGCTCACCCGCTACCCGTATTGTCTGGATGCCAATCGCATCCTGCTCGATCTGTCCCCAGCCCGAAATGGTGGATCGGATTCAGAAGTCTTCCACACTCGCGTAAACGAATTGGACCCCTACGCCACATTTGTCAAGGGTTCGGTCTTTCAATCGAATGAGGTGGCGGATAATGCCATAACCATCGAAAAACATCAATTTACCGGAGAGGAAATTCCGATGGGGCAGGAATGGAATTCCTCGCTCGGGATCGGGCTCACAACCGCCTCCGCCGTTGCTGCGGAACAACCGGAATGGCTGAAGGGATTTTCTGCTGACTCCTCGGAATCCACCGCCGTGAGGCCGGATGCTTCGACGATCGTGTCAAAACCCAAGGAGGAGATCCCGGATTTCCTGCGCGAGGCCGGCTGGAGCCAGTCCACCGGTCCCGAACAGCCAACTTCGATATTCGAATCCGGCGACGAGACCTTGTCGCCCGTGGAAATGCCGGACTGGCTCAAAAGCCAGATGCCGGATGGATCCATACAACCCTTTGGATCGATACAAGCCGGCGATGACACCCTGTTATCCTCATCAACGCCAGGCTGGCTTTCTGGACTTGAAGGCTCGAGTGCGGGACAGCCTGCAACACCGACGCCTTCAGCCGATATGCCGGATTGGTTGAATGGGTTGGGAGGACCGGAATCAGATGCATCCACTCCAGAGCCGGGAAATGAGGTACCGGATTGGTTGCAAGGTTCAGTTGCGGTTCAGCCGGCACAAGCAGAATCCTTTACTGGGGCGGAGGGACCTGATTGGTTGAGCGGTTTGGGCGCCTCAGATGCACCTGCGGTCGAACCGTCACCGTCGCCCACACCGGTTGAAGCTCCGGATTGGCTTGCCGGCTTGGGTCAGCCGAACCCCGCGGATTCGGTTCAGGCTGAGGAGGTCCCGGATTGGTTGAGCGAACTGGGGCGAGGAAAATCAACCGAATCTGCCTCCGCTCCCGCGGCAGAATCGCCCGATTGGCCGCGCGGAATGGCCTCGGATCAACCTCCCGAATCATTTGATGCCATACAACAATCCGGGGGCGTTCTGGAAGATCTTTCATCGAGTGCTGCTCCTGGTGGAGAAATGGCATGGTCTGAGATCGGCCAGGAGGCGAAGGCGGGTCCTACGGAGCAGGAACAGGAAGATGGCATCGCCTGGCTTGAGTCGCTGGCTGCCAAACACGGCGCGAAGCCCGAGGAACTTGTTTCTGATCCCTCCCGCCGGTCGGATTCTCCACCCCCATGGATTGAACAGGAACGGGCAGCCTCGACTTCAGGCGACCAGGCATTACCGGAGGCTTTGGGACCGGGTAATGCCCCTGTATCTTCCGCAGAACGCGCCGATACACAAACCTGGCTGGATTCACTCGCCTCGCGGCAGGGAGCCACGCAAGAGCCTGCTGGTCCTGCTCCACGTAAATCAGCCTTTGAGTCTGTCCCGCCCGGGATGAATGTCGAACAACTGGGGTCTTCGGCGGAGGAACAAGATGACGCCATTGCCTGGTTGGAAGCTCTGGCTGCGAAACACGGAGCCAAGCCGGAAGAACTCATAACCGATCCGGAGAAGCGCAAGGAGACCCCACCGGACTGGGTCCAACAAACCCGGTCGGCTTTTGAGTCACAGCCGCCTGCACCAGTGGGGTCTGCACCGGATTCCGGGCTGTGGTCTCCAGAAGCAAAAAATATCGGGGAACAATTCTTCGCCGAATTCGAAGGCACCGCTGGGCAAGGCACCCAAGAGCAAGACGAGACCGGTCTGTGGCTAAAGCAAAAGTTGGATTCGCAAATCGCGGATCAGGAAGCTGCTCCACCTGCGGAACTTCCTCAATGGATCGCCGATAAGGAGCCGGAACCATCCCTGGAGGGATCGGACTTGCCGGATTGGCTGCAACCAGCCCAAGACGAGAAATCGGGGGCAAGCGATTTCATTCCCAAAGTGGAACACATGTCGCAAAGTGACCTTGCGGATTGGTTGGGCAACCTGGATGAGGAACCAAAGGTCACCCCGGAACCGACTTCCTCCGATCGTGATCTCCCGGATTGGCTCAGCCATGCGGATGAGGAGGCGCCCATCGAGTCGCCCGGGTGGACCAAACCTCCTGAAGTGGAAGCCGGGACCGCTACCGGCTTGACCGAGGAAACCGCCTTGCCTGCGATGGAATCCGACCTGCCCGCCTGGCTTAAAGGCGTGGATCAGCCGATGGAAGAAATGGGTGAGGATGTCACCCCCAGGATGCCGGGGGAGGAGAAACCTTCAGCCGAGAAGCTGCGGCCAAAACCAACCGAACCTTCCGATTGGCAACCTATGGAACGGATGCCTCCCTCCACCGTGCGGTTTGCCGACCTTTCCATGCAGCCACCAAGACCAAAACCCAAAACTCCTGAACGACCCTCGCACGAGCCGACTTATGAACCGATCGATGAGGAATTCAAGCATTCACCGCAGGTTGAAAAGGAAACGCCGATAACTCCGACGCCGATCGGCCGGCCGCGCGTTCAACCGCCGGCCCAACCCGTGGTATCACCACCCGTTCGGTCGGCTGGACCGTCTGCGGTACCGGTCCCAGCAACGCCTCCTGCGGCCACCGAAAAAGTGGCGACGGTAAGGAAGGGAAGTGTCCGGGTGAGCGCGCCCCAACCGGTGAGCTCGTCGGCGTTGAACCAGGCCAAGGATGAGCTGGACCGGGGCGATATCCCCGCGGCGCTGGAACATTACGGCAAATTGATCAAGAAGGGCAAGCACCTCGAGGAAACCATCCGTGACCTCAACGACTCGATCTACCGCTATCCTGTAGAGGTTGGCATCTGGCAGACTCTGGGGGATGCCTATATGCGCGCCAATCGTTTGAAGGAAGCGCTCGAAGCGTACAACAAGGCAGAAGAGTTAATTCGGTGACATTAGAGCGAGAGCCAATCTCGCTCTAATCATCTATTTTCCAGGAGGAATTTGTGGAAAGAACGTTCGTACTTGTAAAACCCGACGGCGTTCAACGCACGCTTGTCGGCGAAATTATTTCACGCCTCGAACGCCGAGGCTTGCGGCTGGTAGCAGCCAAATTCATGCAGGTTGGCAGGGATTTGGCGGAGACTCATTATGCGATCCACAAGGGCAAACCGTTCTACGAGGGATTGATCGCCTACATCCTGTCTGCCCCGGTGATGGCCATGGTGTGGGAGGGGCCGAACGCGGTTGCTGCCGTGCGTCAGACCATGGGCTCGACCCGTCCAACCGAGGCCGCTCCGGGCTCCGTGCGGCACGATTTTGGTCTTGAAGTGGGCCGCAACCTGACCCATGCCTCCGATTCCATTGAGAATGGTGAGATGGAAGTAGCCCTGTGGTTCAAGAAGGAGGAATTGGTGGACTGGCAGCGGGACGTTGACCGCTGGGCCTTTGAAAATTGAGTCGAGGAAAGAAAATAGAGAATGATGCCTCCCGCAGGATTTCCTGCGGGAGGTTTCTATTGCAATCTCAACAGTACTTTTCCGTCTCCCCAAAGGTCTTCGAGCTGATAGAATTTTCTTTGGTCCGGCGAGAAGAGGTGGACGACCACGCCGCCGTAATCGACCACCATCCAGCCTTCGCGGGCCAGTCCCTCCTTCCGACCTTTCCTGCGGTGCTTGGAGCGCATATCGTCCAGGATGGCATTTGCCAGGGCATCCAGCATGCGGTCGCTGGTGCCGGTACAAATGACAAAATAATCGGTAAAGGATGCAATTTCTTTAATGTCGATTAGAACGATGTCCTCCCCCTTCTTGTCTTCCAGGGAGTTGACAATCTCACGTGCGAGTTCGAGTGTATTCAGGGTCACCTCTGGGATTATGAATTGACAGCTTGTTGCTTCATCGTTGCGGAAAAGATCTTGGTGTAGACGGAACCGGAGGGGCGCAGATCGCTCTTGAAAAGGTGGATCGAATCCACGCGTAACGGTTCGATCCGGCCAAGTTGCATACCCGCAAGCGTGGTGCGAATCCTTTGAATGTCAGCGGCGGAGACAGCCTGGCGTACACGGCCTAGGGTGAGATGAGGGGAAAAAGTCCGCTCCTCCCGTGTGTAGCCTAGTTTATCCGCCGCAGTCTCGATATTTTGCTGCATCATGGCCAACGTGGAAGGGGCCTGCAAACCGATCCAAATCACGCGCGGCTGCCTGGGGTTTGGGAAACAACCCAGACTGCCAAACTGCATTTCGAAGGTGGGTAGTGCCTGTGTTTCCCGTGTGAGGATCTGCTTCAGGAATTCCAAATTCGAGAGGGGTACCTCTCCGAGAAATTTCAACGTCAAATGCAGGTTCTGCGGTGGAACCCAACGGACCAGGGCATTACCCATTTTTTGTTTCAAGGGATGGATTTGTTTGTGAATCTCGTCCTGAGTGGCGGGAGGAAGTTCTATGGCGATAAAGGCTCGCATAATTCTCAGGAAACTTGTCCGGCCGCGATCGATTCTTCCACCGCTTGCACCAGATTGCGAAAGCTCACAGGCTTGGTGAGATAGCGGAATGCGCCGGCTTCCAGTCCGGTCTTGATGTCTGCTGGAAGACTCTTGGCTGAGACTATGATCACGGGAATGCCCGATAGATCCGGCTCACGACGGATGTAGCGCAGCACTTCCAGGCCGGAGATATCCGGCATCATCACATCCAGCAGGATGACATGTGGTTTTTCCTGGGCGATCAGGGGAATGGCCGGACCGCTGCTGAACATCTTGAGCACTCGATAGCCGCTCACGCGCATCATTTCTGCGAACATCTCGGCGGCATCCGGTTCGTCTTCGATAATCATTACGGTCTTCTGGGGATCCATCTCGTTCCTCTTCCCAGTCAAAAATAGCACACTCCATTCCTTTTTGCAAGAGGACCGATTTTCCTAGGTAAGAAACAGTATGTCTCAATGTTCTAAACGATGTCGAAAGAGGAATCATGACGGATTTGGAAACCTTCCGGCTCGGAAAAAACGAGTTCTTTGCCCATCATCCGCAGAGTCCCTTGAGTCAGGAGCAGAAACAGGTATTTCAGGGGTTGAATTACTTCCCTGAAAATGGATCCCTGCGCCTGGAGGTGACCATGCATCAATTTCCCCAACCGGAGGAACTTGAAATGCAAACCTCCACGGGAGGTGTCCAGCGTTATGTGCGATTTGGGCGTATTCGGTTTCAGGTCGATGGGCAGGAGGCAGAATTGACCGTCTTCCAGAACGTTCACGGCTTTTTCCTGCCCTTCGTGGATTCGCTGGCCGGCAGCGAGACCTATCCCGCGGGCAGATATCTCGAACCCGAGGCACTCCCCGGCGCACGCCTGCTGGTGGACTTCAACCTGGCCTACAATCCATATTGTGCTTACAACGAAATGTGGTCTTGCCCGGTCCCTCCGGCTGAGAATCGCCTGAAGGTTCCGATTCGCGCGGGGGAGAAATTATTCAAGGAATGAAATAGGCGGTCTAGGGGGGTTCAATGATCAATTCGATGCCTTTTCGAGCACATTCAGCAGGGCATCGTACTCATCGCAGCATTCCGGACACAGGTCGAGGTGCTCCCGGATCAACGGCATGACCTTGGACGCGTCGTGCAATCGTACTTCCCGTTCCACGAATTCATCCAAATGGGAATACATCTCCTCGCAAGACATCTCTTCACTGCGGATATTTTCGAGGATTTTCAGGAATTTCACCACGACTTCGTCTTCTAATTCCGGAAGCCGAGTCTTGTGTGTTCCAGAGGGTTTGGCGGGATTCAACTTTTTCATGCCATGATCCAAGACGGTTAATGTAATCTTAATCTTACTTTCCTTCGAAAGCGGCGAGCAGATCCTGAGGGGAAATGTCTTCCAAGGCCATTCTCCTTTTCAGACGCAGACGAGCGTCGTGCAGCAATTTATATAGCGCATTTCGATTGGTTTTCATGCGCCTGGCTGCTTCCTCCATGGGGACATCCTCCAGACCAAGCAGGATCAAAGCCTGACGTTGTTTGGGGGTCAATTCCTGCTCCAGGATGCGACGGACCCGGGCAAGCATGTCCTTGCGCTCCGCCGACGTTTCGGGCGAGACTTGGGGATCCGCCAGCAGACCGGGTGGAGGC
>Ga0194126_10008566_pt1 | contig 13885 bp, 12 predicted proteins | sample TA2KigC150mmetaG_FD_148641 | JGI IMG/M metagenome (GOLD analysis project Ga0194126, IMG submission 148641) | Freshwater microbial communities from Lake Tanganyika, Tanzania - TA2015035 Kigoma Deep Cast 150m | ecosystem: Environmental > Aquatic > Freshwater > Lake | place: Tanzania: Lake... | reverse complement strand
CGCCGTTGCGTTACCTTCCAATCCTTGGGTCGCGGGGTTCATCTCCTGGTTTCCTTTCTTTGGTTGAGAAAGCCACCAGAGGTTAATCCCCGCGGCCCTACATAGGATCTATCCCTATGCAAGTAGAGTCCGCCCTCCGGAGGAGCAGCAGCCCTGGAAACGGCTCAATTTGGGCGCTACCCCCGCGTGCTTGAGGACTAGAGGATTCGACTCGCTGGGATTCCTGTTCGTCTCCTTTACGACCAGGCACCCAGGAAGGCTGATTGCACCCAATCCCTCCCCCTTGGTCACATAGGCCATGCCGCCAGAGCCCTCCTCCCAGAAGACCCTTCGGAATCGTTCTAAATGTGGGTAGAAGTGTGGGTAAGACGCCGCCGATCATCATCCTTTATAGAGCATAACGGCGGAGTGTTCCTCCGCCGTACTCCGAAAACGCGACCCACCCCCGACGCAGCGCCGTGCGTATAAAGTTAGGCTCGGGGTTCAGGTCACGCAACCGCCCCTACCCCCCCCCGCATCTCCCTCACCAACGCCCTCGCCAACTCGCTCACATCCGCCTGGGCGGCACCCTTCTGCGCCGCCAGCCCGCGAATGATCTCGCCCTGCCGCGGACTCTCCACCTTCCCGTAGCTGAGAAACGTCGTCAGCACCTTGTCATGCCCGAGGTTCTGGCTCCACGCCTTGAACTCCTCGGGAGTCTGGCACATCGACTGCCCCAGCCGGACGAGAGTGTTCCTGAAGCTGTGGGGATTGAAGTACGGGAGGTTGGCGCTGGCGAAAGCATCGCGGAAGATGGTGCGGATGCGGGCGGCGCTGCTCCAGTGGGCCCTATCCAGCCCGATCACCTCGAACTGCCGCGACCGCCCCACTGCAATCCGCGTCGCCGGAAACAGTGGATCGTCATTGCCCCATAGCATCTCCTCCCGTAGAAACGCCACCCACTGCGTCACGATCTGGCGAATCTCCTCGCCAACCGGAAAGAAGTAGGTGGTGAAGGTCTTGCTGAATTTCGTCTGGACCTCGCGGGCATCCTGCTCGACGTAGCCCGCGGCGAGGTTGACGTGCTTCAGCTTCATCGAGGCTATGGCACTGTCCCGCGCACCCGTCAGCAACGTGAAGGCGACAAGGGCGCGGTCGCGGCGCTGGATCGCGCTCTCGGACGGCATCAGGGCGATGACGTGTTTAACCTGTTCCACGGTCGGCCCCACCTGCTCGCGCCGGGCCGTGGCCACGCGCACATCCTTTTCCGAGAGATTGAAGTAGTCGGCGTCCGAATACTGAAAGCGCGACTTGCAGCCTGGCTGCCAGGCAAGCCATTGGAAGAACCGCTTGCAGTGCGCGAACGTCGCATTCAGGGTCGCCTTGCTGAGCCTCTCCCCCGACCGCTGCGCCCTTTGCTCGGCCAGGCGCCTCTTGAACGCGATGGCCTGCTCGAAGTGAAACGCCTTGAAATCCCGGTGCCGGGTATCGGCCTCGAAGCGCGCCAACGCATCTGCCACCGCGTCCACCGTGGGCTCGCTGTGGCGCTTGGCTTCCTTTAGATAGGCGAAATAGCGGCGCTTGAGGCGCTCGTTTTCGGGGTTGTGCGTTGTCATGGTCTGGTATTCCCTATCCGAGGTCACTGTTTACGGAGAGCTCGGCGCTCTCATCTATGTGTGGCAGTGCCTGCGGTAGCGTGACGTCCAGTTTCCCGCGAACCTGCTCCATCCGGGCCAGGCTGACGCGCCGGTACATCATCGCGTCGCACGCCGGGCACATGCCGATTAGGTTCCCCTGCGTCGCGGTCAATGGCACGTAGTCCGCCATTTCGCCAGCCGGTGCCCGCGGCATGCGGCAACGCACGCAATACATCTCCCCCGGCTGGCAGGTGCGCTTGTTCTTCATCCGCCGCGCCCGTAGGAAGGCCACCAGGTCGGCCCCGAGGATCAGGATCGGGCGCCGCTTGTCGCTGGTTGGGAGCCCGGATTTGACCCATTGCCGCACGGTGTTCCGATGAACGCCAAACAGGCTGGCCACCTCCTCCACGGTGTAGTTCCGGTGGATTTTGGCCAGGCGCGGGTTCGGGTGACGCTTACTCATGGGTCTACCCGGCCACCCTGTTCATTCGCCGCGACTGGCGCGGGCGTAAGCGCTGGCGGTCTTGGCTGAGTCAACGGTGCTGCTGACACTTTCCGCGCGTGGCGCGCCGAAAACCGGCGAAACCGGTAAAACCGATTCCACCTGCCAGGCTTCCGCCGAGCGGTTGCCGCTGGCGCGCACAAAACGCCGGCCATCGATGATGCGGCCGGCGTGCCGCCTGATCCACCGTCCGAGCCGGCGGCGGTTGATCTCGCCGCGTTCGTCGGCAATGTCGCGTAGCACTTCGCGCAGTTCCGCGTGTTCGTCGCCGAATGCCGATACCCGAACGGCATCGCGCACCATCGCCGCCGTCCTGCCGAATGCCCCTTGCCAGCCACTTAGCAGGCGGCCCAGCGTTTCACGATCCGGGTCTTCGGCCATGGCCTCGAACACGGACCCCGTCGCGTCCGCTAGGCCCAGCCAGAGCAGCGGCTGCCGGCACAGATCGGACCAGTCGCCGTAGCCCGCCATCGACTTGCAGTCGGCCTTGGGCCTGCCGGCCACGATCCACGCGCGCACGATGGTCAGTGCCGCCGCCACATAGCGCCCGCGCTCGCGCAGCACCTCGCTCACCAGCTCCGGCCGCCTGAAACTGCGCGCTGCCGGGACCTCGCAGCCAGGGTCGAGGTGGATGGTAATGCAGCGACGAGTCATGTCCTGCACTGGCCCGACGTTATTGCCGCTGGAGAGCAACACGGTACGGGTGCTGACGGTGGCCGTCTTTGACACCCCCAGAATGCGCCCGCTCATGTACTGGGACGTGAGCGCGGTGCACAAGCTCTTGTGCGCAACAAGATCGCCGGTGAGATTGTCGAACTCGATCACCGCTGGCGCGCGCAACAGCTCAGCGAGCAGCAGCTTGCGGCATTCCTCGTCATCAGCCGGAAAGGTGGTCGGCGTGCCTCGCTGCGGCGTGGCAAAGGTCGTGATCAGTTCGCACAGGTAGGATTTGCCCGACCCCACCATGTGCGCGCGTGCGTGGAACATCGGCGCGTGCGTGAGGCTCGGCCTGACGGCAGCGGTAAGCAGCGCCGACAAGGCAGCCGCCAGGTCGGTATCGCGGGCAAAGCTGAATTCCGCCAACAGGTCTTGGAGCAACGCCAGTGCAGCCTTTGCCTCGGCAAGGCTCGGAGCCTCGGGAATCGCGAACTCCCGCGCATCGAACACTCCGAACATGCCGGTGGACGGGTCATACCCCGCCGCCGTCATCAGGCTGCCATCCGAGCGCAAGTAGGGCTGTCGCGTCAGACCGCTCAGCACCGGCAGGTGGTGATAGCTCGTGGAATCGAACAGCACCGTCGCATGGCGGGCCGGCGGATCGGTGCGTACCCAGTCCCCGGAGCGCGCATCGAACCGTTCCCAGGTGGCCGCCCCCGCCAATGCCCGCACCAGGGCTGGCGCACTGATCTCCTGCACGCGGGTCTCGCGGGTGCCGGGGTCGGTGACCACGGTCACGATCAACCCGCCACGCTGGTAGTGGCGCCGCGAGTGCGCGAGCTCCCGCTCGGCCGCATCCACCACGCGATGGATCTCCCCTGCCATGATGCGGATGGTGGGTTTCATGCGCGCGGCGTTGACTTCGATGTCCACATAGCGCAGCAGGTCGCGCACATGCCGCTCGGCGCAATGGCCGTGCAGACACTTGAACCCGCCTATGGGCCAGTTGTCGTCGGGCTCGAAATAGGCCGTGCCGCCGTTCACCGCGCCTGTGTGCTCCGTCACCCAGGGGCAGGTAATGTCGTGCTTGCCATCGCCCAGCGGCGCCTTGTACAGGCCACGATCCCGCAACGCGACCAGCACGCTGTTCTCCTCGGGGCGTGCAATCCAGACCGGGTCGCCGTCACTCGGGCGCTGCTGCGCGGCACGCGGGCCCGGTCGTACGGGCCGCCCGGTGGATGCCATCTCCAGCTCGAGGCCATCGACAAGGTCCTCGACCGAATAGCGCAGGTCAGGCGACCAGGCTGCCATGCGGCACTGGAACGGCGGCATGTGCTTGCCGTTCACCGCGACCGGCAGACGGGCCAGCCGCGCCCTCGGGCCGTTGGCACCGGGGTCGCAGAGGCCGGCGGCAACGATGGCATTCATCAGGCGATCGGCAACTCTGCCGTCAGCCAGCGGTTCACGGAGCAGATACCCGGCTTGATGATTGCCGGGCGAGGTCTCCAGCAGCCACGACGGCGACAAGGTCAGCCGCTCCAGGGCCACCTTGGTGCCAATGTCGTCTAGCATCACCGCGTGCAGAGCCTGAAAGCGCGCCTTCAGCCGCCGAAATTGGCCTGCCTCGTCGGACCTGAAGACCGCAAGACTGAAATAATTGTTGGTGCCGGCGGGCAGACCGGTGGCCTCCTCGAGCACGCCCCGCCAAGCCCTTCCGGACCAGACCTTGCCCGGAGCAGTAGCCGGGTTGCCCTGGAAGCTGATCACCACCGGACGCGCATCCGAAAGCTCGTCGCCGAACACGGCGCGCAGGAATTCACCGTTACCGACTAGATCGGTTTTGCCGGTTATGTCGGTTTCTGCGGGGGCGAGCGGCAAAAGTGTCGCGCCGGAGGTCATTTCCCCGCCCCTACGCGGCAGCTTTGCGCGCCGCTTCCAAGTTCACGACAAGAGCGCGGATCTCTTCGTCAGATTTACCGGCGACCCGGGCCGCGTTAAGGGCCTCGACCTCATGCGCAGGCCAGCCCACGCAGCGCGAACCCAGGCTCACCTGCTTGGTCCACAAACCTTGGGAAATGCGAAGGTAGATCGTCGAGCGGGAGTAGCCCGATTCAGTTTTGACGGCAGGAAGCCGGTAAATGGTCTGCGGCATGTTTGCACCCCTTTAGGTGTTGTTGAACATGCCGCGATTTCGAACCAGCTAGGGGGCTAGCCTGCAAGCTAGCTCGATAAGTGCCCGTCAACGCTTGGGTTTTGCCCGCTTCGAGCCAGCCCCCTTTTGCCTCCCTATGACCAATCCTGTCCACATACCCGCGGGAGAAGTTTCTTCCGACGTGAGCTGCTTCAGGCGGGAGACGGAAATGCCCTCCTCCTCAGCCACCCGTTGCAGAAATGCCTTGGTTCCCCTGGCCCTCTCCTCGCGAATGTGCGCGCGTAGCCTTTCGCGGCGCTGTTCGGGTGGTTCGGTTGCGGCCTTATCCGCCGGCTTGTCCACCAGACGAAGCAAAGCGCCCTTGTCCAAGGTGATGACATTCTTCTTGATGGCCAGCACTTCAGTGAGCGGGCGCGTATGACCGGCAAGCGAAAGGGCGAGGCGATCCCCGGCCAGAAGCGTGACGCGGCTCCGGTGCTTTCGCCCCCTGAGTACGCCGATATGCCACTGGTTGCCCTCTGCCACGGTGGGCTCTTGATCACCCAACCCCAGTAACTGCGCCAGCAGGCCGGCAATCAGGTCGCATGTCGTTTGCCACTGCTCCAGCCGGCCGACCGGGACAGACACCCGATTGATGTCACTACGCTTGTCGCAAACGATGAACGACGCCGTGCCGCAATTGGCGGTAGGCGGCGTGTGCACCGGCATCACGCACTCGCGTTCGCAGCCGGGGCAGATCGCGCTCGCGGCCGAGCGCGCTTTCGCAATCAGCTTCTGCGACTTCATCGCGGCCACCGCAACCGCTGGCCACTGGCTCAGTTCCTCCTCATTGATGAGAACCGCAGCGCCCTGCACAGCGCCGACGCGCGCGAGAAGCTCGATCAGGGCAGCTTGCGGCGTCATGCCTCGGGGGCGACGGCGTCTGGCGCCAGTTCCCTGGGTTCGATCCCCGAGGCGTTCAGCATGGCGCGCAGCTTGAGGTCGAGCTCATCGTACTTGAGGGAGCAGGAATTCGGGTGCGTGATGCGGATCGTCACGGCCTTGGGCGGCGCCTTGGCGCCCACCAGGACCGTCGCAGCAAGCTCCACCTGGGTAACGTTGTACAGGTGCAGCGGTATCGACTTGCCAATCTTGTCCAGCAAATCGTAGACCGAATCGGGACCGGTGGAGGCATCAGCTTCCAGCGTGATGCGGTCGCCTTTCTTCACTTTGGATGACAGGCGCAGTTTCTTGACCACCACGTCCTGGATACCGCTACCCACCGCAGGGACGAATTGAAAGCCTTTCCGGCGCAGCGGATTCAGGTCGTAGATACGCCCGTCCTTCGGGTCGGGTGGCAAATCGGGCAGCTTCAGGATCGCGGTGGCGAACATCCTCTGTAATGGCTCGATGGCCTTGTACGAGCCGCGAAAATTCAGATCGAGCGAGCCGTCCTTGCGCGAGTAGACGTAGATCACCTCGAAAGCCGGATTGTGCGGGCGGCGGTCGAACTTGCCGTCGACCCATTCGATTGCCTGCTGCGAGTAGTCCTCTGGATAGGCGAAGAAGTAATCGAGTTCCCCGCGCCGGAACGGCTCCACGACGCAATTGTTGCCCCGGCCATCGGTCTGGTGGAAGTAGGTCCGGATCATGCCCTCCAGCTGCAGCAGGCTCGCAGCATCCACCGCTGCCGGCACATGCGGCAGGTTCTTGCGCTTGCGCCAGTAGGGCAGCGTGTCCGCGTGATAGAAAAGGCTCGCGCCTTTCCAGAAGGTGTTGAGGTCGAGGAAGGTCAGCATCGCCCGCTCGAAATGATTGGATAGCGCCGCGAGCCTTTCGACGAATGCAGTGTACGCAGCCGGATCTTTCTGCTGGTCGATATAGTGCCACCGCGCCTCATCGCGAATCGCCGCAAAGCCTTTTTCGCAACTCAGCTCGAAGATGACCCGAAACTCGGTATCCATCTCGTTGCGCTTGCTGTCCGGAACCTGGAGCCAGGCCGTGAACAGTTCGTCTGGCTGGGTTTCCTTCATCGCGGCGAAATCCAGTGCGCCGAACAAGCCCCGGGCCTGAAAATAGCGGGCAAGCAGGGCATTCGGCATCTGCCGGAAGAAATCCCTGGTTGAGTAGTGCCGGGCCATGCGTTGCCTCCTTGGCGGGGCGCGCCACCTCCGCCATTGGATGTTGCCGGATGTTGCTGTGCAGTGCAGTATATTCGCACTACATCCGCCGCACGAGGGGGTTCTATGCCCGCCGGCAAGACCAGCACGTTGACCTTCCGCATCGCACCAGCTTTGAAGGAGGCACTTCGCACCGCCGCCGAGCGCGAGCATCGCTCGATCGCGAACATGGTGGAAGTAATGATCCGGGATTACTGTAGGCACAATGAAATCGCGATCCCGAAGGAGATAGGGTCCCTTCCGGCCCAAATTGGCGAACCTAAGCGTCAGAGTGGCAAGAATCTATGATGGCGCCAGGCAACGCCCTGCCCTATTTCGCGCTCCCGCCGAATTCACCGGGAACGGGCGGCTGCCTCGGCGTGAGGATCGGCGGTAACTCGGCTTTTTCAAAGTCTGCAGGGATCACGCGATGAGCACGGTTGGCTCACTGAGTCCCGGACAGATACTGATCGGGCCACTCTTCAACGAACCCATGCGTGTCGAGACCGTTCAGCCGAACGGCCCCGAGAGCTGCGCGGACATCGGGCCGTGTCCGCCCAACCCTCCGTTCAACCCGGCGCAGGCCGAGCACCTTCTGCCGCCCAGGGAACGAGCCGTTGTGAAGTTCGGCATCAAGCCCGGCATGAAGGTGCGTTTCCGGTTCGATGGCGAGGTACACACCGGCATCGTCAACCGCATCAGTAAACGAGCGACGGTGCTGGTGGAAAATGAGCGGGGCCAGCGTTACACGAATGGAAAGCACTACGCAAAGTTCTATGTGCCGGTGCAAAGCTTAGAAGCGGTCGAGTAACTCCCCCGCGCTGAACTTCCCGCCGGCATTGCCGGTCTTCGAGGCACGGAAGCGTGGCACCCTGGCGGCGCTGAAATTACTTAGCCGCCGACTTGATCGGCATTCCTTTGCCACTGACCTTCGGCAATTCGCAGAATTTCTCCCAGTCGAGCATCAGCTTGCGGCGCTTCTCGAATAGATCGCCCCGACGGTACGCAGCCTCCACCTTGTCGCTGATCGCGTGGGCGAGCGCCATTTCGCAGACCTCGCGAGGATAGCTGGTCCGTTCCGAGGCCCAATCCCGGAACGTGCTACGAAAGCCGTGCACCGTCAGGCCGTCGTGACCCATGCGGCGAAGCACTTCGAGCAGCGCCATGTTCGACAGGCCCTGCTCTTCCTTGCCACCGGCAAAGAGGAACGCACCCGCAGGCTGCGCCCTGGCAATCCCTAGCGCACGCGGTGATAGCGGCACGCGATCCTCGCGCCCCGCCTTCATGCGCGCCGCGGGAATCGTCCACAGAGCCTTCTCCAGGTCGATTTCACTGGACCGGGCACCGATCACCTCCCCCGTTCGCGCGGCCGTGAGGATGGCAAATTCCAGGGCACGCGCGCCGATCCCCTCCCTCGCCCGCAGCTGGGCCATAAAGCTGCCGATCTCGTCGTAGGGCAGTGCCGCAAGGTGCGTCCGGTTCTTGCGATTAAGGGCCGCCGGAAGGAGTTTGTCCAGGTGGCCTCGCCAGCGCGCCGGGTTTTCCCCGGCCCGATAGCCCATCACCCTTGCCCAATCCAGAATCCGCTCGATACGGCCGCGCAGGCGGGTTGCCGTCTCAGCCTTCGTTGTCCAGATGGGCTCCAGCACGCGAAGGACCAGGGCGGTATCCACGTCCTTGACCGCGAGCTCGCCGATGAGCGGGCCAGCGTAGGTTTGGAGGGTGTTCTCCCACTGGCCAATGTGCTTGGGATTGCGCCAGCCCGCCCGGTGCGCGGCGATGTACTTCTCGGCGCACTTGGCGAAGGTAAGCGTACTGGCTTTCTGGAGCCGCTCGCGCGTCCTGTGGCCTTCGCGCGCGGCGATGGGATCGACCCCTTCAGCGAGGAGCCGGCGCGCATCTGCCGCCTTGCCGCGGGCTTCCCCAAGCGAAAACACGCGCTCCGATCCAAGCCCCATCTCGTGGGACCTGCCCTGGCGCTTGTAGCGAAAGATCCAGCTTTTCGTGAGAGCGGGGCTTACTTGCAGGTACAGGTTGCCGCCGTCCGCGTAGTAGCCCGGACGCTTCGCCTTTTCCACTGCCTTGGCAGACAACCTGTGTACTTCGCGCCCCATGCGGAGTCGAACTCCCTACCCTCGTTCCTACCCACACTCTTGATTCGGATGCTGCCGGACGAGTCCGGACGTGTCAAGACGACCCCTGATGTTTCATAGGGGAAAATCAGGAATTCGTGGACTTCGTTGGACTTCTTGGGATGGGTGTTGGCGGAGCGGACGGGACTCGAACCCGCGACCCCCGGCGTGACAGGCCGGTATTCTAACCAACTGAACTACCGCTCCGTCTTGAACTGCACTGGAATGCTGGTGGGTGCTGACGGGATCGAACCGCCGACATTCGCCGTGTAAGAGCGACGCTCTGCCAGCTGAGCTAAGCACCCGCCTGACGGCCTACCCGCAAGAGGGGGGCTAGTTTATCGCGTCCTTGAGCGCCTTGCCAGCGCGGAAGCGCGGAATTTTCGCCGCCTTGATGCTCAGGGCCTCCCCGGTGCGCGGATTGCGCCCGGTCCGGGCGCCCCGGCTGGCGACATAGAAGGTGCCGAAGCCCACCAGGGTCACCTCGCCGCCCTTCTTCAGGCTGGACTTGACCGCCGCAATGGTGGCGTCCACCGCCCGCTCCGCGGCCGAGCGCGAGATTTCGGCCGCCTGCGCGATGTGCTCGATCAGGTCCGACTTGTTCATGTCCCGCTCAGTGCTTGACCGTCACGGTGCCCGGCTTGCCGGCCTCGCCCGCGGCCAGCGGCGCCACCGCCACCGCCTCCGGCAGCGCCTCGGGCTGGCGCTCCAGCGCGCGCTCCAGCACCTGGTCGACCCATTTCACCGGCACGATCTCGAGGCGGTTCTTGACGTTGTCCGGGATCTCGGTGAGGTCCTTCACGTTCTCCTCCGGGATCAGCACCGTCTTGATGCCGCCGCGGTGCGCCGCCAGCAGCTTCTCCTTCAGGCCGCCGATCGCCAGTACTTCGCCGCGCAGCGTGATCTCGCCGGTCATGGCGATGTCCGCCCGCACCGGGATGCCGGTGAGCACCGACACCATCGCGGTGACGATGCCGATGCCGGCGCTGGGGCCGTCCTTGGGCGTGGCGCCCTCGGGCAGGTGGATGTGGATGTCGTTCTTCTGGTAGAAATCCTCGTTCACGCCCAGCTTGCGGGTGCGGCTTCGCACCACCGACAGCGCGGCCTGGATGGACTCCTGCATCACCTCGCCCAGCTTGCCGGTGGTGATGGTCTTGCCCTTGCCGGGCATGGTCACCGTCTCGATGCTGAGCAGCTCCCCGCCCACCTCGGTCCAGGCGAGACCCGTGACCTGGCCGACCTGGTTGTTCTTCTCCGCCATACCGAAGGTGTACTTGCGCACGCCGAGGAACTTGTCGAGGTTGCGCGGCGTGACCACGATGCGCTTCACCGGGCGACTTTCCTGCGCCTCGCGCGACTTCTCCGTCAGCAGCTGCTTCACCGCCTTGCGGCAGATCTTCGAGATCTCGCGCTCGAGGCTCCTCACGCCCGCCTCGCGGGTGTAGTAGCGCACCACGTCGCGCAGCGCGGCCTCGTTCACCGACAGTTCCCCGTCCTTCAGGCCGGTGTTCGCCATCTGCTTGGTCAGCAGGTACTGCTGCGCGATGTTGAGCTTCTCTTCCTCGGTATAGCCGGAGAGCCGGATCAGCTCCATTCGGTCCAGCAGCGGCGCCGGGATGTTGAGCGTGTTGGCGGTGGCGATGAACATCACCTCGGACAGGTCGTACTCGACCTCGATGTAATGGTCGGTGAAGGTGTTGTTCTGCTCCGGGTCCAGCACCTCGAGCAGCGCCGAGGACGGGTCGCCGCGCCAGTCCTGGCCGAGCTTGTCCACCTCGTCGAGCAGGAACAGGGGGTTGCGCACCCCGACCTTGCTCATGTTCTGCAGGATCTTGCCGGGCATCGAGCCGATGTAGGTGCGGCGATGCCCGCGCACCTCGGCCTCGTCCCGCACCCCGCCCAGCGACATGCGCACGAACTTGCGGTTGGTGGCGCGGGCGATCGACTGGCCCAGGGAGGTCTTGCCGACCCCGGGCGCCCCGACCAGGCACAGGATCGGCCCCTTCATCTTGTCGACCCGCGTCTGCACCGCCAGGTACTCGACGATGCGCTCCTTGACCTTCTCCAGGCCGTAGTGGTCCTTGTCCAGCACCGCCTGCGCCTGCTTGATGTCCTTGCAGATCTTGGAGCGCTTGCGCCAGGGCAGGTTGACCAGGGTTTCGATGTAGTTGCGCACCACCGTCGCCTCCGCCGACATCGGCGACATCAGCTTCAGCTTCTTCAGTTCGGATTCGGCCTTCTTGCGCGCATCCTTGGGCATGTGCGCCTTGCGGATGCGTTTGTCCATCTCCTCCAGGTCGGCGCCCTCCTCGCCCTCGCCCAGTTCCTTCTGGATCGCCTTCACCTGCTCGTTCAGGTAGTACTCGCGCTGGCTCTTCTCCATCTGGCGCTTGACGCGGCCGCGGATGCGCTTCTCCACCTGCAGGATGTCGATCTCGGTTTCGAGCTGGCTGAGCAGGTGCTCCAGCCGCCCCTTGACGGTGAACATCTCGAGCACCTGCTGCTTCTGCTCGAGCTTCAACGGCAGGTGCGCGGCGACCGTGTCGGCAAGCCGCCCGCCGTCGTCGATGCCCGAGAGCGAGGTCAGGATCTCCGGCGGGATCTTCTTGTTCAGCTTGACGTACTGGTCGAAGGCCGACAGCAGGGCGCGGCGCATCGCCTCCACTTCCGGGGGCGGCGCCGCCTCGGCCGGGATCGGGGTCGCCTCGGCCACCCAGTGGGTGCGCAGGTCGGTGAGGCCGCTGACGCGGGCGCGGGAGCCGCCCTCGACCAGCACCTTCACGGTGCCGTCCGGAAGCTTCAGCATCTGCAGGATGCTCGAGATGCAGCCGATCTCGTGCATGTCCTCGGGCGAGGGGTCGTCCTTGGCCGCCGAGCGCTGCGCCACCAGCAGGATGGACTTGCCGCTTTCCATGGCGGTCTCCATCGCCTTGATGGACTTGGGGCGGCCGACAAACAGCGGGATCACCATGTGCGGGAACACCACCACGTCCCGCAGCGGGAGCAATGGATACTGGGTGGCGGCGGGAGCGGGTGTCCCGGGAACGACCGGTTCGGACATGTGGGCCTCTGGGTGGGCAGCTACAGCGTAGGACGCGCCCCTACGTTAGGGGTTCCCCGGAAAAAAATCAAACCTGCGGAAAATTCAGGCAGAACTGCCGGCGACCTTCTGCTGGTCGGAATAGATCAGCAGCGGCTTGCCCCCGGCCGAGATCATCTGCTCGTCGACCACCACCTTGCTGACGTTCTCCAGCGTGGGCAGCTCGTACATGGTGTCCAGCAGCACCTGCTCCAGGATGGAGCGCAGGCCCCGGGCGCCGGTCTTGCGGGCGAGCGCCCTGCGCGCCACCGCGTTCAGGGCCGCGCCGCGCAACTCCAGCTCCACGCCCTCCATCAGGAACAGGCGCTGGTACTGCTTGACCAAGGCGTTCTTGGGCTCGGTCAGGATCTCCACCAGCGCGGCCTCGTCCAGCTCCTCCAGCGCGGCCACCACCGGCATGCGGCCGACGAATTCCGGGATCAGGCCGTACTTGATCAGGTCCTCGGGCTCGACCGCCTTCAGCAGGTCGTAGATCGCCTTGGAGTTGCCCGGGCTGCGCACCTCGGCGCCAAAACCGATGCCGGTCTTCTCGGTGCGGTTGCGCACGATCTTCTCCAGGCCGTCGAAGGCGCCGCCGCAGACGAACAGGATGTTGGTGGTGTCCACCTGGACGAAGTCCTGGTTGGGGTGCTTGCGCCCGCCCTGCGGCGGCACCGAGGCGATGGTGCCTTCGATCAGCTTCAGCAGCGCCTGCTGCACGCCCTCGCCGGAGACGTCGCGGGTGATCGAGGGGTTGTCGGACTTCCTCGAGATCTTGTCGATCTCGTCGATGTAGACGATGCCGCGCTTGGCCTTGTCGACATCGTAGTCGCAGTTCTGCAGCAGCTTCTGGATGATGTTCTCGACGTCCTCGCCGACGTAGCCCGCCTCGGTCAGTGTGGTGGCGTCGGCGATGACGAACGGCACGTTGAGCAGCCGCGCCAGCGTCTGCGCGAGCAGCGTCTTGCCCGAGCCGGTGGGGCCGATGAGCAGGATGTTGGACTTGGCGAGCTCGACCTCGTCGTTCTTCGACAGGTGCTTGAGGCGCTTGTAGTGGTTGTACACCGCCACCGACAGGATCTTCTTGGCCTGGTTCTGGCCGATGACGTACTGGTCGAGGATGTTGCGGATCTGATGCGGGCTCGGCAGGTCCGACTTGGCGCCCTTGCCGCCCTTGTCGGTGGCGGTCTCCTCGCGGATGATGTCGTTGCACAGCTCGATGCACTCGTCGCAGATGAACACCGACGGGCCCGCGATCAGCTTCCTGACCTCGTGCTGGCTCTTGCCGCAGAACGAGCAGTAGAGCAGCTTCTCGCCGGAGGAGGTCTTTTCCGGCATCAGGCGGTTTCCCGCGAAGTGAGCACCTTGTCCACCAGGCCGTACTTCACCGCGTCCGCCGCGGACAGGAAGTTGTCGCGGTTTGTGTCCGCGGCGATGGTGTCGACCGACTGCCCGGTGTGCAGGGCCATGATTTCGTTCAGCCGCTGGCGCAGGAACAGGATCTCGCGGGCGTGGATCTCGATGTCCGAAGCCTGGCCGGAGAAGCCCCCCGAGGGCTGGTGGATCATGACGCGCGAATTGGGCAGCGCGAAGCGCTTGCCCCTGTCGC
>Ga0194126_10008563_pt1 | contig 13886 bp, 12 predicted proteins | sample TA2KigC150mmetaG_FD_148641 | JGI IMG/M metagenome (GOLD analysis project Ga0194126, IMG submission 148641) | Freshwater microbial communities from Lake Tanganyika, Tanzania - TA2015035 Kigoma Deep Cast 150m | ecosystem: Environmental > Aquatic > Freshwater > Lake | place: Tanzania: Lake... | reverse complement strand
CACCCTTTGGCAATAAATCACTTATTGAATTTGCCGGCTGCACGGCATTATCATTGCCATTTGTATTCTGGCCCGTATCTTTTTTCTTTATAAGGCACTCTATTTCAGATTTCGCTGATTTTTTTTTCATTTCCTTTAATTAACACAGAAAATACTTTAATTTGTAACATTCTTGTAACTAACAAAATTAGGTCATAGTAACACTAAAAAAAAAATAAAGCAATAAAAAAACAAATAATTTTGTAATTACTTTGTAACAATTACAGAACCTTTAAAAATACCTGCTTCAAACAATTTCACCGAGTTTATATAAATGATTATTATAGCATATTTGTAATAGGTTTGTAACAGTAATATTGCATGAATTTTTAAAAAAAAGTATGTTAAGAAAGCGGGTATGATATTAGCTTTTTAATAAATTTTTTATCCATTCATTCCATGATTTTAAATTATCACCCGTTTTGCATGAAACTGGAATTATGGTTGCTGAGGGGTTAAGCTCCCTGACCTTCGAAGAAAAAAAATCCATATTAAAATCACTATACTTTAACATATCTGTTTTATTCAGCACCACAAGATCTGTTTTTATAAAAGCCTTGGGATATTTTACTGGTTTATCATCGCCCTCGCTTACTGAGGATAAAACCATGCGCGCTTTTTCACCAAGATCAAAACCCACAGGGCATATAAGATTGCCCACATTTTCAATAAACAGCAGGTCCAGCTCTTTTAACGGCAGCTTTTTAATTGCTTCTGCAATCATTGAAGCATTAAGGTGGCATGTGCCTCCGGTATTTATCTGCACAACATTTCCGGTATATTCTTTTATTTTCTCAGCATCATGCGTAGAGGATATGTCCCCTTCAATAACTCCTATGTTTATACTGCTTCCAAGTTTTTTCATCGTTTCAATAATCAGGGTGGTTTTTCCTGCCCCTGGTGCAGATAAAATATTTACCACACTCACTTTATTATCTTTAAATCTTTTCCTGTTAAGCTTTGCCTCATCTTTGTTGTACTGCATTACATTTTCAATTACGTCAATCTTCATTTCTCTCCCCGTGTTTAAATATTTTAGGCTGCATGCACTTTAAATCATTATTATAACCATAACTTTTACTTCGTTTAAAGAAAAAAAGTATGAAAAAAGAGAACCGTCCCCTTTTTCAGGTTTTCGGTTTCATTTAAAAAACAGTTAATTATTATAACAAATACACGATAAATATTATATTTTTAAAGCATTTGGATTATAATAATGCCTTGTTTGCGTACAGTATTGAAATTTTGCATAGTAAAAATTACCGGTATATTAAAAATTTTATACCAGTATAATATTAGATGTGAAATTTGCTTTGAATAATTTTCACTGATTTCAAATAAATTTATCAACTTTATTAAGATTGGGTATCAATATGGTGGATATAAAACCTTTTGCAGGACTGCATTTTAACAATAAAAAAATCAGGGACTTTTCTGGAGTTATTGCTCCGCCTTATGACGTAATTCAGCAACAGCTTAAGGAAACGCTTAAGAGTTTTAGCCCATTTAATATAGTTAATCTTACTCTTCCCGGGGACGGCCAGTCTTCAGACAGGTATATGGGCGCAAAAAATATTCTTCAAAAATGGATTGATGATAGTATTTTAGTTTTTGATGAAAAAAAATGTTTGTACCTGCTTGAGGAGGAATTTACAGAAAACGGTGCAGTGAAAAATTTTACTGGTTTCATAGGTCTTTTGAAAGTCGAAGAATATGGAAAGGGCAAAGTGCTTCGCCATGAAAAAACTCTATCAAAACCAAAAGAGGACAGGCTCAAACTTTTAACTGCCTGCAGGACAAATTTTGAATTCATATACACGATATATAATGACAGCGGCAATACCATTATGCCTTTAATTGAAAATATAAAGAAAGAGGATGAATTCATAGCCGCAAAGGCGCTTTATGATAAAACACTTAAGTTTAAATTGTGGAAAATATCTGATGATAATACAATAAATGAAATAGTTGATAAAATGAAAACAAAAACATTACTGATTGCAGACGGCCATCACCGGTATGAAACATCCAGGCTTTACCGGGAGCAATCACCGCAAAAAAACAATTATCCGCAGGGCCCAGTCAATGAGCATCGCCCGGAAGATTATATTCTTTCACTTTTTGTATCTTCAGGGCAAAAAGACATATCAATACATCCCACCCACAGGCTTATAAGGTTTAATAAGGAGTTAAAGCCTGAAGAACTCAAAAAAAAGATAGAAAAATATTTTGATATTGAGCCACTGGCAGCTTCAGCAGATAAAATAAATAAAAAAATGTATGCTGCAAAAGAGGCAAAACAAAAAAGCCTTTGCATTTGTTTTAAAAACGGGGATTGCTATTTTACAGTTCTTAAAAAGGACCTTAAAACCATATATAATGAAGCCGGGATTTTAACCGAAGATTTTAATGAAATGTTTGAATACCTGGACGTAAATATACTCCATAAGCTGCTGCTTACAGTGCTTTTAAAAGACTACGCTGCGCAGGAAATAAAATTTATCCACACAGCAGATGAGGTATTTGAAACCCTCAAAGTTCCTGCGGAACAATATCATGCAGGTTTTATTTTAAATGCACCTGATATAAATACTGTTGAAAATCTTTCAATGGCTGAAATGATTATGCCCCAGAAATCGACATACTTCTACCCTAAGCCATGCAGCGGCCTTGTTTTATATAAATTTGAAAAATAATCTGTAAAAACATACTGATTTTTACGGGCAGTATATATTCTTTTACTGCAATGAAGCTCTATTCAGCTTAACTGTCTTTTAACCTTTTTACCAGTTTTTCAAGCTCGGAATTTAATTCTTGGGGCAAATCATCACCAAACTGGCTGTAAAATTCTTTTATACTTTCAGTTTCGCCAAGCCACTCATCATTATTGACTTTTAAAAGCTCATCTATATCACTGCTGTTTATATCAAGGCCGTCAAGATCAATATCTGCCTGTGACGGTATATATCCGATCGGAGTTTCAACTGCCCCGACCTTCTCATTGCATCTGTCTATAATCCACTCAAGAACCCTCAGGTTATCGCTGAAACCCGGCCATATAAACTTTCCCTGTTTGTCTGTCCTGAACCAGTTTACATGAAAGATTTTTGGCTGGTTCTTTATATTTTTGCCTGTTTGCAGCCAGTGCTTAAAATATTCTGCCATATTATATCCGCAGAAAGGAAGCATTGCCATGGGATCCCTTCTTACCTTTCCCTGCGCCCCGTATTGGGCCGCTGTTATTTCAGATGCCATTATTGAACCTGTGAATACTCCATGCTGCCAGTCAAATGACTGGTACACAAGAGGAGCAAGGGAAGCCCTTCTGCCGCCAAAAACTATTGCAGAAATCGGTACGCCTTCAGGGTCATCAATAAGGGGCGATGCGGACGGGCATTGCTTTATGGGCGCTGTAAACCTGCTGTTTGGGTTTGCGCCATTTATAATTTTCCCATTTTCATCTTTTAACCCGGGTTTCCATGGTTTACCGGTCCAGTCTGTTCCGGACTCTGGCACGGGTCCGTCTCCATCCTCCCACCAGACTGTTTTATCGTCTTTTAAAAGTACATTGGTATAGATAGTATTTTTTTTAATTGTCTGCATTGCATTATAGTTTGTCTTGCTGTTTGTTCCAGGCAGTACGCCAAAAAATCCTGTTTCCGGATTAATCGCCCACAGGGAACCGTCCTCTTTTACCCTCATCCATGCTATATCATCGCCAACTGTCCAGATTTTATAGCCTTTTTTTGCAAGGCTTTGAGGAGGTATAAGCATTGCAAGGTTTGTCTTTCCGCATGCGCTAGGAAATGCTGCCGCAATATAAGTAGTTTTTTGGCTGCTGTCTTCAACTCCAATAATGAGCATGTGCTCAGCAAACCAACCCTCAAATCTGCCCATGTAACTTGCAATCCTCAGGGAAAGGCATTTTTTACCAAGCAGCACATTTCCGCCATAACCTGAACCTACACTCCATATGGCATTGTCCTGCGGAAAATGCAGTATAAGCCTTTTATTTATATCAAGCTCTGCCTTTCCATGAAGACATTGTGTAAACCGCCCATCATTGCCAAGGAATTTTAAAACTTTATCACCAACTTCAGCCATTATTAGCATATTTAAAACGACATAAATACTGTCTGTAAGCTCTATTCCTGTCTTTGAAAATTCAGATTCCACAGGGCCCATTGAAAAAGGAATAACATACATAGTCCTGCCCTGCATTGAATCCTTAAAAATATCTGAAGCCTTTTTATATGCTTCTTCAGGGGACATCCAGTTATTATTCGGCCCAGCCTCTTCTTTTTTATCTGTGCATATAAATGTCAGGTGCTCGGTACGCGCAACATCATTTAATGCTGTCCTGTGGTAAACGCAACCGGGCAATTTTTCCTGGTTAAGCTCTATAAGTTCACCGGTCTGGATAGCTTCTTTTTTTAACTGTTCCTTCTGTTTTTCAGAACCGTCAATCCAGACTATTTTATCCGGATTGCACATTTTTGCCATATCAAATATCCACTTCAGCAATTCCTTGTGATTTGTTTTTTGATTGTCAACTGCCATACCAAACTCCATTTATAATAAAATATTAAAAAGGTTTTTAAACCTTGGAAAAAATTAAGCTAAAAAATACGCCCGCCTACAGGTTTATAGTGTAACGGCAACACAAAACGAAAATAATAGCTTTTTATACAACCTTTTATTTTTTTGAAGAAAAAATAATAATGTATTTTATCCTAAAAATAAAGTAAAAAAGCAGATAATCTTAAAATATGGCTAAAAACACCAGTTTTATTTTGCAATGGATATTATTTTGTCAATATCTATATTATCCCTTGTAATCTGCAAAATTTTATCAAGTTTCTTTAATTCATGCAGATTTGAACGTCCGAGTATTTCATTGAGCTTTCCTACTGTAGTTAATGTGTCATAGCTTACAAGAATCATGGGCACTCCCAGCTCTTCAGCCCTGCTGATAACTATTGTGCTTGGCTGGAAATTGCCTGTAAGCACAAGGCACTTAGTATTTGTTTCAAGCGCAGCAAGCTGTATATCTGCCCTGTCCCCGCCGGTAATTACAACCTTTTCAGATTTTGACCTGAAAAATCTCAAAGCCATTTCATGCCCCATGGCGCCAACCATAAATGACTCTACAAGTTCATCTATATGCTCTTCAGCACACAATACTTCGCCATCCAGGTATTTAGACATATCTTTTATGCTTATTGAAGATAGCACTTTATCTGTGTATACTACCCCGAAAATTAAAATGCCTTCCTTTTTAAAATAAGGCAGGATAAGGTTTTCTATTCTTTCCCTGTCATCAAGTGCCACCAGGTTTATTATAATGCCGCCAAAGTATTCATCAAAATGCCGGACAAAATGTGCAGCTTTATCTACTATATCTTCTTCATATTTCATTACAAGTACAGTTTTTGCATTTGTTGCCGCGCAAATGTCCTTTGCGCTTATCCGGGCAAAAGAGCCGTAAGTAATATTTCTTGCACTCTCAATCAATACAAAATCCTTGTCTTTTGATATTGCCTCATAAGCTTTTTTTATCTTATCAAAATAAGCGGGGGGGCTGGCTTTTATATATTCATCCAAAGCTTTGTCATAAGTCTGTTCTGTAAAAATCATGGGGCAAATATCTTCCGGTTTATCTTTGAGGCTTAAAATATCAATGATGTATCTTACATCTTCATCTATATAACAGGTTCCAAGCTTCTCTGGCAAAGTGCAAAGTGGTTTCAAATAACCTGTTTTATATCCCCTGTCAAGAAGAAGTCTTCCAATACCGGCGCACATTGAACTTTTCCCTGAAAAAGATTTGTTTGATGAAAACAGTAATGGCCTCATTTTGCCCCTCCTTTTATAATTTCAAAATAATTATAAATAAATATCCGGGTAAAATCCGCTTTAAAAAAACAGGCTGCAATATTACTTACTGCTGTTTTGAGGCGGTATTTGTTTCAACTATTTTATTATAGCAGAAAATAAAGTAACAATCTTTACAAAATTATAAAAATTTTCAAAGAGGTCCAAAAATCCTGAGCTCAGAAATCTGAAGTCTGCGGCAGCCTTTCTATTCCATAGTTTGAAGGAAATACACCTGTCGGGCATATGTCCATACACTCCATGCAATTTACACAGTATTTAAAATAAGAAGAATCAGGAATAAATGCCACTTTTTTGGATGTTCCCCTTCCAATAAAGCCTATTGCATTTTCCTTTTTGACCTCGGCACAGTATCTCACACAAAGGCCGCATAGTATACAGTAATTGTTTTCTTTGTGATATCTTGTTTCTTTGAGCCCGTATTTTTTTGCCAGTGCTTTTATTTCTTCATTATATGGGAAAAGAGCCATGTAGAGCTCAACAAGGTGCTTTCTTATTTCTGTAATTTTCAGGCTTTCAGTAAATACCTGAAGCCCTTCTTCTGCAGGATAGGCGCATGATGCAACTATCCTGCTTTTGCCTTTTTTAACAATTTCAACAATGCACAGCCTGCATGCGCCATGCGGTTTTATCTTTTCATGATAACATAGCGCCGGAATGTGTATGCCTGCTTTCCTGGCTGCAAGGAGAAGGGTATCACCGCTGCCGGCAGGTACAGCTTTATTATCTATAAAAAGATTTATATTTTTATTTATGACAGCGCTTTTGGCGCTTTCTTCGTGTTTTATGGTCGATTCCATAATAATACTCCTTATATTTAAATATATTTATTGTCCCTTATCTGCAAACACTGCTTCCTTTTCTTTTTCATACTCAAATATTCCTGTGCTTTTTGCAATAGCACTGTACTTTTCTGGACATTCCTCCATGCATGCCCCGCATTTTATGCACAAGGACTGGTCAATTGCATGAGCTTCTTTTGGCTTGCCTGATATTGCATCAACCGGACAGACTTTAACGCATCTTGTGCAGCCGCTGCATTTATCGCTGCTTATTTCATACCTTATAAGAGGTTTGCAAACCATTGCAGGACATGCCTTGTAGTAAATGTGGGCACCATACTCCTGCCTGAAATACTTGAGTGTTGTAACAACTATATTTTGTGCAGTTCCACCCAGGGCACAAAGTGATGCATTTTCAAGCAGTATGCAAAGGTCCTCAAGAAGCTTTAAATCCTCAACCTGCCCCTGTCCATTGATTATTCTTTCATATATGTACAAAAGCTGTCGAAGCCCTTCCCGGCATGGAACGCATTTGCCACAGGACTCATCTGCAAGGAATTTAATGAAATAATGAGCCACATTTACCATGCAGTCTGATTCATCCATCACTATCATGCCGCCTGAACCCATCATAGAACCTGCTTTGTACAGTTCATCAAAATCAACAGGCAAATCAAGAAGTGCCTCAGGTATTACGCCACCGCTGGGACCCCCTGTCTGCACTGCCTTGAATTTCTTGCCGCCCTTTATTCCTCCGCCGATTTTATAAATTATATCCCGCAGAGTAACGCCCATTGGAACCTCAACAAGGCCAGTATTATTGACTTTTCCAACAAGGGAAAATATTTTTGTACCGCTGCTTCCTGGTGTTCCTGTGCTCCGGAACCATTCTGCACCATTATTTATTATATGGGGAATATTTGCATATGTTTCAACATTATTAAGGTTTGTCGGTTTTGACCACAGTCCGCTGACTGCTGTGTGTATATATTTTAAGCGGGGCTCACCAACATTGCCTTCAACTGCAGCCATAAGGGCACTTGACTCGCCTGAAACAAATGCACCGGCACCCCTGTGCACCTTAACGTCAAAATCAAATCCTGAATTCATGATATTTTTACCAAGCAGCCCATACTCTCTTGCATTTTCTATGGCATTTTCAATGCTTTTTACTGCAAAAGGATATTCCTGCCTTACATAAATATATCCGTGGTTTGCGCCTATTGTATAGGCGGCTATAATGAGTCCCTCAAGGACGCTGTGAGGATTGCCTTCAAGAATACTCCTGTCCATATACGCGCCAGGATCACCCTCATCTGCATTGACAATTACGTATTTAGTATCCCCGGCAGCATTTTTTGTAGTCTCCCATTTGAGCCCTGTTGCAAACCCGCCACCACCCCTTCCGCGCAGGTTTGATTTTTTTACTTCGCTTAAAACTTTATCAGGCGGCATTTCTTTAAGGGCTTTTGCAAGAGCCTGATAGCCTCCAATCATGATGTAATCATCTATGCTGTAAGGATCAATTTTTGCATTACAGTCAAATATTATTCTCTGCTGATGCTTGTAAAAAGGTATATCATTCTCTTTTTCAATACTGCTTCCGTTTTCATCTTTATAAAGAAGCTTCTCTACGACTTTTTCGTTTATAGCACTTTCAACAATATCTGGAGCATCTTCAGGTTTTACACCAAGATAGCAGGTCTGGCCGGGATGTATAACCATAATGGGCCCTCTTTCGCAGTATCCATGGCAGCCAGTTTTTTTTATAACTATATTATCCGCATTTGTTTTGCTTTCCTTAATTTTTTTCTGCAGCTCTTCAACTATTTTTCCATGCACATCATCCGAGGAGTAAGCCTTGCAGCCTGTTCCCGAACAGATTGAAATGACGGTTTTACCTTCCATCAAACTCTTTAGCTTTTCAGATATTTTAACCAGGTCCTCAAGACCGCTTATTTTTTTTATTTCTTTTTCACTCATATTAACCCCTGAAATATAAAATTTTAAAAATATACATATATATTAAATCACACAACTGAATCAAAAAGTTTTTCAAGCTCTTTTCTTGAAGGATTACTGAAATATTTATTATTAAACATCATAACTGGACCGAGCGCACAGCAGCCAAGGCAGTTAACTGTATCAAGAGTGAACTTATAATCAGGTGTAGTATCGCCGGGGTTTATATTAAGCACATTTGTAATTCTCTGCAGCAAGCTTACAGAGCCGCGCACATGGCAAGCTGTGCCGGCGCATACAATAACCTGGTACCTTCCTCTCGGCTCAAGATTAAAAAATTTATAAAACGAGGCAATACCATAAACTTGCGTTAAAGGCACTTTGAGTTTTGTGCTGACGTATAAAAGCACATGTTTTGGCAGCCAGTTATACTGTCCCTGAAAATCCAAGAGCATCTGTATAAGGTTTTCGCTACTGTACTGGTGTTTTTGAAGCACCGCGTCTATTTTACTGACATCATTTATTATTTCTTCCAATTTAAACTCCTTTTCCCTCCTGATTTTATCAAGCTCTGACATCCATTCATTGAGCTGTGACTGCATTCTGTCAATTTTGCCAGAGTTATAAAAAGAAAAACTCTCTGTATCCTGCCGGCGGCTGGCGGGGCTTGATGTCACCAAAGCATAAGCGCCGGCTTTTTTCTGCTGTTTTTGCCCAATGACAGATTTTTTAAAATAATTAATCTTTAAATTTCCAATATTTTCTGATAGATAATAGCGGTTTTTATTTTCTGTTTCGCCTGCCCTTTTAATTATCATTAGTTCCTCAAGTATTTTTATATTCCTGTATATTGTCGCTACTCCAATTTCCGGGTTCTTTTTTCTTGCAGAAATAAATATTTCTTCAGCGCTTAGGCCTTCTTTTGCGGATATTATTATATCAAGAATTGTTTTCCTGGTGCCTGTAAGCCTAAAACCAATATTTTTTAACTGGCCAAGAAGATTTTTTATATTTGTTTTTTCCATGTTAACCATTATTGTTGATAATGATAATGATAATGATTATCATTAACAATGATATAACTTATTTTTCATCTGTCAAGTGATTATCAGTAAAAATTTTTTCCAATATAAAATTCATATAGTTTCTGTTATAATAATTTTTTAAGTAACAATGCAACTTTCATAAAAAGTATATGGGTAAATTAATGAATTATATAAAATGCCAGAAATTTATAGTTAGAAGTGAGCTTGATTATCACTGGGGCAATATGAATCTCAATATTTCCCAGAGCGAATTTATTGATAAAACAATTGACTGCATTTTTGATTCTTTGGAAAAAATTGCTGAAAACATAGACAGGATAAATACAGAAGCAAAACCCTGATTTTAACAAAAACTCCGGTGTTATGTTGACAAGAATAAATATTAGTGTACAATTAATACTTGTAACAATTATTACTATCAGGTATAGCAATGGCAAAAGTTTTAAAAGAAAACTATTCAAATGTTAATATTCTTGATGAGCAGGTAAAAAAACTGATGAAACTCGGATATAAATTTACCGGCCAGAGAAAAACAATCTTTGAAGCGCTGCTGAGCGAACACAGACTTTTTGATGCAGAAAGTTTGTTTATCAATGCTAAGAACCTTGATCCCAACATAGGAATAGCTACTGTATACAGGACGCTTGAGCTTTTTTCAAAATTAAAGCTGATATGCAAAATTGACATCGGTACAGAAAAATCAATGTACATGCTTGCGGGAGACTGCAGCGTTGAAACATCAGTATACATGGTGTGCACAAACTGTAAAAAAATAATAACCAATAATGATTGCCTTAAAAATGCAATAAAGATAAGGTTAAAAGAAAACGCTGAAAAAAACATACTTGGAAATTGCAATCTTAAAATAGATAATTTCCAGGTGGTATTTAAGGGACTTTGTGATGATTGCCAATAATTGCTGCCGGGCAATTATTTTTTTAATAACCCTGATATATTCTTTGCTATATCCTCAATTGATTTTTTAAAAATATCATCATAGTCACAGGGAGATATATTCTGCAGATCAGAAAGCCTCACCTTTTCACTGTAGGGAAGGCTGCCAAGAACAGTAAAATCCATCAGGCTATCTTTAATTAAAGAAGTTTCATCTTCAGACCTTGTCTTGTTTAAAACAATATTTACAGACTTTATGCCGATTTCATCGGCCATTTTTTTTACTGAACGGGCGGTCTGTATGCTTCGCATGCCTGGCTCTATTACAACAATCAAAAGATCCATGCTGCCTGTCGTGCCCCTTCCGAGGTGCTCAATGCCGGCTTCCATATCCAGTATGATTATCTCGTCACAGTCAACAATAAGATGTTTAAACAGCCTTTTTAAGAGGACATTTTCAGGGCAGTAACAGCCACTGCCTCCTGCTTTGATTGTTCCTGCAACAAGAAGCCTTACTCCCCCCGCATCTACGCCAAACTCCTGCGGTATATCGTCCACTTTTGGATTTAATTTAAAATATGAGCCATATTCACCAGATTTTGCCCCTGTCCTTTCTTCTATAAGTACCTTCATTTCAACAAGCGGCACTATTTTTAATGCTTCCTTCCAGCTCAGCCCAAGGGCAGACGCAAGGTTTGCATCGGGATCTGCATCCACTGCTATAACTTTAAAGCCTTTGGACACATAATATTTTGCAAGGCAGGCTGCAAGCGTAGTTTTGCCCACACCGCCTTTTCCTGATATGGCTATTTTCATAATTTTCTAATCAAGATAAGAATGCGCATAAAGTATGCGGTTTGTAAGTATGTCAAATGTCTTTACTGCATTCATGAGTTCACTGTCAAGCGGGTCCATTATTGCTGAATCAAGGCCGTGGCTTAAAAGTATTAAAAGATATGTCCTGTTCAGCAGACTTTTTAAGTGTGCAGGAGAAGACTGCGACACATTTGAAAGACCCACAATCGTTTTTGGTTCTTCATTAAGCCCCATTAAATCCTTTAATTGTTTGAAAGCTTTTAGTCCCTCAATGCAGTTATACACCTGCTGCTGCAGGACTGCAACAGGAAGCGCTATCGGGTCAAGGTAAACATCTGACAGCATAACCCCGTGCTCTATTGCAGAATTTACAATATTCATTATAACTTCTATCCTGCTGTCAACATCCGGGGGCACACCTTTTTCACTTAATGCGATGCCCACTATTTTTGCATTATATTTTTTTGCCATTGGCATTAAAATGTCAAGCTTATCCTTATCCCCTGTAACTGAATTTATCATTGCAGTGCCTTTATGAACCTGAAGTCCTGCCTCTATGGCGCTTGTGTTTTTTGTATCAAGCGCAAGCAACACATCATACTCGGCCTGTATGGTTTTTACTATCCACTGCATGAGATCTTCGCCATTTTTAGTGGCAGGCCCGATATTTATATCTATATAATTTGCGCCGGCATCTTTTTGCGCTTTTACCATTTCCAGTATGGGACCTGCGTCACGGTTTCTTATTGATTCTCCAACAATTTTGGAAGTAACACTGATGTTTTCACCAACAACTAACATATGCAACCCCCTGTTTTAAAAATATTTATGTTTTGCTTTTAAAATTATCCAGCCTTGTAATTTTTCAGGAATTTAGGTACTTCACCTGCTTCACGCGGGCCCACAACAACTTTCCACCCATCGCCAAGCTCATCTTCAAGCTCGCCCTGAAGCTGGGCAACATATCCCGGAATAATAATTTCCTTGCTGCTTGTTTTTTGTTCTATATTGCTCTTCTTAATAAAATTTGCAATAAGTTCAGGCACAAATTTGCCAGCGGCCCATGCAGTAAGCACTGACTGGCCCTCAACATCCATAACCAGTAGCCATGAAGGGACCTTGCTTGAATCAATTTCACCTGAAATTATGAAATATGTAAGCGAAAAATTGGTAGTTAAAAGGACGGGAGAGGAAGGCCCAGGATTATTTATTTCATATATCTTTTGTTCAACAGCCATCGGCTTTCTCGGGTCAGTATAAATATTCTGCCTGTAAACAAGAAGCGGAAACACATTATGGGGCTCCGCATTTGAAAGAACTATTATTGAGGCATATTTTGTTACAAAAACAGAAGCAATAGCTGCCTCTTTTAAAGGGTCGTTTGCTATATCACATGGAAAAACAATTGTCGGGTAACCGAAAAGCCTGTCCTTTTTAACAATAGCGGCTCTTCTCAGTGTTACCTGGTTAAAGAAGTCCTCTTTTAAATTCCTGTTTTCCATATCTATTACAATAGATTTTATCCCTGAAGATCTCAATTTTTCAGTAAGCGCTGCAATTTCATCAAAACTTTTCGACTTCACAGCAACAGGGCATCCGGATTCTTTTAAAGGCTCCAGCAAATCATCAATATTTGATAAGTCCACAGCATGTATTAATGGTTTTTTATCCTTGTAGTGGCCAATGGCAGCTTTCAGCGTCTCTTTATCCCCGGATGAAAAAATAATGGGCTTGGATGTCATCGAACTTACTTTTTCAGCCGTTTTTAAAAATGTATCATTATTGTTTGAACTGTTTCTTATAAAAATAGCATTGAGTTCAAGGGTCTGGCCGACCCTGTTATATTTTAAATTGTTTACAGAATTTACCTTTTTTTCAATTTCAGCTTCACTTTCATTATCATTAATAAGTACAGCAAAAGCATTGGGGTTTACAAAAGTCCTGTCATGCCGGAATAAAACAGTCTCTTCTCCCACTTTAAAAATATTTTCACCTGTGCCTATCTCAACTTTTAAAACAGGCGGCTGCGAAGCTTCTGCAAGAGACTCCTTTGCCTGCTCTGAAACATGGGGACATTTTTCCAGTTCAATTTTTCCTGCAGCAAGCTGCATCGCAAATGCAAGGCATGTTGGAAACCCGCAGTCCTTGCAGTTTGTTTTGGGAAGCAATTTAAAAATATCAAGGCCGCTTAAAGGCATTTACTCCCTCCTTTGTAAAATATTAACTACTTACAGCTGTGTTTATAATTTCAAAATTTTTACTTTATTTAGAAATAATTTACCACTTAGCTACGATATTTCTTTTTGTTATTGCAACTTTAAAAAAACGGTTGCATGTCTACATCATTGGTTCCATTTCAAGCACAGGGTGCCCAACATCAGAAATCCACTGCAGCACTTCTTCCTCGGTTGCAGCATTTTCTTCGGTGGCTACTTTATCCACAAAATCAGGG
>Ga0194126_10008557_pt1 | contig 13890 bp, 15 predicted proteins | sample TA2KigC150mmetaG_FD_148641 | JGI IMG/M metagenome (GOLD analysis project Ga0194126, IMG submission 148641) | Freshwater microbial communities from Lake Tanganyika, Tanzania - TA2015035 Kigoma Deep Cast 150m | ecosystem: Environmental > Aquatic > Freshwater > Lake | place: Tanzania: Lake... | reverse complement strand
TTTATCAGACCCGCATTTCATCTCCTTTTAAAACCGCAATTTGTGACCGTGCCCAGTATAGTTCATTGTCACGACAGATCAAAGGAGAGCAGGAGAATGAGAAACAACAAGTTATCCATCATGGTCGGGCTGGCTGCGCTGGTCCTCGCGGCCCTGGCCTGCGGGGGAAGCTTCAGCACGGCCGGCATCGCCGACGCCTGGATGTCCACCGACACGGACGGCGCCAACCGCACCACGGTCTTCGCGCAGGACGCGGTCTTCTACGCACAGGTCGACCTGCAGAACGCCCGGATGACACGGCGCTCAAAGCCGTGTGGATCGCGGTCAATGCCGAGGGCACGGACCCGAATTTTGTGATCAACGAAACCGAGTTCGTCTCCGGCAGCGGGGTGGTGTATTTTGAACTGAGCAATACCAATCTCTGGCCGGTCGGCACCTACAAGGTCGACGTCTACATGAACGATGTGCTCACGAAGACGGTCAATTTCGAGGTTCGCTGACAGCTTCCTTGAGCCGATACGTTTGAGTCACAGCTAAGATTTGCTGGACTGCGGGACGATCATTTTGTCCCGCAGTCCCGTTTTATCCTCCCTGCCACACAAACAAGGGCGGGGGATTCAAGGGGTACGAAACAGACAAAACCCGGCCGGGTTTTTTGTTTTTCATGTCGGGATTGAGTCCCCTTCGCATGATATACTCGGGTCAATATCTATACCAAGCTCACCGATTTTACTGAAATTTATTCGATATGAAGCCTGGGTACACCGGCCGAATCGCACTCGCATCCATCCTTTTGGGGGCTTGCGCCGTATCGCCTGGTCGCGCCGGAGCTTCGGCACCTGAATTCAACGTAACCGCCTCGAAGGCGGAAGACATCATCACGATCTCTGACGAAGAGGGGACGACGGTCATCGATGTGGAAAGCCCTTTCGGAATCGGATCTGCACGCATCGATCTGCTCTCGGGCAGTCTGCCGGAAAAGATGATTGCCCGGCTGCACCTGATGGGCCTTGAGGAGTTCCGGCTCGCGTATGCAGACAGGGTCATCTTCGCCTCGGCTGCGAGCGGTGCTGTGACCGAGGTCGGCGGCCAGAGGATCCAGGATTCCGGCATGGAGCAACCCATCGCCCCCGGCCATCCGTTGTGGCTGGAGGTGCAATTCGTCTCAGCGCCGGGCTATTTTGAGATCGCATTTCCCGAAGAGTTTTCCCAACGAGCGGGTGAATCCTTCGAAATCCAGTGGGTTGACTTCTTCCGGCAATGAGAAGGGAGGCCTTCCGAGACATACCTGATCCTCTTCCACCGGCCCTGGTTCCCATCGTGAATTCAAATTTATTTTTATAAAGGAGAATCGATATGAGCGTTAGGAAGAATTGGATCCATTGGGTGATCTTGATGGCCATGATCTTTGCAATGTCTTCGTCCGCCTCCGCGCAAAGCGAGGATGTCACAACGGTATATTACATCCCTAATGTATTCACCACGGAAACCCGCAGTATGATCGCCTCCACGGGCGCGCTGATCCTGGAGGCCGGGCACGATTACGTCCTGGTGGAGGCCACCTCCAAGGAAAAGAAGGAGATCGAGAAACTGCTGGGCATCACCATCGCCGAACCGACCGCGATGGAAGCCGCCATGCTCGCATTTCCTCCGGCCGACTCGGCTTACCACGATTTTGCGGAAATGGTGGCCGAGATTCAGCAGGCCGAGAGCGACCATCCGGCGATCTTCGACCTGTTCAGCATCGGCACTTCCTATGAAGGCCGCACGATCTGGGCCGGCAAGATCTCGGATAATGTCGGGGTGGACGAAGCCGAGCCGGAGGTGCTGTTCACCCATCACCAGCATGCCCGCGAGCACCTGACAGTGGAAATGGCGCTGTATACGTTGAAGATGCTCACCGATGAGTACGGCTCCAACCAGCAGATCACGGACCTGGTGAACAGCCGCGAGGTGTGGATGGTGTTCGACATGAATCCCGACGGGGGCGAGTACGACATCGCCACCGGAACCTACCGTTCGTGGCGTAAGAACCGCCAGCCGAACGCCGGCTCCTCCTACGTGGGCACCGATTTGAACCGCAACTGGTCCTATCGCTGGGGTTGCTGCGGCGGGAGCAGCGGTTCGACGAGCAGTGAAACCTATCGCGGGCCTTCCGCCTTCTCCGCTCCGGAGACCACCGTGGTGCGCAATTTCATCGACAGCCGCGTGATCAACGGGGAGCAGCAGATCACCGTCGCAATCGATTTTCACACCTATTCCGAACTGATCCTGTGGCCCTATGGGTACACCACCACCGACATTCCCTCGGATATGAACGCCGATGACCACGCCACCATGGTCGCCATGGGGCAGGCGATGGCGGCCACCAACGGATATACGCCCGAGCAGGCCAGCGACCTGTACATCACCGACGGCACGATCAACGACTGGCAGTACGGCGTGCATCGCATCCTGAACTACACCTTCGAGATGTATCCTCGGACCTCCTCGCAGGGAGGTTTTTACCCGCCCGACGAGGTCATCCCCGCGGAAACCTCACGCAATCGCGCCTCCATTCTCTACCTGCTGGACAAGGCTGCCTGCCCGTATGATGTGATTGGAAAGGGTGCGCAATATTGCAGCACCAATCCGCCCGTCACGCTGTATAGCGATAACTTCGACGGCGCGGCCACCGGCTGGACGTTCAATCCCTCCGGCACAGATACGGCCACGCTCGGCAAGTGGGAGATCGGGGATCCCGCGCAAACCAGCTCCGGCGGTGTCAAACAACTCGGCACCACTCATTCCGGCGTGAACGACCTGGTCACCGGGCGACTGGCCGGGAGCAGCGCCGGCGCGTATGACGTGGATGGCGGCCTGACGACCGCCCGTTCCGGCGCGATCAACCTGGCTGGTTCCTACAGCAGCATCACCCTCAGCCTGTACGGATACATGGCGCACGGGACCAATTCATCCAGTGCGGATTACCTGCGCGTCAAGGTGATCGGCGCGACCACCACCACCGTGTTCGAGGAACTCGGGGCGGCCAACAACGACAACGGAGCCTGGCAGGCCATCACGGCTAATATCACGGCGTATGCCGGGCAGACCGTGCAGCTGCAAGTGGAGTGCGCAGATGCCTCCGGTGCCAGCCTGGTGGAGTGCGGTGTGGATACCATTACCATCACCGGAACGCCTTAACCCGCGACGGGTGCCGGGGTGTTGTCTCTCGAGCATCCGGTGAATTTTCGTTACTGTAAAGGAACGGGGGCCGGATCACCCGCCGGTCCCCGTTCCTTTTTGCTGCTTCTCGTATAAATCGATAAACCGAATGAGATCGAAACAAGGTTGGAAATCGACACTCGGGTTAAAATAATGACGCAGCATCCTGTCGTGTATGATATGCTGAACGTCGTTTCATGAAACCGCACCCTCCTCAATCTCATCGCACAACCCTCGTCACAGCCGGCATCATGCTCAGCCTGTTCCTGGCCTCGATGGAATCCACCGTGGTGGCTACGGCCATGCCGACCATCGTCGGTCAGCTGGGCGGATTGCAGCATTATGCCTGGGTCTTTTCGGCCTACATGCTGGCATCCACGACCACCGTTCCGTTGTACGGGAAGCTCTCCGACCTGTACGGACGCAGGCGGTTGTACGCCGCAGCGATGATCTTTTTCCTCGCCGGCTCGGTTCTCTGTGGACGATCCGGCAGCATGAACCAGCTGATCTTTGCACGCGCGCTGCAGGGGCTTGGAGCGGGCGGGATCATGCCATTGGCATTCATCCTGATCGGCGAGATGTTCTCGCTCGAGCAGCGTGCGAAGATGCAGGGGCTGTTCTCCGGGGTGTGGGGCGTTTCGTCCATCGTGGGTCCGCTGCTTGGCGGCTACCTGGTGAATCGGTTCTCCTGGCATTGGGTGTTCTATGTCAACGTGATCCCGGGGCTGCTGGCGGCGGGATTCGTGACGGGGGGATATCGCGAATCGCCGCGCGATCGGGAACAGCCGGCTGTGGATTATGCCGGTGCAGCCTGGCTGACCTTGAGCGTCCTGTTGCTGCTGTTCGGACTGCTGGATTTCGGCACCTCCTACAGCTGGTTCCTGATCCTATCCGCGTTGGTCTCTTTCTTCGTTCTCGTGTGGGTGGAGCGCCGCGCGCCCGATCCGATCCTGCCGACCGGCTTGTTTCGTGAACGGTTGTTTTCCACGGCCATCGCGCACGGGCTGCTGGCTGGTTGTGCGATGTTCGGGAGCATCTCTTTTGTGCCCCTGTATGTCCAATCCGTGCTGGGCACGAATGCCACGCAGGCCGGCCTCACCATCACGCCGCTGCTGCTCGGCTGGGTGGGCGCAAGCGTGATCGGCATGCGCCTGATCCTGAGCATGGGATATCGGCGGCTGAGCGTGACCGGAATGATATTGCTCGCGGCTGGGGCATTCCTGATGACTTTGATCGATGCCGATTCCAGCCGGGCCCTCCTCATGACCTGCATCACCATGATGGGAATAGGCATGGGGCTGTCCATACCGTCCTTTCTGGTGGCGGTGCAGACCAGCGTGGAACGCCGACAGCTTGGAACGGCGACCTCGACGCTGCAGTTCAGCCGTTCGATCGGGGGCACGCTGGGTGTCAGTGTGATGGGCGCGGCTTTGAGCGCGCGGCTTGCATCGAACCTGAGCGCTTCCGGGCTGGACCCCGACCTCGTGGAGAAATTGCTCGAGCGTCAGCCCGGCGCAGAGGCCCTTATCGACTCGGGTGTGCGGCTGGCGCTGGCGGACGCGATCCACCTGGTGTTCGTGATCGCCTTCGCCGCGGCCGTGCTTGGGCTGCTGGCTGTGCTGTTCGCGCCGCGTACGCAGCTGAGGGACAAGGCAGCCGATCATGAACCCTCCGCAGTCAAGGCCGGATGACGCGCGCCTCCATGCAGAACAAACTGAAACTCCTGATATTTGTCGCTGCGTTTCTCCTGGTCTACTCTCCCTTCCTGCGAACCCATGGAACGGACCTGTTCCACGAAGACTCGAGAGACTTCCCCTCCTTTTACTTTGGTGCCAGGCTGGCATTTGAGGAGGATCTCTCCCCTTACGCGAAGACCAACCTGCGGAGCATCTTCAAGGATTATTCCGATAATCACGGAGATTACTACCCGTATTTGTATCTCCCGACCAGCCTGATCTTTTTTCTTCCCTTCACCTGGTTCGATTATGTCCTTGCGCGTCAGATCATGCTGGTGCTCAACCACCTGTTTCTGCTGGTGTTTGTATTTTTCTTTCTTTTCAAGGTGTTGAAGATCGGGCCGGACCATCTTTATTCGACGCTGTTCGTTCTTTATGTTTTTTCGTTCGCGCCGCTGTTTGTGGTCATGGACAGCGGGCAGGTCAACCTCGCGGTCCTGCTTTTGACTTGCCTGAGCTGGTCTGCCTCGAAGGAGAATCGACATCCCTTTTGGATCGCCCTTCCGCTCGCCCTGGCCGTGATCCTCAAGTTGTACCCCATCCTGTTCCTGGTCCCTTTGTTCTTCAAAAAGCAATATCAAGCGATTGGCATGGTCGTGCTGCTCTTGCTCATCCTGTCAGCGGGTGTCTCCCTGTTCTTGCCACCCGGAACCTGGGCGACCTGGTATGAAAACGTCGGCTCGAAGGGATATGCCGACGTGGTGCTTGGCTTTTCCACCAATGCCCCGGCCAATCAGAGCATGAACGGACTGCTGATGCGCACGTTTTTCGGGAAGAATATCCGCTTCGATCCCATACTCACCGTTCCGGATTGGGTTTCGCGGTCCGCGCCGTATGCGTCCTCCGGCGTGGTGCTGGTTATCTCATTGCTCGCGTCTGCGCTCGCCCGTAGAAACCCGGCCGTGGATTCCAACCGCCTGGTGGACCTGGAATTTTCCCTGTGGTCGGCGGTCTCTTTCCTGATCGCGCCGGTCTCGTGGGATCATCACCTCGTGTTCCTGATCCCGGCGGTGGCGGTGCTGGTCTACCATTTGTTGTATGGACGCAATCGCAGGAACCTTTTGCTTTCAGGCGCGGCGGTTGCGTTGGCTGTATTCCTCGCGCGGCCCTACCCTTACAACGCTCCCGAGTTTCGCGAGGGGATGAAGACGCTGTTGATTTCCGGCAGCCTGTATGGGGTGGGGTTGATGTGGATCTTTTATTCCTTTATGCTGGGGAGGTTTGCAACCGCGAGGGGCCGGGGAGGACCTACAATAACGTGAATTCGGGATAAGGTTCTAAGAACCGCAGAGCCCGCTGCACCCTTTCGGGTATGCTTCGCGAAGAGCGCGGAGAAAACCGTATGAATGTCCCTGCTTCCCTTCCACTTTCCGCATTCAGAGATGCACTCTCCGTTTTGAAGTATGATTGGCGGAGAAAGCCGCAACAAAATACGAATGGACCCGAAAAGATACATCGCCTTCCTGCGGGCGGTCAACGTCGGCGGACGCGTCGTGAAGATGGAGGCCCTGCGCGCGATCTTCGTGGCGCTCGGCTTCTCGAACGTGGAAACCTTCATCGCCAGCGGCAACGTGATCTTCGAGACCGCGGAAAGGGATGCTTCGGCGCTCGAAGCCCGCATCGCGAAGGAACTTAAGGGGGAATTGGGTTACGAGGTGGCGGTCTTCCTGCGCACCGACGCGGAACTGTCCGCTCTGGCGAAGTACCAACCCTTCGATAAACCGGTTGTGGAGCGGGCGGCGGCGTTCAATGTCGCCTTTCTCGCGGCGCCGCCTGGAGACGCAGCGAAGAAAAGGCTCATGGCGTTGAAGACAGAGATCGACGATTTCCGCGTCCACGGACGCGAGGTCTACTGGCTGTGCAGGGAGAAGCAGAGCAAATCCACCTTCTCGAACGCGGCGCTGGAGAAGGCAAGCGGGATGCAGTCCACGCTGCGGGGGATGAACACCGTGAAGAAACTGGCGGAGAAATACCCTGTTATGTAACTTGTGTCACGCACGCGGCAACCTGCCGGCCAGACTTTTCAGGTGGAAGATCTACATAAAGACGCCAAGGCGAAAAGAACACCTTGCTAGGTTTCCGGACTGTGTAAGGTGAGATACGTGAGCCATCGAATGACGGTTTGCGGGTGAGAGTGAACTCAAACTCCCAGCTCAATCCACCGCCGTCATGGCGAAGGTCGTGGCGATCCACAGGAAGAGGTAGAACAGGATCGGCGGCGCGAAGGACAGGCCGGAGAGAATCGCCGCCAGCACGTTCCTGCGCTTCGCGAATGCGATCCACGCGCCGATGATCAGGATCAGTGGGATGACCGGGTAGGCCCAGACGGTCAGCACAAAGGTCCATGCTTCGGCGCTCACACCCGAATCGAAGGCCATCACCGATAGCCCCGCCATCAAGGCCCAGATCACAAGCGATGCCAGCGCCAGCAATTGCGATGCGATCAGCCAGAGAATCAGGCCGGTGCGGCGTTTCGAGGTTTGTGCAGGCGGCTCAGCCATGAGGTTTTCGCTTCACGGATTTGGTTTTCTTCCCTGTCGGTTTCCTGGTTGAGGCTTTTCCGGTCTTTCCTCGAGTAGCGGTTCCCTTCTTTCTTTCCACTGGCAGCTTCTCCAATTCGCTTACCAGCTTCTCCAGCACGTCGAAGCCTCCCTGCCAGAACTTCGCCTCGCGGATGTTGATCCCGGCCTCCGCCAGGATCTTCTCCGGTGCCTTCGCCCCTCCCGCGGAGAGGATCTTGAGGTATTTCGGTTTGAACGAGTCCCCCTCCGCCTTGTATTGCTGATAGAGCGCCAGCACGAGCAGCTGACCGAAGGCATAGGCGTATACGTAGAACGGCGTGTGATAGATGTGCGGGATACACACCCATTCCCACTTGAAGTCCTCGCTCAACTCGAGCGAATCGCCGAACTGTTCCTTGAGGTTGGCGAGATACGCGGCGGAGAGTTCGTCCACCGAGGCGTTCTTGCGCACCATTTCGTGCGCCTGCTTCTCGAACAGCGCAAAATAGGATTGCCGCATGATGGTGGCATACGCATCGTCCATCTGTTTGAAGAGCAGGTCGCGCCGCACGGATTCGTCGCGCTCCTCCTTCAACAGTCTGTCGATCAGCAGCATCTCCGCAAAGGTGGAGGCGGTCTCCGCCAGGGGCAGCGAGGATTGAAAGGTGAACGCGCTGTGATGCGCGGCCAGCATCGAATGGATGGCATGTCCGAGCTCATGGGCCAGGGTGGCCACCTCGCGCGCCGTGCCCTGATAATTGACCAGCACCCAGGGGGTCAACTCCGGCAGCACCGACCAGCAGAACGCGCCGCTGCGCTTGCCCTTGCGGATCTCGCTGTCGAGCCGGTTTTCATCCAGGACGCGCTTCGCCAAGGCTGCCACATTTGGATCGAATGCGTTGAACGAATCCAGCACAAGCTGCACAGCCGTGTCGAAGGAGAAGGTCTTCTTTGAACCGGTCACCGCAGCGTATATATCGTACCGGCGCAGCTTCTTCATGCCGACGTGCGCCGCCTTGAGTTTAAAATACCGTTGAAAGATGCCGCTGTTCCTGCGCGCGGTCTCGAGCAGGGTCTCCACCGCCTCGTTCGGGATGTCGTTGCTCAGGTTGCGGACCGCGATCGGGCTGCTGAACTTGCGCAGGTTGACGTTCTCGGTATGCCAGTCGCGCAGGCGCGTCTGATACATCTGACCGAGGATCACGCCGTCGTTTCCATACACGCGGAACTGTTCCTGGTAACTCCGGGCGCGGTCCTTCGGGTCGGTGCTGTAGCGCAGAGATTGCAATTCCGCGGCCGTCACTTCGCTGGTCCTGCCCTTTGCCTGCACCTTGAAGAGGTAGCGATTGGTGATCGAATCGTATAAATTGATCAGCGCGTTCGAGCCGGTCACGTTCTTGAGGTTGATGATCTTCTCCTCCGCCTCGCTGAGCGTGTGCGGTTTGAAGAGCCGCATGGCTTCCAGGTAATAGCGGTAATCCCCGCTGGCATCCATCAGGCGGTCCGCGTTGGCCTGGTCCAGTTCCTTCCACCACAGGCTGAGGAACAGGGTGCGGTTCTCGACCTCCGCCAGGAACTGCAGCACGCGCGCCTGCAGGGATTGCGCGGCCTGGTCCTGCGTGTCGGCTGCGAAGGACAGGCCGGCGAACGAATACAGGCGGTTTGCCGCGCGGGCGGTTTCCTCGCTGGCGCGCAGGATCTCCATGAATTGATCGGCTGGCAGGTCCGGGTTCAGCTTGTTCCGTACCCCTTCGAAGGAACTGACCTGTTCCTCGATCTGGTCGAACGCGTTCTGCAATTCCGGGCTGTCATAGCCGGGATACAGCGGAGCCAGGCTCCATTTGGATGGTTTGTGAGTCATCGGGTCTCCGTAACAAGGTGACTGTCACCTTGCACGTGACAGTCGCTTCAGGATTATAAACTCGATCGGATGTGCACGATATCCCCGTCCTTCACGGGATATTCCTTGCCTTCGAGGCGCAGCTTACCCTTGGCCTTCGCTTCGTTCATGCCGCCCAGGCTGACCAGGTCGTCATAGTGGACCACCTCGGCGCGCACAAAACCGCGCTGCAGGTCGGTGTGGACCTCGCCGGCGGATTCCTGCGCGGTGGCGCCGCGGCGCGTGGTCCAGGCGCGCACTTCGTCCTCGCCGACCGTGAAGAAGGTTTGCACCTGCAGCAGATCGTAGGACAGCTTGATCATGCGGTTCAGGCCGAGTTCCTGAATGCCATATTCCTTCATGAAGTCGGAGGCATCCTGCGGATTGAGCTGGGCGATCTCCATCTCGAGCTTGCCCATCAGCGCCACGGAGGGATGATCAAGTGCGACCTGGGGTGCAGGCTGCCCCTCGCCGATATTGAACATGGTCAGGATGGGTTTGCGCGTCAGCAGGCCGTAGCTGGAAAGCTCCTTCTCCTCGTCGTGCGTAAAGTGCATCCCGCGCAGAGGCTTGTTATCCGACAGCGTCTTGTGAAGTTTCTCGAACAGCTCCGTCTGGCGCGCGTTGATGGTCCTGTCCGTGCCGCCCTTTTTCCGTTCATCCACCAGGCGCTCGAGTTTGCGCTCCACCGCGATCAGATCGTTGAGCAGCAGTTCGCTCAGCATCGTATCCACATCGCGCGCCGCATCCACCCTGCCGCTTGGGTGCATCACGCTGTCGTCCGCGAAGCAGCGCACGACCAGGATCAGGGCGTCCATCTGGGTCAGTTGGTTCAGCAGCTGGCCGGAGATTCCGCTCCTGGCCGAGCCGGTCTCGAGTCCGGCGATGTCCGCATAGGTCACTTTGGCGTAAATCGTCTTGCGGGGTTTGAACATCGCGGAAAGCTGGTCCACGCGCGGGTCGGGAACGTCCACCATGGCGGTATGCACCTCGATGCGGCCGGCGGAGGCGGCCGTGGGGGCATGGCCGCGCGTCAGCGCGTTGAACAGGGTGGTCTTTCCGGCCTGAGGCAGTCCTATGATTCCGAGCTTCATCTTGACCTTACCATCGGGGATTTGTTATACTTATTGCCGCACATCGGCCGAAGTGGCGGAACAGGCAGACGCGCACGACTCAAAATCGTGTTCCCTCCGGGAATGAGGGTTCGATTCCCTCCTTCGGCACACATTTTTTCCGAAGCGGTATTATACCTTACGGGCATTTCATGCCCCAGGGGTATTTTCCCCTGGCCGACATCCTCCAGCGTGGAGGATGTTTGAGTTTTATTAGATTTCCGGTTTCCCGGTTGACATTGGTTTTTCCAACCTTTAGAATAAAGATGAAAAGCAATGCGTGGCGCCGCAAAAGCGTAGATTAAGCCAAACTGCAGCCCGATCCATGCTTTTTGGAGAAGCACGATGAAACTCTATCTGCTCTTTGCCGTCATAGACCTGATGATCCTGCTGGCCTATCCCTTTGTGTACATCTCCCTTCAGGTGCGCAAGTCGCTGGGCCCGAGGAAGTAATTCCGGTCATTCCGATCCGTGCAAGACCCAGGAGGCTTCATGCCCTCATTGAACGAAATCCTGGCAGTCGTCCTTGGGGGAGGGCGCGGTGCGCGGTTGTATCCCCTGACGCAAATGCGCTCCAAGCCGGCGGTCCCGATCGCAGGAAAGTACCGCCTGATCGACATTCCCATCAGCAACTGCATCAACTCCGAGATCTACCGCATCGCCGTGCTGACGCAATTCAACTCCGTGTCCCTGCACCGGCATATCACCCAGGCGTACAACTTTGACCGCTTTCACAAGGGCTGGGTGCAGATCTGGGCCGCCGAGCAAACCATGGAGAGCGCAGACTGGTATCAGGGCACGGCCGATGCCGTCCGCAAACAAACGCTGGAGATCCTCTCCAGCGGCGCGAAATATGTCCTGATCCTGGCCGGCGATCATCTCTACCGTATGGATTACAAGGCCATGGCCGCCTGCCATTGGGAGAAGGGCGCGGATATCACCGTGGCGGTCCAGCCGGTGGCACGCGAGGAAGCCTCACGCTTTGGCATCCTCAAACGCGAAGCGGATGGGCACATTTCCTCCTTTGTCGAAAAACCAAAGGATCCCCAGGTACAGCAGGCGTTCGTCAGTCGCGACGATGCGGCACGCCCGTTCCTCGGCTCGATGGGAATCTACCTGTTCAACACCGAGGTGCTGATCGGTTTTCTGAACAACTACCCGGATTACGATGATTTCGGAAGCGACATCCTCCCGCAAGCCATCAAAACCCATGAGGTGATCGGTTTCGACTTCGACGGATACTGGCAGGATATCGGGACGATTCGCTCATTCTATGAGACCAACCTGGCGCTGACCACTCCGGACCCGCCCTTCAACTTCTACGATGAACATCTTCCCATCTATACGGACACGCGCTACCTGCCGGCCTCGATCGTGGATGACAGCAAATTGCAGGATGTGATGATCGCCGAGGGGTGCCGCGTGCTTAAATCCGAGATCACCCATTCGATCATCGGGATTCGCAGTCAGATCTCGGCTGGGTGCGTGATCCGGGACAGCATTGTGATGGGCTCGGATTATTACGATCGCGCCTACAAGGGCTCCGACATCCCGATCGGGATCGGCGCCAACTGCCATATCGAGGGAGCCATCCTGGACAAGAACGCCCGCATCGGCGCGAACGTGACCATCCGCCCCTTCCCACAAGATACTGACCGGGATGCCCAGGGCGATGACAATTGGTATGTTCGCGACGGCGTCGTGGTGATTCCCAAGGATGCCATCCTTGCGGCGGGGACGAAAATCAGCCCATAGATTGAATTGCAATTCACCTGCAACCCTGGGCGTGGCAGGGCGCAGCGGGCAACCTTAAAATTATGCTATACTCGTTTTCATATGAAGTCTCCGCGCGAATACTGGCCGCGCTGGGCAGAGACCTTGCGCCGATATCAATTAAATGAAATCGCCGCCTCGTTCCTCGAAGCAGGAAGCCCACTGGCCCTGCTCGGAGCGCAGGCGCTTTATTTTGGGCGAAGTTTCTTTGACAGCGAACAAATCACCGCGCTGGCCCTTACCCTGGAAGAGGAACCCGAAGCACGCGCCTTTGCCTCCTTTCTGATCCACAGCGGGGAATGATCATGTACGGGTCCGCCATCGAGCTGTTCATTATCATTGTCTGCGCGTCCCTGCTGCTGGCGATCACCTTTTGGAAGCGCCGCGCTCCGGCGCGGTTGCGCGAGATCCCCGCGCTTACCCGGCTGTCCCGGGCGATCGGTTTAAGCGTGGAGGATGGCACCCGTTTGCACATCTCACTCGGACACGGTGGGCTGCTGGGCTCGCTCGGAGGATCCGCCCTGGCGGCACTGGCGATCCTGCGCGGCATTGCGGAAAAGACCTCGGTCAGCGACCGGCCTGCAGTTGCCTCCGCCGGGGACCCGGCCTTGGGGCTGCTGACGCAGGACACAATTCAAGCCGGATTTCAAGCCTCGGGTGTGGGGGAGTTGTACACGAATACCACGGGCCGGGTCACCGGATTGAGTCCCTTTGGGTATGCGGCCGGTGCCATGCATATCACGGCGAATGAGAACGTATCCGCCAACATCATGCTGGGGAACTTCGGTCCGGAGGCCTCCCTGCTGGCGGATGCCTCCGATCGCGAAAACGTGGTGGTGATCGGCGCCAGCAACGACCTGATCGGACAATCGGTGCTGTTTGCCAGTTCGCAGGATGCGCTGATCGGCGAGGAATTGTTCGCGGCCGGTGCATACATCGGGACGGGGGCCTCGCATGTGGCGAGCCTGACAGTTCAGGATATCCTGCGCTGGGTGATCGCCCTGGTCCTGCTGGCCGGCGCGTTCCTGAAGTTTGCAGGGATGATCTGATGCGCGTGATCAATGCCATCATTGCGATCGCCTTCGGCATTCTGATTCTGGCCGGGTATTTTTTTCAGCTGGCTGCCGGCCTTCAGGCGGTCCTGTTGGAATTCGCCATCATCCTGGCCGGGGCTGCAGCCCTGGTGGGTGTGTTCAACATTCTCTTTGTGCATGCCGATAAGATCCGCCGGCGCGAAAAGGGCAGCATCTACAGCGCCGCCCTGATCACTTTTCTGGTCGCAACCCTGATCTTTGGCGTCATCGTTCCGCCGCAGCACCGGCTGATGCAATTGTTGGTGGATGCGGTCCTGCTGCCGGTCGAGGCTGCCCTGATGGGTGTGCTTACGATCACACTGTTGTATGCGGCCGTCCGCCTTTTGCGCCGCCGGCTGGACGTCATGAGTATGGTCTTTCTTCTGACCGCGGTGTTGGTGGTGTTCGGTTCGGCCACCCTTCCATTTGGAAACATGCCATTGTTCAGTAATTTACGAACCTGGGTTTCGCAGGTGCTGGCATTGGGCGGCGCGCGTGGAATTTTAATCGGTGTGGCGCTGGGCACCTTGACCACCGGCCTGCGCGTGTTGTTCGGCATGGACCGGCCCTACGGTGGGAATTGATGGCCGATACAGTTAAATGCCTTGTTTG
>Ga0194126_10008553_pt1 | contig 13893 bp, 10 predicted proteins | sample TA2KigC150mmetaG_FD_148641 | JGI IMG/M metagenome (GOLD analysis project Ga0194126, IMG submission 148641) | Freshwater microbial communities from Lake Tanganyika, Tanzania - TA2015035 Kigoma Deep Cast 150m | ecosystem: Environmental > Aquatic > Freshwater > Lake | place: Tanzania: Lake... | reverse complement strand
CGCGTTGCGGGCCGCGCAGCCTCCTCCTATCCTTATACTCTTTGATAGACGCTTTGAAGCTGCTTGTCAACCGGGCCCCATGACGCGGTGTAAGCATCCAGTTACGCGAGCCGAAAAAGCTCCGGCGCGTTTGCTCGCTTGGGAAATCCCCCTGTATCCCCCTTTAGACAAGGGGGAAAGGCGCACAGCATGAGACCATCATCGGCCATAACGATCTCCCGGTCGGAAAGCGTCCGGAATCAGCTCGATTCGCGGTTCCGGCGTCATGGTTACCAGGACCACGTCGAATCGCACGAACGGAGGCTTGTGGCCGAACCTTTGAAGGTAATACTGCGCAGCCTTTGTAATCTTGGCCTGCTTGCGGCGATCAACGGAATAGGCGAGATCCATTGCGCCGATAGAATGACTGGATCGTACCTCCACGAAAACCAGGTCCTCACCGTGGCGAGCGATGATGTCGATCTCCCCGAGCTTGCACCGGAAGTTCCGTTGCACGATCGAGTATCCGTGTCGGGTCAGGTGGTCCACGGCAGCGTCTTCGGACTCACGGCCCTTTCGCAGCCTATGATACTCGGCTGCCTTTTTCGGTTCTCTACCGAGCGCCAACCGCTTCAGTCGGTCAAGCATCGCGGGATGCCCTTTCGTGACCTGTCTCGCGAGTTCGTTTCAAAAGCTTGGACGAGACGCAAAATTGCAACGGAACGTTGCCGGAAAATCCTTGTTCATCGTTCTCGCGAACGTCGGAATCCAGAAGCTCAAAACGCGGATAATGGAAAACCTTGTACCAAGCCGCCAAGAATGGATTCCTGCTTCCGCAGGAATTACGGGGAGGAGCCGCAGCGAATTGGACAGGGTTTTCGGCAATCATCATATACAGCTATTGCCGGGCACCGGGTCCCGCAAGCGCTGGAAGCGCTTGCAAAAGCCGGGAGTTCTTAGTGGAGGGGTCCGGGGAGGCCCCTTTTTGCACAAAAAGGGGCCTCCCCGGCAACTCTTCCAAAAGCTCTCGTCTTTTGAGGCGCCGTCTAGTGGTGGTGTAGCCCTTGTTCGAGCATCCGTGCGTGCAGGCGTTTGGCCTGGAGTGAGAATGCTTCCAATCGAGCCTCGATGATCTGCGGGAATGCGTTCCCGTCCGTCTCGATGGCCAGGAAGGGAAGCTTCCGGTTGTTCGCTCCTAAGATTGCTCCGAGCGCGGCGTCGAGGTTACCATTGGTCCTCGCGAGCAGCTCTCGTTTTTCCGCGGTATTGAACTTTTCGGTCAAGATCGATTCAGCCACTCTGGTCGGCATGCAACCAAACGGCCCAATAGAGATCACACCACATGCGGGATGCAATATTTCGTGCATCGCGGCGCCCACGGTAAGAATCGCTTCGCCCGTGAGTTTCGGGGAGATGTACTTCTCGCCGGCCGCGATCAAAGGCTCCACCTTCATCACTTCGTGGAAGAACAGGCCCGAAGGGGCCAGGAGGTCGCGGATCTTCCGGTCGAAGTATCCTTTCACAAAATACCTGATCCAGAAGGGAATACTGGGTTTGTCACCTTCGACCCGGTGCTTCATGAGCCAGTCGATGTACTTGATCCACTCACTGTTCTGTGACGTCCTGACCGCGAAGCCTCGATCGGCCAACTTCATCACGAGATTCTGCAAAGAGATAGGGTCATTGCGGACGTAGATCTCGCCGATCAAGGAGATCTTGGGGACCTCCGCATACGGCGCCTTGAGCGGAATTTGGGAAAGCGTCTGCGCGGCTGATTGCAGGCGGGCCCGGATGGTCCTCCAGGGCTTGTGAATCACATCGACGATCCCATCCCATTCCCGGTGGAAAATCGCCAGCGCGGAATCCCTGTCTTGGGCCGCGGCCAGGATCGTGGACCAGATCTCGTAGATTACGTCGCTCATTACGATGGCTCGCCATGCAGGCAGGGTAAAGCGGTCGCCCAATCCCATGTACCCGTTGGCCGCGTTCAAGGTGAGCACTGCCGCATCCGGGATGCGGTATCGCTCAATTAAGCGCCGCGAGAAGATCCGATATTGCCCGAAACGGCACGGACCGCTCGCGCCGGGCATGAAATACGCAGTCACTTCGCCTTCGGGCCGGTCGTGCCAGAAATAGTTCAACATGGAACCCACGGTAGTCTGTAGCGGCAAACATTCTTTACAGGTTGAATTCCCCCGCCCGATCTTGAGCGCCTCATCGTCCGCGGGAGGAAGACCGTGAGCGTTGATGTTGACCTTCTGGAAAGCCTTGACTAGAGCCTGAGTGCCGAAAACACCCATCGCGGGGAGAACTATCCTCACGTCGGGATGCTTTAGGGAGAGTTGTCGGCCGTCCGCGGTCACAACGCAGGGTTTCCCATTGACAATCGCGGTGTACGCGGCCTTGAAGTCCTTCCGAACCGCCGCAATCTGCCTCTTGCTCTCCAGTTCACGGTAGTGGCGGACGATATCCAGGAATGCTTCTATGCGGGTTTCCAGTCCCGCATCCGCTGTGTGGCTGTCCAGCTCAAGCGTGAGAGAGGGTTTTCGGCCCATTTCATCGCGGAAATATCCCACCACAAACGAATCGGGACCGCATGAAAAATTGCTGATAAAGGTCCCAAAGAGCTGGGGATGGTTCTTCACCAGCCGTGTCGCTTTCAAGATCATGCGTCCCATAGACCAGTACATGGTCTCCACGTCGTCGAAGGTTTGGTCTTCGAATGGGAGCATGTCAAAAGGCATTACGTAATAGCCTCGGGACCCGAACTTTGCGGGAATCCCTTTGTTCGCCTCGGGCACAAAGGAATTATACGGCCTTCCAAAGAGCGCCACACCGATCGACTTCGGGTCGGCCTCGATCTCTCTCAGTATTTCCGCGCCCTTGGCTCGAAGTTCCTGCTTGAATGCGTCTTGAGCTGCAAGTCCCGCGACAAACGCGGCCCTTCCCTGCTCCTGTGAGCAACCAAGTTCCTGCGCGATATGAAGAAACCCGCCGATCGCCGAATCAAAGCCTCTGCTCAAATCGAGGTAGGGCGTGAGACACTTCTTCCGGCTAATGTCATCAAAGGTTCCGGTAAGATAGAACGCTTCAGCTTGCACGAAGACGCACGTGCACGTATTGGGATTGTCCTGATCCGTCGGGATTCCCCGGATGTGGGGTAGAAAGAGCACGTCAACGTCTTTCTTGAGCAGGTCGAACATGAGCCCGTGGGCGATTTCCACCGGGTAGCAGAACGCAGCTTGCTGCTGGTCCACGCCGGCAGGGTCCACCTGGTCCGGGAGCGTCGCTCGGTAGCCTAGCTCCTTGAAAAAGGCGTTGAAGAAGGGAAAATAAGTATTGATCAGGAACGACCGGTTCAACCCTATGGTGGGCCGAGTATCGGAAGGATCGTCCGGCGCGAGATCCCGGAAGACGAGGCGCTGGCGGAAATCCACCAGGTCAAGTCGCCTGGTATCGAATTCCTGATGCCGAACCAAGTTCACGTATCGATTGCATGCGCCGCCGAACGGATAGGTCTTGCCTTCGATCTCGATACGGGCGATCTCACACCGACGGTCACACTTTTCTTTTCCCCCACCGCAGACAAAGGACTTCTTGTGCACAACCTCACGATCCGCCAGTCGTTGCAGCTCGAAGCGCTCTTCACGCAGCAAGCCTCTCTCGATGCGGCGTTCCACCTCCAAGGCCACTCCGAAGGCGCCCATCAGTCCGGGCTCCGGCGGCACGACGATTTCTTTCCCGGTCAGCGCGGCCATGGCCGCGGGAATAGCCTCGTTGTAGCAAACCCCACCCTGCATGAAGACCTTCCGGCCCACCGGCCGATTGCCCTTCACCCGATTGCAGTAATTCATGCAGATCGAGTACACGAGCCCGGCTACGATGTCTTCTACCGGAATGCCTTCTTGGGCCGCGTTCTTGATGTCTGACCCGATGAACGCTGCGCACTGATCGTTGAAGTTGGGAGGATTGGTCCCTTGGTACGCCACTGAACCGATATCGGTCACATGGATGCCAAGGCTTTCTTTTGCCGATTCTTCCAGGAACGACCCGGTGCCTGCGCTGCACGCTTCATTCATCGCGTAATCGCTCGGCACGCTGTTGGTGATGTAGGTGTATTTCGCGTCCTGTCCACCGATCTCAAAGATCGTGTCCACCTCTCGGTCGAAATGCACCGCTGCCGCGGCATGAGCAATGATTTCGTTGATTACTCCGTCGCTGAGCGCGTGCAGCCCGGCGATTTGGCGGCCGGAACCGGTCACGCCGAGCCCCGCTATCTCGATGGGGACGTGGATCTGGTCCGCCAGGCTCTGGTAAACCCGCCGAGACGCGGCCACGGGGTCGCCGTCGGTCCGCAGGTAGTCTGCGGCCAGAATGGCTTTGTCCCTGCATCGCATGATCACGCCCTTGGTAGTGGTGGAACCCACATCGAGCCCGAGGATGGTGCGATCTCCGGGCGCCGCGATTCCGCGAGGCCGGTCCTTGAAATGGACCTTATTCCGAAACTCGCCCAGTGGCTTAAGATACGTGAAAGCAGAGCTCTTCCTCTCAAAAACGTCTGAGGACCCGGTATAGGGGATCGTGGGGTTATCAAGGGCCCAGAGGGCAGCTCCCAATGCCTCGAAGTAAGGAGCTTCTTCAGGGATATGAAGATCTTTGATTTCACGGGAGAGGTAATGGATCATGGTCTGGTTCTTCGAGGACCCTCCCGCCAGCATCACGTGCCGCTTGGGCAGTTTCTTGAGCAGCTCCACCACCTTGTTCGCCATCATTTGGCCGAGGCCCGCGACAACCTGGCCTTTGGGAACGCCTTTGTTCAGGGCATGGGTGCAATCGCTCTTGCAGAAGACCGAACACCGACCCGACACGCGGTGGGGATGCTCGGAGACTCCAAGCCGGGTCACGTCCACCAAGGAGAGGTTCATTCGCCCGATCTGCTGCAGGAAGAACTCGCCGGTTCCCGAAGCGCATTTGTTCCCGGTCTGGATCGCCTGGATCTTACCGTCCTCGTCCAGGTGGTACACGAGAAAGGTCTCCCCTCCCGCGCTCACCACGATTCGGTACGGATGATCCCCTTGCAGTAGGTGCGCGGTGGCCAATTCCACGGCTTCAGGCTCGGAGATGGCGCTGAGCTTGACGAACTGAATGAACTTGCGGCCGGTCACCGCGATGGGGAGCTCCCGGATATCCGCTATGTCTTGGAGCGCTTTCAGCAGGACTTTGCGTGGGTTGCCCTCGTGGGTGAGGGTTTCCGCGCTGGAGATCGCGAGCCCGGCTTCGTCGCGCCGAACACGAACCATACCAAGTGTCGAGGCTCCCAAACAAATGCCGAGGGCTTCCATACCACACCTCTTCGTGGATCGCAGAATCATTTAGATGACATAATAGTAATTCTTTAGTATAGCTCAGGAAAGACCACTCAACAAGGCTTTGCCCCGCGCTTATCAGAGCGGCTGGGGCGCGCCGAATCTTGCTGTGGTTCGGTGGGGGTGTTGCGCCGAGGCGACCACCGGGGGTGAAAAAAATGGGCTTCTCCTTCAGCCTCGCTCTCTCTTGAGAAGCGCGTGATAATAGACCACCAGGTTTCCGTCATCCTCCTTCAGTTCCATGTCGGAGGACGCCACCTCCCATCCTTCACCGCCAAGTCGGTTAAGCTCGGCCTCCAGCGTTTGGGTCGGTACTTTCCGATGCATTATTATCTTGTACTCCCACGTTCTCATCTCAACCTCCCGCCTCGGGCGGTCTCGTAACGAGGCGCACGGCCGTTTCCACGGCTCTGTGGCCCGAGTGATTCGGCTGTCCGATTGAGCATACCGTTCGACTCAACGAGTTATGCGTGACAACAGCCTGCCGAGCAGCGGCTGTTCGATCTCAATAGCGTCGTTGTCGCACAGCTCGTGGCAGCAAAAGCAGGAAATGCACTTACGATAGTCTATGATCATTTTGCCGTTCCTCTCGGTGATCGCTTCAGGCGGGCAGTGTTCGAGGCAGATCTTGCACCCTTGGCACTCGTCATGGTCGATGCGGGGCTTGGTTACAAGCTGGTTTTTCATGAACCTGCGGATAGGGTTTCGCCCGGACAAGTTCCATGTCACGGTCATGGTCTTGGGGGCCTCGAAGTTGATGAGAGGGAAGCCATCGAGCTTGTCCCCCGCCACCCTGATTCGATGCTCGTCAGCTACACCCAGTCCCTGAGTTTGGCCTACCGCGCACGTAAGCATTCGCGCCGTGTCGAGGCCGAGCAGTCTACACACAGTGGAGTCCAGGGCCACTGGGTCCGCAGAAGCCGCAAGGATGCCCACTTGACGCGGCTTCCCGCTGTTGGGGCCGTTTCCCTCCATACCCAAGATGCCGTCCACTACTGAAAAGGCCGGTCGGACCTTCTCGTATATCTGCACGAGCACAGTGGCGAAGGTCTCGTAATCCTTTCCCGCTCTCAGGTGCCAGGCCGCTTTGTCGGTCCCAATGACGGCTCCGAAAAGGTTTTTCACGGCGAGCGTCAAGAACATTTGAGTATGGGTCTTCAATTTCGGGATGTTGATCACCGCGTCGTAATCAAAGACCTCGCGAGCCAGATCGATTTTCCGAAAGATGCGATTCTCCGGGAATTCGCAAGTCTGTTTTTCCAAGAAGGGCGCGGGCTTAATCTTCAGTCGTTCCATGAACGTGGTGTACCCGCATTTCGACAGCACCCGCGGGAGGTTCCCCAGAGGGGGACTATCCCCTATGAAAGGGGTAGCTCCACAATCGATCACGAGCGATGCGATGGCTTCCACCACCGCAGGGTGGGTCACTGCCGCGCTTGAGGCCGCGGCCGACCTGAGTAGGTTCGGCTTCAATAGGACCTTCCGGCCGCGTTGGATGAAGCTGCCGAGGCCGCCCAAATCGTTGAGGAGTTGCTTCACAACGGGGGCTAACCGCGGCAAGTCGTACGTGTCGCATTTCCTGATGGAAACGAGCGATTCCATACCGGTTCTTTAGCATTTCCGCAGGAAAAGGTAAACGTTTGCATCCCGTAAGGAAACGCAACCACGGACGCACTTTCAGGGTTGACCTTGGCTCTTGTTTCGGGCATAGTAAACACGCGTGGTCTGGAGTTCTCACAGGACCCGGAACCAATCGCGGGCCTCGGAACAGCCTTAGTTTCCGCCTGGATCCTTAGGACCGGGACGGGAGGATCGAAAGAAGCGTACGCTCATAGAGCCTTCCCACCGGGAGGCTTTTCTTATTGGTTTTCGTTATGGAACGATTGACCGCCGTATCCGACATGAAGGCATGGTCCAGGGCTCTGTTGAAGCAGAGCAGGACAATTGGCTTCGTCCCCACTATGGGATACCTGCACGAAGGCCACTTGGCGCTCATGCGTCGGGCCCGGGCTGAGAACGATCGTGTCCTGGTGAGCATCTTCGTGAATCCCACCCAGTTCGGTCCCAGCGAAGACCTCAATCGGTACCCCCGTGACCTTGAAGGAGACGCTAAGAAGTGCTCGGACGTGGGCGTGGACGCCCTCTTCTTACCTGAAGCTTCTCAAGTGTATCCTCCGGGCTTCCAGACGTATGTGGATGTGGAGGAAGTTTCCAGGCCGCTTTGCGGAGCTTCGCGTCCGGGACATTTCCGTGGGGTGGCCACTATCGTGCTCAAGCTATTCAATATAGTGGCGCCCACTCGCGCATACTTCGGCGAAAAAGACCGCCAACAGCTCCGGGTAATCATGGCCATGGCCGTGGATCTCGATCTGGACGTGGAGATCGTGCCATGCGAGACCGTCCGCGAGGCTGACGGGCTCGCGATGAGCTCCCGCAACGCCTACCTTTCCCCTGACCAGCGAAAGCAGGCTGTGTGCTTACACCAGGCCCTGCTGGAAGCCGCAGGGCTGTTCGACAAAGGTGAGAGAAACGCGGACCGATATGTCCGGACCATGTCGCAGCGGATCGCTCAAGAGCCTGACGCCGGAGTAGACTATATCAGCCTTGTGCATCCTGAGACGTTACAAGCTCTGACCGACGTGGACGACGCCGCTGTGGCCGCGCTGGCGGTCAAGATCGGCGATACCCGCCTGATCGATAATATGCTCTTCAATCACCGGAGCAGAAAGATTCAACAGACCTGAAGCGGCAAGCGGCCGCTCAAACACACAAGGGACAACTGCGCTTTTGGAGGAGAATATGCAGCGCACCATGTTGAAATCGAAAATCCATCGAGCTCGAGTGACAGAAGCCTGCATCGATTACGAAGGGAGCATCTCAATTGATTCCAGTCTCCTCGAGGCTGCGAACCTGGTCGAGTACGAACAGGTGCAGATTTATAACATTTCCAATGGGGAGCGCTTCACCACATATGTGATCGCCGGTGAACCGAATTCGGGAACCATCTGCCTCAATGGCGCGGCCGCGAGAAAAGTCGTGGTGAATGACCTCATCATCATCTGCGCGTACGCCGCCCTCGAAGAGAATGAGCGCCGCAACTTCAAACCGAACGTGGTCCTGGTGGATTCAGAGAATCGAATCGCCCGGGCGACACAATCTTTCTCTCCCGCTGCGTGAAGCGAACAGAGATCCGGGAAGCCCTTCTTGTAGCAAGAGCCTCCCGGATTTTGCTCCTCTCTATGAGAATCGGTTGGCAGGCCGCGCTCAACAGCGCAAGACCCCACGCCGGATTCCACATTTCGAGGGAATGACGGATGGATGTCTGCGGAGGCCGGGATGATCGATCAGCACGCGGCCGGCGACCCATAATTCCCCGATGACCTCTCCATTGATCATCTCAGTTGTTTTCGGACAGCCATCCTACTTCTTTGGATATCCTATGTGTTGCGCCAGGGTAATTCTTTGATCCGGCCGGAGTTTCATGGTCTTTGCCAGAGCGTCTCTGTCGATGGCGGCGCGAACGCCGGTTGCCAAGCCCTCGGATGCGCAAAACAGATAAACATTTTGACAGATGAATGCGGCATCAGCCCAGGCAGTGGGGATCTTTTCCGCTTCCGGCGCATCGCCCATCTTGGCGAGGTCAGCGACGTACACGAGATTCATTGCCGCTTCCTTCGCGGTGTTCTGGCGTCCGGTCTGGGCACGGATATCGGTCGAGAGGATCGGCTTGAGACTATGCTCCTTGGCATCGTACAGGAACAGCCCTTCAGGAGCGGCCACATAAACATCCATCTCCTGCCGGTTGAACGAAGAGGGCGCGGTTCGTCTACCCGAATCGGGGCGGTTGATCCCGAACGCGGCCCACAGCAGATTTGATAGAACCTGCTCCGAGATCTTCTGATCGCTGAATTCGCGGGATGTCTTCCTCGCCTTCAGAACCTGCATTAACGGCTTTCCACCATCCAATTGGGGCTGCGGGAGAGAGATGGGCTTGGACTCCTGAGCGAGGACCCCGCCCGACAGCATGAGCGCCAAGAGGACTGTCACACAGAAATTTACTACTAATTTCCAATTCATAGTCAATTCTCCTTTCCGGGACTTTTCCGCTTGTGGGGGACAACCTATCATACCGGTTCACGGTACAACAACGAATACCAATTCGATTTGAAATACCAGGCGCTTAGCTATTGCCGGAATGGCGAAAAACAGTAAAGTGTCCTCTGATGTTAGGCGCTCAGTATCTGACGGGGAGCAGGCGGGACTCCAGTCCGGTCTGAGAAGAAGTGAGCCTGAAGTCGTCCCCGACCTTGACCCAAATCCTTCCCAGGCTCCGGCCTTTGCGGGTAATGTCCAGAGGGATTTCATGACTGGGGAGCTTGGCCGCCGTGATACCTGCCGAGCCGCTCTCGCGCCACCGAAGAGATCGACCAGCCATGGTCACGAAAAGCGCATCGGATTCGCCAATGTTGGCGCGGAGATCCATGATCCGTATCACTTCATTGGGAGGGATCTGAAGCTTATCTCCGGGATACGCGACAAAGCTCACGCCGTTATTGCCTCTTAGGACGACGTATTCGAGCTTCGGTTGCCTCACCGCTATCTCGCACTGACCAAATACCCGTCCATGGAGCTTCGCCTGCAAGGGGAACGAAATCACCTCCTCACGGGGAGCGCCATATTTCTCTTGAAGATCCTTGTCGGTGTTGATCAAGTGTCCTCGATCTTCACGAGGGTTTGACTCGGACTGGAACCCTCGGAGATCCATCCGCAAGCCCGTCTTCATCTCCTTGTCCAGATTGGTGATCGGGTCGAGGATCTGCAAGGTGTCTCCGCGGGCCACGGTCAGTTCTTCTCCGGGTTCCACAATGTGATTTCTTTCGTTCACCCGAACGATGAAGTAATCGACCCTCGGCTCGACGCGAATCCCGCGTGAACCTCGGCCGCTCCAGCGCTGGACAACTTCCACAGGGATCTTGCCGATGAGGAACCGGTCTTTGCGCACTTCCAGCGTGGTGTTGTTGCGAATCCGAACGTCATAATTGAGATCGTTCAGTCTGGAAACGGAATCCGCGAACCTCGCGGTAAGTCCGCGGGAATAATTGGATTCAATGTGTACAATACGAACAGTGTCGCCGGGCTGGACCTTTAGCGTATCTCCGTTGCCGACCACGATCGGAGTCTGTCCCTCGATGGAAATGATAAGGTATTTCAGGTAGGGGCTTTCCAAGTAGATTTTGGGATGATCGGGCTCTATCCCGAATTCCTGCATGAACGCGTTGATCACTATCGTCTGGTAATGCACTCTCAGGCGATAATCAGGGATCTCTTTCGATGTTTCGATGCCGAACGCGGGTATCCCGAGCTGGGTCATCGCATGGAAAGTGGCGGAACTGCGTTGTTCCTTGTGCCGACTGGTGGGCTCAACAGTCCGGTGGTTATTGAATCGGAAGATATGGTCGGGATTGGCAATTTGTGAATTCACCCGCTCTATCACTCTCTTGGCCGTTTCGCCGAGCTTCAGAACCTTGCCGTCATTCCTATCGTGAACATCCGCGTCCGCTATCAAGGATTGCCCATAGCGCATCGGGTTGCGGATGGGCGACTCCCACTCATCCGAATAAAAGCCTGACCCGTCATGCAGGTTGAGGAAAAAGTCGCTCTGACTCATCAGCTCCTTGATAATCGAAACCACGCGGCCCTCTTGGTCCCCTGGGAGAGGATTCCCGGAGAACTTCCGGTTCATATCTCCCCGCAACCCTCTCTCGTCCTTTACGATTGAAGAAAGATTCGCCCGCGGCACGACCACGAGATTGCCGGTTTTGAGGGAAAGGTCGGCATACAGATCGGCGGCGAGGTACCCTCCGGGCTCGTTCCCTTGAATGCCGCCTAAGAGGAGCATTGTGGGGCCGGGAAGCCGTCCCTTGATGAAATACACATCCAGTTGGGAGTCGGTCCCTTTAAGATAAACTTTGTGAATCGTCTCCGCGCAGAGCCATGCGGGCGCAGTGAGAATCACCGCGATCATGCACATCCACACCGCAATCGCGCGGGGGAAATGAGACCCCACAGGGAACCTCCATCCCGTCGAAAAATCGGCCCCAAAGACGCAGTTGCCCTCCTTCTTTCCGGAAGGGAGGGCACGATCCGGGTCCGCTCTCTCACATTGCACAAGTATCGGCTTTATGCGGGGAACTCTTACAGGGGCTGCCTCCTCCTGGCGCCTCCCTCTTGCGTGGTCTTACCACCGGTGGTCGGTTCCTTCGTGAACTCGACTTCCCGCCGGTCAAAGCCCCGTTGATACACGACGTTACCATCCTCTCCGTACAACAATATGGACAGCCTCTTGAGACGGGCCCCAGCGGGGACGTCGCTATAGGAGAGTTCCACCCGAGTATGGGACTTGAGTGCGATACCTTCTCCTTCACGGTAGTCCTTAGGCAGGTCTCCGTCGCCAAGCGCGGCTCTCTTGGGGTACCAGCGCAGTATGCTTTCTCCTCTCGCGTCGCCCATCTCGACGAACACAAAGAGGTAGCCCGCGAAGCGCACCGCGGGCTGATCTTTGAACAATGTGAATTTGATGGTTCCCTCGGTGGGACTCTTAGGAACCGCCGAAAGATCTTTCGCGTCGAATGAGACAATCGCCCGGGATCGCAATGCCGCGGAAGCATCCGCCGCTCGGCCCGAGCGCGATACCATTCCTGGAGACGTCGAGCCCTCGGCTTCGATCTCCGTGTCCGGCGCGGGCTGCAACCTTGCCCGCGCGTCGGCCCCTTGTCCGGGCATGAGTATGTCTCGACTAGGCCTCGTGGGAAGAGGCGTCAAGGGCCCTTCGGACGCCGCTTGATCTTCCCCGTCGGCTTCCACCTGCTGCGTCGGACGCGGACCCACCGTAACGAGTGTGGGGCTCTGACGGACCTCTTCGACACGCTTTTCCTTAACCGCCTTGGCCAATTCGTTCTTCCGGAGTTCCTCTTCCAGGGCTTTCACTCGAAGGGCAAGCGAGTCTCTGTCCCGGCGTAGAGCTTGGTCCCCGCCAAGAAGCCCCATAAGACCCATCAGCCCCAGCGCGACGACGATTACCACACCTGTGGTCACTGCAAGCGCTACCTTGATGCGCCGCGACGTGAGGAGAATCTGGCGCGAGCTGCCCGAGTCACTCATGATGACGATTGAGTACCGGGCTTTCTTGCGGACGGTGGGGACGGGAATCTGGGGGGCTCGACTATAAGGGGGACCATCTTTCCGAGAGGATTCGGAACCCCGCACCCTTTCCGCCAGCCAAGACCATGCTTTTCCAGCCTTTGTCACTGTAGTTATCTCCTCGGAATGACTGGAGGAAGTTTACTTCATACCCGGCTTGGACCTTGTTGACCGTTACCCGGTCCAGTTCTATTCGAATAATACTGTACTTGCCCAAGAATTTCTTCTTGGAGTCGCGGAATTTCTCGTAATCCAACCCTCCTATCCGGAAGTTGCGATGATACATTTTGAGGTATCTGTCAAGGTTCTTTTCCTCCCACGCGGCCTTCCATTTCTCAAGAAACGCCAGCACCGCCGCCCGGGTCTCGTCTTCGGCCTCAGAGACCGGCAGGACCTTGGCCCCGGCCGCGGATTCCACCTCGCGAACCGGAGGCGCGGACGCTGTCAGCGAACCCGCAATGGAAGCGCCGGGGGAACCTGACCCCGCGTTGGCAGCCCACGCCGCTTTGATCTCAAACTGGTCTCGGACAGTCTCCTCCCGGGCCACGAGTAAGGTCTGCCTTGTCGGCCTCGAGCCGCCGGGAGCTGTAGGCCGATCGCCCCGGTTGCCCCACGCGTGCGGCGCCGGCAGCGCGGGCGCGAGTAGATGGGGCGCTCCTGCCGAGGCTTCGACCTTAACATTTTCCTCCACGTGCGGTATGGAGATGGGCCCGCTGGGCGCCTCAGCAAACTTGTGCAGGACCACTCCTTTGGAAGGCGCTGCGGGCAGCGGACTTTCGTTGTCTTCATGACCGGCCTGCGCCGGCTCGTCCGTAGAAACAAACCGAATCTGAAAATCCCTGGGATTGCCGGACGGAGGCGGACTCTGCTCACCCTGAGCAGCGGCCAGTAATGGCGCGACCGGGTGCGGGTCGTCCACCAGCCTGCGATAATCCTCGGCGTAAATCTGGCGCCCCGGCTCATCCTTGAGGTAGAGGATCTTGATGCCCGAGGCCTGATACGCGTCGGATTGGTAGGTCTGGGTGAAGATCGAGGTAACCAGCCCATTCTGACGATACAGATAGACTTTGCCCAGCTTCACCCGTATCGTAGAATACCGCTCGTTGAGCTTCTTCTTCTTCTCCTGCCAGCTCTTGAAGTCGAGCCAGCCGCTCTGTATGATGTATCAGGTCCGGTTGGACAGAAATTGAGAGAGAAAGGTGTTGGTCGAGCGCGGGGCTTTTGATATGGCCCTGGACTGGAGGAGGGAGATGGATGAGCGTTCAACTGACACCGGTAGAGCGAAAGCAGAGGAAGAGGTTCACGGCTCGACAGAAGCTGGAGATCTTGAGGGAGTGGGAAACCACGG
>Ga0194126_10008549_pt1 | contig 13899 bp, 10 predicted proteins | sample TA2KigC150mmetaG_FD_148641 | JGI IMG/M metagenome (GOLD analysis project Ga0194126, IMG submission 148641) | Freshwater microbial communities from Lake Tanganyika, Tanzania - TA2015035 Kigoma Deep Cast 150m | ecosystem: Environmental > Aquatic > Freshwater > Lake | place: Tanzania: Lake... | reverse complement strand
GTCAAGCGCTCCTCAAACCCAAACAAACCCAACTACCCAACCCTGCCAATCGCAAGCTAACCTCATACCACAAGCGCTACTTCGCGTAACCAGCACTGGTGAAAGCACCAATTACGATGGTGGGGGGAGTAACAATGAAAGATGGCGACGATGGACATACCTTCTCGGCAAAAAAGCAAACAAACCATCCAAACCCCTTCCTTCAACATTGCGCCGAAGGGCCAGAAAGCCCGAAGGCGCAAGGACTAAACCATAATAGTTGAGTAAAATACTACACTATTATTCCCCTGTGGGGAGAATTCCAGCCCCCTTTGGGGGCTGGAATGTCAACTACCTACAAAAGGATGTTAGAATAGTCCTAAAATGACCAATTTGGTCATTTTAGTTGACATAACTATCCTCAAAGGCCAGATTTTGAGAAAAAAATCGTTATTATTATTAGAAGGAAAAACACAAAAACCTCATCCCTGCTGCGCCGAAACAGCGCGGCAGGGTACCCTGCCGCGCCATTCACGAACATCGGTGTCTGCACACAGGGCTGTAGCAACGAGCGCAAACAAACAACAAGCTACGGTTCGGCGCAGCAGGGATGTGCGGCCCGCAGGGGTTAGAGGGCGGGCCGCCAGGACAGCGCGGCGCTCAACATTACTCGCCGCGCTTACCCGAAGGAGTGATGATGAAACGTTTTGGATTATTCCCTACAACTAGTACCGAGGTAAAGTGAGGCAACTCCGCACTCCAGCCCCTAAAGTCGTCCGAGCGAAAGCGAGGATTGGCAAGGCCAAAGAAGTAGGGCCTGTTACCAAATCGTTGATTAGGGAGTTATTCGGTGATTGATGGCAGATAACGAATTGGAGTTGGCTTATCTTTCAGGCACCTGGGCTACTAGGTGGCGCAATGGAAAAAAGTGCCCCGAGTGCGGAGAGACCCTGGTATGTGTTGAAGGTTGTTGGGTTTGTCCTTGGTGTGGGTACTCAGAGTGTTTATAAATGACTAAATCCATAGTTCCTGTTGATTGGGATGAAGGACTTGGTGTCCTTACCCCGGCTCAAAGGTTGTTTCTGTTTTACTATGCGCAATGTCCCGACGTTAAGTGGGCTTGTGAACAGGCTGGATGTTCTCCTCTTACAGTGCAAAAGGTTTGGAAGAGACAGCCAACCTTCTGTACGGCTTGGAATATGGTGATTCGAGGAGAAGTTACCGAGGTCATCCGTAAAGCGGCGGCAGACCAAGCAGCTAAGAGTTTTGCTAGAATCATCGAGCTTAGAGACCAGGACGACAACCTGAGGGTCGCTTTGGATGCTGCACAGGCTTCTTTGAGAGCCGTGAGAGACCCTACGTTTGCATCGAGAGTGGAAGTCACCAGGGACATTGGAGAGAATTGGAGACGGCTGCTTACGCAGCTTTTACCGGAAATCCAAGGTTTAGCAAGCGGAGATATTGTAGACGCCGAAGATTGGCACGTAGTGGAGCCTGTGCTAATAGAGGATAAAAAAGAGGATAAAGAAGATGCCGTTCAAGAGTAAAGCTCAGATGCGTTTCATGTACGCTCGTCATCCGAGAATAGCGAGGCGTTGGGCCAAAACTTACGGCGTTCCCAAGAATTTGCCCGAGAAGAAGCACAAGGGTAAAACAGTAAGACGAAAGAGGAAGTAAAATTTACAGCGACGGGAGTTGCGTAGAGTATCGGATGGGACGCAACAACCTTTCTCGAAAGGGGGGGTTCGAGATTGTATTTAGATTTCGTAAGGGCAAGCTCGTCTACCACGTGTAGAAGGAGTAACGATGTCGTCGAAGTTGATGACATCAGCCCCGGAGATAGTATCTCCGGGCCGACGCTCACTCGCAAGAGTGTGTGTCCCTGGGTGGGCCGAAAGGCCGCAGCGCACCAAGATTGCCGAGGTACCTCTAAATTAGGGGGCTAGCTCAAACGAAAGAGCAACGGTCTCCAAAACCGTAGGTTCCAGGTTTGAATCCTGGGCTCCCTGTTTTCGGGATGGAGCAGTGAGGAAGCTCGGGTGGCTCATAACCACCAGGTCAGCGGTTCGACTCCGCTTCCCGATACTCGACTACGAAGCTGAACATGAAAGTTGGTCGAAAGACTACTAAAGTTGGTCAAGAGGCTACTATGAAAGAGAAGGTTAAGTGGTTTTTGATTGGTGTAGTTGTGGGTGCTTTGGGCTTTGCCACTTTCGTATTTTTCTTCATTAGATGGTTAGAGTTCGTAACGTAAGGAGGTAGCTATGCCGTCGTGTCTTTTACCAATCACTGTGTGTGTAGGGTCTTTGTATCTTATAATGATAGTAGCAGGACTTCTCAACAAGCGACCGGGGTATCCTACAAAAGCTCCGCCTGGATACCACTTTGAGTGGGGAGTGGGGCTAGTGCCTAATTTCCCTCGTAGTAAGAAAAAACACTCCTGGGACACTCTATCCGCAGCAGCAGAATGACAAACGTTCCTTTAGTCGTCCTATTGTTGGCTGGGATGATGTTGGGTGAGGCTGGAGTACTTGGCCCCGAAGCAGCAAAAGCTGTCGGACACGTTGCTTTGAATAGAGTAGCAGCAGAGGGTTATCCTAACAATTTGCTGAGCGTAATTCAACAGGGGTTTTATGGGTGGGAATACCCTACTGCTGAATACGTCAGACTCGCTTACGAGGTATTGAACGAGGACGACGTAACTAATGGGTGCCTTTACGCATTATCTCGGCAAGACCGTGAAATGTTAAAGGCAAGACGGGGCGATGTTGTGTTTGGGAATGGTATTTACCAACTACATCTTTACAAGACCTGGCCAGCGAACACCGAGGAAGTAGATGGAGTACGTAAGCAGAGCACACCTTCCCTTTGAAACGAAACTCAAGATTTTTGATGCCGTGGACTACCATCCCTGGGGAGCACAACAGGAATTTCATCGTAGCACGGCTCTCCATCGGATTCTAGCTGCTGGCAACCAGAGCGGCAAGACTTTTGCGGCTGCCCGCGAAATATTATGTCAGCTCCTTGTTCCGATTTGGGATAAGACCATCAATGGTGCGCGAGGGAGACGGGGCTGGGTTGTTGTTCCTCGTTATTCTCTAGCTGACCCTATCGTTCAACAGGTCTTAGATTTGTTGGTTCGACTCGACCACAATCGGGCGTCGAAACGGACAACTTTGGGTGAGGGGGACTTTGCCTACAGAGATAAAGACCACGTATTATACTTGTGGAATGGGGCGCAGCTTTGGGTCAAGTCTGCGGATGAGCCCGCATCTCTTCATGCTCAGCCTTTGGATTACATCGTCATAGACGAGGCTGGTCTGATTCCATTTGAAATCTACCAAATCAACCTTTTACCCCGTCTTACCGTTACGGGTGGTTGGGTAGCTGCTATTGGTACGTTCGAGGATACTGATATTGGACGATGGTTTGTTGACTTCTATCGAATGGGACAAGTCGAGAACGATAGAGGGATTGAAAGTTTCACCCATCCAACAGTTGGAAGTCCTTACGTTTCTGCGGAGTGGTTAGAACAGCAGCGCGAGAGTTACGACCCGATATTGTTCGAGGCCAGATTCATGGCTAAACCCTCTGTGGGGCGGCGAATGATGATTAGAAACTTCAGCTTCGCCGAACACGTGGATAGGGACTTTACAGAATTCAACCGCCGACTACCCGTCTATCTGGGTGTAGACCCCGGTGGAACCTACGCAGTGGCTGTGATGCAAATTAAGTACGATGAGAAAACAGGTCAGGACGTAATTTGTCTTTTTGACGAGATTTACGACGCGCAAGGCGGCCCAACCCCCGAAGTAATCCGCGAGTGTCGAACCAGAGAGTGGTGGTTCAACGTCGGGATGGGGGATATGCGAGGGGCGATTGACATTGCCAACAAAGAGAGTGGGGATATTTGGGCTAACGAAGGGTGCCCACTTCGACGCCAGGTTCGGGTAAACCCCGAAGCTGGAGCCGATTTACTCTGTACTTTCCTCCACACTGGAAGGTTTAGAGTTCATCCTCGTTGCAAGAACTTTCTAAACAACGAGGTGACGAAGTACGCCCGGACACGGCGAAGTGTAGGAAAAGATTATGCAGCCGCTCCACCTTCGGACGAGTACAACCACCTGATTAAAGGGATTACCTATTTTATTGTCACGAAGTATGGGTGGGGTGGAAGGCGGTCACGAAAGGAATTCATCCCTGGGCCTATAAAATGGCCAATAGGATAAAATATGGAAGTTACAAAGGAATTTATTTTTGAAGCGGCGACTAAGCTGGAAGAGTTCTACAATCAGAGGAATACCAACATGCTTGTCTGGCGCGAGCTTGCCCTGATGACGAAAGAATCGTATTGGGTTATGCCCGATGGCCAGTACAAGCCGCCCGAGGATGGGGAGATGAGGGTTATCCTTCCCATCGCGTTCAACACCATCGAGAGTTACTTGTCTTTGATGCTGACGAGACCGCCTGTCGTAAGCGTTCCTGCATCTGAGATTAAAGAGGTTCATCAGCAAGATGCAGACAGGATTGAGAAGATGCTTTACGCAATCTGGCACAAGTCGAGCATGAACAAGGTGATTCGGGACGCCCTCTGGCACGCTCTTGTTGATGGATGGGGCGTGGTTCAGGTCTGCTATGACCCGGAGCAGGATTTAGAGGGGGTGTGTCCCATATTTGCTGCGAGTGTTGACCCTCTCGGATTCTATCCTATGCCCGCGAAAAGGGCAGGTGAATGGGAGTACGTCGTTCTGGTCGAGAATCGGCTTGTTGGTGATTTACGGAATACTTTTGTTCTGGGGAAGGACAGACGCACGAAAGCGGTTAAATCAGCGGAGACTGCATTGGTGGGTTTCGACGACACTGACCGGGTGAAGGTGTTGGAGTATTGGGATAACACCGTCCATGCATTTATGATAATCCCTATCGTAGAAGAGGCAGAGGAGCCTCAGCTTAGGACGGGAGATTGGCTGTTGCCGCCTACGAAACACGACTTTGGGAAGATTCCGTTCGTGGTTTGGCATGGAACCGAACTTCCTTTCCGCGATAGGGGAGAGCGAATTGGAATTAGCGTGTTGTTCCCACTAGAGGGGATTATTCGATACGCTTGTCAGTTACTTTCACAGAAAGCTACTATCATTGCTCGATACGCTGACCCAACGTTGGTGACTAAAACTGCGGAAGGGCGGGGGTTTGACGTTCCTCAGCCTTACGGCGGTCAGCTTCCTCTTGAGATAGGTGAAGATGCTCAGTTCTTACTGCCGCCTGGTGTATCTCCCAGTGTAGACGTTCAGCTCAACGAGGTTATTGCCCAAATCGAACAGGCTGGATTACCTCGCCATGTCATGGGACAGCTCACAATGGGGAGATTGTCTGGTATTGCTATGAACCTGTTACGGACTCCTGTTTTGATGAAGATTGCTTACAAGCAGGAATGTATTGAAGAAGGCTTGGAACGTCTTAACGAGATTATCCTTCGTACTATCGAGAACTACGTAGCCGAGCCTGTGTATTTGTGGGGGCGGTCTTCGATTGGGGCTCCAATTGAAGTGTCGCTAGACCCAACTATCATTGGTGGTTATTATCGTAATCAAGTTAAGCTATCGGCAAGTCTCCCAACAGACGAAGCAGCCACGACAGCTATGCTTACTGCATTGAGACAGACTAATGTTCTTTCTAGCAGGACTGTCCGGGACGTGATTCAGCAGACGCTTCGAGACCTGGTGTCCCAATCGTTGGAGGATGAGGAAGACCAAATCCTCATTGAGACGTTGCTGAGTATGCCTGAGATTCAGCTTGCCTTAGCGCAAGATGTTGCACGGGAAGCCGGAGTGAGACTTCCTGAGCAGATGCAAGGTGGTGGGGCTGAAGCCCCTATGCAGGGAGCGATTCCAGGATTTGGTGGCGGAGAAATGGCACCTCAACAGACTCCTTGGAGTATGCAAGGGAGGGGTACTCCGACTGGCCCCGATATGATTCGCAGACTCGCTCAACTTAGTGCCGAAGGTGCTGGTGGCAGACCGACTCAACGTCCTGTGGAAGCAGCGGGGCCGCCTTCTACGCTTGGAGCGATGCAAGGTGTGTAATGCAAAGACTCAGTATTCCTCGTGTCGTTGAAAGAACGGCGGATAAACTAACGCATCAACGTCAGCATGTGCGGGCAGCGTTTCAACCGTCTGCGGATTCTGTTTACTTGTTGAGTGCGGAGGAACAATTGGAGCGGTTTTTGAGCATGACACCCGAGGATTTGATGGGGCTCCAACAGAGATGGGGGGACACCGAAGTTCAAGAATACATTCAATCTCAGATTAAGTGTTGGTTAAGAAAACAATATGGCTAAAGAACCTGGTGGTGGAGTAAAGTTAACTCCTACTGTACCTACCGAACCTATATTCTACGAGGCGTACAGGAAATGGTTAGCCCAGCAGCAAAAAACTGCGGCTCCAGCGGCTCAGGCGACTACGACGAAGCCGCTGACAGACGTAATGCCTTGGGCAACGCAGATTCAGCCTTATGAAACGTTCTACACTCGGGCTATTACTGAGTATCTAACTTGGGCAAGTCAAAATCGGCCTGAATGGGTAGCCCAGTATTTTGGCTTCCAGATGCCGGAACTACCTCAGTTGCAGCCGTTTGTGCCTGGTGGAGTTGGTGGTGCTGGGGCCGGTGGTGCTGGTGGTGCTGGAGAGTTGCCAACTCCTAGATTTACGCTGCGGGACATTCTCGAACAGCTTCAGTTTCCTCAGCAATGGCAATATCCAGCTTACTTGAAAGATTTTGGGCGGTATCTGGAAGAGTTGATAACCTTAAACCCTCAGTATGCAATTCCTGTACCGGAACTGACTGAGGCAGGGCTTCCTCTTCCCTCGCCCGAAGATTTGGACACATTAGAGTATATGGAGACAGCCCAATCCTATGCTGCTGCCTGGAATAGTTTTTTGGAAATGCTGTTAGGACTTCCGTTCTTCCAACGTCAGCCTTATGTTGGTCTCCGGTATGCACCCGAGACAGGTTGGTACCGGGGTGGTGGCGTCCCCATGTTACCCCATCCTGAATACATTTAATTATGGTTTCTGAAAACGTTTATCTTCACTGGCTTCGTCAGCAAGAGCAGAAGGAGCCGAAAGAAGAACCGCGTCCTTATCTTCCCCTAATTCGTAAGGGTTGGGAAGATTACCTCAGCCGTGAAAGGGCGGCGGTTGAAGCCCAGCAACGAGGAATACCTCTCAAATGGTGGGAATTTCAACGCGGGATTGAAGCGCAAAGAGCACCGGCGCAAACGATTTCTACGTCTAAGCCGTATCCTGGGCTGTTGCCTGCTTACCAACCTCAAAAAGAATACGACTTGTTTGATACTCAGAAAGTTACTGATTGGCAGTTGTGGGCTATTGAGGAGATGGTTAATGGACTTGGTAGGTGGGCAGACGAGTGGGAAGCTGCATATGTAGATGCTCACGAGACCGTAGCGGCGCAACGGGCCGAAAAGACGGGTTGGCGGAAAGTTACGGAGCCTATCAAACATGCATTGATGGGAGCGGCTAACCTTGGACTGTTGAAGGTGCTTGGCCCTGCCTGGAATTCTACACAGTATATGCTTGCTCGATTGATTGGTAATGTTAAGCGAAATGCGCCTATTACGCCCACTCAGCCAGAGATAACGAGAGCCTTGATGGAGTATCTGGAAACGACTGAGACTGCTGAGGAGCTTCCTGATTTATTCGATTTGATACAGATTTATGGAACGAAGGGAGTTCAGCTTCCGACGCTTGCCCAGCCAGAGTTTGAGAACATCAATGCCTGGCTCGATGCGGAGTATGGAGAAGACCCGGAATTGCGAGACAAGGCAGAGTTAATGGCTCGTGAGGTAGATAGAATATCCTTTTCGTGGGCTATAGGAACGACAGTACCGCCGGAGGATTTCGAGTTTTTCAAGAAAACTCACACTCGGTTGATGGAGGAGGCTCAGACCAAAGACGATGTTGAAAGGATTCTCAAGCAGGAGCAAAACATCGTAAAGGAGTTGGTTTATGGTATTGCTCTTGACCCTCTAAACATAGTGAAGTGGATGGGTTGGAACCCCCTTCAAAATCGCTCTACGAGGTTGGTTGCGGAACGGGCAACTCTTGTCTTAGACGAAAAGTTAGAGTTTGGGCAGGCTGCAAGTCGTGTGACTCCCTGGTATAAGACTCCTGGTGCGAGGATTAAAAAAGTCGGTGAGACTGTCCATGACCGTCTGGCAGTGTATTTTGCTGGTAAGGTTGATGACCCTGGCGAGATTCCGGGGCTTTTACGGAAATTTGTTGGCGACCCAGCTTACGATAGTGTAGATGGCCAGCTAGTTAAACGTGTCCTTGAGGATATGGATGCAGACGCTATTATGGCGGGTGTAGATACGGCTGCCGATACTCGTGACGTAGTGCAGACGGTTCTTGACAACGTAGCAGGCGTTGCCAAGGCAAAAGAGAAGGCACTGATACAAAATACCAAGTGGGGTAAGGCTGCTGACGACATCACTCGGTATGCCCAAACCATCTCTGCAAAGCAAAAGAAGATTCTTTCTCCGATATTTTTGGGCTGGAATCCGCAGTATTGGATTGGGAACATTTGGGATAACTTCCGTAACATTGCAACTCGATGTGGATGGCAGCGTCTTCCGGAGGGAGACTTTGCAGACCACGCTGGTTTTTCGCACCAGGCTGCCGAGAGGTTCTTCGCTAACCAGGTGGGGGCTGTTCCTCAAAGGATGGCGGTTGGATTCTCGGCGACTCCTGCTGAGTTGGGCATAGACCTTTCGGCAGACGCTCAGGCTGAGGTTGCTGGACTTTGGGCTAAGTTTTGGGACTACATAAGCATAAAACCAAAAGAATTCGTAACTCCAGGGCCTTTCCTTAAGTGGGCTGGCGAGAGTGAGAGTCACATGTCGGCTCTGGCTATTACTCAGTCTTACTTGACGCGGTGGGCGCAAAACTGGAACGATATGCCGTCGGAGTTGCCGTATGAGTTGAAAGTTCAGTTGATGCAGCACGACCCGGCTATTGCCGAGGCAGTTCAGGCTATGCTTGTTGGAAAGTGGAATTACGACGAAGTGTTAGCAGAGGCAAGCCGTATTCACCGTACTATCATTGAGGGGGCTGACGTAGCGGGTCAAGTCAAGTCTATTGGATGGTATTTGCAGCAGTTGACCAAGGATGAAAGGGCGGCCATGACACAACATCCCGACGTTATGGCTCAGATTGCAAAGTTAGGAGATGTTAAGAGCGAAGCGGCTCGGGCCGATGTCATTAGCGAGTTACGAGACATGATTCAAGAGGGAATCACGTCTGTTGCGAAAGCTAAGCATATTGACGATTTGAAGGCTGTAGGATGGGCTCATCGCACTGTGGAAACTTTTCGGGCGATGGAGCCGGTCACTCATCGGTTTGCGGATAACCCCCTGGTGAGTGAGATGTTAGCTAAGGGCGACAAGGCTCACGACTTTGACTTACTGCGCCGGATTGCGGATACCTATGGGACTGATGTTTACGACATGATTGACCCGATGGACGATGCAGTATTTGATTTAATTCGACGCGGTGCTGCGCCTGGTGAGTTATGGGAGTACTTAACCACTACGTATCCTTTCATGGCCAAGTATTACCCACAAATCAGTGATTGGGATTTACTCCAGGAGGCAGGAAAAGATTCAACGGTTCAGATGGCGGAATATCTCAGCAACTTTGACGAGATAACTCCTACGCTTGCGCGGGATACGTTTTGGGATTTATACAAGACGTTGATGCCTCGCGCTCGTCAGCAACTCGTAAATACTATTCCCGAAGTGGGAGCGGTACGGGATACTCCCAGCTACAATCCAGTCGAGGTAACGGAAGTTATCAAGAAGATGAAAGCCTGGATAATCCAAAATCCGGGAGCGGTGGCCGACGATTACGACGAACTTCAACACGCTGTAAATTTGGCTAAACAATACGTCTGGTACAAGCTTGACGCTCAGAATTGGAAGGATTGGGCAAACTCTTCTTGGGAGATTGACCGGCTGCCGGATACGATACCTTCTGTTTATGACATCTACCGGCGTTTTGGAGACCCACTTAAGTCTGCGATTGACAAACTCGATACTCGCTCGTTTCGAGATTTAGACCCCTCGATGTCTGTACCTCCAGCTTTGTGGGAGAGGGTGATGGATTGGCTCAATACGACTGTTCGCAAGGACATGGAGTTGACACAATACGCTACTATGAGACAGGCTTTGTGGGACAGAGACTACGCAATCTTGGACTACGGCGACAAAACCATATTCGATGCTCTGTTTAGCGTACTCGTACCTTACGAGTTTTGGCCTGTTCACAGCACGTGGAACTGGTTGAAATACTTCATTGACAATCCTCATTATTTATCCTGGCTCAATACCAGTTCACGTCTGGTTGCAGACCAGGCTGAAAAAGACCCACTGATGCCGGAGAGGTTGCGAGGATGGGTTCCTCTCGGAGTTGGAGGGATGATTAAGTTCCTTACTGGCGAAGCGTGGACGGCAGAAACGGAATACTACACCAGGCCCGAACGAATTCTTTTACCCCTAGAGACTATGCCTGTGTGGGGGGATACCTGGATTCCGGACACTTACCAGGATATTGCTCGTGGTCGTGAGTACATATTCTTCAACAACATGTGGTCTACCTCGCCTATCGTGTTTGATTCGCTGGCAATTTTGGCTAACCGCATAATGCCTTGGGCTGAGGAGAACCAGCCTTGGCTTGCGGAGCAGATACAGCGTTACATTCCCGAATCTTCGATGGTCGTGCATACAGGGTATTGGTCTGGTACACGAGGTATTCGAGGCGGGAGTATCCTCCTCGAACCACTATTCAATCGAATGGGGATTGAGATTCCACCCGAAGGGTGGAATCCCGAGGGATTCGTCAGCGACGTTCTTGGTTTGGGAATTGGAAGGGTCAGCCCCAACGAAGAGTATTGGCGATACCAGTGGTTGGCTAACCTTGCTGGCACAGGTGAAATTACTAGCAAGGAGGCCACTGATGCCTTTGCGACTCGCAGTGGGGCGGCCTGGGAATTGGCTATGCGTAAGGCTGCGGAGCAGACTGCTGTTCCTTCCTTCATGCGATGGTCAGTATATGCTCCTATCAAGGTCTACCCATCCGAGGAGCGCATGATGCGAGGGATAGGCATGATATACGATGAAGCCTACAAAAGATACGAGGCTGGCGACCGCTATGCACTACAAGAGTTCTACGCCGTGTATCCCGACTACAGGTTTAGACAGTTGGCCTATCGTTATTGGGACGTTGCCTCGGGAAAGATGACGGATGAGGATTGGGATAGTTGGGTTGCACTGAATAATCGTGTTAATGAATACTATGGGAAGCGAGGCGAACTTGAGCGTGAGAGACAGTATTACTTAGGTCAATTCCTACCTGGGACTCCCGAGCATTACCGAACCATTATGGACTTTCGGAATCGGCGAACGGAGTTGAACCAGGAGTATAGCGATGAGTTGACCAACTACTTTGAGTTTCTGGCCGATAATCGTCGTCAGTACATTCATTGGCGCGATGGGCCGAAGGCCCAAGCGATGCGTAAGTGGATGGAGAAGTGGTATGAGGCCGACCCTGACGGAAAACAGAAGATGTTAGAAGACCTTCCTGAGACCGTACTAGAGGTAGCGATGGAAGTTCGTCAGGAGATGGAACCACGTCTATTCACTCAACTGGAGGCCCGGCAAGAGATAGTACGGAATGATTTACCTGTTGATGCGGTTTACCGCGAACTCAACAGTCAGGCTGCACAAGCCTGGGATTTATATTATACGAATTGGTGGGAGGAAAACACTCCTTTTGAAGTGCAAGATTTGTATGCTGCTTACCTGGAAATGGAGTTCCCCGCTAACGTAAATTACAGGAAGGCTCATCCAGAGCTGGATAAGGCTCTTGATGAGTACACTACCTGGCGAGATGAAGTCTTGAATACCGAGTTAGACCCAACATCGGAGTTGTTCCTTGCTAACATCCGGGTTCTTCACCCGGATTGGGACAAGGAAAAGATGTTCGAGGTGATGGACATTGCTAAGAGTATTGGAAAGTTTGCAGTTTCCGAATTCGTGTATATCAAGGGGACTGACCGCGAGATGGTAGTGAGCGAGCTTTGGCGATTCTGGACGACCCTTCCTGAAAGAAGTTTGGCTCGTACACGAGCCAAAGAAATTCTTGGCCCTCGCTTTTCTGAGATATTCCTGGCTGGTAATTACCACGAAATCTCTGACTACGAGTTGGCATTGTGGTTCAACCTGTTGCCGGAGGATTGGCACAGTCTTGTTCCCGAGGGGCGACGCGAGCCCTTCGGTACAGGCCCAACGCCAATGTCTGAATCGGAGATGTTGTGGGCAGCCAGACGGTTTACCCAAGAAGAGTGGGACGAGAGGATGGGTGGGATGGAGTGGATACCACCTGAGCCAGAAGAGAAGGAGCGATACGAGTTTGCGCCCACGGCACGAGAAGTCAGGGGAATGACTGAGGCAGATGTTCGAGCCTCAGCGCAAGAGGCCCTCGAAGATGCTCGGGAGAAGCTGCGTGCAGGGGAGCCAATTGATAAGATAGAACTTCCTACCCCTGGGGAGGAACTAGAATATCAGACGGCTTACGCGATGGTTCAACGTGCATTTGAGGGAGAGACTGACCTTTGGAATCACCCGCTCGTGGAAAAGTGGTTCCCGCCTAACTCACCTTCGCGCCGGTTCTGGCAATTCTGGTATGCTAACGTTCCACCTGGACAACTCGGAGCGTGGGCCAAAGACCATCCTTTAGTTTCTGCGATACTGGACAAGGTGTCCCGAAGCTACGTGATAGAAGACGCCTATCGAGATGCATTAGCGTTGTTGATAGAAGAACTTCCAAAACACGACATCGGAGACCCGCGAGAATATGCCCAAGCTCGGGCAGAAGCGGAACAGTATTATGCTCTGGTCACACCGGAGTTAGAGCATCTCCGGGAGATTTACTTCTCGCTTCCGACGGGTCAGCGTAGGGCGTTCTTGGAGCAGTATCCGCAGTTGCTGGGTTTGTTTAACGCTCAAAACGAATTCAAAGCGACACACCCAATCTTTAGGAAATACTACGACCCGGATTGGGTGCCTCGTGACAGTGTTCAGGCTGGTGGCGCAGCTGCCGGTGGTGGTGGCGGTGCTGGTAGTCGAATAGTAAAAGGGACGCCTACTTCTGGAATATCCTGGAAGGCATTTGTGGCGTCGGCTGGGCCTCTTGCAATGGCTGAATTGTTCGAGTATTGGTCGGGTCGTAAACAACTCTCAGCTGCAACTCGTACTCATCTCAAGACTATTTGGGAAGCTTCCGGGACTGAGATGAATTTCGACGAGTGGTTGAGTTATATTAAGATGTTGTGGCTACAAATGGGGACGAGTACGTTTAAGACTCCTCGTCCGCCACAAGTAGACATCCCGAGAGTATCGGGTGCTGGCCCTCGTGTTACTCAGCAAGCACGATGGCGGCTTAAACGATAGGAGGTAGAATGACAAAACCAGAAGTTCAAACAGTAGAAACTGACGAGTCCCCTGAGAGTTTGGATATACAGACGCCGCCGGGAAGCGATACAGTAGGTGTGTTGGCTCCGCAACTTGTCCCAACTACGGATTTGGATGCTCTGCGGTCTATAAAAGACAAGGAAATCGCTGTCGAACGCAAACAACGATTGGAGTTGGAGGGAAAGTTACTGGAACTCCAACAGCAATTGACGGTAGAAGTTAGCCGCAGGCAGCTAGCCGAGAGCACAGCTTCGGAATCTCAGGCACAGGTCAATCTCCGCAACTTCGCTCGACAATTAGCGGTTGCTAAATACGGAGTGTGGGGGCCTGAAGTTCAGAAAGCTGCTGAGGAAAAGTTCCTCACTGCGGAAAAC
>Ga0194126_10008546_pt1 | contig 13900 bp, 11 predicted proteins | sample TA2KigC150mmetaG_FD_148641 | JGI IMG/M metagenome (GOLD analysis project Ga0194126, IMG submission 148641) | Freshwater microbial communities from Lake Tanganyika, Tanzania - TA2015035 Kigoma Deep Cast 150m | ecosystem: Environmental > Aquatic > Freshwater > Lake | place: Tanzania: Lake... | reverse complement strand
GGAACCAAAATCAGTCGAGGATTAAAAGCCTTACATCAACTTATATAAAGCTAGTTTGGCATTCAATTCTTCAAGCCAATTCAAGCTAGCATCAAAAATCGAAGAAAAATATGTAACTTTTGGCTCTAATTGCACAAAACATTCGTAAATGGAAAGTAATGCCCAGAGCGCCACAACATCTTCAAAGAATCAACAAATTCTCAACCTCATTAGTGAGTACAAAAAATACATTTCACAAACCCAATTAAAGGACGAGGTATACAAATGGGAACTTCTGAACAAATTCAAAGGTCGTCCTGATGTTAATGCACAAAATTTTGAAAATGAATACAAATCGGTAAAATTTATCTTTGCATTCATACTTTAAATTGAAAAGTATTTTCACCATACCAGATCTTGAATTGAACCAAGAGTCCTCAGTTGACCCCCTTGGAATGCAAGTCGTTTGGACAAAATACGGGCAGGATATTTTCGGAGAAAAAATTAATACTATTGCCAATGATTTGAGAGTATTAACTTTTAATCTGTTTCATTCTCAGGTATTACGAAAAATCTTCGAAAGTCATGCAAATGAACTAAATGAAGCCAAATCAAAGTTTAAAAAATTTCAATCAGACTTTGATGTCAAGGCCGGTTTGCTAATCCTCATGGAGGATTTGGTAACCCATATTTTTTACCAAAATAAACAGGCGGATGCTGAATTATTAGGTGTATTGGGAATGACCAAAGCCCGATCCCTATACAATTCCAAAAGCCAAGAAGAAATATTTGTAAGTGCAGAAAAATCAAAAGGAATTTTGGTGCGCCAAATCAACTTAGGTATGATGGGAAGGTATAAAGGAGCGATGATAAGTATGGGGTTCTTCGATCGTTCTTTTTCTTTTAATCCGAGCACGTGGGAAAATATTGACTCAATTCAACTTTTACAAGAATTCCAGGAATTAGAATCTGTCCTGATTGACTTTATTGTGCAATTCGTGTTGAAAGTAAAGAGTTCAGAAGAACCTACAATTAGTCTGCACACACTTCAAGAAAGTCCGTTTTGGGATAAACTATCTTCTCATTACATAAAGAGTTTTAGCACCCGAAAACTGTCAATAAAACTACAAGACTTTTGGAAAGATAGCCTCGGATTTAATTCAGGTGCTGCTGCAGCTATTTTTAGTATAGTTTCTGAATTACAACCGAATCAAGAAATAAATCACAAAACAATTTTTGAATCAGCAGCCCTTCGACTAGTGAATGAACCCTCGGAAGAACAAAAAATTCATACTATCCTCAAAGTTGAACCTGTGTTATCACACTTGAGCTTTATTTTTCGATACATTGCCCAACCATCCGTTACTGTTTTGAATGAGGAGTGTATGACTTTAATTCGAGAAATTCGCCAACTTATTCGCAATGAAATAAATCTTTCCGAGGTGGACGTTCATCCAAGATTGCAAAAATTAGTGGGAATTTTACACGAAAATATGGACGAAAAGACATTTATTTTTAAATTATTGAATTACCACAAAGACGTTATGAATTCGAGAGGCGGAACATCTTGGTTGGATATATTGGAAGATCTTAATATTCGTCATTTTTTTGCCCCTAATTTGCCTGATTCATACAATACATTGGAAAAATACCTCGTAAAAAAACCGTGGCGACATACGTATTACGTTGAAACATTACTTTCCATGAAACAAAGTCTTAATTAATGGATAAAGGGATAAAACTATATCGCTATTTTGAACAAGAACTCACGAAAATGGGAGTCATCAAACGTGCTTGGTTTACTACCTTTAACTTGGATATTAGTTTTGTTGAGAAATACCTATTATCGATTCTTACTGGTAACTTTCCTTCAGATCTGAAAATACCTCAGGATTATGAAATAATAAATGATAAACTGGCAGCATCCGAGGAAGACCTAATTAACGATAAATTAGAATTCAAAGTTTTTTATGATTACCGTGCATTGATGGCTACCGGACGTGGCAAACAAACAACAGCGCCACTTTATCCTATTGATATCAAGCAACTTAACCCGAATGAAACAAAAACATTTGAACACGGAGTTTTTCATCCTAAAGTGATACTCCTCGAAGGATATGACGGTAGATTTTGGCTTATGGTATCCTCAGCAAACTTAACCTTTGGTGGATGGGGTAAAAATCGGGAATGCTTTTTTTTGGAGGAATTAAAGGATAAAGAAAATATCAGCGAGGTACTCATTTTCTTTGGGAAACTTTTCAGTAATGAAAAAGAAGAAAACGAACAGGGAATGATAAAATCTTTGAAAAGAAAAATGCAGGGAGCAAAACCTACTGCATCTTGGAAATTTCAATCTTCATTTTCAGTTAACTCATTTGTAGATAGTCTCGTTCAAAAAAAGCCTTGTTCAAATCTAACCGTTTGGAGTCCTTACTTCGCTAAAGATTTGTTTGAAATACTATCGAGCCATTTTTCAGAAGTTGAAACAATACATGTAGTTCCAGATCAAAGTGCTGCCGGAAAAATTCGATTAACTGAAGGTAATTATGAAAGGTGCATAACTCAGAAAAAGGTTATTTTCAAACAAGAAAAATTACCTACTGAATTAACGGAAGCATTGGCTCATGCGAAGGTATGGATTACGGATGACTATGTAGCTATTGGTTCATGGAATATGACGGAAGCTGGAATGAACACTTCAAATGTTGGAGGCAATAACATTGAGGCAGGAATTATTTCTCGAATTGATTCTAACATCAAAAAGGAGCTGACAAATCATTTAGAAATATTACATTATCCAATTTGTTCTGAAGCAGCAGAATTGCAAGACGAAAAACAAGAACTCTTAGTAAATTTTCCCATTGTCATTGATTTGGTTCTAAATTGGGAATTGCTTCGCATTGAATTAGTAAGCCCAACTTTTGATGAGCTCCTTAATAGCCTATCACTTGATACAAGTATTGAAGTTCCAGGCCTAGGACTAAAGAGCATACATGAATTGAAGTATGGTATAAATTGTCGAGAAGCAATTAAATCACTTGTGACCAATCGTTATTATAAAGTTGTGCAAAATGATGAAGTTTGCTATTCGGGCTATTTTCGAGAAGTTGGATTTGCCAACCGTCCAACTCATCGATTTGAGAATTTAGACGATTTAATGAAAGGTTGGGTAAATGAACGTCCAGAAGATAAACAAGAACTTCAACGATTGATTTATTCTTCAGAAATGGAGGGTTACGAGATGTATGACAATAGCAAGCAAATACTCTCCGGAACCGGAAGCAATGCTTGGTTTATGAGTTTCTATGCTTTTGAATGCATTAGCAATCGAATTAGTGAAACGCAAAAAATAAATGAACCATCAGAACGCAAAAAGAATTTGATTAAAATTGGTCGCGTGCTACCGGGAAGCATAACAGAATTGAGTCAACATCTCACGGAATTGTCAAGAGTATTGAAAGGTGACCCAAGTAATTTCAAAAAAAGTCCTATTTATTTATGGTTTTTAATTGAAAAAACAAATGTTTTAATTCAAAAATACAATACACTAATTCAAGACGAAAATGAATCATTAAATCAACTTGAAAACGGATCACTAAAAAGTTACCTTAATATTAATGACTCCAAGCTACAAAATCAATGGGAAGGCTATATTCATCAATTATTGAAGGAAGAGTAAAATGAAGATTACCCCAGAATATATTGATAAAATTGTAAGATTTAATGTCCGAGATAAAGAATGGGTCTATTCTTCAGAAGGGACAGACATGTGTAGTTTACAAGTTAAAGGAACTGCCAAAATTTACAATTTACTTCAAGAACATAGATTGGCTTTATTGGCAGATGAGGTTGGTATGGGTAAAACCATACAATCTTTAAGCGTTATTGCTGCTTTATGGAACGAAAAACCGAATGCAAAAATATTAGTCCTGGTTCCGAGGGAAGAAATCGGCAGGAATTGGGAAAAAGAATACCTCAATTTTATCCGACATCACTACAAACACACGGATGAAATCGTAAAATCCATTGCTGGACAAGTACCTGTAAAAAAAATGATTCAAACAGGGAACTTGTATCATTTAACTAAAGAAATACAACAAGGATGGGGTCAATTGTTTGTTGCTAAAATTTCATCTTTTAGTTCCTTAATGGCCGCCGATCGCAGTATAGAAAGATTAGAAAAGCTTGGTATTGAAGAGTTAGATCCTGCCAAAAGTTTGAGTAAAAACAAAGACTTGTCTTATAATAACGAATTGATGAGGCTATTACGCAATGAAATAATGCGGTATAGTCCCACCGGAGAACCTTATTTTGATCTCATTATTATTGATGAAGCGCATTATTTGAGAAGGAGAGAAGGAACAAGCTTAAAAGTTAATTCTGCATCACTATTTTTCGGAAAACCAGATTCAAATGATTATTCACCAATAGCAGAAAAGGTTTTGTTGCTAACAGCAACTCCAAATCATAGTTCCTCAAAAGACATCCATAATATTGTTGCTTATTTCTCAGATCAATTCAATGATTTACCATACAACATGATTCTAGAGAAAATCTGCGTTAGAAGATTGAGGAGATTAAGTAAAAAAGGGCTGAATAAATACAATTACAGAAGAGAACTTGCCTCAGAAAGTAATTTTGAAAATGATCCATTGAGTGAATCTTTTTTTGCGCTCTATCAACATCAATTAGCCAAAGAACTTTTCAAAAAGAAAAAAAGTGGTGGTCAGGGTGCAAATAGGATGATGCGCTACTTGGAAGGTGTTGAATTCATTCCTACAGAAAAACAAGTTAAAAATGAACAAAATACAGAGCCACAAGAAGATGCTCTTTTACAAAATTCTTCAGATTTCACAACAGGTTCAGATACTCAAATATTATTAGATATCTCCTCAAAATATAAGTATGTTTTTAAGTCAAATCCCAAGCATCCAAAATACGATAAATTAGTTACGGATTTGAGTCAAAACCATAAAAATGAAAAGGGAGTTGTATTCGTTCGTCGAATTGCATCTGTTTATGAAATAGCCAAACGAATCATTGAATTTGAAGATGAACGATTACACAAGACCTATAAACTCGCTTTTTTGAGTGACAAAATTCCATTTGCTGAATTGAATAGAAAAAGTTTTCACAATTCAAAGGGAAAGAATATTGAACTTGATGAAGAACATGAATTCAATGACCAACGTGCAATTATACGGGAGGAAATATCAGGAAAAATTCCTCAGTCTAAAATTCTTAATTTATTCAAGATAATTAAACAAGATGCTATTCCAGCTACTGATGCCTCAAATTTTAGGTTGAAGTTTTCTCATTCAAAACCTTCTATTTTTTCCTTATTTTTTTCAATTGGGGCCGATTATTATAAAGAACCCTACCTGAATCTCAATTCTCATCGATTTGAAATAGGCTCAAGACACTTAGAAAATTTTTACCTTTCAGCATTAATTTACAGAACTATAAAAATCAAGGATGTAGCGATAAGAAAGGATATTCAAAGTCTTTTACTTACAAAACAACCTTTGGATAATCCTACAATAATAGACAAACCGATTCATACGTTGCTAACGCTCTTTTTTGAGGTGCTATCTGAAGACAAAGAAAAAGACCTAATTATAAAAGCTTATGAAGAACTTAACTTTTATGAAAGAGAGTCCTTTTCCAATTTTATTGAGAAAGGCACATTGCTCGCTTCTATTGCTGTAGCTTGGCTGTATGAAGTCTATCTTCGAAGTGAATCCACTTTCTTTACTTCACCTTTAAAACATTATCAAGTATTTTGCGAGCTCGTTAGGGCAGAATTAAAGGGTCAAAGACTGTATAACCAAATCAAAGAGAGTATTCTCCATTTTAAAACAATCTACAGCAAAGTTTTCAGCATCAATAGTTTAAGTGAGCTTTTAACAGAAAGTTGGGATTCATTCAATAATGCACAGCCTATTTATCCTTACAATGCCGATAATTCCAATCAGAAAGTCCTTCGTTGTTTTAATACGCCTTTTTATCCTGATTTTTTGGTTGCCACTTCGGTTTTACAAGAAGGGGTGAATCTTCAGTATTTTTGTAAAACTATCTACCATTATGGCATGGCTTGGACACCAGGTGATAATGAACAGCGAATAGGCAGAATCGATCGTATGTTCGGCAAGATAGAGCGTGAGCTTGAAAAAAATGAGGATGCAAACCTTTTGATTTATTATCCATTTTTGAGGAATAGTATCGATGAAGATCAACTAAAAAGATTTGTAAAACGTAAGTATTTTGAAGAACGCATAATTGATAAAGGTGCAATTACAGAAAACTCTGATGGTTTTGATTTTCAGCAAACAGACAATGAAGATTGGTTGCAATTCTTGCGTTCTCCCATTCAAAATGAAATAGGTGATCCTTATCCTACAACAAATGAAGACTTTACTTCCATTAAATGTGAATATAAAAATCGTGAAACAATAACCCTTAAACCCTTTCATCAAGCAATTTTTAACGCAATTTCATCTCTGACAAAATATAATTCCCAAATCTTTTCTTTCGAACAAGATGGTGAATTTAAATTATTGGTAGATCCACAATTGAACACCCGGAAACAACCAGTTGTAATTGAAACAATACTTGATCCAATTGGTACTGGAATTTATGGAAATAGCGTTTATTGCGTCCGATTAAAAACACCTTTAGCGCCAATTTCGAAATTTTCGAAATTTTTTAAAACAACTTTTTCTACCAGTGATGCAATAAAGTCAATTTACAACCGAAATGTAAAATTATGTGTGGATCCATCGCAAAGAACAGGGTCTATTTGGGGTATATACATGGCTACTGAATTACCCTTGTTTCTCACAACGTTAGATAATAATTTATTAAGTCAAGAAGAAATTCAAAATGCCTTCGAACAATTGATTAATTGTGCAGATTTTGTTGAATTAAATTTATTGAAAAGTGATTTAAAAAAGGAAGATTTAAATCTGCCCATTTCAGATATTGAGCCTTTAAATGAAATATCACTTCCAAAGGCAAGATCAGTTGAATCTATTCCTGAAGGATGGAAAATAGAGAATACGCACCTCGTTAAAGAGTTATCTACAGAATCTCCTTTATTTAGGGAGGAAAAAGATGTTTTCGTAAACAATCACAATCATCTTTTTCTTAAAACTATTTGGAAAAATCAATCGGTTAAAATTGAAATCTCACACCCTAAAATAGATGCACATGAAAAAGAATTAACTGTTTTGGCAAAACATCTTGAGGTTTTTGAAAAATCATTGAATTTCGCAAATTAACAAATGATTATAATACGATTATTGACAATCTTAATCTAAGCTTGTCAAACACGCAAACGACACGTCCGTAGAAATATAAGTACCAACAAATGCTATCAAAAACCAAAATCGTTCGAGGTATTATTATAAACGAGAGGGAAGTATAGGAGGAAGAAAAAATGAATGTATCTTTAAAAATAGTCCAAGGAGGCAAACGCGAGTTTGAACGAACAGGGATTTACCCAGAATACTTGTTGTTTTATTTCCCTGAGCTCAAAAGAACTTGGCAAGTTAAATTGCGCAACGAAACCCAACGCGGATATTTGAAAATAAAGGGAATGAATCAGTTCGAATACGTCTATAAAAACGGAAATTGTAAAATCAAATCGAACGCTGCCAAAACCTTCACAAAAATTGAAGATGTGTTAATGATGATGTGCGATTAAGTTTGTGAATTTATAATCAAGTTTAATTGGTTCATCGAGAGCCGATGTATTGAGATCAAAGGAGGGAGTGGTATCGAAAGAGGAAAGATTGAAGGTACTTTTTTGCACCCAAAACCGAAAGCGTCAAACATTCTAAAACATGGCGTGTTTTTGTTGTATGGCCAAAAGAACCTCAATAAATGATGTGCGTGAATTGTCGGATTTGAACGACCTCAACTGCATCGTAAAAGACAAGCGTATTGCCAAAAGAGCCCATGCCAAAAAAGAGCGTCGGAATAGGCACTATGTGAAGGTTTTGATTAAATCTCAATTGAACAATGAAGTATCGTAACTTTCCAACTCCGATATTCTTCTCACTTCTAGCAGTCGTTCAGCGTATTTTGTTCCGTTGAGGGATGAAATTACCACACCGTAATGGTTTTTCGCACTCGAACAATGAATGAATTGAATGATTCCATCGTTATTTTCAACAACAATACCCACATGCCCTGCCCTGCGATTTGAAGGGTTTGTTCCTGTGAAAACTAAACAATCACCTTTTTGGCAAGCTTCTAGTTCCACTTTGGAACCAAAATGAATATACTCACTAGAGGTTCTTGGGCAATTAATACCAAAAGATCGGTAAACATAACTAGTAAATCCAGAACAATCGAAAGATACTCCAGGCTTTGAAGTACCGTATTGATAAGTAACACCCAATTGCTTTTTAGCAAATTCTAGCAAAGAATCTACCTGCACCGATACTGAGTCCTGAGCCATCGAAAAACCGAAAACGAAAAATACAAAAAGTGCTAGCAGTAGTTTCACACGGCAAAACTACAATTTCTTTTAAGCGCAACCAAAAGTGGTGAACCAAGGAAATTTAACCTCAAAATTGATAATTACCTAGATTTAGCTAAGAAATTTGAGGAAATAGGTGCCGCACGCATAAAGTTAAAGAAATATAATTTTTAAGACAAAAAGAGACTTATACCACTAACGGATAATGACGGGCATTCCTATCTGCACACTCTCATAGACTACAGGAGTTACTTTAGGTGGTATGTTCACGCAGCCATGAGAACCACTATTTTGATAAATACTTGCACCAAAACGCCTTCTCCATGTTGCATCATGCAAACCATAACCTTGATAAAATGGCATCCAATAACTTACAAAAGTCCTGTAACCAGGTCCCTTTAAGGTGCGGTTTTGTTGTTTGTGGAGTATTTTGAAAATTCCCTTAGGAGTGGTACGTTTCAATTTTTCATTTCCCGTAACCACGTCCGTCTCCAGAAGTAAACTTCCGCCACGAAATAGCCATAATTTTTGATCCGAGATACTTACCTCAACAAAGTCTGTGTATCCTTGTCTTACTCCTTGTGGTATACTTCTATTCACCAAGACAATCTCCCTTTTTTTAATCTTTCCCTCGGGTATCATTTTCATCAAGTTTTCAACTTCTTCAAAAACATTCACGCGCGGAAACGTCATTTCGGTCGTAGTATCTGCAGGGTCTTGTTTTGCCATTTCTTCTAAAACCTCACTCAAAGGTCTCTCAATTTCTCCTGCAATTTGTTGAATAAATTTTTGAGTTGCATAATAATCAACTTTTACTTTCAAATCCCCGTCAAGTGAAAGCCATGAACCAAAAACCTTTCTGCCTAGTTTGTAGTTTTTTTCTTCAAAACGGTATTCAATATTAGACTTTAAACAATTTTCTAGATTTTTCTTTGCTTGTAGGATTTCCTCAGATGATTCAATGTATTTGGGTTTAATATAAACATCACCATCCGCGAGTTGAATTAGGTTATTTCTTCTTTCAATACTTTCTTTCAAACGAATTCGCAACAAAGAAGTATCAATTTCATCTCCATGAAATTCTTTTTCTAACTCAAACCGATCCCGCTTGTACACATAATTAGCATTTCGCGACGGTTCAAAAGGTAAATCATGAATGTATCCAAGAAAATTTGTCAATCCAGAATCTAAATGATTCGATTTCCAAATGGTATCTGCCCAGGAGGTACTATCACCTTTTTGAAATGTCTTAACAATAAAGTTATAATTCTTATTTTTTTCAGTTGGCAATTCCACAACGAACAACACATCCAATTGATCACGTCCTTTAACTTTTATTTCACGCCGATTCGATGAAAGGGCATTTTTATTAGTTTCCTCTGCAGACTCCTCTTGACATGCACTTCCAACATATATTAACACAACAATAATTGATAACAACTTTAAGGCTTTAATCCCAATTTTATTACTGATAAATGTAAACTGAATCATCAATTAAGAATTTTCAATTCAAATTAAAGCAATTAAATGGTATAAAAAAAATATACAATTCTGTAACACCTATTTTTTTTAGGAATTAATTTTCATAGGAAATAAATGTGTACATTTAAGGTCGTCCTTTTTTAGAAAGGGAAGATCTAAGGAATTTTGCCTTTCCACGAAAAACAGAAGTAAACAATGAAATCAACTGTAAAGTTAAACTTGAAATAATTTATGAACATGAATGAAAATGAAAATTAAAACAAATGATATGAAAAAATCAATAAAATTTATAGGTGCTGCACTTTTTGTTTCTTCGCTAATCACGAGTTGTGGAAATGAAAGCCAATCAAGCGAATCTGCTAATAAGTCAAATACTTCGGTAGCAAATAACCAAAACAACTCGCAAAAACAGGACAAGCAGAACTTAGATTCCATAAATAAAGCCTTGAGTGAAATAAAAGTTAGCATTTATAACCATGACGCTATTGTATACGACTCTGAAGGTTGGATTATGATGGAAGATAATTCTGCCAAAATAAAAGAGGTTAAAGATTTCAATTCTACTAAATCGTTTGCTTGCAAGAAAGGAAATTACATCCAAAAACTTACAATTGAAGGAGTTTTTAACGGAATTGATATTAAATTTTTAGATGCAAAAGATAATGTTGTACAAGAATTTAAAAAATATAATCTACAAAATTCAATCAGCTATAGTGATGTAGATTATCAACCTGTAAATCAAGTAGAAAAAGAAAGAAAAGATAAATTCTACCAACCTTGGTTTGAAAAAGCCAACAAAATTCAGTTAATATATAACGACAGTATCTTTTACACGGGTACATGGAAAAGCAATGGCCACTTTATTCAATAAATAACCTTTGCCTTCCGCATATAATAAAAGATAAATTACCTTAAACTTTTTTCATTAAAAACCTTGAAAACCATGAATGACAAAAACAACTTCCTCACCCTTACCTTAAATTTACAGCCACATTAGTATTCGTGACCTTCGCAATATTTAGCTGTTCAGACAATAAAAGTGAAGATTCAAAAAAACTCTAGAACAATTCGTTTATCTTTTAGCTTAAATTGGAATTTAAAATTATTCGTAATTCAGTATACATAAGAAACGAAACCATTAACGATATAATTCTTTCCAGAGCTCAGCTTCTGAATGGAAAATGTCTCGAAATTTCCTTTGATCAATTCAATTTGTTTAATTTTTTTGAATTCCGTTTCCTTTTTATCATCGTTCCACATTAATACCTCTACTTCATCAATCATTTCCTCATAACTGCAATATGCCTCAGATTGCCTTAACTTTAATAATGAGGTTACTCCATAGTTTTTAATATATAGCGGATGGTAAGGCGTTAACTCAATCATTTTTGAGTCTGTCTGTATTTTAAGGAGCGTATGATGAGTTGTTTTAACGGAATGAATCAATTTCGTATCCACTAAGCGATTGGTATTAAAATCTATGCTTCGAATGCTAGATTCATTGCTTAATTTTTCAGTGGAAACAAATTGAGTTCCTGCGAGAATTTTAGTATTGATTGAAAAACAGCACCCCATGCTTGTAATTTCTGAAATAGCGACATCTTTCCATTTCAATCCAGGGTAAACCTCTACAATTTCGAATTTATATCGATTGTAAACATTATCTGTTGGTAAATTAAAGTTTTGATGTCCCATTAAGTCCTGAAGTATAACGAAACAAATTAATTTATTATCGCCGTATATTTTCAACTTTTTTACCCTTGAATTATTTTTCCACGAATCATAAGACTTCTGATAACCATTAAAAATAGCGATATTGTAACTTCCGTGAGGTAAATTAACTTCAAAATATTCTCCAATTCCATAATCTGACTTTCCTTCAACCCAAGCAGTCCTTGGATCATTGTCTATTAAATTTGGTGCTCCGTATGTGTTAGAACCATTTTGTGCAAGTTTTGAGGATGAATAAGCAAAGCTTGGTGACTCTGTACAACCACTTCCGTAAACAAATGGATATTCCTCTTCATTAATTCTATTTTGATTGATGATATAATCCCAGTTTACTTTAGCCTCTCCATCCTCGGCATAAACTGTCCTAATTTGAGACATTATCTCTTGTTGCGTTAAAAAATAAAGTAAAAGTAAAAATGTGTATTTCATGAGAAAAATTTTTTTAAAGATAATATAAATGATTTGGATTAAATAAAAACATACGCTAAAGATTGCAAAGCTATTTTATATCCCGTGGATGCCACTTGTTTTTCGTGTGATAAAAACCTGAGGGCTTAAAAATCTCGTTTTTCAAGAAATTCCAAAGAGAATCATCCCGATGTCAAAGCAGGAATAGACTGTAACCAAGCAATTGATAAAGCACAAAGAGAATTTGATCAATGAATAGAAGACGCACAATGTGATTTAGATCAATTGGTTTATAATCTTCGCAATATTATGATGATTTTTGATACGTATCTCAACCATAGTAAATTGTTGAAGTATTACATCTAAATAAATTTGAAAAAAATTAGAACAGGCCTATGAAAGGAATCCGTTAACATCCTATAAATCAACCTTAATACATCGCTTAATTAATTCCATTGATTTTTTTATTCAAAAAAAAACACGTAATTTACCTCAATGAAACAGGTATTAACAGTTGTATTTATTTCTTTTTTCGCTTATTTCGGGTCAACACAAAACACCTCCAGTTACTTTGCTAAATATAAAAAATTAGCCGATAGTTTAAGTGTAACTTATGGCATTCCATCGTGTGTAATTTTAGGAGTTGCCTATCATGAGTCGGGCGGAGGAACTAGTATATTGGCAAAAAAACTACACAATCACTTTGGCATTAAAGGCGATTGTAATTTTGCAGTGTCACATCATAAAAGTAGCTACAAATATTATCCAAAAGTTGAGGATTCATACATTGGGTTTTGTAAATTGGTTGCCAACAAAAAAATGTATGCCCAAATGAAGGGTTCTACGGACTGTCAACTTTGGTTAAAGAAAATTGCTGCAACTGGTTATGCCGCAAATGCAAGCAAATGGTCTGGATACGTGAACTCAATTATAAGAAGATATTGTCAATAGTATAATATTTATCCTGGATGAATTGTAGTAGTCTTTAATTTATTACGTTTCATTAATTGTTGTACAGTTGTTCCCCTTTTTCTAGAAATGCTCGAAAGTGTTTCACCTGATTTTACGACATGTTTTCTGGTAACCGATTTCTTTACAGGCGTAGAATAGTTTTCTATTATATTTTTAGGTGCATTATTCTGATTTGATTCAACTGGCTCTTATTTCACAAGCGGTTTATTTGCTACGATATCTTCAATAACAAATATTTGATTCTATTTTTCTTGACCTTTACACGGAAAATGCTCCTTTTTTTTGTTCTTCCGTAAATTGATTAAGTGGATTAACCTTGTAATTCATAATGGCTGTTTTGTCATGTTCATAGCCAATATAATTTTTATCGGAGTATCTTCATCAAGAAAAACTAAACAAGAAATAAAGGACTGCAAACCGAAATACCGAAGTTGATGATAATTTACTATCGACCTCTTATTCACTCAGCATAAATACTTTATTTTTTGTGGCTATTATTTTACTAATCGTATACTGTCATGAGTAGCATCTTTTGCTAATTTACAAATCAGAAATTCTTCATAACCCACTGAAAGCTTAAAAATATTTTGCAGCGGAATATCCAATAAATATGCCCACAAACACCTGATTACGCCTGCATGAGTTATGATTAAAACTTTCTTATGTTTCTTTTTTCTTAACTTGTTAAAAAACAATTGAACTCTCAGAAATAATTCATGTAAACTTTCACCGTTGGGAACCTTAATGTTCACAAAGTCATTCATCCAATGGTTCAACTCAGTTTGATTTATTTCATTCCAATCTTTATTTTCCCAATCGCCAAAGTTCAATTCATGCAAAGAA
>Ga0194126_10008540_pt1 | contig 13905 bp, 16 predicted proteins | sample TA2KigC150mmetaG_FD_148641 | JGI IMG/M metagenome (GOLD analysis project Ga0194126, IMG submission 148641) | Freshwater microbial communities from Lake Tanganyika, Tanzania - TA2015035 Kigoma Deep Cast 150m | ecosystem: Environmental > Aquatic > Freshwater > Lake | place: Tanzania: Lake... | reverse complement strand
ATCGTCCGCCCCTTGATAGTCCGTGGCGTTCTCGCACTGGTTGTAACCGAACGAGTTGCCGATGCCCCGGCAGGTCTCCCATTTGTGCGCTGTGATGTGGTCGAATGTGGCGTATTCGGGCGTCACAAAGTCGCAGTGCGGGACCTTGGGCGGCTCACCGCCTGGCAGGCGTCTGGTCATTTGTCCGAGAATGGCGCGCCCCAGTTTGCTGAAGAAGAATCGGGGCAGTTGCATCCAGCGATCATTGACCACGCCTTCGGGCTTGCGGTTGTAGAAATGCGCGAAGAGCGTGGGCAAGCTGTAGCCAGGTGGATATCCGATATCGCTCCATAAAATCCAGGGGTCGTAGCGTTCGATGAGCTCGAGCCAATGCTTTTCGACGTAGGCGAGATAGGCGTGGCTGGTGTCGCTCCCGGCGACGAGTTCGGCGAGTGACGTGATGGGCTTCTGGGTGAAGCTCCAGTCGAGCAGGCTGGAGTAGTAGAAGCCCATTTTGAGGCCTTGGGCATTGATGGCGCGACTGAGCTCGCCCGCCACGTCGCGCGCTGCCTGCCATTTTTCGAGACGCGGATTGGCATGGCGGCTGTGCCACATCAGAAAACCGTCGTGGTGTTTGGTGACCAGGACAACGTAGCGCGCCCCGGCGCGGGCAAATAGCTCCGCCCATGAGGCAGGATCCCATGTCCGGAGCAGCTCATTGAACTGTGGTGCAAACTGCTCGTAGCGATAGTCCGCGCCGTAGGTTGCGACGTGATGCCGGTATGTGGGGCTGCCCTGGATGCGCAGGCTGTTTTGATACCACTCGGCGTAAGGTGATTGGGCAAACCCTATTTCACCCTTGAGCAATTTCGCCGCCGCCATTTCGCCTGGCGGTGCAAAGGCAGGCACGCTGTATACACCCCAGTGAACAAAGATCCCAAGCTTGGCGCCGTCATACCAGTTTGGCAGGGGATGGGTTTTCACCGATTCCAGCGTAGGTTGGTAGGTCATCGCGTCATCTCCCAGGTGGTGACCCTTACGGCAGCATGACCTGGTGTTCGCCACTCCGCAAGCGATTGAGGCGATTCTGGAAGAACATACGCAGCCCCATCCGCAGCATACCTTTGTCCAGATATGTCTGGAGCGCGGCATTGGTCGCGCACGACTGCACGCCGCTGTGCTGGTTCTTCCTGGTTTGAGCGACGAGGTCCTTCATCAGCCGGGCATAGGTCTCGCCGACGGGCCTGCTTTCGCGCGCAGCTAGGCCGATGGCCTTTGCTGCCAGCCGGCCGCTCAGCGCGGCAGCGTCCATGCCCACGCCTCGGGCGACATCAATCAACCCCGCAGCGTCACCTGTCATCAGAAAGTTCCCCTGGCCAAGCCAGATTCTGCGCTCGTCCAGCAAAGACATGCTGGCGCTGTAGCCCTCTTTCTTGACGATATTCACGTTCTTCAGATGATACAGGTTCTGGACGTGTGCGAAGAATCTATCCAGGTGCAGATAGATGTCCTTCTCATATCCCGTTCCCACCACCCAATAGTCTTGACCATCGGGCAGGGTCTTGTTGTAAACCCAGGCAAACATCGCATCGTTGAATTCGAGATTCTAAAACTGGTAGAGTGTGTCGGGCTGGAGGTCGCCGTCGGCGGTGAAGTAGTAGTTGAGAGTCGCGCCGTTGCCGCCTCTCTGGAATCCCTCAGCGCCCCTGAGCTGGCGCCGGATGACTGCTCTCATGCCCGTCGCATCTACGACGTACCTCGCTCTGATCGTCTCGTGTTTGCCACCGGCTTCCAGATGAATCAAAGCGCCACTGGCCGACTCCTCGCAGGATTTGAAGCTACAACCATCCCGAAATTCGGCTCCGTAAGCTTGGGCCAGGCGGCAGAGCCATTCGTCGAAAGTGCTCCGCATAAAGCTGAGCATGGGAAAGCCCACCTGGGTGACCTTCCCATTGGGGAAATGTATCTCCACTTTCGACAGGGTATTGCGGCACAGCCGGTCGGGCGGTATGGGATCACCGATGATCTTCTCGAAGTACGGGAACTGAATGCCGGAGCAGGTTTTGTCCCGAGGCACTTTGGCTTTCTCGACCAGCAGGGTCTTCAAGCCCTGTTTGGCGCAGAACTTCGCCGCCACTGGCCCGGCGATTGCGCCTCCAGCAATGAATACATCGTATTCCGGCATGCCCATAGCCTACCTCCCTTCGGACAGTTTCGAGGCTGGAGTCAAGAACTGACCGGCGAAAGCCTCATGCTGCGCTTTCCTCTTTTTGACCACCGCCCGCGCCAGCGCCACACGCTGCTCGCTGCCGGAAAGCTCCCGTGGGAAGCGGTTTTTCTCATCTTCCATCCCAATCGCCGCCAATACTTCTCCCACATCCAGCGGGGACTTGCTGTGGATTTCCCCGATCCAGACGGACCCAGGATAACCCCAATTCCGCCTTTCTCCAATTCCAGGCTGACGCCCCGCAGCGCCTTTGTCTCAGCCTGACCGGTTCTGTAACTCTTGGAGAGATTTCTGACGTTGATGAGCAGGGCTGGTACGTCTTGTAGAACTTGAGTTTAGACAAAATCCGGGGCGGTTTGTGACTTGCACAAAATCGTTTTTTGGTGCAAACTTGGGTTATGGACAACTCGAGTTTCGCAAAGCAAGTTGCCTCCTGTTGTTTGACAAAAAGGAACTTCGATTGCATAATATGGGCGTCGGTCGGAAGCGGCGTTTCAATCCAAATTGCCCAGTCAAAGCACCAGGTATTATAGCCAAAGTTCAGTATAAGTCAACTTTTCAGAATGCTATACCGAACCTATTCTGCATCGTCGTCTTCCTCGTGCGTGGGAAGAAGGCAGAGAACAGAATCACGCCTTTGGCCAGTTTGGCCTTCGCGTTCGTCTTGGCAGGGATCATCTTCGGGGAGGATAGACTCGTTGGTTATGGCCTGATGGGGATCGGGGTCATTCTGGCAGTGGCTGACATCTTGAATCGGGCAAGAAGCAAGTAGCGCGGCTTGATCTGTTGCTCTAGCAAGGCGTCCTGTGCGCTCACTACCTCGGCTCAGGGGGGCTGGAATCGCTCCGCCCAACAATGGCATGAACCCGACTTGCCCCTCGCTACGCTCATCGCAAGCGGGTTATGCCAACCGTTAAGCAGAAGGAGGATTAGACATGTGGTGGAAAGTGATTGCAGTTTTACTTGTCGTTCTGGCGTTCGTTATTGTGGCGGTAATCATCTACGGCACTAACCGCTGGCAATCAGATACGAGAGACCTGCATGCGAAAATGGAAGCGGCACGTGTGCCGATCGCCCCAACATCGTATGACCCGCGTGAATTGGAGGGGCTGCCTGCGCCTGTTCAGCGCTATCTTCGTACTGTTCTGAAAGAAGGGCAACCGTTAGTTACGGCAGTCAGCATAGAACACACTGGCACCTTCAACATGAGCGAGACTGGAGAGCAATGGAAGCCGTTCAGTTCAACTCAGCGTGTCATCATCCAGCGTCCAGGTTTTGTTTGGGACGCTCGCATTCGTATGGTGCCGGGAATGACCATTCATGTCCATGATGCCTATGTTGCAGGTGAGGGTGTTTTGACGGCAAAGCTATTCGGGCTATTGACAGTAATGAAACAGCCCAGTACCCCAGAACTGGCACATGGAGAGTTAATGCGCTTTTTCGCTGAGGCGGCGTGGTATCCAACAGCACTTCTTCCAAGTCAGGGTGTGGCTTGGACAGCAATTGATGACACACAAGCCAGTGCCACGATCACCGATGGCACAACGACGGTTACGCTGGTGTTTAAATTTGATGCTCAAGGGTTAATCAGTTCAGTTCATTCGGATGGCAGATACCACGAAGTGGATGGGGAGCAGGTTTCAACCCCTTGGCAAGGTCGAATCTGGGACTACGAAATTCGGGATGGCATGTTGGTTCCGCTGGAAGGTGAAGTGACATGGTTACTTTCTGACGGAGCGAAGCCATACTGGCGTGGGCGGATTCAGCGAATTGAATATGAACTGAGTAACAGATGAGCAAGATGGATTGATAGTAATTGCATAAAACGGGTTAAACAGAAAGGACAGCAGTGCATGAGGAGTATGAATATGAAGTTGATTCTGGTGGGCGTCCTCACCCTTATTGCGTCACTGCTCCCGGACATCGTTGTCAGGGAGTCGGTAGGGTTCCTGCCATCCTGGTGGTTCTTGGCCAAAGCCGTTCTCCTTTTCACCTTCACCCTCTATCTTCGGGTCGGTGCCAGGGAGAGGAGTCTGGCACGGTACGGTTTCTTGCTGACTGCCATCATCATTGTGCAGATGGTCGTTGAGCAAGCCCAGGCATCTACCTGGTGGCAGGCGATCTTTGCGCCAGGCAGTTTTAGCGGACAGTTCGGCGGCGCAATCCTACTCAAGTTCCTGGGGATCATTCCAGTCGTGGGGGTGCTACTACTCCTGTACCGATCGCCACACGAGGTCTACCTTGTAAAGGGTGATCTGTCGGCGAAGGCGTCACGCATCGCCTGGCTCGGAATAGAGGAAGGCAAGATCGGTTGGGGAAGGCTCTCCGTCATCTCGGCGCTGCTCATCGCTGCAGGGACCCTCCTGCTGACGTTACTCACGGTGAGCGGGTTCTCACAGCCAGCGACCTTGGGCCGCCTACCTCCACTCTTGCCACTCATCGTCCTTCTCGCGCTCGTGAATTCCTTAAGTGAGGGAGTGGTCTATCGGAGTTCGGTACTTGGCCCGCTTAAGGAAGAGCTCCCGAAGGATTACCTTGTCATGGTTGCATCTGCTTATTTTGGCATCGCCCACTACTACGGAGCCCCGGCCGGTATCCTTGGGGTCATCATGAGTGGCGTACTCGGTTGGTATATGTGTCGAAGCATGTACGAGACGCAGGGATTCCTCGCCGCATGGATCATCCACTTTTTCCAAGATATTGTCATCTTCTCGACGGTCGCAGTTCTGGGGGGATTCTAGGAGGCCGACCGCCCTTCATCAAGAGAAATATACTCTAATTGCTAGTTTCCGCTGGAAGTAGCTGTGGTGCGACGATGAAGCTGATAGTATGAGCCAGGATTCGCGTTGCAATTCGCGCGATGATACCTGACAGACTCCTAGCTCCAGGCCATTAATGCTCCAGACCTGGGTCAAGACACTAGCGCTGTCTCGACTCGTCGTCGGACACGTTTCAAGACAGCTTTCACGTCGGGTTCCCACTGTGCCCTCGTGTTCTTGCGGCGCAGCGGCAACAAGAGAATGTCCTGTTCACGCCACATTCGCAATTCCTGATCTTCGTCATTGTAAGCCTTGTCCAGAATGACCTGCAGGTCCTCACGATCTTTCAGGACAAAGGGCAAGATCTTGACATCGTGGTGGGCCGCCGGAGCCAGGAGCCACTCATCTACTATCTGCTTCACCGTGGTGGTGAGGTGCACACGGAATCCAAACAGCTTGGCCCGCTTGCTTTCACTACCCCGCAGCCCTCTGGCCCGAAGACCGTGGTGCATTGCCAACCGCGCATGTAGGGGCACACAAACGCCGGTGCGCTATCGCCGATGCGTAGCCTGTCTTCGGGGTCCATCTCCTGTAAAGGACATCGTGAGTTCCTCATGACCGTGGAAGCAGGTATCGCAGATGAGCCCGATGGTGATGACCTCGCTATCTGAGAAGTCCGGCTCAGGACCGCGTCTCCGTAGTCGCTTCCCGGGCGGGAACAGTCTGCGATAGGCTTCATCTACGGCATGACGGCCATTTTGGCAAATCATCCAGGCCTCACATCAGGCCGAAAACTAGCAGATAAAGTTACAGAATAGGATGTTCTCCATATCTGGACGAAGATGATCCAGAGTTGGTGTATGTCAAATACCTCAAGCGGGGCGCTGGCTAACAAGCGCATGGTGCCGACTGGCCTCCTCGCTGCGCTCGTCGGCCAGCGGGTGATGCGCCGCCGTTAGCCGCTTACTCGTGGCCAACTCCCCGACATCATAAACTCGTCGGCAACCGATCGCGCCATGCCCGAAAGCAAACGATGATAAACTCCCTTAACAGTGCCTTTTCGAGTCGGGGGAATCGCTATGACGGCCTCGCCAGCTGACGCTCTCCAAAATGCAGCCATAGGATCGCATTCTTCAGGCGGATCAAATCGGTTGTACTTCCTAGATAACCTTCGAGCGGCTACCATCTGGCTGGTGATCGTTCTTCACGCTTCAATAACGTATATGGCATACCCGCCACAGTGGTGGTATGTCCTTGATAAGCACTCTGACTTGACCTTCACTCAATTGGTGCTGTTGATTGACGTTCCGATCATGCCCATCCTGTTCTTCGTGGCCGGCTACTTTGCGTATCCGTCGCTGCGGAAACGTGGAACTCACCAATTTCTCAAGGAAAAGGCAATCCGGGTTGGCGCTCCTTGGGTTTTAGGCGCACTCTTGCTGGCGCCTCCAACCACCTATATCGGTTATTGGTCGCTCGGGACTTCCAAGAGCTTGTGGGAGTTCTGGGCGGTAGATTTCTGGAGCCCGTTCGTATTTCAACAGTCTGTGTATTGGTTCCTCGGGATGCTGATGCTTTTATTCGCTTTGCTGTGCTGGATCTACGAGATCAGCCCACGGATGCGGGCGCTCGAACAAGGACCTAGCTCAAGGCCATGGCTCGCGTTGGCTGTATTTAGCGTGATCGTTACCGGGAGCTTTCTTTGGGTCAATCTCGCGTACCCGATTGATGCCTGGACGCATGGTTACCTGTTGGTTTTTCAGCCCGTGCGTGTACCGCTCTACCTGGGCTACTTCTGCCTGGGGGTTTATGCACACCTGCGCGCCTGGTTCACGCCTGGAGGGTATTGCCCACGCGTTTGGACATGGGGAGTTGTTGCGGTCTTGGCTGGACTCGGTTACTTGACGTGCCGATTGGGATCGGAACCAGGGCCACTTGTGTTTGTTGCAACGGGTGTGGCCTTCAACATCTTCTGTCTGACGGCTCTGATGACGGCATTGGCTCTATTCCGGACCTGGGTAAACGGGGCGGGGCGCTTCTGGCGGAGCCAGGCCGTCAATTCATACGGCATATACTACGTTCATCCGCTTATTCTCTACCCGCTGGCCTATCTGCTAGTGTCCGTTGAACTACCATTGGGCGTCAAGGCGGCATTGGCTGTGGTTTCGACAGTGCTGCTGGCATGGGGTATCAGCGCCGCAATACTGAAGCGTGCACCACTACTCAGCGAGATGTTCTGAATTCGTCTAGAGGGCCTAGCCAAGAGTCAGCGCAATAGGCATTGAGCCGAACAAACGCGGCTAACGAACGCATGCAGTTGACGTGGCTACCTGGGCCCCAATTCCGAGTTGTTTCGGCTCGCCAGTGCGCCTGCGGGCGACGCAGCCTCGGTTCACCCGCCACGCCGCTGAGCTCCGTCCGTTAGGCAGGCTTACATCATATCTCACTCATAGGAGTCCATGTGGCAAATTTATTTTGGAAAACAAAATCTACTGAAAGTGCTAGTTTCCGAAGACGAACTCCAGGACATAAGTGAGCACAAAGGCCATATTGTAAGCGAGCAATCTCGTGGCTGTACGGGCTACGACGCCTGACCAAGAGCGGGCACCCGGGTGATTGATGCGAAAGACAGTCGTCAGCACACTACCTGCAGTCTCAATCAGCCGCCGTGCCTTCTGTAAGGCATAAGCGAGGGCCTCAGGCCACTTGTTCTGCTGGTTCTTACGGCGCAGAGGACGAAGAAGAACGTTCTGCTCTCGACGCAAATCCGTCTCCAAATCAGCATCGTTGTACGCTTTGTCACCGACAGCCAACTTGTCGTGATAGGTTCGCAGCAACTCTGGTGTTGGGGTCAGATCATGAAGAGCACCTGGAGCCAGCAGCCACGAATCCACTATCCCTGCCAGAGTGGTGGTGAAATGCAGGCGTGGGCCGGTGGACGTGCTGGGCATCTCGACCGGCGGCTCCATCGTCCAGCATTTCGCCGCCGACCACCCCGACCTGGTGCGTCGCCTGGTCATCCACTCGAGCGCGCACACGCTGAGCGACACGGCCAAGCAGTTGCAGCTGGAGGTCGCCCGCCTGGCGCAGCAAGGGCAGTGGATGAAGGCCTGGGCCATCCTGGTTGGCTCGGTGTTCCCGCAGGCCGGCCTCGGAAAATGGCTCTCCCGCCCGCTCGTCTGGTTCAGCGCGTGGCTGCTGTCGTTGAACGCGCCACAAGACCCCGGCGATCTAGTCGTCACCGTGGAGGCCGAAGACCGGCACGCCTTCAAGGACCGCCTGGGCGAGATCGCTGCGCCAACCCTGGTGGTCGTGGGCGATCGAGACCCCTTTTACACCCCAGCCTTGTTCCGTGAGACGGCGGCCGGGATTCCCAACGCCAGGCTTTGCCTTTATCCGAACATGGGGCATCCGGCCGGCGGCAAGCAGTTCCGCCGGGACGTTCTCGCGTTTTTGAGAAATGAACCATACGACAGGTGAGGTGAACGATGTCAGACACATTGGCTGGTTTGTACCGTTTACAGAAAAAAGACATTCACCGGGCCGCGGTGATGTTGGCCGACGCTTTTCAACACGACCCCGTATGGAACGCGGTTTTTGGTGATGCCACGATGGCGCAAAGAGCGTATGCCTTTGAGACGCCCGTTCGCTATTGCCTGAAATACGGCGAGGTCTACGCGCCCTCTGGAGCTTTGGAAGGCGTTGCGGCCTGGCTGCCGGGGGCGGTGGCCGATATGACGTTCTGGCGCATCCTGCGCAGCGGCGCACTATGGCCGGGGATGAAAATCGGCGCACGAATCGCCAGAAGAATGCAGCCCATCTTCAGGCCCGTTGAAACGGACCGCAAAGAAAACATGAGCGGCAAACCTTACATCTATCTCCAGATCATTGGCGTGGCGCCGGCCATGCAGGGGCAGGGGTTCGGCGGCAGGCTGCTGAGAGCACTGATTGAAAAAAGCGAGCAGACCGGCGTTTCCCTCTATCTGGAAGCGGAAACCGAAAGCAATGTCAGCATGTACGAACACCTGGGGTTTGCCGTCATCAAAAAGATTGTGCTTCCTATCATTGACCTTCCCATGTGGGAAATGACGCGAGGAGTATGAAAAATGAGTGAAACTTTTGAGATGATCACGGTGAACGCGGACAATGTAGACAAGCAGGGCTTTTTCTGCTACATGAGCAAGCGCAAGACGCCGGGCTATCGTCAAAAGCGCGACTGGCTGGCGGCGCGCTTTGCCGAAGGCCTCAAGCTCCACATGATCCACGAGATCGGCGGGCGGACGGTGGGCTTCATCGAGTACATTCCCGGCGAGTACGCCTGGCGGCCCGTCCAGGCGCCCGACTACCTGCTCATCCACTGCCTGTGGGTGGTGGGCAAAGGCAAGGGCAAGGGCTACGGCGCGCATCTCATCCAGACGTGCCTGGACGATGCGCGCGCCCAGGGCAAACACGGCGTCGTCACGGTTGCCACCGAACGGGTGTGGATGGCGAAAAAGGACATTTTCCTCAAGCACGGCTTTGTGGATGTGGCCCAGGCGCCGCCTTCGTTTCACCTGTTGGTCTACCGCTTCGACGACGCCGCGCCGCTCCCGGCCTTTCCCACCGATTGGGAGGCGCGCCAGGCCCGCTTTGGCGCCGGGCTGACCGTCATCCGCACGCCGCAATGCCCCTACGTCGAGGACGCCACGAACATTGCTCTGGAATTCGCAGCGGAGAAAGGCATCCCCTCGCAGGTGGTGACCTTCCAATCGGCGCAGGAGCTACAGGCGAATTCTCCCAGTCCCTACGGCGTCTTTGGCATCGTGCTGGATGGCAGACTGCTCACCTACCACTATCTCCAGCGCAAGGATTTCAACGCCAGCGCCACTCTCACAGGCCCACACATCAAGGAGCAAGAATAATGCTGGCGCGCATCTCGACGGTTTTCGATTGTACGGCGGAACAACTGTGGGGCGAAATCAGCCGCCCGGCCTCGCTGCGCTTTGTGTCCGCGCCACTTTTGCGTTTCGAGCCACTGGTTGCTGGCGACCTCGACGGCGAGTGGGTTGTGGGCAAAACATACCCGTTGCGGCTGTCCCTGTTCGGCTTTTTGCCAGTCGGAGAACACCGCATCACGCTCGTCACCATAGACCGGGCCGCTAACCTGATCGAGAGCCAAGAAAGCGGCGCACTTGCGCCGGTCTGGAACCACACCATTCGGTTTCACTCACTTGGGGATGGCAGACTGCGCTACACCGACGAGATCGAAATCGGGGCCGGGCTGCTGACCGGGCTGGTCTGGATGTTTGCCCATCTGTTCTATCGTCACCGTCAGCGGCGTTGGAAAGAACTCTTGCGAAGCAAGGAATGAGAAAGGTTCCGCCATTGGAAAGCGAAGCGGTCAGGAAAGCTCTGGTGGGGGCGGGGGCCATGCTTGGATTTCTCACCCTGGCGCTGCCTTTGTTCGAACAGCCCACTTTCGACAATCCAACTGTCCAATACGGGCTTGGTTTGCCGTTGCTCATCATGGGACTGCTCGGGCGGGTCTATCCGATGATGTACCTGCGCAAGAAAGGTACGACCACAACGCTGGATAAAGTTGGCAAACTGGTGGACAGCGGGCCGTATGCCTGGGTGCGGCATCCGCAATACACTGCCGGACTGGTCATGTTGCTGGGCTGGTTTCTGGCCTGGGGCGCGTGGTATGCCTTGTGCGTCCTGCCGTTCATGGCCGGAATCATCTATGCCCAGGCCCGTGTCGAGGAAAAGCACATTCTGGAAAAGATGTTTGGGGAAGCGTATGCCGCTTACCGGGAACGGGTCGGGATGCTGCTGCCGCGCCTTTCGGAGAAACATTCCTTGAGAATCACGATGGCCTTCCTCGGCCTCTACGCCGGATTGCTGGCTGCCCAGCATGGCATCTTGGTGATGTTACAAGGCAATCGTGCCCCCGACAGCTTGCTGATCCATGCCATCGGCCCGCAGTGCCGGCCCGAGGCGGTCTGGCACGCCTGCTATCCGGCCCTGGAAGCCTGCGACTTTTACGAAGCTAAACCTGAGCGATATTTACCGATCCCTTTCTTGAGGCATGGTGACCATCACGACCTTGCTGAGGACTTCGCTGCGTCAAAAGAGGTTGCGCCTGAGCACAGAGAGTACCTACGGAATTGCCACGACAAGCGCTTCTGTTTGCCAGAAGACCAAGGCCGAGGTATTCGCCGCCACCCGCACCATCTGTTTGACTGAGGCTTGCGGTTGGTCAAAGGGGGGTCGGGCTCCAGGACATTGCTCGTGCAGCCAGAGGGTCGCCCAACGTACCAGATTCGCTGCCAAGGCGCTGAACTCCTCTTGGATCGCCAGCCCGGCCTCCGAGCGGACCTTCAGGTGATGCACCTGGAAGACATGCTTGCCTTCCTTGACCCCCGCCTTGATGGTCTGCCGGCCGTTGTAGAAGGAGAACCATCCGGGCAGGTCCTCCGTCACTGTCTCGCTGCCATAGTGCAAGAGGAGGGCATAGCATTCTTTCTGCCCGGTGTAGAAGTGCTCCAGGCCCACATCCAGCGGATAAGGGCAGAAGTCGAGCCGCAGGTCTTTCCAGGCTACCATCTCGGCGTTGTCCCCTACCCGGGTCCAGGAGTTCATCGCCGTTAACCGCCGGTGCATCGCCTGGGTAACCCGGTGGCTGTAGGCCTTGCTGTAGACCTCGTAGCCCATCTCGCTCAACAAGGCCATTTGGTCTGTGGCCTGTGCTCCCGCGAACGTTGGGGAATAGATACCTCCTACAGCGCCTGGACCAGTTTGTATTGGCGGGCGAACAGTCCCCAGGTCACCAGCATAGCGTGGGCCGTTCGCGTGACCTTGCATTCCCCGACGGCAACTTCTGGCGGTAGACTCATCGTGACCTCCTTGTGCTAAAGTAATCACGATTAGTCTACCCGAAGACTATCTGGTTAGTAAAGTGCCGTTTTTTAGCGGTTTAGAATGATTTCGGTTCTGGTTGCACAACAGTTAGGCTCGTGTTCAGTAGGATATCTCAGGTTAGACATGCCCATTCGCTACTTCACCTCCCACCCCTCGTTCACCATCAGCGGCAACGCTTCTATCTCCTCCTCGTTCAGCGCAGATACATAGGCCGGGCATAGAGCGGGATCTCCACCTGGATTCCGGTCCCTGCCAGTTCCTCTAGCCACCATTGGGGCTGCTCTGTGTGAACGGGGATAAGCACTTTGGGACGTACGGTCTTCACGAGCTGGAGCAGTTCGGGTCCGTCAGCATGCCCGGAGGCATGATAGCCCGGCACCACGTCAACCTCGGCCACCCGGCCAGTCCGGTCACGAGCCACTACCTCCAATCCGACCGGTTCCATCCCGAAGTGGCGGATCCAGTTCCATAGTCGCACCAGGTCTACCTTCTGTTCCTCGTCATAGGCCTTGCTATTGGAGTAGATGTACGCGCCTCCGGGGGCCTCTCCCAGGATATGTTCGACGTCCAACAGGTCTGCCATATCCCACAGGCTGAAGGCCAGGATGTAGTCACCGGGATGTGCCTTGACTTCGTCAGGGCCCAAAAGGTTGTCGGCATACACCTGCCGGGTTATCTGCTCCCATTTGTACTGCTGGCCTTTGGGATCGTCATACACGGCCAGCCATGGCTCCCGCTCCAGATCTGGGACGGATGCCGGCTCAGCCAGGCGCATGGCCGCCAGCAGGTAGGCATCTTTGGGCTGGATGAGCAGACGTCGCTTAGTCTGGCGGGCGATGTCCAGAAAGGTGATGAGCCGCTCTACGTTGCGGGGGGCGAAATCGGCGACAACCAACCTGCCTTCGGCCGCCTGAACGGCGGCCAGACAGTTGTCCCTGACCTCATCCTCGGTCACGCGTTCACCGATACCGGCGCGGGTTCCCTCGCAAAGCAAGGCAAGAGGACGGAGAACCGAAAGCTCTTCCGCAAAACGGTAGCTGAGGTCACGGTTACGCCCATGGAACCTGATGTCGCCGGTATAAGCTATCAGGCCGGCCGTCGTCTCCACGACGAAGCCATCCGCTCCGAAGAGGGAATGGTCCAGCGGCCACCACCTAAGGTTCAAGGGAGCCGGTTCGCTGTGCGTTCCTGCTTCCGGGGCGGGCTGATCCTGCTTGGCTGGCCGCCAGACCCAGAAGCTCCAGGCGCTGGCAAAAGGATCTGATGCGCTTGCACATCCTGCAGGCTCGCCATCGAGGAAGCCCCACCGCCGCCAGACATATCCCTTCGACTGATCTGCCGCCAGCAGGCCGTTCTCTTTGACGGTATGAGGGTTGGCGTAGACCACCCCCGAAGCGCCGGGCTTGCCGCTGTCCTGCATGGCCTTGGCAATGAAGGCCGTCATGCGTGAGGATAACACCGCAATGTCAGGGTCCACAAAGTCCAGATCACCACTATGATCCAGATGTGCATGAGACAACACGATGGCATCTACCGCCGGCCCCTCCCGCCTCAGGTCCCGGTAGCCTGGGCAGATTCGAAAGCGTGCCCAGAAATCCGCATAGGCAGCGGGTTCGTCCCGTTCCATGCATTGCCGTCTTCTGCGCCGACCCGCCCGGTCGGAGTACTCCTCCTCCCGCACTGTAACGTGTGCCGGGTTGAAAATGGGGACCAGATCGTCCCTGTACAATCCTTCCAAAGGGGGAATCAGGCCCAGGGCCATGGCATCCAGCAGCCCCCTGGTTGTCCGCTCCCGCACGAAGACGCCGTCGAAGTAGTCGCTGTAGCGGCCGAAGGACTTGCCAAAATCGAGGAAGGCCCGGACGTTTCCGTCTTCGACCAGGACCTTACTGCCGCCTATCTCGTTGATACCCCCGTAGCAGGTAATCATTGTAGCCATTGTTGATACTCAGGTCATCCTATAGGCGATCGGGTTAACACCTCGTCCGGGGTCAGTCACAACCTCCGCGGTCTGACCCCCCAAAGATCTCCCTCGCTGTT
>Ga0194126_10008534_pt1 | contig 13909 bp, 11 predicted proteins | sample TA2KigC150mmetaG_FD_148641 | JGI IMG/M metagenome (GOLD analysis project Ga0194126, IMG submission 148641) | Freshwater microbial communities from Lake Tanganyika, Tanzania - TA2015035 Kigoma Deep Cast 150m | ecosystem: Environmental > Aquatic > Freshwater > Lake | place: Tanzania: Lake... | reverse complement strand
CTCATTCCTCGCTCTCCTCCTCTGGAGGAACCATGCCCGCTCGTCTTTCGAACGGTTTTTTCAATAATCATCCTTAACCTAATAATTTTGTTTTTATCACAAAAATGGGGATGCTTTCGTTAAATATCCTTCAGCAGGTAAACTTTTACTTCTCTTCCCTTATCTGCAATTTCCAAATCATCTGGAAATTCAGCTATGCCGTCAGCTTCAGCCATTGAAGTTAAAATTCCTGATCCCTGCCTGCCTGTAGATTTGAAAAAAAACTCACCGCCCACTTTCTCAAGCTTAACTCTTGCAAATTCAGTTCTTCCTTCCTTGTGTTTAAAATCCTCTGAAGCTTTTGCAGCCACTTGCCTTCTTAAAAGCTGTGGATCTCCCATTATTCTTTTAACAAGCGGTCTTACATACATTTCAAAACAAATCATAACCGATACGGGATTGCCGGGAAGGCCAAAAATAAATTTATCCTTGTATGTTAAAAAAGCCAGGGGTTTTCCAGGTTTCTGGTTTACCCGCCAGAAAACAAATTCTGCACCAATATCATCCAGTATTTCCTTTACATAATCATAATCACCAACTGAAATCCCACCGGTAAGCAGGAGAATATCACATTCCCCTAAAACCTCCGCAATTTTTCTTTTTAATTCTTCCTTCTCATCTCCAACTATCCCATATCGTTTGTAATTTATACCAAGCTCTTTGGCCTGGGCTGAAAGTGAATAGCTGTTGCTGTCCCTTACCTTGCCAGTTTCCAATCTTTCATCAATTTCAATAAGCTCATTTCCTGTTGTTAAAATGCCGATCAATGGAGGGCTGTATACCAGGATTTCACTCTTACCAATTGATGCCATTACCCCGACGTCACCGGGATATATTTTTCTATTTTTTTGCAGGACAATATTTCCCTTTTTTATATCTTCACCTTTAAGCCTTATATTCTCTCCGCTTTTGCACTCCTTAAAAACTAAAACATCCCTGCCTTCCTTTAATACATCTTCCTTCATAACCACACAGTCACAGCCATCGGGTATCGGCGCTCCAGTCATTATCTGCATGCAATACCCCGATTCAATTTTTAGTTCTGGAACTGACCCTGCAGGCAAATCTTCCTTAAGGAGTTTAAGTTTTATGGGATAATTCCTGTCTGCCCCCACTATGTCTATGGATTTAACAGCATAGCCATCCATGGCAGAATTATTGTAAGCAGGTATATTATCACCTGATACAATATCTTCAGCTGTAACAAGTCCGAGGCTCTCAAGTATTGGAACTTTTTTAATCTTTTGTGTTATCTTACAGTTTAAAATTTTTTCTAAAGCTTCTTTTACTGAAAGCATATATTACCCGAATATTAAAAAAATATTATTAGTGACAAATGCCACAATTAAATATGTTTAATAATATCTAAAATTTTACCACTCTTTATAAATAACAGCTTCATCCATAGTCTTGCTGCTGTTTAAGATTTGACCGATTTGCCTGCCACCTATCTCCAGTTTGGGGGCAATTTCACTAAGGGGTATTAAAACAAACTTCCTTTCGGCTAATTTTGGATGTGGAATTGTTAGGATATCCGAGCTTATTTTCATGTCATTATATAAAAGAATATCAATATCTATAATTCTTGGTCCATATTTTAAAGCTGCAAAAGCCCTTCCCATATCATATTCTATTTTTTTAAAATAACCCAGTAGTTCAAAAGGGCTGCAGGATTTATCCACAAGAGCTTCAACAGCAATATTATAAAATTTTTCCTGTTCTTTTATATACATGGGTTCAGTTTCATATATTGATGAAATTGACCTGATCTTTATATTTTTATTATGACTTATTTGCCTTACAGCCTCCCGTAAATTTTTTTCCCTGTCACCAATGTTTGATCCCAGGGATAGATAGGTTGTTAAATAAATTGCAGTATCAGCTGCAGTTTTACTTTTTGGTAAAATTTCACTTTCAGAAGGCTTACTGTCAGAAGGTCCCCTTCCGCAATTAAAATCTTCCAGTGTATTTATTGTAACTTCATTATTACTATTATTACTACTATTTTCAATCTTAAGATTAAATATGACTCCAACAGATTCAAGTTTTTCTTTAATAGGTGGGGAGGTCTTTTCGACTTTAACCTGAACCTCTGAAATAAGAGGTGAATATGAAATAATTTTCTGAGCAATGAATTCTGCTAAAGTTTCAAGCAAATCATAGCTTTTGCTACTGTTTGCCTCCTTTACAAGTTCAATTATATCGGAGTAATTGACAGTGCTTGAAATATTGTCATCATATTTATTACCTTGCCCGCTGCCATGCTTATCACAAAACCTGTTATGCTCTCCGCCAGCAATAAAACTTTTTTTGTTAAGCTTTATGGAAATGTTAAAAAGAAATTCCTGTCCTTCTTTTTTCTCACTTATATTTACCCCGTGGTAACCAAAAAGCTTCAGGTTTTTAATTATAATTTCAAACATCTGTTAAATTAAGTCCTTTATACATTTTGCAACTTTTATGGCGCTAACAGTCTGCCTTACATCATGAACTCTTAAAATTCCTGCACCATTTATACTGGCAACAACCGCTGCCGCAAGGCTGCCCTCAAGCCTTTCCTCTACCGGTATCCCGCCAAGAATATTTCCTATAAATGATTTTCTTGAAACACCAACAAGAACTGGATAGCCCATATCTGCAAAATCAGAAAGCCCTGCAAGTATTTGAAGGTTGTGATCAAGGTTTTTCCCAAAACCTATTCCTGGATCAACAATAATCCTTTCTCTTTTCACTCCTTCGCTGACTGCATTCTCAGCCTGCGTATAGAGAAAATCATATATCTCGTCAACTACATCCTTATATGCTGGATTTTCCTGCATATTCTCCGGTGTTCCCTGCATGTGCATTATAATGATTGAAGCTTTTGAAGCTGAAGCAATGCCTGCCATGCTGCTGTCAAAGGTAAGCCCGCTTATATCATTTATTAAACTTGCCCCGCAATCCAAAGCCCTCTTTGCCACTCCTGACCTGTATGTATCAATTGAAATTAAAATATCATAGTTTTTAGATATATACTCAATAACAGGAATTGTTCTTTCAAGCTCCTCATCAACACTTACAGGTTTTGAGCCCGGCCTTGTTGACATACCTCCAACATCAATAATGTGGGCCCCCTGACTGTATATTTCTCCTGCTCTTTTGCATGCAGCATCTTTTGAATAATAATACCCGCCGTCATAAAAAGAATCTGGTGTGACATTTAAAATGCCCATAATAAGCGGAGCTTCTCTTTTAGAATCAAATACCTTTGAGCCAATACTTAATGTTTTTTTAGCATTGGCTTCCTTAAGATGCAAAAGATATTGTGACAGCTCCTCTGAAAGTTTTTTTAAGCCGAAAGGCTGAATCTTTATTTTCTCAATCAAGCTTTCTATAGATTTTTCTGTTCCCAGGATTATAACATCTGTAAGGCCCCCGGATTTCATAATGGTATCTCTTGATGTTACAACATCCCCGTTTCTTGCAAGCATTTCCTGCTTTAAAATATCAGCAGCCCTGTAATCCATTTCCTTTACTTTTAAAGCCATAGGAAAAATCTTGTTTATCATTATATGCTGCCCCGGCAGGGTTGCTCCAATTTTTGAAAACTCCTCAAGCCCATGCTTTTTAGTTCTTATGTCAAGTTTTCTTATTCTATAGCTCATCTGTAATTTATAATCTCCACCTGCTTCTTTCTGGTTTCTAGCCTGCTTCCTGCCAAATGCTTCGTTATCTTAATTCAGTTGCATTTACAGAAGATTTTTTATAAAACCAATTTTTAAAAAAAATTCACACTAATTAAATTAACCATGTAAATCTAGGCATTTTTAGCTTTTATTAACGACATTGCTTCTGCCCTTGAGGCTGGGTTTTCCCTGAACAGACCTCTCACAGCAGATGTTATAGTAATGGTCCCTGGTTTTTTTACACCCCTCATGCTCATACAGTAATGCTCTGCTTCTATAATTACCATAGTTCCCCGTGGCTTGATCTTATCCATAATAGCATTTGCAATTAAAGTGGTAAGTCTTTCCTGTACCTGCAGTCTCCTTGAAGCAATTTCAAGAACTCTTGTTAGCTTACTTAAACCGATAATTCTTCCTGACTTATTTGGAACATAGGCGATATGAGCTTTACCTACAAAAGGTATCATATGATGCTCGCATACAGAATAGAAAGGTATATCTTTTACAATAATTATCTCATCATGATTTTCATCAAAAACCGAATCAAGCTCATCAGCAGGATTTTTACCTATACCGCTGAAAAGTTCCTCATACATATCAGCAACCCGCTGAGGAGTTCTTGCAATACCTTCCCTGCCGACATCTTCACCAATTCCTTTTAAAATTAGCCTTACACCTTCTTCAATTAGCTTTTTATTCATTCAAATCTCCTGATTAATTAATCAATTAATTAATAAAATGAAAATATTATTCTTCCTGCTATTTCTTAATGGAAAAAGATTATATTACAATCCCCTTACTTTATAAAATAAAAAAGCTCTGCTTTATTTATATTTTAACAGAGCTTTTTACCGCTTGTTATATTTCATTCATGAATTATTTTACAGATTATTTAATTCTTACTGTTCTTTTTCAATTTTTGTGCCCTGGATACAGTTTTTGTCTTATTTTTTTTCCCAGAAGCCTTCTTATTGCCATAATCCCTGCTGTCAATGTCATCCCCGCTTCTTCTTCCGTAAGCAATATTGCCTGACTGCATATCTTTTATAGCGATAGCCGCAGTAGTTGAAGCCGCAGAAGCTGAGCTCTGAGCTGAAACTGGTGAAGGTGAAGCAGAAGGTGAAGCAGAAGAAGCCGAAACACCGGCAAGCTCTTGACTGTTTTTTTTATGACTCTTAACATTAAACAGCATCTTCATTACTTCTTCTCTGGTTAAGGTTTCCTTATCCATAAGCTCATTTGCAAGAGTAGTAAGAGCATCCCTGTTATCTATAAGTATCTGACGGCCTTTTTCATAACACTCGGATATTATCTGATGAACCTCTCTATCTATGTCAGATGCAATCTCTTCACTGTAATGCGGCCTCGAGATTATCTCTTTTCCAAGAAAGACTTCTTCCTCATCAATCTTATAAGTTACAGGTCCAAGCTTTGAGCTCATTCCAAACTCGGTAACCATCTTCCTTGCAAGCTTTGTAGCCCTGTCAAGATCATTCTGGGCACCGCTTGTTATATCATCAAAGTTCATCTCCTCACTGACCCTGCCGCCTAAAAGCTGGGTAATATTGTCAAGCAGCTCTTTTTTTGACTTTAAATACTTATCCTCCTCAGGCAGTGTTATGACATATCCAAGAGCCCGTCCCCTTGAAATAATTGAAATCTTATGAATAGGGTCAGTATTGGGCAGTATATGCGAAAGCAGTGCGTGACCTGACTCATGATATGCAATTATTCTCTTTTCTTCTTCAGAAATTATCCTTGTCTTCTTTTCAGGACCAGCTATAACCCTTTCAATTGCATCCTCTATCTCAAACATGCTTATTTTCTTCTTATTGTGCCTTGCTGTAAGCAATGAAGCTTCATTGAAAATATTTGCAAGGTCTGCACCTGTAAATCCCGGAGTTTCCTTGGCTATTGTCTTAATATTTACATCCTTATCAAGAGGCTTGCCTCTTGCATGAATTTCAAGAATTTTTTCTCTGCCAATTAAATCAGGTCTATCAACAACTATCTGTCTGTCAAACCTGCCCGGTCGAAGCAGTGCCGGATCAAGAATGTCAGGTCTGTTAGTTGCTGCAATAAGAATTACAGTGCTGTCCTGATCAAATCCATCCATTTCAACAAGAAGCTGGTTTAATGTCTGTTCTCTCTCATCATGTCCACCTCCAAGACCCGCACCCCTGTGCCTGCCCACTGCATCAATTTCATCCATAAACACAATAGAGGGCTGTGATGCTTTTGCCTGTGCAAAAAGATCCCTTACACGCGAGGCACCAACACCAACAAACATCTCGACAAATTCTGAACCTGAAATACTGTAAAATGGTACCCCGGCCTCCCCTGCAACAGCTCTTGCAAGCAATGTTTTACCTGTACCTGGAGGGCCATAAAGAAGAACTCCTTTTGGTATCTTTGCTCCCATAGTTTTAAATTTTGCAGGATTTTCAAGAAATTCTTCAATTTCGCGTAATTCTTCAATTGCCTCGTCCACGCCCGCTACATCCTTAAAGGTAACCCTGGTCTTACCTTTATTTGCAACCCTTGCCCTGCTTTTTCCAAACTGCAGTACTTTTGAACCACCGCCCTGGAGCTGGTTCATCATGAAAAATATAAGACCGAACATTATTATGAAGGGCAGGGCACTTACAAGTATCTGAATCCACATTGATTGTTTCTGGTTATTTACCTTAAAGGGAATATCCTTATCAAGAAGCAGTTGTGTAACATCATAATTATCAAGATAGGAAACTTTGAAAGCCGAGCCGTCCTTCAGTTTACCCTCAATAAGTTTATCCGCCCCCTTTATTATAATTGGTTCAGAAACATTTATACCACCGGTATTTACCTTGTCTACAAATTCATTCATGCTTAGCTCTTTTACCTCGGGAGCAATAAAGAGCGGGTTTCTAAAAATTAAAAACATCACTACTATTAAAAGTATAAGTAATGCTATATTTCTAAAACTTCTTTTCAAGAAAAATGCACCTCTTTTATTTACTTTTTTTATTTATTCTTAAAACATAATCAGCTTAATCGACAAGCTTTTATCTTAATCAGGTTTTCCAGCTGCAATAACCTTCAATTCTGGCATTAATATTCAACTGCAGTTCAATGCCATACCTGACAATATCTGATAAACCATTAACTTTGTTTTATACTATATTTTCGTTTAAATCAATTCTTATTTTGATAAAATTTAAAAAATATTAAAAATTAAACAATTGTTTATCAATTGTTTATATTATATATTATTTTATTTAAATAGAAAAACCTCAGAGCAGTCAAAATATGATATTTTTACAAAGTTTCTATAATTTGCTTTGATTATTTTTTATAATTCCTGCTGCTCTGCCCTGCTATCATTCTTCAATATAGCCTATATATGTAAGATTCCTGTACTTTTCACCAATATCAAGCCCGTAGCCAATCACATACTTGTTTGGGATGTCAAAACCCTTATACTTTATAAAATTTTCAGTTTTTCTTGGAACATTTTTATTAAGAAGCGCACAGATCTCAAGGGTTCTGGGATTTCTTGCCTCAAGATTTTTTATCAAATAATTAAGAGTTCGCCCAGAGTCTATAATATCTTCAATAATTATTACATCCTTGCCCTCAATATTTGTATCAAGATCCTTGGTGATACGGACAATTCCGGAACTTGCTCGCGAATCTCCATAGCTTGAAACAGCCATAAAATCAAACATAACAGGAATTTTTATATGCCTGCATATATCTGCTACAAAAATAAAAGAACCTTTCAATATTGCGATTAAAACAGGGTATCTCCCCCTGTAATCCCTGGTTATCTTTTCTCCAAGCTCTTTAATTTTTGCATTAAGATTATCTTTGTCTATTAATATTTTTATTTTTGAATTATCTTTCATCATAAAAATTCATCTCAAAATTAATATTACCATTAAATATCAAAAATTTTTATATGTAGAATCCTTCTGGTATTCAGGTCAACTTTCACTCTTTCATCAATCCTGTATTTTCCAATCCAGATTATTTTCTTTCTGTCAAAAAAAACTGGAATTTTATTTCTCAAACTCAATGGAACTTTTTCATCTATAAAAAAATCATGAAGCTTTTTTGAACCTTCTGATCCCAGCGGGTAAAACTTTTCACCCCTATTTTTTATCCAGTTTTTTACCCTGACAGGGGGTATAATTTTATCATAATCAAGATAGGCCTCACTGCAGGAAATTAATTCTTTTTTTATATTATCAATGCCTCCATCAAAAATTTCAGAAATGCACCTGAACCCGAGCTCGCTGAATTCCTGCTCTTTTCCCGGCACCATATCGCATTCTTTTAATATATTGGCAAAATCCTTGCCGCCAAAATTATGAAAAAGGTAAATTTTATCAGCTTCTTTTACAAATTTTATATTATCAGTAAAGAAAAACTCCTTTCTCTCCCCACCCGGAAAACAGGTTTTTAAAGCATCGTCTATATTTGCGCTCTTTATATTTTCAAGATTTCCCTTGAACTCTTCAATAGCAGAAAGTATTATCCTTTTTTTAAATGCACCAGGGTAAGCTTTAAGTTTTTTTATTGGAATCTCTATTGACTCTATATTGTTTTTTTGAGTGCCTTTTTTGCAGACAGCTATTCTTTTCAGTGTTTTTATGGCAATACTGCTGAGCAGGTTATTTTCATCGCTTATAATTTTTATTGTATCCTTCAACTTGTTTTCAAAGTTTTTCGATAAATTCTTCTTTATAAACGGAATCAGTAAATTCCTGATTTTATTTCTAAGATAAATATTTTCAATATTAGTTCTGTCCCTGCAGTAGCTTACGCAGTTTTTTTCAAGGAAAGCAAGTATTTCATCCCTTGAAGTATCAATAAGAGGCCTGATAAACCTGCCATCTGTCGGCTTGATGGCTGCAAGTCCTTTTAATCCTGAACCCCTTAGAAGGTTTATAAAAAAAGTTTCCACATTATCATCAGAATTATGTCCAACAGCTATTTTTTTTATTTTATTGGCGGATGCAATGTTTTCTAAAAAACTCCTTCTTATTTTTCTTGCACCCTCCTGGAAGGATAATTTATTTGCGGCACACCATTTTTTTACATCAACCTCTTCCTTAAAAAGCATAATGCCAAGTTTTTTACAAAACTTTTCAACAAATTCCGCATCCTTTTTAGACTGGCCTTTTCTTGTTTTATGGTCAAGGTGAAAGCAGTAAAGCTTCAATTTAAAATCATCCCTTATTAAATCCAGTACAATGGTAAGAAAAACAGAATCAGGACCACCTGAAATGGAAATAAGTACGCTGTCACCCCTTGAAAGCATTTTACAGTCTGAAATTGTATTTAAAACATTCTTTACAGTTCTGTCTTTAACATTTAAATTATTTAAATTCTTAGAAGACATGATAATCATACCTGATTCATTTCAACCCTGTAATTTAACCTTTTAATGCTTAATGCAAGTCCGGTTTCCTCATCAATATCAATTAATACACCATTAACCCAGTTATCATCGCTTGCCACAGTAAATTTCTGTGGCATCATCTTTATAAAACGCTCAATTATAAGCTCTTTCTTCACACCTATAACTGAATCCCTTGGACCAACCATGCCAACATCAGAAATGTAAGCAGTTCCCTTTGGGAGAATTCTTTCATCTGCAGTCTGGACATGGGTATGTGTTCCGACAACAGCACTTACCCGGCCATCAAGATACCACCCCATTGCCATCTTTTCACTTGTAACCTCTGCATGAAAATCCACAATTATTATATTTGTCTCCCTGTGCAGGATATCCAGTATTTCATCTACTGTCCTGAAAGGACAATCAAGATTTTCTACAAAAACTCTTCCACAGATATTTGTAACTGCAATTTTTTTACCCCCGGTTTTCTTGTTTGAAAAAAGATAAAATCCATTGCCTGGAGTTCCTGGTGGAAAATTTGCAGGTTTTAACAACCTGGGTTCATTATTGATGTAATCGTATATTTCCTTTTTTTTGTATATATGATTGCCCGATGTTAAAACATCAATTCCAAGGTTGAGCAGGGTGCCTGCAATGCTTGGATTAATTCCAATGCCACCCGCAGCGTTTTCACCATTTGCAATTACAATATCCACCCCATGCTTATTCACCAGGCTTGAAATCTCTTTACTTACACAAATTCTACCTGGTTTACCAAAAATATCCCCTAAAAAAAGTATATTCATTTTTTTCTTTCTAGCCCTAAGTTTTATTATCTGTATCGTTATGGTCTTTATGGTTACTTTATAGTTATAATCAGAATGGTTATAGCTAGCATTTTATGACCAGAACGGCTTCAGCCAGATTTTCAGTTCAGTCCCAAAAATTTATCTTCCATTTCTGGTCAGTATCTTTTACAAGTGACACTTTTAAATCCTTGTAAATCTTTTCTTCACCATCGTATGTATCAATTAAATCAATGCCGACCACTGCAATATTATTCTTAACTTCCACCCAGTTGATTTCAACTGAAACTATATCCGTAATACTGCCTAACTCTTTTTCAAAATCCTCAAGAGTCTGGTTTTTATCATTATAAATATGTTCATATGCCTTAGTGTAATTCTTTTCTATCATTGCACTAAAAAACTCATCCACAACTTTCACCGCATTATTGCTTTCCTCTTCACGAGTAAATATAGCGGTTACAGTTGTTTTTAACTGCTGCAGCCTGACACAGCCAGGAAGCATAAAGCAAAAAATAAAACAGCTCATAAAAACTAAAATCAGGCCAGTAACTTTTACTGACAGCTTAAAAAACATTTGATTTTTCAGATTAAATTTAATCATTAATTCCAACAATGTTTTGGATTGGTAGCGGGGATAGGATTTGAACCTATGACCTTCGGGTTATGAGCCCGACGAGCTACCAGACTGCTCCACCCCGCATCGAAGGAAATTAAAATCTCAAAAACTTAAAAAAGTTTACGTCTTATGCGCGTTATATATTATAATGATTCTAATTATTTTTACAATCACCCGAATTGACTCATTTAAAATCTAAATGAAATGGTATCGTTGCTTCATATAAAAAATCTAAATGAAATTATTTAAATTATAGAGAAGTACTGCCTATATTTAAAGAGAAAACAAAATCTTTAAATATAGGGAGGCAAAAAGGATGTTAGATATGAAGCAAAAACAAGAAATAACAAAAGAATTAAAGGAAAGATACAACAGGGCAAGAAAAAAAGAAAAAGCTAAAATACTTGATGAGTTTACAGCTCTTACAAAATACAACAGATGTTATACATCTTGGATTTTAAAGCTAAAAAAAGAAAAGGTAATAGGTTATATAAGAACTGGTGGTAAGAAAATAAAATATGTTTTAAAAAAAGAAAAAAAGAAAAAGAAAAAAAGAGCTAGAATATATGACTATGATGTATTTTTAGCACTTAAAAAAATCTGGACTATATTTGATTTTATCTGCAGCAAGCGCTTAAAACCATTTATGGCTGAAGCAATAAAGAAACTTACAAAACATAAAGAGATAAAGCTAACTTCTATTGTAAAACAAAAACTACTTAAAATTTCTGCTTCCACCATAGACAGGTTACTTAAACCTGAAAAAGATAGATACAGACTGGGCAAAGGTAGAAAGGGAACAAAGCCAGGTACACTTTTAAAAAAAGCAATACCAATTAGAACATTCTCAGATTGGAATGAGAAAAAACCAGGCTTTATTGAGGCAGACCTGGTTGGCCATGATGGAGGAATTGCCTCTGGTGACTTTGCTCAGAGCTTAAATTTTGTAGATATACTTACTGGATGGGATGAGTCTTGTGCATGCATAAATAAAGCCCAAATTCATGTATTTGAAGCGATAAAGACAATATCTGATAGATTTCCATTTGCCATAGCTGGAATTGATTCTGATAATGGCTCTGAATTTATTAATGCTCATATGCTAAGATATTGTATACAAAACAAAATTACCTTTACAAGATCAAGAGCTTATAAGAAAAATGATTCATGTTATGTGGAGCAGAAAAATTACTCAATTGTAAGAAGAGCTGTTGGATATCTTAGGTATGACACACAAGAGGAAGTGGATACATTAAATGAGCTATACAAAAATTTGGGCCTATATACAAACTATTTCATACCTGTTACAAAGCTTACCTCAAAGACAAGAAAAGGTAGCAGTGTTAGCAAAAAATATGATGAGGCTAAAACTCCATTCAGAAGAGTTCTTGAATGTGATGATATTGATAATGAAAAAAAGAAGAAATTAAAACTTGTTTATGATAAATTAAATCCGGCAGATCTTAAAAGAAAAATATCAGCTCTTCAGGACAGACTGCTTAAGTTAAATGTCTTAAAACAGAAAATAGGAAAGGATTTATCAGTTGATGAGAAGCCTTATGAGTATATTCTTACCTAATATATTTCATATAGATTTTTAGATGACGCAACGAATATACTTTCATATAGATTTTTAGATGACGCAACAGGGGGGGGTTACAATTTTGTTAGCATCTAAAATTTCGGGATAAATTTTTTGATTATATTTTTAAAAAAATATAAAATTTAGCTTAATATACGTATTACTTTTTCGTTGTATTTATTAATGTAAGTAAAGATTAATAATGAAAAAAAGTAATAAAACAAGAACAAAACTTATAGATATCGCAAAATCAACAGGTTTTGATATCTCAACTATTTCAAGAGCATTAAGAGGAAAATCTGGTATTAGTAAAGAAAACAGGAAAAAAATTATTGAAATAGCTAAAAAGTTAAAATATTACCCGGATTACCTCGCAAAAGGTTTAAGAGAAAAAAAAAGTTACACCATTGGAGTAATAATTAATGATTTGGAAAATCCATATTATATAGAAATACTTCAGGCCATTAATAATAGATTATTAAATGAAAAATATTTATTATCAATTGCTACTTCAGATTGGAATCTTGCAAATGAAAAAAAAATCATCCAAGATTTTTTATCTAAGCGTGTTGATGGGATTATAATTTCGGCTTTAGAAGGTGTTAATAATAACTTAAATATTCTAATGGAAAATGATGTAGAATTTATAGTAATTGATTCTTTTCCTATTATTGATAATGTAAATTATATCTATAATGATCATAAGAAAGGTTTTGAAATATCTACAGAATATCTAATTAAAAATGGACATAAAGATATTTTATTAATACTAGGCCCTGGTCAAAAATATTATAGCGACAAGATGGTCCTTGATGGGTTTGTACAAACCCTTGAAAGTCATAATATTCAATTTAATACAGAACTATTTATTAGAACAAATGAATATTCATTAACTCAGGGTTACGAAGTTTTTAAGAATATACTAAGAAAAAGACTAATTAATAATTTTCCTAATTTTACTGCGATTATGACAAATGATATATTGGCTGCAGGAATTTATAAAGCTGCAAATGAACTTAATATAAAAATACCCAAAGATTTCAGTATATTTGGAAATGGCAATATTAATTTATCTGAGATTATTTATCCACCTCTCACTACAATTCATTTACCCAAGAAAAGAATAGGTCTCCAAAGTATTGAGCTTCTATTAAATAATTTAAATAGTGAAAATAAGATAAAGGGGGAAAAAATTGTTTTTGATCCTTATATTGTTGAAAGAAGTTCTGTGATGAGAATATAAGGAAGTTCAGATGACACCCAAACAGTAATTTAATTAATTTGACTTTGTTAGTTGATTTTCAAATTCCTGCACAAAATGGGCAAATTTAGCCCAAAACCCGTGAATTTTGCCACTACTTTTTCTTCTTTATAGGGTTCTTCTGTTGGAGTAATTTTTTTGAGTGAAGATATTATTAATATCCTGAGTATTTATTGGCAAGATCATCAGCCTTGGTCTTTACATAATAATATCTGCCGACAAGGGAAGCTTTTGCAAGGTTTAAGGAATTTAAGGATTGCCTTATTTTATCTGCTGTAGCAGGTATGACGTTTCTGACAAGATTGTATTTAAGATGTCGCTCAAGCAAAAATGCTAGGAAGCATATTACAAAATACCATGCTATTCTTTTTAGCATCCAGACGAATATGGGAACAACATCAAGGCTTGATTTCATAAGCCTGAATGAATGTTCAATTTTATATATGTTATGATATGCCGATATTATATCCAGCTCTATTAAGTATTTTTCATTTGTAGCTATTGCATAATAACCGTCAAATGCAGAATCAGTCTCTATTGCATCCGTATTT
>Ga0194126_10008530_pt1 | contig 13912 bp, 15 predicted proteins | sample TA2KigC150mmetaG_FD_148641 | JGI IMG/M metagenome (GOLD analysis project Ga0194126, IMG submission 148641) | Freshwater microbial communities from Lake Tanganyika, Tanzania - TA2015035 Kigoma Deep Cast 150m | ecosystem: Environmental > Aquatic > Freshwater > Lake | place: Tanzania: Lake... | reverse complement strand
CCGAGATCGTCGAGGCCCTGCGGGCGGCCCACGAGAAGGGCATCATCCACCGCGACATCAAGCCCGCCAACATCATGATGACCCCCGAAGGCCACGCCAAGGTCATGGACTTCGGGCTGGCCAAGTGACCCGCACCCCGTTTCTCGTCCATTCTGTCAGCAAACTTTTTGAATATGTGACCCGCACCCCGTTTCTCGTCCATTCTGTCAGCAACTTTTTGAATATGCAAGTCCATTCTTGTTCGCCTCGAGATCCCGCTCAAGAGGTGCCTTTTGGGGTTCGACTTGAGCCGCGAACTCCGTCGGCGTCGCATTGCCTAGAGCACTGTGTGGCCGTTCCTCGTTGTAATCCCGTCGCCAAGCTTCGACCTTATCCCGGGCATCATCCAAGCTCAGAAACCAGTGATCGTTCAGGCACTCCTGCCGGAACCGACCGTTAAAAGACTCGATATACGAGTTGTCCGTCGGCTTCCCCGGACGCGAAAAGTCCAAAGTGACGTGATTCCAATAGGCCCAGAGATCGACGTCTTTTGAGATAAATTCCGGCCCGTTGTCCACCCGTATCGTCTGAGGCCTTCCATGCTCCTTCATGACCCGCTCCAAGACATCGACCACCTCGTAGCCACGGACCCTCTGGCCGATGTGAATCGCCAGGCTTTCACGGGTATGATTGTCCACTATCGTTAAAAGCCGGATCCGGCGCCCATCGAAGAGCTCGTCCGACATGAAATCCATGCTCCAACACTCGTTCTTTTCGGCGGCCAGAGGCCGCAGCTCCCTCTTCATACAGGCCTTGCGGCGCCTGGGAGGCCTCTTCCTCATGGCCAATCCTTCCTCCCGATACAAGCGGTAAACGCGCTTGTGATTCACCCGCCATCCCTCCCGTCCAATCAGGACATGGAGCCGTCGATATCCATACCCGACACGGGACATGGCCAGATCCCTAAGACGCATGCGAAGCGCCGTCTGCGGATCCGCTACACTCTTGTGGCGGATCGTTGATCGAGCGAGCTTCAAGGCCGTGCACGCCCGCCGCTCCGAGACCTGGTAAGAAGCCTTCATGACGAACACCAGGTCCCGCTTCTCGGCGGGCCTTAGAACTTTTTTGATAAGGCATCCTGGAGCATCTGCTTATCGAGGACTAAATCGGCCACCAGCCGCTTCAGCCGGCGGTTCTCTTCATCGAGCTGCCTCAGCCTGCGGAGCTCCGCAACGCCCATCCCCGCATACTTCTTCTTCCAGCGATAGAACGTGACCTCCGAGATCTCCATCTTCCGGATGATCTCCGCGATCGGCGTCCCGCCCTCAGCTTGGCGAAGAGCAAAAACGATCTGCGCCTCCGTGAACTTCTTTTTCATCCCGAACTCCTTTCCGAATGCCCGATTTTATCAAAAAAGTTGCATCCGGAATGGACCAAGTTTCGGGGTTCAGGTCACAAGTATTTCGCCCGGCCCGACGCCGACACGACCGCCGACGCCGCCGCCCTGACCGTGACGGCGACCGCAACGGGCGAGGGCCTGACCCCCGGCACGCCGGCCTACATGTCGCCCGAGCAGCTGCGCGGCCGGGCCCTCGACCCGCGCTCGGACATCTTCTCGTTCGGCATCGTCCTCTACGAGATGCTCAGCGGCCGCAACCCGTTCAAGAAGGAATCGACCGCCACGACGACGAGCGCCATCCTGACCGAGGAGCCCCGGCCCATCGCCGGCATGATCGAGGGCCTGCCCGAGGGCCTCAACCGCGTCGTCGCCCGGATGCTGGCCAAGGAGCCCGGCGACCGCTACCCCTCGATGGGCGCGGTCCTCGCCGACCTGCGCGTCATCCTCGCCGAGGCGCGCGGGGCTAAGGCCAAGCCCTGGTTCAAGCCGGCCCGGATGGCCGCGACTGCCGCCGTCGTCGCCGCGGCCGTGTTGGGAGCGGCCTGGCTGGCCAAGACGCTGTTCTTCAAGACGCCGGCCCAGGCCCTGGCCTTCCAGGAGCGCGACTGGATCCTGGTCACGGACTTCGACAACAAGACGGGCGAGGAGGTCTTCGACGCCGGGCTCGAGACGGCCCTGACCGTCAGCATCCAGCAGTCCCAGTACGTCAACGTCTTCCCTCCGGGCCGCGTCCAGGAGACCCTCCGGAGGATGCGCCGCGAGGGGGTCGCGAGGATCGACGAGGCCGTCGGCCGCGAGGTCGCCCTCCGCGAGGGCATCAAGGCCCTGCTCGTCGGCGGCATCGGGAGAGTCGGCGACGAATACCTCCTGTCGGCCAAGCTGGTCGATCCCGACAATCAGGCGATCGTCTTCTCCGGCTCGGCCCGGGCCCGGACGGGCACGGACATCCTGGCCGGCGTCGACGAGCTGGCCAAGAAGGTCCGCAACGGGCTCGGCGAATCGCTGGCCCGGATCTCGAAGGAGCGCCTCCCTCTCTACCAGGCCACGACCTCGTCGCTCGAGTCCTTGAAGCTCTATTCGGGCTCGAAGCGTGTGCCGTGGGACGTCAGCATCGAGCAGTTGAAAAAGGCCATCGAGCTCGACCCCGATTTCGCGCTGGCCCACGTCGAGCTCGGCGTCAAGTACTACATCAACGGCCGGCGGGCCGATGGCGAGGTCCATTTCCAAAAGGCCCTCGGGCTCATCGACCGCCAGACGACCCGCGAACAGTTGTGGATCCGGGCCCTGGTCGAGGACTGGCGGGGCAACCGCGAGGAGGGCATCCGCAACTACCGGGCCTACCTCGCCCAATACCCCGACGACAACGCGGCCTGGTTCCGGCTGGGCTACGCGTACATGTTGTCCAACCAGGCCGAGACGGCCATCGAGTGCTTCGACCGGGTCATCCGGATCGACAAGGGATCGGCCGACGCCCACATCAACCTGGCGTCGAGCTACAGCATGCTCGACAGGCGGGACGAGGCGCTCGACCACTATCGGCAGGCTTTCGCTCTGGATCCCGGCTACGAGACGGGGACGTTCGTCAACAACGAGTACGGCTTCCTGTTGGTGCGGATGGGCAAAGTCGAGGAGGCCGAGGCGGCCTTCCGGAAGATGATCGCCGAGCCGGAGAACTGGAAGAGGGCCAAGGGCTACCGGTCGCTGGGGCTTCTCCAGATGTATCGGGGACGATACGGGGAGGCGCTCGAGAGCCTGGGGCAGGCCGTCGGCGTCAACCGGTCCCTCAAGGCGGGCCTGAGCGAGTTCCGCGACCGGCTGTTCCTGGCCATCGCCTTGCGCAGGAAGGGGCAGGAGGCGGCCTGCGAGAAGGAGCTGGCGGCCATGGAAGCGATCCGGGCGGCGATCAAGATCGAGCCCACCTTCCTGGCCAAGCTCGGGACGTTCTACGCGAGGTCGGGCCGGGTGCGGGAGGCCGAACGCATCCTCGACGCGGTCCGGGCCGTGACGGGCGATGTGCTGGCCGCTTCGGGAGTGGGCCGGAGCTCGCAGGGCGACCAGGCGGCCTTCCATCGTCTCAAGGGCGAGATCGAGCTGGCGCGAGGGAGATACGAGGAGGCCGTGGCGTCGTTCACGATGGCCGGCAACCTGCGGGAGCTGATGCTCGAGGACGCGCTGGCCCTCGCCTACGCGAGAAGCGGCGACATCGACAGGGCCATCGAGAAGTACGAGGAGTTCCTGGGGAAGGACGTCCTGGGGTACGAGGCCCAGGACCTGTGGACGGTGGCCCATTACGAGCTCGCGCGGCTGTACGAGGCGCGCGCGGGCAAGGGGGCGGGGGGCGAAGCCCGGGCCGACGCGGCGCGGGCCGATGCGGAAGCGGCCGCGAAACACCACCGCCGCTTCCTCGAGCTCTGGAAAGACGCCGACTCCGACCTCTTACGTGCCTTGGCTGTTGGAACTGACTGACTGTTTTGGGCGATCAAGAGATCCTCCCCCCTCCCCTTACCGCGGCGACTCCCCAGGCAAGAGAAACGGGAGCCGCCGGACGTTTTCCAGGCGGCCTGCGCTATCCTCAATGGCCTTAAGCTGGTGACGCGCGACGCCGGGGCCTTCGACGCCAACAAGCACCCCTTCGTGCTTACCCCTATTCCTTTTAGCCGGGCCGCCCTAAGCTTCGCTCAGTTGACGACGAGCGTCACGGTCGTCGAGAGCGTCAGACCGCCCGAGACCCCCCGGACCGTGATCTGGTAGGTTCCCGCGGGAGTCCCCGTGCTCGGCGAAGGCCCGTCGCTTGCGCCGCACGCGGCAAGCAGCACGACAAGACAGATCACAGCGCAGGCCGCACGCCGGCGGCGGGTGAGTTTTGCGGGAACGGGTTTGCCGGGGAGGAGTCTCGGCAGGATGGCCGTGAGAAGGAGGACGAGGAGCAGGAGCGCGAGCAGGGATCCGAGGATGAGCGGCGGGCCAAGCAGAGCAGGCGGCGCGGCGCCGGCCGATCCGATGCCGGCGGACCCGACGCCGATCGCTCCGGCCGCACCGAACGCCGCACTCTGTCGGGCCCTTGTCGTCACCGTCAGCGTAGTCGTCGCCGAACCGGCGCCCGGGGTCACGCTCGCCGGCGAGAACGAGGCCGTGGTGGCGCCCGGCAACCCCGTGCAAGAGAAGGCGATGGCGGAATCGAAGGACCCGAACTGGGGCGTCACTTGAATGGTGTAGGAGGCCGATTGGCCCGCCCCGACGGTCGCGCTCGCGGGAGTGGAGCCCATCGTGAAGGTCGTGACGGGGAAGGCCACGGCCTCCGAGCTGCCTCCGACCGGCGGCGGGTTGGCGACCGTCACCTGGACGATCTTTCCGGTCGCAAGATCGCCGGCCCCGATCTGCGCGTTCAGCTCGAAGCTGTTGACGAAGGTCGTGGACCGCGCCTGGCCGTCCCACATGACGACGGCCCCGTCGATGAACCCGGAGCCGGTCGCGCTTAGGACGAAGGCCGGATCGCCGGCCTTGGCGCTCGACGGCAGGAGCGAGACGATAGCGGGATCCGGGGCGTAAGAGACCTTGGCTACGAAGGCGTCCGAGAACCCGCCCCCGTAGGTGAGGAACGGGCCGATGACCAAAGGGATCTCGTCCCCCGTGAACCGCCCCGTTTCTCCCGCGACATAGGCGTTGCCCTCGCTGTCGACGGAGATCCCGGTCCCATAATCGTCGCCCGTGCCGCCGATATAGCCGCAGAAGACGAGCGAGGCGCCCGAGGCGTCGACCTTGGCCACGAACGCATCCCTCCATCCCCCGAACGTCAGTCCCGGTCCGGCCACGACGGGGAACGAAGACTGGGAGGATTCGGTGTATCCCGTGACATACGCGCAGCCCTCGCTGTCGACGGCGATCGCGGTCGCCCTTTCGTGCCAACCGCCGCCGATGTAGCCGCAGTAGACGAGCGACGCGCCCGAGGCGTCGACCTTGGCCACGAACGCATCCTCCCACCCGGAGTGGATCAAGGACGGCCCGACGGCGACGGGGAAGGTCGCCGCGGTAGAACCCGCGAATCCCGCAACATAGGCGCTCCCCGCGCCGTCGACGGCGATCCCGTAGCCGTGATCATAGCCCGAGCCTCCGATATAGCCGCAGTAGGCGAGCGAGACGCCCAAGGCGTCGACCTTGGCCGCGAAGGCGTCCCCCTCGCCCCCGTAGGTGAGTCCGGGCCCGACCGCGACAGGGAATGTGGCCTCCGGGGATTGCGTGAATCCCGTGACATAGGCGTTGCCCTCGCTGTCGACGGCGATGGCCAGGCCAGCATCGTAGCTCGCGCCGCCGATGTAGCCGCAGTAGGCGAGCGAGACGCCCGAGGCATCGACCTTGGCCACGAAGGCATCCACCAATCCCGCGTTGAAGCTCAGATCCGGACCGATGAGGACCGGGAAAGAGACTTCGGTGGAATAGGTGTAGCCCGTGACATAGGCGTTGCCCGAGGCGTCGACGGCGATGGCCATGGCCGATTCCGAGGCCTCTCCGCCGATGTAGCCGCAGTAAACGAGCGATGTACCCGAAGCGTCGACCTTGGCCACGAAGGCGTCCCCGCCGAGGTTGAAGACGAGGTCGGGCCCGGCCACGACGGGGAAGGTGTCCCCCGCCGAGCCCGCGAATCCCGCGACGTAGGCATTCCCGTCCTTGTCGACGGCGATCCCCTGGCCGAAATCGTCGTCCGCGCCGCCGATGTAGCCGCAGTAGACGAGCGACGCGCCCGAGGCGTCGACCTTGGCCACGAAGGCGTCGGCCGCTCCGCCGTGGGTGGAGACCGGCCCGGCCTCGACCGGGAAGGTGGCCTCGGTGGAGAAGGTGAATCCCGTGACGAAGGCGTTCCCTTCGTCGTCGACGGCGATGGCGGTGGCGACATCGGTGCCCGCGCCGCCGATGTAGCCGCAGTAGATGAGGACTGCGGGGTCGATGATGAGCGGGCGGCTCCGGTCGTATTCCCCGACCTCGAAGCCATAGTCAGCGCCATGCATGACATAGCCGACGGGGATCTCCGTGCTCCGGACGCCGATATCCTGCCAAGCAACGGGGATGTCGTCACTGAAGGCGGCTGCGGGGGTCGAGACCTCGAGCCGGCCTTCTGCGGTCAGGGTTACGCTGTCCGCGCCCCGGTAGGCCAGCCTGATGCGCGACGGGTCGGCGCCGGGATGGACGATGAATTCGTATTTCAGGCGGTCGACCGTGCCGTGGTAGATGAGATCGATGCCCGGCCAGAGCTCCCGGTAGGCGATCTTGGAGCTGGCCCGAAGCCCGGTCTTCCAGTCGGCCGGCGCGCCCTTGAAATAGGAGATGACGGCCCCGCTCTCCTCGAGGCTGACCGGGACGGCGTCGGGGTTGGCGTCGATGAAATCGAGCTTCACGACCCAGCCGCGGGAGGGGGCGCGGGCCGGGGCGGTTGGCGGATGGGCGACAAGCGAAGCGGAGGTCTGCGGATGAGCGGACGGCGGGGCGGGCTCGTGGGAGCCATCGAGGACGAACGTCAGCCCTTCGGAGGTGAAGTGGACAGTCTTGTCGCGGCCCTGGATAGAGAAAGCCACGGCGCCGTCCATCTGCCCTTCGTTGGGGATGAACTGGAGCGGGATCTTCCCGTAGGCGGCGTCCGTCCGGGGCGCCGGGAGAATTGCGTCGCGGGGCGCCGTGGCGGCCGCATAAGCCGCCGGCGAGGAGTCTGCCTGCGCGGCCGACCGCGCGGACGCCTGCGGTTCCAGGCTCATTGCCAAGACGACCAGGAGAACAGAAAGACACCCGAGCCGGCACAGCTTTTTCTCTTTCATGTGCCCATTCTATCTTGGCTCTTTGCGGACGGTCAACGAAAACCGGTCCGAAGGCAGAGATCGCCGACTATCCGGGGTGCGACGAGCGGACCTGTCTACGCCGGGAGAAGGGCTTCGGGCTGCCAATCCACCGCATCGAAGGGGCTAAGAAGTCGCGTGTGTACGCCTACCGTGACGAGATCGATCGCTGGCAGCGCGAGAAGAGCGTCACCGTCTGGTCGGCCTCGGCCGCAATCGTCCCGGCGGCCCTCCTTCTGACGGCCTAGAGACCATCGGTCCCGCGCGGGCCCGGCAGGGGGGAGCGGAAAAAGGTCAAACTTGGAGAACGTCGAGGCCGGCCGCCGCGGCCGCCGCCAGCTGCCGCCTGTCCGAAGAGACAAAAAGATCGGCACGCCACTCGGCGGCGCCGGCGATATGGAGGGCGTCAAGGGTGCGCAAGACATGGCGTTCGAGCAACTCGATGGCCAGGCTCACGACCGGGGCTGTGACCTCGCGGATCGAGAGTTCTTCCAGATCCTCGTAGAGGGCCGTTTTCGCCCGGTCGTATTGGGGGGCCGATAACACACCCTGCCGGCGAAGGCGGCTGAGGGCGGAGATGATCTCGGCCGGGGCGACCAAGCTGACGGCGGCCTCGGCCGCCACGGCGAGGGCCTCTTCCACTTTCTCGCTTCCCCGCTCCTTGATGTATCTTTTGGCCAGGCTCGAGGAATCGAAGAATACCCTCATCTTCCGCCGCGCTTTCTTTCTCTGAGGATCTCGCGGCTGAGGGACACGCCCTCCGCTTCGAGCAGGATCCCCGGGCGCTTCCATGAAAGCCGCGCGTTCGCGGGCCGGACCGGAACGACCTCGGCGATGGGCTTGCCGTGGCGAAGCACCCGGATCGTCTCGCCTTGCTCGACCGAGTTGAACAGGGCGGCGGCGTTGCGCCGGAACTCCGTGAACGAAACGTGTTTCATGGCTTGCTCCCGATTCTGTACATTATTGTACATTTTCATATCCTCTTTGTCAAGGTCTGGCTTGACATGATATCACCTTGCTGATATATATGTAGCGAGGTGAAAAGGATGGCACGCATGACCCGGACGATCATCTCGCTGCCCGAGGACGAGAAGCGCTGGCTGGAGAGCTACGGCCGGCGCCATAAGATCTCGAGCGCCGAGGTCGTTCGCCGGGCGATCGGCGAGTTCCGCCGCCAAAAAACCGACATGAACCTGAACGTTGTCCTCCGTGAAACGGCCGGGGCCTGGACGTCGATCAAAGGGGACACCCGGGAATACGTCGATGCCCTTCGGCGGGAGTGGGACCGAAAGTCGTGAAACCCGTTTATCTGCTGGATTCCGTCATTCTGATCGATCACCTGCGCGGCATCGAGCCCGCGACGAAGTGGCTGAGCAAGCTCCGCGAGGGCCAAGCCGTTCTGTCCGTCATCACGCGGGCCGAGGTCCTCAGTGGCGGGACGGATGACGAGCAGGCGGCCGCCTTCGAGCTCTGCGGGCAGTTCGAGTGCCTGCCGCTGACGGAGAGCGACGCGACCAAGGCCGCCCGGCTGCGAAGGGAATCCGGCTGGAGGCTGCCGGACGCGTTCCAGGCGGCCAGCGCCGTGAGGAACGGCCTGAAGCTCGTGACGCGCGACGCTCGGGCCTTCGATCCGAAGGCGCATGCGTTCGTGCTCATCCCCTATTCTCTTTGTGCCTTGGCTGTTAGAACTGACTGATACTCTACCGCATTCACCACATCTTGAGCGGCGAGACCGCGGCGATCCGGTCGAAGTCGCTGTCATTGTGAAGAAGGCGAAGATCGTATTCGATCGCGGTTTGCGCGATCAGGCAATCGATCGAGCTGCCCACGGACAGACCTTTCTTGCGTAGGGCGAGAAAGATCTTGGCGGCTGACGCGTACGAGCCGGGGCCGTCCTTCGGCTCGTAGATCTCCTGGCTTCCGAGATATTCACGGAGCTTCACGAAGTCCCGATCGGTCGCCGCGCCCTGGAGGACCTCGAGGAAGGTGATGGACGCGATCCCGAAGGGAACGCCCCGGTCGAGGACCTCGTCGAAGCGCCTCGCCGAAAGGGTGTCGCGCCCCTCCAGATAATCGATCAGCACCGAGGCGTCGACCAGGATCATCGGGGCCTCAGCTTCTTGGGATCGTAGCCTTCCGCGAAGCGGACCTTGCCTTTGAGCTCCCGAAGGTCCTTTTTCTTGAGGGCCCGGACATATTCTTCCAGAGCTTTGTGGACGGCTTCCCTCTTCGTTTTCAGGTTCGCGAGGGCCATGGCTTCCTCCACGAGACGGTCGTCGATCACGATGTTCGTTCTCATTTTATACACCCTATATGGTGTATAATAATGTGTGCATTCATAAAAGTCAAGCCGGGCGATCATCGGCGGATCGACCGCGATCGCGCCCACGAGCTCGCCCTCTCGACCTCTCAGATGATAATAGACGCGGCCCGGCCCCGGAACGTCTCAATCGTCTCAGCGAAAATGTTCCCGCGGCCAGTCCTCCTGCCCGCCTTCTCGGTGAACTTGACCGACAGCCCGGCATTCCTTAAAATGGCCGAGTTGCAGAAGATGGAATAACAGGCCAACGCCATGCCACAAAACGACGCGCCGGACAGTCCTTCCGCCCGGGCGCCCAGCGGAGCCCCTAACGGGGACCGGGGTGAGCGCAACGGGACCCGCGCCAACCGCCTGTCCTCGTGGAAAGAGATCGCCGACTACCTGGACTGCGACACGAGGACCTGTCTGCGCTGGGAAAAGAGCTTCGGGCTGCCGATCCATCGCTTGGAAGGCGCGAAGAAGTCGCGGGTCTACGCCTTCCGGGAGGAGATCGACCGCTGGCAGCGGGAGAAAAGCTCGCTGTTCAACGGCAAGGGCGCGAACGGCGCCGCGGCGGGCGGCCGGAGCGACAGCCGGCCCGGCGACGGCAACAACTTCGCGGCCGGCGGGCGTCGGGTCCTCGAACGGCCCCGGAACGTCGCGCTGGTGACGGTCGCGGCGCTGCTCGTCGTGGCGGCCGTGGTTTTCACGGGCTTAAACCTCTCGACCCCCCGCGTCCCGCACGGATTCCGGATCGAAGGGCCCGAGCTGGTCATCCTCAGCGTCAACGGGAAGACGCTCTGGCGGCACATGAGCGGGTCAACTAACCTGGCCAGGGAAAAATATCGCAGCTCAAAGCCCCAGGAGAGGTGGGTATGGGAGGACAAGGAGTGGACCCTGCCGCGCCTCATCATCGACGATCTCGACGGGGACGGCCGCGTCGAGATCCTCTTCAACGCCTTGACCGACGACAGCCGCAGCGAAGGGAGCGTCCTGTGCTTGAACCATCGCGGCAAGACGCTCTGGGAATTCGAGTCGGGGCGCCCCCTGGAGTTCGGAACGACGCGGTTCTCCGGGGACTTCAACGTCCGCGGGTTCGATGCCATCGATCTCGACGGGGACGGCCGCAAGGAGATCCTGGTCATCGCCCATCAGTTGCACAGGTTCCCGACCAGGCTGAGCATCCTCGACGCGGAAGGCAAGTCCATCGGCGATTATTGGCACTCCGGGCAGCTGGCCGATTTCATCGCGGCCGATCTCGACGGAGACGGCCGTAAAGAGATCCTGACCTTCGGCACGAACAATGAATACGGCGAGGGGGTCGTCATCGTGCTGGATCCCGCCGACATGCGAGGATGTTCGCCCCAGTCGGAGGAACGGTTCAGGTGGAAGGACGTGGAGCCGGGCTCCGAGCTCCACTATATCCGCCTTCCCCGGCCGGACGCCGAGCTGGCGGTTGAATATTTTCCGCTGGAAAGCGTCGTCCGCGCCCAGGCCTCCAGCTCCGGGACCCTCTCGTTCTGGGGGGGGCGCAGCGGCCTCGAATTCGTTTTCGACCTGTCGATGAAGCCCGTCGAGGTCCGCGGCAGCCACTCCTTCCAGGTCCTGCATGAGAACGCCCGGCGCAGCGGAAAGATCACCAGCGTCCCCGACACCGCCTACTTCGAGGACCTCCGCCGCCGCGTCCTCCGCTGGGACAAGGCGTCCGGCAACTGGCGCCCCCTGGCCGACTGAGCCCTCCTAACGTGCCTTTCCTGGGTGTCTTATATTGCATTTTCTTAACAACTGTGTTAAGTTAGCTGCATGAAATGGGAAGAATTCCTGGCAAAATTCTCCGGCCGACCGCTCTTTCATTCCTCCATGCTCCGGCTCTTCGATGACGCCCCGGCTCACGTCGAAGTCCAGTTGTCGCGATGGGCCGCGGGCGGCAAGCTTCGCCGTATCCGCAGGGGCTGGTATCTCATCAATGGACCTTACCGCAGCCGGGACATCTCCGAGGCTGAGGTCGCGAACACTGTCGTCCAGCCTTCTTATCTGTCCCTCGACTGGGCGCTCGGGTTCTACGGGCTGATCCCTGAAGCCGTCTTCAATCCGACCTCGATCACGACGGCCCGGGGCATCTCCTTCACGTCCGGCCGCTTCCGCTATTTCTATCATCACGTCCAGCCGGGCTTTTTTACGGGATATGAGAGGATCGAGCGGGCAGGACACCTCTTCATTGTCGCCGCTCCGGAAAAAGCACTGCTCGATAAAATGTACATCGCCTTGCGCCACAGCGAATTCTCGCGCCGATGGCTGGAAGGGCTTCGCCTGCAGAACCTGGACACGTGGGACGAGGCCAAGTTCAGGGGTTGGGCGAATTTCGTACGCAAGCCCGGTTTCGCCGCGGCGGTAGACGCGGCGGCAAGATATGTCGAAATGATCCGGGAGAACTGGGAGGGGCCGGCATGAAAGACATCGCTCTTCAGGTCGCCCGCGAGAATCCGTCCTTGGGCCTCCACGCTTTGCGCGAGTACCTCCAGAACTACCTGCTCTGGCTCATGCAGCGCGAGGGGCTCAACACCCGGCTCTTTTTCGTCGGCGGGACGGCCCTCCGGTTTCTATGGCGGATCGGCCGTTTTTCTGAGGACATGGACTTCTCCGCGGGGCCCGATTGGAAGCGCGAGGAGTTCGGCGGCGCCATGCAGAAGCTCGAGCGGGGCCTATCCGCGGCAGGCTATGACATGACTCTCCATCTCAAGGAGGAGCGGCCGGTCCAGCGGGCCGTTTTCCGGTTCGCGGAGCTGCTGGCCGAGTTGGGGCTCGTCGGTCGGAGACAGCAGAAGCTGTCCATCGCGCTCGAGGTCGACACGAAGCCGCCGGCCGGCGCGACGGGCGCGAAAACCGTCGTCAACGTCCATGTCCCGGTGCTTTTGCAGCACTATGACCTGCCCTCCCTGCTGGCGGGAAAAGCATCGGCCGTGCTGACGCGAGAATATGCCAAGGGCCGGGATTATTTCGACCTTTTCTGGTTCCTCACGAAGTGGCCGGGGATGGAGCCCAATCTCGCGCTATTCAGGAACGCTTTGGCCCAGAAACGGAGAGCGGGAGAGGAAACGATCGGCGATGGCGCGAAGGAAGGGTCGGATGATCCGCAAATGGATTGGCGGGCCCTGCTCACTCGGGCCGTCCGCGAGGCGCAATGGCCCGTCATCGAAACGGACGTGCGTGCGTTCATCGAGGACCCGGCGAGCCTCCTGGCCTTCACCCAGGAAAACCTAGTGCGAGCCTTGGCTGACAGAAGCCATTGATAAAAAACAAGATGGTGCTTTACAAAGACCCATTTTGGGGCCTTAGTCGCGTTTTTTTGCCCTGTTTTGGGCCAATAATCTTTTAAGGCCTATTCCCCACCTATCTATGATAAATAGCGAACTCAATGGGAAATAGTGGAACCTAGTCGGCAACACGCTTGACAGGCCCGTCCGCGCTCCCCATCTTCGAGGTGGGGAGTGAGAAATGGAACGAGAAGGGGGCCCTCGTCGCCGGGACATGCGCCGGCACTTGCGCCCGGCTCATCCGGGGCTCTTGTTGGCTCTATGGGCGGGGTTCCAAGTCGCCGCGCTCGCGCCCTACGTTCCCGGAGCCGAAAGGCCCCCGCTCCGCACGGTGACCGTCAAGGTCGTCGCCGACGCGAGCCTCCGGGCGAACGAGATCTGGAAGGTCGACATCGGCTGCCATATGCGGGATGTCAATCTTACGTTCCGCGAGGCGCTCGGGGTCAGATTCAAGATCGTGTCCTACGAGTACTGGGACGCGGGTTCGGAGGGCCAGCCGCTGGCCGCATTGCTTCCGGGGCTCCGGGACCTCGCCGGGAGATCGGGGCCGGACCGCCGGGACGGCGAGATCGTTCTCGGGCTCGTCCCCGAGGGTCCCGAGGGGCCGGTCGACCCGGGCATCGCCGACTATCTCGAGGGCATCGTCATCGTCAAGTATCTCAAGAATAAGGGCGGCATCTGCTACGTGATGCTCCACGAGCTCTGCCACCTGTTCGGGGCCATCGACCTCCGGGAGAGGGGCTCGGTGATGAGCCTCGAACGCCCGTCATTCCGCATCGACGCGTTCACGCGGGCCATCATGCTGGCCAACCGGGAGCGATGCTTCCGGCACGGCGAGCCTCCCCTGAGCCAGGAGCGGATGGCCGAGGCCATCTCCCTTTACAGCAAGCGCAAGGCCCTCGGGTTGGGAGAGAGCGAGCTAAGTATCTGCCTCCACCATCTTCAGGCCATGCTGGGCCGGACGCAGGCGGCGGCCAAGCGCCGCTAATCCAAGAAGGGGTCAAATCTCCACTTATTAAATCTTCTTGTCTCTCCCTGCCCGGCAGGAGCCATTTGTTAATGAGTGGAGACTTGACCCCTTCTTATGCGCGGTTGAGGT
>Ga0194126_10008528_pt1 | contig 13914 bp, 10 predicted proteins | sample TA2KigC150mmetaG_FD_148641 | JGI IMG/M metagenome (GOLD analysis project Ga0194126, IMG submission 148641) | Freshwater microbial communities from Lake Tanganyika, Tanzania - TA2015035 Kigoma Deep Cast 150m | ecosystem: Environmental > Aquatic > Freshwater > Lake | place: Tanzania: Lake... | reverse complement strand
GGGTAAATGCGCTGTGCCTGGGGCCGGGGCTGGGAGTCGATCGGGCGGAGGATTTGCTGCCGGTGGCGCTGGAATGGGGGGCGCAACGGTTCTGGATGCCGATGCGCTGACGGCCTTCGCAGGGGAATCCGGCGCGAGGGCTGTCCTACTGCTCCACAAAAGGTGCCTGCTCACTCCGCACGAAGGGGGGGGCGACGGTTGTTTCCGGATCTGCTCCCCGTCGAACGGGAACTGCGTCAGGAGAGAGGACGCCAGAACCCCTCCGAGGCGAGGCCGCACGGACGGCCGCACGTCGTGCGGGATGCACCGTGTTGCTGAAGGGGCCGGTTTCCTGGAGCGCTCCGGCGGATGGGGCGCCCGAACGGATCGAGGCCCCTGCGGACGGTTCGGCCGGTTGGCTCGCCACCGCCGGGTCGGGTGATGTGTTGGCGGGTTTTTGCGCCGGTCTGATGGCTCGCGGGATGTCGCCCTCGTCCGCCGCCGGAACCGCGGTGCGCTGGCATTTCGAGTGCGGCCGCCTCGCGGGCCCGGGCTTGATCGCCGAGGACCTGCCCGAGGTGCTGCCCCGGGTGCTCCGGCGTCTTCTCCGCCGTCCATCGCTGGCGGCCTCACCTGTCGGTGGTCGTGATGGCGGCGATCCCCACGCCAAACCACCTGGAGCCCATCCCGGCTCCCACGAGGGACCCGGACCGGCCGGGCAAGGGGCAGCCGCCTGACGCTGCGAGGGGAGGATCCCTGAAAGAGGATCCGGACGAAATCCTGCATCCAATTCGCCGGCCATGGCGGATAGCATGGTTGAAACTCAGGTGCGCCCCGTGCAACCCCGCCCCAAACCGCAGACGACCCTCCCGTTCCCGGGCTGGGCCACGCTGCGCCCGGGCCCGATGGATGGCCTCGATGCCGGCGAGGATGCCCGTCTGATCGCCGAGGTGGCCGATGGGCAGGCGGGAGCCCTGGCGGAGCTTTATCGGCGGCGCGGCGGGGCCCTCCTGCGATTCATACAGCGGATCCTCGGCGATGCGCCGGATGCCGAGGAGATCCTTCAGGATGCCTTGGTCGCCATCTGGCGCAGGGCAGGGCGATACGATGCGGCCAAGGCGAGCCCGCTCGGCTGGATGATGATGATCGCCCGAGGCCTGGCCCTCGACCGCCTGCGGCAACGTTCCCGACGCGCGGCCGGCATGGATCGCCTGCGCTCGGCCGAGGCGTCCGATTCCCCCGCAGCGGATCCCGACACCACATCGTTCGGGGCCGATCCCGACGACCGGCACCACCGCCTCGGCAATGCCCTCGGGTCGCTGCCCGAGGCCCAGCGCCGGGCCATCGAACTGGCTTTCTATCGCGGATGCACCCAGGAGGAGATCGCCCGGACCACCGGAGAGCCCCTCGGCACCATCAAGGCCCGAATCCGGCGCGGGATGATCGCCCTGCGCCTCCGACTCCAGACCCGACATGACTGACCCCAATCCCAGCGCCCAGACCGCCTCCGAGGAGCAGGCGAGCCTGTACATCCTGGACCTTCTCGACGCCGCCGAACGGCAGGCCTTCGAGCAACGGCTCCGTCGGGATGCCGACCTGCGCGGCCTGGTCCACGGATTCCAGTCGGCTCTCGAGGCGGAGGTCTTCGCCGAGCCGGCGCCGGCCGCGCCCGCCCGGTTATGGGGCAAGATCCTCGAGCGCACGCGCATGGATGGCGCCCAGGTGCTGATGTTCCCGGAGTCCCTGCGCCGTTGGATGCCCCGGTTGGCTGCCATGGCCGCCTGTCTCGCCCTTGGAGCGTTCCTGCAGTCGTTGTCGAACCCCGGCGGTGGTTGGACGGCCCAGGTTCGACGAATGACCGGGTCCTCGCCGGCCTTCCCCGGCGCCCCGTCAACCGCCGACCGCTCCGGCTCGGCGGGCGTCGTATTGCCGGCCGCCGACGAGTTGGTTCCGCCGGGCCAGAACCCGCTGGGATCCGGACCGGGCAGGCCGGCGCCTTCGCCGGATGCCGACGCACCGTCGACGGGCGACCGTGACGAGGCCTTGGTGGCCGAGAACGCCGCGCTTCAGGGGAAGGTGCGAGGCCTCACCGCGCAGGTCGCCGAGCTGAGCCAGCAGGTGCAGCAATGGAGCCTGATTCCCTCGGGAGTGAGCCGCCTCCATGTGTTTCCGCTCGGCCAGCCGGGTGTCGCGGCCCTGATCCCCGCGGCGGGACCCGATGGCGTGGGTCGGACCAACAGCCTGGCCGAATCCCTGGCGCGGTTGGCGGGCGAGCGCATGGCTGCGGTGCTCGGCGGTCCGACCGGGACGGGATCCTTGCCCGAGGTGGCCAGTTTCCGTCAGGCCGGTGCGGCCAATCCGCCGCCGGGATCGGGCCTGCTCGCCGCCGTCGAACCGGTGGGCAAGGTCGCCCTCGTGCCCGCCCAGCCGGGGTCACCCGAATCGGCCGTGGCCTCGGTGGGTGGCCCGGCGGCCGGCCTAAACAGCGGCCTAAACAGTGCCGTAGTCTCGGGTGCCGTCGCCGGCTCCGGGCCCGGTCTGGCCTCGGTGGCCATGGCAGACCCGTCGGCGGGCCGGGTGGCCTTCACCGCCCAACCGCCCGTCAACCCGCCGGCTCCCATCGTGTTCAGCGCCCCGGATTCCGGCATCCACGCGGTCGCCGTTCCAACGGCCCCGCCCGGCGGCCAGTACCAGTTGTGGAACCGCGGTGCCGACGGCACGGTCTCCAGTCTTGGAGTGCTCACCCCGTCGGGCAGCCCGGTGTCGGTCGTGACCTTCGAGCGCGGTTCGGTCGATGGGCTCTTCATGTCCCTCGAGCCGGTCGGCGGATCGTTCCAGCCCACCGGCCCGGTGGTCGGAAGCCCGCAGACTCCCGGGATCAACCCGGTGTTGCCCGGTCTCGGGAAGCCATGAACCCGCCTGCGAACGATCCCCCGCTGCCCCAAGGACGTCTCCGCCATTCGTTTCAACGATCCCGTCCAACCATCCCTTCCAACGATCCACTCCACTCCATGCATCCCATGAAAACACTCCGTTCCTCGCTGGCGGCGCTCGTGGCCGCGGTCGCGGGCCTGGTGGCCGTCCAGCCCGTCCAGCCGGTCCTCGCGCAGTCGTCCAACCCGGGTTCGACCTCGGCGCGCATCTCCGGCATCCGCTCCGTGCACACCAATCTGGTGGTCACCGTCCAGGTGCCCTCCGGCGTGCGGCGCATCACCCTCGAATCGCGCGCGCGCCTCGGCGGCGGCACGTGGAAACCGCGCGCGGTGCTCAATCCCACCAACGATCCCGGTGAGGTCACGATGACCGTTGCCGCCGTCGAGGCCACCGAGGTCCTGCGCGTCGTGACCGACGACGTCCAGTCGCTTGGCGTGCCGGCCGGGTTCTTCCAGGGCAGCGACAAGGTCGCTCCACAGGTCAGTCCCTCCCAACCCTCGTCGTCGGGCGGCGGCGGTGCGCCGGTGCCCGAGGTCTCGGCACCGGGACTCAACCTCGCCGACCGGACGTCGGTCGCCGCCAACACGGTCCAGGAGTCCGACATCTGGAAGTTCGCCGGCAACACCCTCTACTTCTTCAACCAGCAGCGGGGGTTGCAGGTCATCGATGTCACCCGCCCGGGCAGCCCGGTGCTCCGCGGCCTCCTGCCGCTCATCGCCCGGGGCGAGCAGCTCTACGTGCTGCCGGCCAAGGATCATGCCGACGATTGGCTGGCGCTGTTGACCCAGCCCGAGTGCCGCTGGGACGCCACGGAGGTCGTCCTCGTGCAATCCTCCCCGACCGGTCCGCGCGCGTCGGCCACCGTGTCCCTCCCGGGCTATCCGGTCGAAAGCCGGCTGGTCGGCAACGTACTGGTGGTCGCCAGCCAGGGCTGGACCAACCGCCCGGTCTCGGCCGCGGAGCCGCAGGGCGCCAGCGTCTCCGAGTCGCTCACCTGGGTCAGCGCCGTCGACCTGGCCGAGCCGGCCAGGCCGGCCATCCGTTCGGTCGTCGCATCCAAGGCGGTGGCCCAGGCCATCCACGCCACCGACCGGCACCTCTTCGTGGCGACGACGCAGGATCCCGGCGGCACGGTCGACCCGGCCAACCCCAAGGAGTACCTCCCGCCGACCTACCGGGTGAACGTCTTCGACCTCACCGATCCGTCCGGCACCATCCGGCCCGCCGGAGGCTTCCCAACCGCCGGCCGCATCGCCGACAAGTTCAAGTTCGGCGTCTCCGGCGACGTGGTCACCGTGGTCTCGCAGATCGACGCCCGCTGGCGCTCGAGCGGCGCGGTCGATCCGTCCGTGGTCGCCCTCGAGACCTTTTCGCTCCGGGACCCCCTGAAGCCCGTGCGGTTGGCCCGGCTGAACCTCGTCACCAACGAGTCGGTCTTCGCCACGCGGTACGACGGCGACCGCGCCTACGTGGTGACCTTCCGGCGCGTGGACCCGCTTTGGATCGTGGACCTGTCCGACCCTGCGAGGCCCGCCATCCGCGGCGAGCTGGAGGTGCCTGGATGGTCCACCTACATCGAGCCCATGGGCGACCGGTTGATCGCCATGGGCGTGGAGGAGGGCAGGGCGGCGGTCTCGTTGTTCGACGTCTCGAAGGCCGAGTCTCCGAGGCTGGCGGCCAAGGTGTTTCTCGGTGACGGGTGGTCCTGGAGCGAGGCCAATGCCGATGAGAAGGCCTTCAAGGTGTTCCCGGAGGCCGGTCTGGTGCTGCTCCCCTGGCACGGGCGTCAGGGCACCAACGGTTGGTTCCAAGGGGTGCAGTTGCTCGAGTTCACCCAGGAGTCGCTCAAGCTCCGGGGCACCATCGACCATGCTTCGGCGGCCCGTCGGGCGGTGTTGCGGGAAGACCATGTGCTGAGCCTTTCGGGCGGTGAGCTCGTCTCGGCCACGGTGGCCGACCGGGATCGCCCCCAGGTGCAGGCCGTGCTCGGGCTCTCCGAGGCGGTCGACCAACTCTTCGTCCTCGGCGACCGGCTGGTGCAGGTCTCCAACGGGACCTGGGACATGGCCCTCCAGGCCCAGGGCGCGCCCAGGTTGCGGATCAGTCCGGTGTCCGATCCCGATGCGACCCTCGCCTCGCTGACGCTGACGAATCTCCCGGTGGTGGGAGCCGACCTTCGGGATGGCCTGCTGTACCTGCTCCATCGCGGGCCGGACACCTCGAAGATCCAGAACCCCGGCACCACCAACGAGGTGTGGACCAAGCTGCCGGGCGAGACCCTGATGCAGGTGGTCTCGGTCGCGGGGGATCGGCTCGAGTTGGTGGGACGGTCGGTCCCGACCCGGGTGTCGGCCGCCGGATGGGGACGTTATGCCGCCCATTGGCCGACCCCCCGGTCCCTGGTCTGGGCGCCGGAGTCGGGATCTTTCTGGCCGATCTGGATGCGGGGCGGGGCGATGATCGGCGGCGACGCGCTGGTCACCCCCGGCCGCGGGGTTTGGTTCGGCTGGGGCGACACGCGCTGGCTGGCCGTCGATGTGACCCGCCGCGAGGCCCCGGTGTTCGTGGGCGAGTATCCGGTGGGTGATGGCGGTTCGCTGAGCCCGTTGTCGGTCCGCGGGGGCAAGGTGTTCGCTTCGGTGGCACGCTACCGCTGGGTCCCGGCCGCCACCAACAAGCCGCCGGCGACCAACGATCTGCCCTGGTGGGAGATGCAGGGAAGCTGGGTGACCGACCATTCGCTGCGGGTGCTCGATGCGGCCGATGCGTCGGAGCCGGTGCTTCGGGATCCGGTGCCGCTGCCTGGTCAGCTCCAGGGCGTGACCCACGGCGGCGCGGTGATCCACTGCCGGGTCGAGACCAGCGACGCCAAGGGGTTGACGTCGGTGGCCCTCCAGTCGCTCGGGTATGACGGCATCGCGGCCCGTCGCATCGCCGAGCGGGAACTGCCGGAGCTGGGGGCTCGTCCGCTCGCGGTGCTGCCCGATGGCCGGATCGCCGTGACGGTCGCCTCGGGGGCGGCGCTAGAGACCTGGGCGCTCGATGCGTCCGGAGCCCTGGTGACCGTGGCGCCGGCCTTCAAGCTGGGGGCTTCGGTCACGCAGTTCTTCGCCTTCGACGGCCTGCTGCTCGGGGAAGGCGACGGGTCGCTGGTGCTGGTCGGAGCCGACCCTTCGGCACCGCTCGCGGTGCTCGCCCGCGGGGAGCGCCCGTGCAGCCTGTGGCTCACAGGCGCCAACCTGTGCGCGCCGGTCCGTTCGGGCGTCTGGGTGGCCCGCGGTGTCTCGGGGGCCTGGTGGTTGCCCTTCGGAAGCCCGTGAGCCCGACGGGTCGCCGCCGAGACACCCCCGGGTGTCGATGCCGTTCGGCCTTCCTGGGAACCGGCCGGCTCCCGGGAAGGCAAGGGCGCCGGACCCGCAGCTCGACGCCTCCCGGGGCATCCCGGGGGTCTTGCCAAAGCCGCGATCCGGAGCACTTGACGGGACCATCATCGAGTCTGGCCCTCACCCCGGCGGCACGGCCGTGTCTTCCGACAGGAAATCCTTGACGGATTCGGCGCTCCGGATCGAATAGGCAAACCAACCCCGGAGTGCCTGCGGCGACCTGCCAGCTACCGAGGACCCGCGGACACCCTTCCAATCCCATGAATCACCCCACCCAGCGCGGCTTCGACCGGCGTGCTGCCGCCTTCACCCTCATCGAGTTGCTGGTGGTCATCGCCATCATCGCGATCCTGGCAGGCATGCTCCTGCCGGCCCTGGCCAAGGCCAAGGAGAAGGCCATCACCATCCAGTGCCAGAACAACGTCAAGCAGATCACCCTGGCCTCCCACATGTACATTGGCGACTCGCAGGATTTCCTGCCGGAGCCGAACTGGAATTCCCCATGGCTTCGCAAGGGATGGCTCTACGACGCCTCGCTGGGTTCCCCGCCCGACATCACCACGGCGCGCTGGAGCACCAACCAGGCCAGGGCGTATGAGACGGGCCTGCTCTATGCCTACATCGGTAGCCCGGCGGTCTTCCGTTGCCCGGCCGATCGAACCAACAAGCCGGCGTGGCGCCAGCGCTCCCAGAAGATGTCGAGCTACCTCATGAATGGCGCGGTCTGCGGCTTCGGCGGGATTTCGCCGGGCTCGTACAAGTCCTCCCAGTTCGACCCGAACGCCATCATCCTGTGGCAGGGTCTTGAGACGAACCCGGGCGACTTCAATGACGGATCCAGCGGGCCGTCCGAGGGCATCACCCGGTTGCATACCCAAGGCACGACCGTCGGCGTGGTGGATGGTCACACCGAGTACCTCAAGACCCGGATGTTCTACGCCGAGGGCAACATCCCGGGCAAGAATCGCCTCTGGTGCAACCCCGCCACCCCCAACGGTCGTTGACACCGGGCCCATGGCCCCCTTGAACCGAAGAACCTTGTCCCGATGATTCCAAATCCCCGCGCCCTCCTTTCCCTCGTGCTCCTCGTCTCGTTGGCCGTGGCCTGCACGAAGGAGGATCCCGCCGCCGCCCTCGAGAAGTCGGCCGCCGAACTCGAGAAGGCCCCGGCGGCTCCGGCCGAGGGCGATGCCCCGCCCGGACCGGCGCCCGCCGCCCAGGTGAAGCAGGCCGTCGCCGACCTCAAGGCTGGCAAGATGGAGGATGCCGTCAACCGCCTGCAGTTGCTGCGCGCCCAGCCGGCGATGTCGCCCGAGCAGCGCATGGCCCTGCAGGACAGCATCGCCTCGGTGATGCAGGAGATCTACGCCATGGCGCAGAATGGCGACGCCCGGGCCAAGGCCGCGGTCGCCCAGTACGAGCGCCTTCAGACGGCCCGTTGATCTCCCGGGGGGATGGCCTCGGACTCCCGGGCCAGACCCCTCGGGTGGGTGCCTCCGTCTTGCCAGGTGCCTGACGTTGGTCCCATGACTCAATCGACCTCACCATCAACCCCGCGACGATCCGGCCGCGGGATCTTGGCGTGTGCGATGATCCTCCTCCTCGCCGGAACCGCGTGCGTTCCCCGCAGCCACGGTCCGGGCGGCCCGTCATCGCCGTCATCGTCGGCGTCATCGGAACCGGTCCGGCATGGCGAGGTCGCCCCGGCGGGATCCAGCCCATCGCCTTGCCCCGAAGCCAGGTCCTGGTTTGCTCCCAGTCCGGTGCTCGACGGGGTGATCGCGCCGGGCGAATGGTCTGGGGCCACCGAGATCGTCGGCGTCGTCGACTGGGTGCCCGAGTTCTCGCCGGTGCGCGACCCGGCCGACCTCGCCGTGCGGATCCGGGTCCAGCATGACCGGCTCTGGCTCCATTTCGCCTTCGAGGTCACCGACGATGTCCTTTATGGCGTGGCGACCCCGCGATGGCTCCCCCCGGAGAACCCGCGCGCCCACGAGTTCAGTCGCGAGGGGTTCCCATGGTTCGGCGACGGCCTCGAGGTGCTCGTCGACGCGCGAAATCGTCGGCGGGACCCCTCGGGGGTCGATGGCGATGGAGGCTCCTGGCAGATGGTGTGCAACGCGACCAAGTCGCGTCTCGGCGGCATCGGCGTGGGAGGGTTGATGGAGGGTGAGCCCAGGTCGTCGCCCGCCGCGTGGGAGACCTATCGCCGGTGGATCGACGCCGGTGACCAGCGCGCGGTCGTGCGACGGCGCGCCGATGGCCGGGGCTACACCGTCGAGTGGTCGGTGCGCTTCGACCCCTGTCTCGAGGTGGCTCCCGGGCGGTGCTATTCGCCGGATTCTGGCGAGGTGGTCGTGGGCCTGAATCTGGCGGTGGGCGATCTCGACCTGCCGGCCGATGGCGCGGGCAATTTCGGCGGGTTCCGCCATGAGCAATGGTGGGCTGGCCGCCGGCATACCCGCACGCAGCGGGACAATTTCGGCAGCCTGCGACTGATGGGACTGGCGCGTCGCCCCGCATCCGGGGTCGTGGACTGAGCGCTGGAAACCCCGGAGGGGTCCCCGTTTTCGGCGCCGAGGCCCTCGACCCGGAGTCCCGGTCGCCTTCGGCGGGACGAACGACGCCTCTTCCGGCAATCCGATATCCGGGCTCGCTTCGTGGCCACGATTGGCCGTAGTTTTCTTCCATGATCCCCGGGTTCCGACGTGCCTCACCGACCCCGACCCGAATCCCCGCCTGGGCCGCCCCGCTCGTCGCCGGCTGCCTCGCTGGCGGATCCCTGCTGGCGGCATCGCCGGGCGACTGGCCGGCCTGGCGCGGGGCGTCGGCCACGGGTTCGGTGGATGGCGAGGGGTATCCGGAACGCTGGTCGGCCCAGGCCGTCGCGTGGAAGGTGGCGCTTCCCGGCAAGGGTACCTCGACCCCCGTGGTCAGCGGCGGGCGCATCTTCCTGACGTCGCCCTCGGGTGGCCAGGATGCGTTCCTGGCCTACGACCTCCAGGGGCGCAAGCTCTGGGAGACCCCGCTCGGACCCCTCTCCGGCCCGCGCCACCGAACGCTGGCCTCCAGCTGCAACGCCTCGCCGGCCACCGACGGCAAGGCCGTGTACGCACAGTTCCGCAGCGGGCATTTCGCCGCCGTGGACCTGGAGGGCCGGGTGCTCTGGAAGCATCAGCTCACCGAACGCTTCGGACCCGAGAAGCTCTACTGGGACAGCGGGGCCTCGCCGCTGATCGCCGGGGACCTGGTCGTGATCACCCGCCTGCATGACGGCGAGTCGTGGGTGGCCGCCTTCGATCGCAGGACCGGCGGCCTCCGCTGGAAGGTGGAACGGCGTTCCAAGGCACCGGCCGAGAACAACAACGGCTACGCCACTCCGCTCCTGGTCGGGTCCTCCGGCCGTCCGTCGGTGCTGGTCTGGGGCGCGGATCATGTCACCAGCCACGACCTGGAGGATGGCCGGGTGCTCTGGACGGCCGATGGGTTCAATCCCGCCGGGACGGCCAACTGGCCCGCCATCGCCTCGCCGGTGGTCGAGGGGGACATGGTGCTCCTGCCGGTGGGTCGCGACGACCGCCCGGGACAGGCCAACCTGTACGGCTTGAAGCTTGCGGGCGCCGAGGGTGCCGCCGCCCCGAGGAAGGTCTGGGAACGCCACGATGTGGGCGTGTTCGTGACCGCCCCGGCCGTCTCGGGCGGCCGGGCCTACCTGCTGCGGCATCGCGGCGAGGTGGCCTGCGTGGACCCGGCCACCGGAACGATCCACTGGACGGCCGCCTTTCCCAAGGCCAGCGCCCCATACTACGCCTCGCCGGTGGTGGCCGGCGGGGTCCTGTATGCGGCCCGTGAGGACGGCGTGGTGTTCGCCGCCCGGGTGGGCCGGGAGTTCCGCCTGCTGTCCGAGAATCCCATGGGCGAGCGGATCATCGCCAGCCCGGTGCCGGCCGCCGGCCGCCTGATCCTGCGGGGCGACGAGCACCTCTTCTGCATTGCCGGGTCCCCGCGTTGACCCGATCCGCGGAGAGTTCCACCCACTCCAACCCTCCCCTCCCTTGAATCCCTGTCCGCCAACCGAATCACCCCGCGCCGTCTCCGGCCGCCGAGGCTTCACCCTCATCGAACTCCTGGTGGTCATCGCCATCATCGCCATCCTGGCGGGCATGCTCCTGCCGGCGCTCAGCCGGGCCAAGCAGCGCGGTGCGTCGGTGGTGTGCCTGAACAACCTCAAGCAGATGGGCCTGGGGTTCTTCATGTACCTCAACGACACGGGCAAGACCTTCCCGGTGGCCTACACGCCGGCGAAGTTCTGGATGGCGGTGCTGCGGACCAACAACGTGCCCTCGGACAAGATCCGCATTTGCCCGACGGCCCCGGTCCCGGCCAACCGCAACCAGACCGGCGAGGCCATGGGCACGGCGACCCTTGCCTGGTACGGCCCGGTCCGCACCCCGGTCCAGTGGAACACCGGCTTCGAGAGCAGCTACGGCATGAACGGCTGGCAGTATTCGCCGGAGGGCGAGGGAGCCATCGATGCCACCAAGGCCTTCGCGAGGGAGAGCAGCTACGAGGTCCCGGTCACCACGCCCATCTTCGGCGACAGCAACTGGGCCGACTCATGGCCGCTGGCCACCGACCGGGCGGCGCGAAACCTCGCATCCGGCGGCAATGAGGCGATGATGCAGCGCTTCTGCATCTCGAGGCACGGGTCGTTCTTCCGTGGCACGGTGCCCGTGACGGCCGGGGCGAAGCTGCCGGGGGCGGTCAACTTCGTCATGGTCGACGGCCACGTGGAGGCCGTGCTGCTGGACCGCCTCTGGAGCCTGACCTGGCACCGGGGATACCAACCGCGCGACCAGCGTCCCTGACGGACTTCGCACCCGCCGATGTCCGGCGGGGCCCCTGGGGCTGTGGGATGCCTCCGAGGCCGGGGCCCTTGGGTTCACCGGCCCCGGTTCACGGACCTTGGTCGAGGGGACCCCGGTTCAGGGGCTGCGGGGCACGACGCGGTAGAAGCGCCGGGTCGAGGAGGCCGCGTCGGTATCCACCTGCAGCATCGACTGGCCATTCATCTGGACCCGGCCAATCCGACGCCAGGTGGTCATGTCCTCCGAGACTTCGAGATCCATGACCATACCAGCCTCGCCACCCACCACCACCAGCTTGGCATTCCCCTGGGGCGTGGTCTCCAGGGCGGTCAGCCTTGGGCGGGAGATCGTCATACCGGGCGCGGCCACCTGGGGCGTCAGGCCACCCGCCCGTCGGTTCTGGCCGTCGAACGAACCGAGGCCTGCGATCAAGGCGGGATCCCGGACGGTGACCTCGGCCTTGAGGGTGCGGATCCGGTCGTCGGGGAAGGGGCCCCAGCGCAGGATGCCCGACTGGGCGTCCCACCGGCCCTCGTCGGAGGCGGCCGCGACGGACGCCCCGGGACCGAGGCGGACCTCGAGGGCGTGGCAGCGCGTGTTCTGCGCGGGACCGACATGGACGACGAGGCCCACCCGGGATGCCTCCATGGGCCGCACGTCGAGCAGCAGGTAGGAATCGGCCAACCGCCCGGGCGTGCCGTTGGGACCCGGAGTCGTCGCCGCTGGGCCCACCGCGCCCGGCAGGCCGTCGATCCGGTTGGCGGTACCGGGGGCGGTCGCCTCGGCCTCCATCCAGCCCATCGGCAGGCCCATCGACGGATCGAACTGGTAGGCTCCCCCGGAGCGCCACAGGAACCCGGCCCGGGTGAGGTGCCCGATCGGCACGACGGTCGCCCCGGGGTCACCCCAGGCCACGCCATGACGCCAGTGCTTGGCGTAGCCCATCCATTCGTCGTCCGAGATCCGCCGGTCGGCCGGGTTGTGGTCGGCCGGGTGCAGGTCGGCCGGGCGCAGGGGGCCTTCACCGGGTTCCACCGCCGGCAGGCCCACGATCGTCATCGTGTCGGACGCGGCCTTGATCCCCTGGGCGTCGTAGGCGGCCGCGTCGATGCGGATCCGGCCCTCGACCGAGACCTTCCAGACCAGCGTGTGCCCGATGGGGCTGCCCGGGTCCGGTGCCCGGAAGAATTCCCGGCGGGACTCGCCGATGGGTTTCCCATTGGCCCAGAACGCCACCCTCGGCAGGTAGCCCTTGGGGTCCACGGCCAACCAGCTCAGCGTGACCTCGGAGCCCACGCGAAGCGCCTGGCCCTGGGCCGGTGACCGGGGCTCAAGCGACGCCCCGGCCGGTTCCGTCGCGTCGGCGACGGTGACCTGCACCCAGGCTGCAGACGGATCGATGCGGTAGGACGGGTCATCCAGCAGCTTGAGGACCACGGTTTCCTCCGCTTCGACCAGGTCGTCGGGGCGGGCGATCACCAGCAGCTCCGCCTCCGTCTCGCCGGCGCCCAGCGTCAGGTCGCCATCCAGGAGGTCGACGTCCCCGCCGTTGTCGGCGCTCCCGCCCACGGCGTAGCGGATCCGGACCGGTTCGGCGGTGTCGCCCGAGCGTTGGAGGAGCAGGCGTCCGGGGCGGACCCGGATGCGCGGGTTGGGCTCGGAGGTGGCGGTCTGCTCCCCGACGATCCGCACCAGCGGCGCGCCCGGTGGCGCCTGTCGGATCGCATCCCGGATCATCACCCGGGTCTCGCCGGGGAGGCCGGGTTGGTAGTCGGACGGCTCGGCTCCGCCCCCCGTGCCCTCCGGACGCGGCGTCACGGCCAGATACAGGATCTCGTCCCCCTCGGCCTTGTCGTCGGCCACCGGCGCAAGCGCCAGCTTGGCCACCGCGGTTCCGGCCGGGATGACCACGCTGCGAAGCCAGGGCCCGAGGGATGGGTCGTCGACCGACTCGGGCTTCAGGCCGCCGGCCACGACCGCCACATCGGTGGCCCAATCGGCGGACCCGCCTGCCTTGAAGTAGACCCGCAGCGGCCGGGAGAGGTCGCCCGTGCGGCAGAATTCCACCGTCATCAGGTCGCCCGGATCGGACTCGACGGCCACCGGGTCGAGGGCGGTGAGGGTCACGGTGGCGTCGCCGCCCGCGGGAGGATTGGGCGGGATGATGGGGATGACGGGCGGGTCTACGGGCGGGACGACGGGCGGGACGACGGGCGGGGTTGGGTCGCCGATCACGACCCGGATCGGTTCCGACTGGGCCACCGTAAGTCCGCCCCGGAGTCCCCGTGCCGCGAGCACCCGGATGCCCGGGGTGGGTTTTTCCCAGACGACCCGGTGCGGCACCTTGAGGCCGATCACCGTCGCGAACAGGTCGCCACTCCGGTCCGATCTCGCCACCACCTCGCCGTCGGCGAGGAACTCGACCACGGTGATCGGCCCGCCCTGGGGGTCCACCGCCACGGCCTCGAGGGTCAGCGGGGCCATCGGCCATCGGGTGCCGGAGGCCGGTGCCGTGAAGAAGATCGCCGGAGCGCCGGGCCTAGGCGCCTGCGCCCGCAGGATATCCAGGGACGGAGTGGCGAGCAGAAGCAGAATCAGGAACCCCTTCAGGACACGGTGGATCTTCATGGCCAAGCGGGAGCGGGATCGAAACCGATTTGGCGAGGATAGGCGGACGGAGGGCTTCGGCAAGAGGCCATCCGGGGGTGGTTCCGGGCCTTGAATCCGCAGGTCGGCGTGGGCGTGGCGGC
>Ga0194126_10008524_pt1 | contig 13922 bp, 19 predicted proteins | sample TA2KigC150mmetaG_FD_148641 | JGI IMG/M metagenome (GOLD analysis project Ga0194126, IMG submission 148641) | Freshwater microbial communities from Lake Tanganyika, Tanzania - TA2015035 Kigoma Deep Cast 150m | ecosystem: Environmental > Aquatic > Freshwater > Lake | place: Tanzania: Lake... | reverse complement strand
ATGCCGATACCAGAGTAAAATCAGGAATAGGAGAGAACTCATGAACACTGTAGAAAAACTTGCCTGCATTCCACGCCCCCTGAACTCAAATGGATTCAATCCAAACTGCGCTCTGCCCTATGATTTGAAGACCGAACACGTCCAGCGCGCCATGCAGGATTTTCTGGATTTTCTCGGTTTCATCAACCAGAAACTCAATACCAAAGAAATGCCGCGCCTGGAATCTTTTTTCATGCCTGCGAATTTCAGCAGTATGGTGGGCGAATATTTGAATGTCACCATTCCAAATATTGCCCGACTTTGGCGAGGAATCAGTACAACAATGGACACCCTGATTTGATTCCCATAGGCGTCTTTGCGAATAACTCGGTTCAGCATTCGACAGAGGGAATCGAAATCAAAGGCTCTCGGCGCTTGTCAGGCTGGCAGGGACATAACCCCGAATCCGTTTGGCTGATGGTGTTTGTGTTCGATAGCAATACATCCAGTGATAAGTTGAAAAACATCGCGCCCAAGCCTTTCTCGTTTCGAGCCGTTTACGCGGCGAAACTCACGAAAAAGGATTGGGCGTTTTCAGGTCGCTCAGCGAAGAGCCGTCGAACGATCACTGCCAGTTTGACGCAAAGCGGCGTTCAGAAGATGAAAGCCAATTGGTTGTACGAAGATTTATGCGAACGATAGTACCAGTTGTGCGTCTTTGACGACAATAGCCGAAAGTTTCTTGATCGCCTGTTTGCTCATCTGGTAATACTCATCTATGCGCTCTATGCCGATGGAGGAATAACCGACGGCGTTCGCGGCGGCAATGGTTGAGCCTGAACCCATAAATGGATCTAAAACAATCCCTTCGCCCAACGGCAGTGAACTATAAACAATCTTTCGCAAAAAGGATTGCGGCTTAAGGCTAGGGTGGTCGGCAATTTCTCTTTCCTTTTGCGGTGTTCGTTCACTTTCAATAACATCTTCAAAGGGTTTCCCGTCGGGCTTGCGACGTAGACCGCCTGTTTGAAACTCACGCAGACAATCGCTTACTTTCATGCCATTTATTAATTGTTTACGGAAGACCCCCCACGGCTCATAGCGGCTTCTCGGCATGGAGCAAACATCGGGGTATTCATCTTCGGCGTTCTTCGGTCTGTCACCGCCGCGCATGGTTCTAACAAGGCGGATGACTTCGCCGCGAAATTCAAATCCCTGCTCGGCAATTGCAGAAAAGACAATTTGAGAAAGGAAGGCATTGGACGCGACAAAAATATGCCCGCCTGGGCGAACGATTCGCAAAACCAGTTTCGCCCATTCGGAAAAATAATCTTTCATCTGCTTTCGTTCGCCATTATTCAACGCTGTAAAGCGCGGCAGTGGAGAACGAACATGTCCGTCGAACGATGGTGGAATTCGCCAAACCCCGCCGTTTCCATTTGTTCGCTTTTCCAATTGCTCGGGCTCGTATTCTTTTACCCCATAAGGCGGATCGGTCACAACCGCGTGGATGGATGACTCTGGAATCAGTCTCATCCATTCAATGCAATCCGCGTGAACAACAAACGAGTTTTTTATTACGAACGATTCGAAGCCAGCAGAAAAATCTTTTTTCATTGTTACTTGCTTTCAATCGCTTCGCCGAATTTATAAGAGGGCGCTAACTCTCTCACCATTTGCGCCATTTTGCCTTGTTCTTTTTGATTCGTCAAAAGTTGCTCGAAATCCGTCAGGCTCAGGATGATTGCTTGCGGCAGATTATGACGTTTGACAATGTAACGCGTATTGTTTTGGACTACGTCGGTCAGAATCAAGCCAAAGTTGTTTTGGACTTCAGTCGAGGCAATGGTTTTGGAAGTAGACATGAAAATCTCCAAATTAGCGATTTTGAATAAATTATACAACTCGACGAATGTAAACGCAAGGGAAACTCGCTCGAAAATTTCGGAACAAGACAACCTGTTGTAAAATCAGTCGGAGTAGAAAAATGCCGCGCTCCCGAATCGAGTGGACAGAATCCACCTGGAATCCGCTTACGGGTTGTACAAAAATCAGTCCTGGCTGTAAACATTGCTACGCGGAGCGGATGGCGAAGCGGGCGGCAATGGCTGCCTATTGTTTGGGAAAGAAGCGGTATAATTTTTACAGATGAAACTGCCAAACGCTGACCGTGCCGTTGTTGAGATCGAAAAATAGCGTGACTACTGCCTGAGTTCCAGTCATCCGCGCGGCAGGCACAAAGCTCGCGTCTTTGTCACGGCGTTGGGGATCGCGGCTGACGATGCGGAAGAATTGCAACAGGCGATTTTGTCCGCCGTTCTGACCGAAGAATCCCCGCCGACTGAACGCGATGAATTTGGTCAACGCTTTGTGGTTGATTTTTCGATGAGACGTCAGGGCAAAGCGGCGGTTGTCCGCACTTCGTGGATTGTCCGCAGTGGGGAGGATTTTCCACACCTTACGAGTTGTTATGTATTGTAGGAGAACGAAGATGAAAAACAAAGTCAAATTACTCGATGTTGTTGCGCTTACCCAGGAACTGCCCGAGAAAGATCTGCGGCTCGGACAGGTCGGTACGGTCGTGGAATTTCTCGCGCCTGATGTTTACGAGGTGGAATTTACGGATAACGATGGTCGCACCTATGCGGAACTGGCATTGCGGGAAGAGCAGTTGCTCGTGCTGCATTATGAACCAGCGTATGCGTGAAGCCCAAACTCGGAGGCGAAAGTCTCCGAGTTTTGAAAGTACTTGAGATAGATATGAAAGTTAATTACGGTAGCCAAACCGACACGCTTACCATCATCTTTGCGAAAACTCCCGTCACTGAGAGCGACGAGGATAAGCCTGGCGTGATTCTTGATTATGACGATAAAGGCAATCTTGTGTCGCTTGAAATTTTGGATGCGTCACGACGGGTCAGCGTGCAAAGCAGGATTGAATTCCAGGTCTCGCCTGTGGCGGGATATTTTGAAACGAACTCCGGGCGCTTCGCAGGCTCGGAGTTTTGTTTTGATGAACGTCTCGGAAGGATTTCTACACGGTGAGCCGCAAAATGAAGCGAACATCAGTCTCGGAGTAGAAAATGCCGCGCTCCCGAATCGAGTGGACAGAAACCACTTGGAATCCGCTTACTGGTTGCACGAAAATCAGTCCAGGCTGTAAGCATTGCTACGCGGAGCGGATGGCGAAGCGTCTGCAAGCGATGGGACAGCCGAACTATGTCAACGGGTTCAAGTTGTCCATGCACGGGCAGGCGCTCGAAAAGCCGTTGGAATGGAAAACCCCGCAAGCCATCTTCGTCAATTCAATGAGCGACCTGTTCCACAAGGATGTACCTTTGGAATTCATTCAGCGCGTCTTCGATGTGATGAAGCGCGCCCACTGGCGCCAGTTCCAGGTTCTGACCAAACGCTCGGAACGGCTGGCGGAGCTCAGTCCGCGCTTGGAGTGGGCGGAGAATATCTGGATGGGCGTCAGCGTGGAGACCAAGGATTACGTCTATCGGATCGACGACCTGCGGAGGACGGGCGCGAAGATCAAGTTCTTGTCCGTGGAGCCGTTGCTGGGACCGATGCCGAAATTGAATCTCAAAGGGATCAATTGGGTCATTGTTGGCGGCGAGTCTGGTCCTGGGGCGCGTCCGCTGGAACGAGAGTGGGTTGTCGGCGTGCGGGATCAATGCAATCAAGCCCAAGCGCCATTCTTTTTCAAACAGTGGGGCGGCGTGCAAAAGAAGAAAGCGGGCAGATTACTCGAGGGCAGAACATGGGATGAAATGCCGCGGGAGATGAATTTTGCGAAGGCGGCGTAACAGCCGCCTTTTTGGTTGCGTAAGAGCGCGTAGACGGCAAACAAATTGACAAAACTCCTGGTATCACATACAATACCGACATGAAATACAGCGTCGTCATCGACACAAATGTCATTGTCTCCTCCTTGCGTTCGAGAGACGGCGCGTCCTTTCGGCTTGTGTCGCTTCTTGGCGAGAGCGACAAATTCGAGATCAATATTTCCGTCGCGCTGATCCTGGAATATGAAGATGCCGCGAAACGCCTGACAGGCGAAGTTCCGATAACGGCACGCGCGATCGACGATGTTCTCGACTACATCTGCGAAGTCGCGCATGAACAAAGGATATTCTTTTTGTGGCGTCCCGTCTTGAAAGACCTCAATGACGACATGGTTCTCGAATTGGCGGTGGCGGCAGGATGCCAGTTTATCGTCACCTACAACAAACAGGATTTTAAGAACTTGAAGAATTTTGGAATCAAGGCCATATCGCCAGTAGAGTTTCTTACCATGATTGGAGAATTACCATGAGCGCAATCAGTCTCAGACTCCCCGCTTCCCTTCATAAAGCCGCGCGCGAACTGGCGCGCAAGGATAACATTTCCATCAACCAGTTGATCACCCTGGCGTTGGCGGAAAAGATTTCCGCTCTCGGCGCGGAGGACTATATCCACGATCGCGCCGCGCGTGCCAGTCGAAAGAAGTTTCTTGCGGCGCTCGCCCAGGTTCCGCACAAGGAGCCTGCGGAGTATGACCGCCTGCCTGCGAAGTGAGTTGAAAAGGATGGCCTGAATGGTCATCCTTTCGTTTTATGGATGGGCGTCAGCGTGGAGACCGAGGATTACGTCTATCGGATCGACGACCTGCGGAGGACGGGCGCGAAGATCAAGTTTTTGTCCGTGGAGCCGCTGCTGGGTCCAATGCCGAAGATAAATCTCAAAGGGATCAATTGGGTCATTGTTGGCGGCGAGTCTGATCCTGGGGCGCGTCCGCTGGAGAGAGAGTGGGTGGTCGGCGTGCGGGATCGATGCAATCAAGCCCAAGCGCCGTTCTTTTTCAAACAGTGGGGAGGCGTGCAAAAGAAGAAAGCGGGCAGATTACTCGAGGGCAGAACATGGGATGAAATGCCACGGGACATGGATCTTGCGAAGGTGTAGGGACCTTGGCGGCGTAACAGCCGCCTTTGTATTTTGACTCGGAATGCGCATTGGAAGGGGAATTACGCCTGCCCGCCCGGTTTTTCCTCCCGATTTTCAACGCTTACAGCGGTTCCTTCGCCGGGACGCCCGCCTTGCGCGGGTAACGCGGCGGCGTCGCGGCAACCTTTTCCACCAGCACCAGGTAGCGTTCCTCCGTCACCCCCGGCAGCGCCACCGGCAGCAACTGCTCGACCTCCCCTCCCAGCAATTTGACCGCCTTCCCAGCCGCGTGCGCTTCGGCGGGGCCGCTCTCGCCCTTCTGCGCCAGCATGTGACCGCCCACCTGCACCAGCGGCAGGAGGTATTCGGCCAATACCCGCAGGTTCGCCACCGCCCGCGCCACGGCCCAGTCATATCCCTGGCGGTGGGCGGGGATCTGGCCGAGGTCCTCCGCCCGGGCGTGGACCACCTCCACGTCCTCCATCCCCAACTGCCCGACGACATGCCGGCAGAATGCAACCTTCTTGCCGACCGATTCGACCAGCGTCAGGCGCATCGAAGGGTACAGGATCTTGAGCGGGATGCCGGGGAAACCGGCCCCTGTCCCGACATCGACCAGGCGCGTCGGCGGGAAGGCCTTCCATGCCAGGATGCAGGAAAAGGAATCCAGGAAATGCTTGGTGCGGATGCCCTCCTCATCCCGGATGGCCGTCAGGTTGAACTTCTGGTTCCACTCCAACAACAGGCGTTCATAGGTCAGCAGCGCCACCACATGCCGTCCGGTCAGGTGGATGCCGAAGAGCGACAGGGCTTGACGGGCGAGTTTTTCCATGATGAGCGGGATTATAAGCGAAAAGGCCTGGCAGGTTTTACCTCCTGCCAGGCCCCATGCCGGTTATCCTTTCGCCTCCAGGCGATCCTATTGCGAGGCGGCTTTTTGAGCCTTCTTTGCCTTGCGGCGCTTGACGCCGGCGATGATGGCCCAGATGACGAGGGCGAGCGGGCCAAAGATGACCAGCAGCATCGGCAGGATGAAGATCACCAACCAGATGAGGAAGTCCACGAACCCTTGCAGGAAGTCGATCAGGGTCTGGACGGCATCCCGCACCACCCCTTCCGGTTTCCAACCGCCGATCTCGAGCGGCTGGATGGTCTCCTCGGCGATGATGGTCACGCTGATGGCAGAGAGCGCTGATGCCTGTTCATAGTACTGCATCTGGCCCTTGATGATCTCGATCTGCTCACGGTAATACATCATCTGGTTGAAGACGTTCAAGACCTCTTCCGGCGTGGTATTGGTCTCCATGATGGCTTCGAGTTGCTCCAGTGCGTCTTCATACGCTTTCAGGCGGGATGAAAGGTCGACGTATTCCTGGGTAACATCCTGGCCGGAGCGGTTTTCGTTCTGCACCTCGACCACATCGGCCTTGATCTGGGTCAGGGCGGTATCCAGTTGCCCGGCAGGGACGCGCACGGTGATGTAGGCCTCCGGCGCAGTCGATCCGCTGTTGGTATAGGTCTGGTACAGGTTGGATGAAACAACGAAGCCGCCCATCCCCTCGGCCAGGGCTGCGATGTCATTCATCTTCGTTTCCGGGTCGGCCACCACGATGGTCAGGTTGGCGTTCATGATGACCAACCGCTCCTGGGAGGACGGCAGGCTGGCATTGTACTCGCCGCCTTCGGAGTAACTCTGACCGGCCACGTCCATGGCCGGCGCCGGGGCTTCGACTTCGTATGCGCGACTCTCCTCGGTGTATGGCTCGGAGAGCATGTACGGCTCCTCGCTGGCTGCCTGCGAAGCGCAAGCCGTCAGGATGATGGCCAGCAAGGCCAGGGCGATCAACGTGCGTTTCATGGGATACTCCTCCTTAACAAGTGAACAATGGATGGTTTCGCATTCAGGACGCAGACAGGACCCAATTTGTTCCTAGATCCCGCCGCTCAACCGGTCGGCATGGCGCTGGGGCAAGCCGGCAGCCATGATCCGCCGCTGGACGGATCCGAAATCATAAGCCACCCGGCGCGGCTCCCAAAAGCCCTTGCCGGGGTAGAAGAAGGCATAGGCGGCGCGCGGGTTTCGGTCGCGCGGCTGTCCGACCGAGCCGGGGTTGAGGATGGCGCGTTCCGTCATTTGGTGGCGATCCCCCACCTGGAGAACAAAGATCTGGATGTCATCTAGGTCCGGCAGGTACTGGAAGGTCGCCTGGAAATGTGAATGGCCTACCAGGCACCAGCGGGAGGAAACTTCTTGCAGGCACTGGCGCGCCACCTGGCTGTTGAGAACGTACTCCCAGATCGGGTCTCGCGGGCTGCCGTGCGCCAGGAAAGCCTTCCCCCGCTCCACCCCGCCTCCCGGCAGGGATTTGAGGAAATCCAGGCTGGCGGCGCTCAGGCGCTCCCGCTGCCAGAGGATGGAACGCCGCGCCTCCATGTTGAACGCTTCCAGTGAGAGACTGTCGAGGGCGGCCAGGTCATGGTTGCCCATCAGGCAGGTCAGGTTTGGCAGGCCCTGGATGCGCGCCACACACTCGTTCGGGTCGGGCCCGTAGCCGACCAGGTCGCCCAGGCACCAGGTCTCATCGAATTTCCCGGCATCAGCCAGGACGGCCTCGAGGGCTGTCAGGTTCGAATGGACATCGGAAATGACCAGGATCCGTTTCAATTTTTCTCCAACAAGCCCGACAGGCGATCGATGATGACCTCGGCAACCTCGGCCTTGCTCATCAGGGGCAGGGATTCGCGATCGCCATTCGCGAACAGGAGCGAGACTCGGTTGGTGTCCACGCTGAAGCCTGCATCCGGGGCGGAGATATCGTTGGCGGCGATCAGGTCGAGAGTTTTGGATTTCAACTTGGCAGCGGCGTTTTCCAGCAGGTCCCGGCTCTCGGCGGCGAACCCGACCACGACCCGCGGCCGGTTGGACTTCATCCCCTTCACCGACAAAAGCACATCCGGCGCGGCTTCCAGATCGACCGGCGGGATGCCAGCGCGTTTCTTGAGTTTATCTGCCGCGGTTTTTTTCGGACGGAAATCCGCCACTGCCGCCGCCATCACCAGCGCCTCGGCCCCGGCAGATTCGGCCAGCACGGCTTCTTTCATCTCCTCCGCTGTGCGGACCGGGACCAACCGCGCCCCCACGGGCGGGATCAAGGCCGTCGGCGCGGCGACCAGGACGACGGTCCCACCGGCATCGAGGGCTGCCTGGGCGATGGCGTAGCCCTGCCTGCCGGACGATTTGTTCGTCAACACCCGCACCGGGTCGAGCGGTTCCTGCGTCCCCCCGGCGGTGACAACAATCTTTTTCCCGGCTAGTTTACCGCCGAACCCCAGCGTCAGGCGGATGTGGCCGAGCAATTCCGCCGGTTCGACGAAACGGCCGCGGCCAACCAGCCCGGAGGCCATCCGGCCTTCGTCCGGCCCGGCAAAATAGACGCCGCGCCCGCACAGGGTATGGACGTTCTCCTGCGTGGCGGGATGCTCGAACATGCCTACATCCATCGCAGGGGCGATGAGGGTGGGGCAGCGGGCGGCAAGGGCGGCGATGGTGACGAGGTTATCGGCGATGCCATGCGCCAACTTGGCGATCGTGCTGGCGGTGGCCGGGGCGACCGCCAGCAGGTCCGCGGCCTGACCGAGACCGACATGGAGCACGTGCGCCTCGCCGCCCCATAAATCCGCATCGGTGAAAGCCTTGCGCCCGGTGACCGACTGGAAGGTGAGCGGCGTGACGAACTTTTCCGCGGCCGGGGTCAGGATCACGTCCACCAGCGCCCCGGCCTGGGTCAGTTTGGAGGCCAGGTCGGCGGCCTTATAAGCCGCGATCGAGCCGGTGACGCAGAGCAGGATGTGTTTGGAGGTGAAGATGGACATATCTATCGCAGAGGCAAGTAGCGTACCTGCCCCTCCCATTCGTTTGTTAAACTGGATTCGGCCAATAAGATCAGGTCTTCTATGGCTATTCCGATCGGGACCGCACGGTCGGCTGCGAAGATGCCTGGCATACGCTTTCCCGTCAGGATGCGTTCATAAGCATAGCGCGTTACTGTGTTGACATCGTGCGTTAATAAAACCCTGCCTTCTCGTGCTGCCCATTCGAGTACGGCAGGGTCGTCTGTGCCAGAGAGACCAACATCCTGAATACGGACAATGTCCAGGTCCGGCTTGCGACGAAGCAACCCGCGTAGAATATCGTTATTGAAGTTTTCGTCGGCAGCCAGTCGGAGCATACCTCTATTTTGCCTTTGACTGTCGTTTCAGCAGTCGCTCGCGCACACCGCCAGGATCATATTTCGATTCATTCTGCTCCCGGACTTCTCCGGCCTGCTCCTGGCGTGCTTCCAAGTATTTATCCACCTCATACCGGTTTTTCAGGTAATACCCGATAACGGAATAAACATCGGGCAGGGTCAGGGAGGGATACTGATGGACAATTTCCTCCGCCGTTGCGCCTTCCTGGAACGCGTCAATCAACGTGTCCAGCGTAACGCGGGTGCGACCAACTCGTACTACGCCGTCATCATCTACAGTCAGGGGAACAGGTTGGGTTTCAATCAAGAGAGCCACAGGCTATCTCCCGGTCTTATTATACCTTTTCTGGGGAGTGAAATGATACAACGTGGTTTCTCATCTCCTCCCCCTCGTACACGAACTTTGCCGAAAAGAACCTCCCCTCCCGCATCCACTGGAAGAAAATCCGGTCGCTCGGCCACAGGGAGAGCGATTCCAATTCATCATCCGGCACCCAGCGCAGGTCGCCCTCCGGGGAATCGATCAGTTCACCGGTGAATTCGGCGGCGGTGAAAACGAAGACATACCAGTCATCCCCTTTGAAGCCGGGGAACATCAGCAACCCACGCCAATGCGGATTGGCGATTTCCAACCCGGATTCCTCGCGCAGCTCGCGGATGACGCATTCCTCCGGCGTCTCGCCCGGCTCGAACTTGCCGCCCAGGCCGTTCCACTTCCCGGCATGGATGTCGCCGGGCTTCTTATTGCGGAAGACCATCAATGTCTGCCCCTCATGCTTAATGTAACACAGCGTTGCCAGGATCATCGCAAACCTTTCATTCGGCCAGCGCATTGCCGGAGCCAGGCGGCGAGGGCCGGCAGGGTGATGGCCAGGTAGAGACTCAACGGCGCAACCCACAGCCAGGGGAGCGCCTCGTACAGGAATTCGAAATACAGGAAACCGAGGTTGCCCAGCAGCGCCGGCAGCCAGCCGACCGGCAGGACGAACAGCGCCAGCAGGTCCGCCTGCTGGAAATACGGCAGCGCCAGGGGGACGGCAGCCGCCAGCGCCAGGAAGCGTTTCCTCCTGGCAAGCGGCAGCAGCAGGGGCGGCAGCCAGATTAACATGGCGCCCGGTCCCAGCCAGCGCCAGAGGCTGATGCAGCCCCAGTCGTAGGGCGGGACGGCCGCAATGCGCTCCCACAGCGCCAGCGGCCAGGCCGGGGAAGCGACCAGGGACAGGATGGAGAGAGCCGCCGGCAGGAGCAGCGCCCGCAGCCTGGCGCGCCAACCCACCTCCGCCGCCAGCAAGAGCAGGAACCCGAACGGCAGCCCGATCTGGAACTTGGCGCTGGCGAGGAAGAAGCCCAGGCCGGCCAGTTCCCAACGGTGGTGCGCCATCGCCCACCAACCCAGCGCCAGGCAACCGACCAGCAAACCGGTGACCTGCCCGCTGGCGAGGGTGGATAGCGCCTGGAACGAGCAAAGGACCAGCGCACGCGGACCGCCGAAGATCCGCCCGGCAACGAAGACCCCGCCCAGGTTCAACAGTCCCCACAACAGGTAGCCCCGCCACCAGGGCAGCCAGGCAAGCAGGCGGAAGACTGGCAGGAACCAATCGGCATAGTAATACTGCTCCAGGTTGCCGCCGGCGGTCTTGAGGTAGATCCCGTAGTCGAACGGTTCGATCCCCAGCAGCGCATATGCGCCGATGAAAGTCACCAGCCCGACCAGGCTGATCGTCAGGCCGAACAACTCGCCCAGGGTCAGGCGCGAGCGCAGCCGGGCGTCCATCTCACAGGCGCCTCGACCAAAATCCGCCAGGTTCTCACCCACAAATGCCATGCGCGCCTCCCTCGCAGGCACAGATAGAAATGGATTATGCCGGGAACAGGTACTCCAAGCCGCGCCAGAGACTGTCGCGCCAGGTGGCGTAGTTATGCGCCCCGCCATTCTCCTTATACGCCATATCATACCCCTTTTCCTGCAACAAGGCCTGCATCTTACGGTTGGCATCGAGCAGGAAATCCATCCGCCCGCAATCGAGCCAGAGTCGGACCGGCGGAACGGGCAAGTGGCGCGCCAGGTCCACCACCACGCCCTCGTAACCCCAGTACTCGTACCCCCCGGCCTGGCAGAGCGCCCGGCTAAAAATCTTCGGGATGCGCAGGGATGTGTAAAGCGCCATCAGCACGCCCGAATGGGACCTGCAGAACCTCGGCTGGGGCGACCAGCGCCGCTACCGCATCGGCGACGCCGCCTTCGACCGGGAGAACGGCCTGCTCTACGTGCTCGAACTCTACGCCGACGGCGCCAAGCCGGTGGTGCATGTGTGGCAGGTGAAGTGAGCGTTCATTGCGAACAGTATCGCACCCGCAGCGTGGACAATCTCCTGCAATTCAGTTTCCGCTGGCTTTCGTGAGATTGCTTCGCCAATCAACGACTCAGATTGACACATTGGACGGACATTGCCATCAGTGCGACTCGCGCTTGTAACCGCCCGTACGATTTGCTATACTGAATGCGCCGGCAGCGTGAATTTCACCGCCGGATGAAATCCTAAAGGTCTGGGAGTTTTTCGAACCGCCCATAAGCCGATATACAACCCCCGTAGAGGGTTATAACTTGAATTTATCCAACGCCATATATGGGCCGAATCGTTTCGCCTTTTATCCCCTCCGGGGACCCGTGCGGATCGCTTATAAGCCGTTACGAAGTACCCGCAGGGGTATGCAATCCGCTTATACGCGAGTTGGGCAAACTTTGATGAAGCCACTATCAAAAAAGGAGATTGTCATGACCGATGCTTTTTCAACGCCACGCAACAGAATCAAGACACTTATCCTCTTGGCGATCTGTGGCTTATCAGCAATTGCTTCGGTCGTCGTAGGGATTGACGATAATCCGCCTGGCATCCTGCTGGCCTTACTTGCAGCGACTGCCTTTGTCCTTGCATTTGCCCACCCCTGGCGAACCACAAGGTTGTTCATTTTCCTTCTCTTGGCGTCGGTTCTCGGCTTTGTTCTCTTCACCATCCTGAGCATTGCTTCCGATTCTGTCACACACAATCCGGCAACCTCAGACGCGCTCCAGAACCTGATAGAGAGCCCTGTTACCGATGCCCTGAATGTGACCTTTATTATGGTTTGCCTGGCATCTTTCATCGTTGGCGCAGTCGGCTCGGTTGCCATGTTCATTCACAACCGCCGCCGGTAACCCACACTGGCGGGCGGCATATATCACGAGAGAAGGTGTTTTTTACAAGGAAAATCGGGACAAAACAGATTGCATGAGTGTAGAATTAGATGAATTTTGGTTTCCTGTTCGGAAGGGAAGATAGTATGACAAAACAACCCTGGAGAATTGCACCAAAAACGATGTTAGGCAAGTGGTCAACCGGGCTTATAGTTGCAATGCCATTCTTGTTTATCATCGGTACATCATTCGCAAACTCGTTATATAAATCGATCCCGGCAGGCGAAACTATCCTGGCAGATATAGCCGGGAGACCGGCTTTGGCGTTCACAATGCTCGTTGGAATGGTCGCTGGAATATCAGCCTTCATTACAGGTCTCCTAGCAATCATCAGGCAAAAAGAAAATGCGCTATTGGTTTATGTATCAACCGTGATCGGAGCGCTTCTTCTGTTATTTCTTACTGGCGAAATAGTATTTCCCCATTGAGAATTTACCACTACGATAAGAAGTAGAAGCTGCCCAACACAATCTCCAGGTGACAGCGGCTTTACCGCTGTGGGTACGCACCTGGCTTGGTAGAAGTGGTGGATAATCGCTAAGGAGTCTTGACCCTCCCGCCGCTGCGCATGGGCTATGCCTTTGGGCGGGGTCTTCGCGAAGCGCCCCTGCAAGGGGACTTCCCCGCTCCCAACATTGAGCGAGGTCTCAGGGTTGTCGGTTTGAGACCTGCGGTCGGCCAGGCCGGGGCCGACCATGCTCCTGCAACGCCAAGATCTCGAAGCGGATCGGGAGCCTTGACCCTGAATGTTTCCTGATGGAACGCCGCGCCCGGTTTTCAGAACCGGCATTTTGTTATATACTATCTCCAGTTTTGGGTCGCATAAATCAAATGTTGCCTCCATGGTTTTGAAAGGGAGAATAAAATGGGTACTCAAGGAAAACTCATAAAGCGGGAAACATCCCTGTTCACAATTTTTCAAGTGTTTTTAACCATTGATAAGTAATATCATATATGATATTATGAACAAGAACAAAATTACCAAACTCAGGCGAGAATTGCAGAGCATGTATGATGGCGCTGCTAATGTAAAGTTGGATGCTCTACGAAATGTTGCCAAGCAAATTGGTAGAATTAGGGTGGATCAAGGGAATGAGCCAACTTATAAAAGCATTTATCTGGCAACAAACAAACCCCTAAGCATACCAGGGCATACAAAGTTGAACAAATATACTGTTAGGAACATCATTGATATTCTGGGTCAAGATTTGGATACTATCGAAGAGATGATGGATAACAACACAATAAAAAGTGGAGATTGAAATGCTCAAAACACCAGATGATTATTTGAAATTACCCTATTCTAGGATTCTAATTCCCGATGAAGGTTCTTATGCGGCCGAGATATTGGAATTCCCAGGCTGTTTTTCTCAGGGCGAAACCCCTGACGAAGCTATCACAAATCTTGAAAAGGCGGCAAGGTCTTGGATTCATGTTGCTCAAACACAAGGATTAGAGATTCCAGAACCATATCTGAATCAAGGCTATGCTGGAAAAATCGCTCTGAGACTACCTCGAAGTATGCACCG
>Ga0194126_10008513_pt1 | contig 13929 bp, 10 predicted proteins | sample TA2KigC150mmetaG_FD_148641 | JGI IMG/M metagenome (GOLD analysis project Ga0194126, IMG submission 148641) | Freshwater microbial communities from Lake Tanganyika, Tanzania - TA2015035 Kigoma Deep Cast 150m | ecosystem: Environmental > Aquatic > Freshwater > Lake | place: Tanzania: Lake... | reverse complement strand
GCCATAGAGAGCCTGCCCTTTGCTTTATCTATCCCTTTTTCTTCTCCCGGGGTAAGCTTGATAATCTGGGAGAGCTCTTCCTTATTGCTTATTCTATGCTTTAGCTGCCAGTGCCAATCCTCCCAATCCAGCGGGTTTACGTCTTTGTATATCCCTATCTGTTGGTAGTCGCGGGTTCTTTTTGAAGTACGGACTACGGTTGTAGTTTCTTGCTGTAATTTCTGATTCTCAACCGCTATGTTATTATTCAATTAACCCATTCCTTTCTGAGGCGCTCATTAATATGGCCTCAATAAGATCTTCATACTTCATCCCTGCTGCATAAGCCATAATCGGCAAGTTGGATTCCTTGGGGTCAAGCCCCGGCAAAGGATTTATTTCTAATACATAGGGTATGTTATTTTTATTAAGCCGTATATCCGTACGCGAGATATCCAGGCACCCTACTGCCCGGTGAGTTTTTAAGGCTGCTTCTTTGACCTTTTCTTCGGTCTCCTTATCCAGCCGCGCCGGACAATGAAAGGTCGGCACAAGCCCTAAATCTGCATTACCCTGGTATTCTTTCATCCTCCAGGAATAAAAATACTCTCCGCTATTCTTACAGCTGGAAAAATCTATCTCTAGGATCGGCAATACAGTGGTCTTTCCGTTTTCTAAGATACCAACGGTGAGCTCTTTACCTTCTATAAACTCTTCTACCAGGGCCTCCTGCTTGTACATCTTAATGGTATCCTTGATTACTTTAAAAAGGTCTTCCTTTGCATCTACTACGTTGGATTTACTTATCCCCTTGGCTGAACCTTCGCAGTTTGGCTTGACGATCAAGGGGAAGCTAAGGTCAGGGCTTAATTCCTCATTTCCCTTTATAAATATCTGGAATTTTGGCGTAGGTATATTATCCGCCCTCAATATCTTCTTGGTGAGCGCCTTATTCATAGCCAAGGCCAAGGAAAAGGTACTGGACCCAGTATATGGAATATTAAAATAATCCAGAAGTGCGGGGACTTCTGACTCGCGGAATTTGCCGTTTTTACCTTCTGCGATATTAAAAACCATATCCACGCGGTTTTTTCTGAAATAAGAAACAAGGCTGGGGTATTCCACATCAATCGGCTCAACCACATGGCCTTTTAATTTCAGCGCAGAGATAATCGCGTTTATGGTATCCTGAGAATCATACTCAGAAAAATAATCCGCAGGCAAGGTATCGTCTTTTCTTTTTAAGTTATAGGTAAGGGCTATCTTCATTTAATTTAAGTTGTGCCTTGCAAGCGCGCTTCTTAATATATTGCCGATTATTTCTTCGTAAGAGATCCCAATATTCTTAGCTACTAACATAAAAACGTCTTCAGTAGATAGAGAAGGCAGAGGGTTAATCTCTAGCACATAGGGCTTGCCTTCATTATCAACCCTAAAATCTACTCTGCCAAAATCACGGCATTCTACAGCCCGGTAAGTCTTAAGCGCTAGGCTATTGATTTTCTTTTTTAAATCCTGCGATATGCGCGCCGGGCAGATATATTCCAGCCTATCGGAGGTTATGCGCGCAAAGGTATAAAACTTCTCGTTAAGCTGGAGTTTTCCATCTATCTTTATCTGCACGATAGGCAGGACCTGCGGTTCATCATTTCCTACCAGCGCCACAGTAAACTCCTGACCAGAAATAAATTCTTCTATCAATGCTGGCTGTTTGTAAGCCTTGATAATATATTCTACCTGTTTTTTAAGCTCTTTAATATTTTCTACGCGGGAATCTTCACTCAGGCCCTTGGAGGACCCTTCAAACCTGGGCTTTACGATAAGAGGGAACTTACAATGGTCTGTATTAGATAGTTCTTCGCAGGACTTTACCTCAAAGAATTTAGGCGTAGGTATGCCGTCGGCAATAAAAATCTTTTTTGCCATAACCTTATCCAGGGTCAATGCCAGGGTAAGGGCATCTGCTCCCACAAAAGGTATACCGGCCATCTCCAGGAGTATGGGCACCTGGGATTCCCTGTTTCTCCCAGAAAGCCCTTCTGATATATTGAAAACAATATCTACTTCAAGTTGGCCGATTTTTTCTAGAAGGCTTGAGACATTGCCTATTTTCTTTACCTTAAAACCCTGCGACTCAATAGCCTTGGCTATTACATCTATGGTAGAGGGATGGTCAAACTCCGCATTGGCATCTACGGGGTCCCCCTCTTTAAATTCATAATCTGTTTTTAAATCGTATGTGAGTCCGACTTTTTTCATCTGGCTTAAAAAATAAGGGCTCCCCTTATGTTAGAGCCCTTAAGAGTTCAATCCTTTTTCAAATTCTCTTCTTTAACCCCCTCTACGCTTCAAAATACATACAATATCTTGTATCTATGCTACTTTTTTATCACAATATATGCTGTATGTCAAGCGTTTTTTGTTATTTCTAAACAGTCGATTTGCCTTGTTTATCGACGAGAAAATGTAAAAATCTACCTGCCATTGATTGATTTTTAGTATTAGTTTATTATTTTTTCTGGAAGAGTTGCATATTTTTAATAATCTTCCTTTTCATAACAGCTACCTTTAGATATTTAAAATTGAGAGGCATTTTTTTAGTTAATCTTTTCCTAAAAAGTATGATGTAGACTAAACTCGCAAGATCATAGATAAAAATGAACGGCAAATGGATAAACAGGCTTATAAATGATGCGTTCTTAATAATAGTTATGTAGCGGTTTTTTAATAGATCTAGGTGTAGATCATCACTTAGATAGTGCCTGGCATAAGGCTTAGATACTCCAGCGCTACCCCTTACCGTAGCCCCCCTTGCATGGAAAGCCACTGCCTTAGGCATATAATACCCCCGCCATCCAAAATTCTGCGCCCTCCAGGCAATATCCAGGTCTTCATAAAATATGCGATAATCTTCGTCAAAGTAATCAGAATTTATTTTAATATCTTCCAGCATCTTACGGCGATAAAAAGCTACAGCCCCATTTACACCAAAGATATACTGTTCCCTTTCAAATCTTCCTTTATCTAGAGCTCCGTAGCCTCTCTCTGTTGCCGTAAACAAGATACTCAAAAAAAGGCCTGTACTATCCAGGATTTTCTTATCGCTGCGCATGATTTTACCGCTTACCATGCCGATTTTAGGGCTAATAAAAAACCCCTTAAGCGCTTCTTTAATAAAGCGTTCGCCTAGCACTACGTCGTCGTTCAGACAGAGTATAAACTCTCCTTTGCTTTCCTTTACGCCTAAGTTAAGCGCCTGGCAATAAAATAGATTTTTGCCGTTAGTGTAGAGCTTCGCCCATTTAGGCAGTGTTATGGCTATGCCATTAATTGAATTATCTATTATTATGGTTTCCGAGGCCTGGTGGGTTTGCCTTTCTATAGAGTCAAGTAAAGTCTTCAGGTGCCCCTGGACTCCGGCAGTTACAATAATAATACTTACTAATCCCTTTGACATTTTCTCCATTATTAACTAGAATTATAGCATATGTTCGTGACTATTCTAACCCTAATCTTTATCAGGCCCTTCATCTCCTCTCTTGCCTTTCCCTACGTAAATCTTATTTATTCTAGCTTGCTTGTAGCTGCTCTTCTGATATGGATTGCTATGAAAGGGGTCAAAATAGGACGGATTAAGCTTATTAAATATGCCCTGTTATTCTTTATTTCAGCTCTTCTAATTTCATTCTTATGCTCTAGCAATAGAATATCTAGCATAAAGGAGTTATATAAGTATATTACCGCCATAATGCTTATTTTTTTTGGGGCGTCTTTAGCAAATGAGAGGAAACTAAAAATCATATCTGCTATTGTAGCCGCGGGCCTGGCGATAAGCCTGCTTGCGATATACCAGTATCTCTTCAGTTTCCGCCATACCCTAGACTACCTATCCAGTAAAAATATATCCGATGTCTTTGCCCTGGACTATATCAGCCGTGGAAGGGTTTTTTCCCCCTTCGTTACCCCAAACATACTGGCAGGTTATTTAATCATGATTATTCCGCTTACTTTTATAAACAAAAAGGTGACCTGGTCTCTTGTCCCTATATCTATTGCCCTCATCCTTACCAGATCCTTAGGCGCATTCGTAAGTTTATCGGTTGTCTTCTTCGTATACCTGTGTTTATCCGGAAAACTAGGTCGTAAACAGATTGTTGTATTGTGCGGATTAGCGGCACTTATAGCTCTTTTCTTTATCCTGAGATCTTTAACCCCAAAGGAATACCTAAAGCCTACCTTCTCTGCTATGATGCGGCTGAATTACTGGAAAGAGACCTGGGGGATAATCAAGGACCACCCATTTACAGGGGTAGGATTAGGAAATTTCAATCTTGTATATTCGCGCTATGCGCATAATTCTTATTTGCAATTCTGGGCAGAAACAGGAATACTGGGCATAATTGGGCTGCTGTGGCTAGTATATGCTATTTTTGCTTACGGATTCAAAAAGTCATTCAGGGATAGCGGAAGCGAACGCATTAACTTATGGCTGCTCCTGGCAGGCTCTGCTTTTCTTTTAGACAACCTCACGAATTTCAGCTTCTTCCTTCCCGAAGTCTCATTAATCTGGTGGGTAATTCTAGGTTGTATGCTCACTCTAGATACTGTATAGTAAATTCTTTATCCTATATCTTTAGGCCTTTAGTGGTATAAGGCTAGCCAATAACTTTAGTATAAAACAACTAGAAAGTCAGGTAGAAAAAGTCAATAGCTACGTATCCTCTGGACTGGCGGCAAGTATCTCACAGCGATCTTAGAGTATAATTTGACTAATTCTTTTAGGGGGTTTTCTTTAAGATAGGTATAAGAAAATTTTGTTTCTTTGCCTTTACAAATATAAGTTAAAGTAGTAATACCAATATCGGTAAAACGTAATTTATTTTTATTTAAATCAATAAAATTAAGGCTACAAAAATCTGCTTCCTTATAAAGAGAGTCTAGTTTTTTTATCACTGTTTCATCTAAATTGAAAAAGATCATCCCTTGTTTCTCTTCATTGGAAGGTATATGCCCCTTATAGAACTCATATGTTAACTTCCCTCTGCCATTATAAAAACAATCTATTTGAATATATTTATAAATTGAGTAAGCGCCTTCTAAGCGATAAGACATCGTGCGCTCTTCTGATTCATAGTCTTCTGTAGCCATAGCTTGTCTCCCCGCAGATATAAGATTACATATACAAATTGATATTACCACAAAAAAAACTAATTGTAATAATCTTTTTCTATAAAAGTTCATTTCTTTAAGTGTCTAATGTTTAATTTCAATAACCAAGACTTAAAAAAAGATTCTTTAGGCCATGCAGGTCATCAATACTGACGTCTTGAATATGAGTTATTTGGCCTCTATCATCTCTAGTTATTGCCAAGATGTCCTGACTAATAGAATCTCCATTAGTCAGATATATTATAGCATAATCCGGATGGCCTTGAGTGGAGAAATCTAAAACGAGAAGAAGCTTTTCTAAATATATGGGCCTACCTTGTTGAGCCTGTTCTATAGCACGTAGAAAATTCTCTGTTGTATCCATATAATAGGCTGAAAATGTGGTGGCAAAGTCTTCTTGTAGGTTTTCCTGGCCGTATTCTTCAGCAAAATCTTCAAGTGGATCGTCTGGATCATATAAATTATTAAAGGCCGAAAATCCAAAGTACTTATCGTCAAAAAAGTGCCCAAGCTCATGGAAGAGGGTTACAAAAGTTAGCTGGGTATCAAAAATCATTATATGAATAACAGTATCTTCCGAAGTATCATAAGGCGCCATATAATCGCCCAAATAGAAAACTGGTATTCCATCATGAACAAACTCTTCAGGAACAAAACTTATACTATCCAATCCTTCAAGTTGATCAGTGGAAAATATTTGCAAAACAGCTAATATAACATCCAACTGATTAATGTCAAATCTGTCATCTACTCTAATATGGTAGATTTGTTCAATCTGAGCTATAATACCTAAAGCTTTATCTGTCGCCGTTAGCGATTCTTCTAAATATTGATGCACAATAGCGCTATTCTCATTATTGATTCTATCTATTAAATAAGTCCTAAATATAGCATTTCCAAAACGAGCTACCAATACCTGTCTTGCTCCTTGACGTACTAACTGGTCATTAGAAACTAAGGCGGCTCTTAATGGCTCAACAGCAGACTCACCTATGAGAAATAAAGCATTCTCTATTGCAAAACGGACTCTTTCGTCCCCATCACCTAGAAGATTAATCAGTGTTTGTGTAGAATTGGGATTGCCTATCCGAGATAATGCGTATGCTATTTCTACGCGTACTTCTGGGTCTTCGTTCGTATCGCCTAAAGCAATAATTAAAGCTTGCGTAGCTTCAAGGCCACCTACTAAGCCTAATGCGTATATTGCATTTATGCGTACCCTTAAATCGTCCTGCTTATCATCTGTAACAGCAATTAATACTTGTGTAGCTGCGGTGTCGCCTATGACACCTAATGCATATGCAACGTTCGCACGAACTACAGGGTCATCACTAGTTTTACCTAAAACAGCAATTAACACTTGCGTGGCTTCAGGGCCGCCTATAAAACTTAAAGCACGTGCTGCTCTGGCGCGAACATCTGGACTATCTTGTTCGTTACCTAAAACAGCGATTAATGCCTGCATGGCTTCAGGGCCACCTATTTGACCTAATAATAAAACTGCCTGTTTCCGTTTAGATACACTATTTGTAGGGTTATTTAATACTTCGCACAGCTGATCAGTTGCTGCTTCTCCTATCTGGGTTAAGGCTTCTTCTATTGCGGCACGAACTTTTGCGTCATCATCACCTAGAGCAATAACTAATGCTTGCGTGGCTTCAGGACCACCTATTCTACCTAAGGCATATGCTACTTGGGCCCTGACTTCTGGATCATCGTTATTTTGACCTAAAACAACGGCTAATGCCTGCGTGGCTTCAGGGCCGCCTATTCTGCCTAATGCACGTGCTGATTCATTACGAACGTTTTGGTTATCTTGACTATCACACACGACAGCAATTAATGCTTGTACGGCTTCAGGGCCGCCTATCCTACTTAATGCGTATATAATATTTACGCGAACTTCTGGGACATCTTGTTTATCGTTCAAAACAGTAATTAACACCGAAGTATCTATTGAATCGCTTATCATGCTTAACGCATATGCTGCTTCAGCGCGTACTCTTGAATCATCCTGTATATCGCCAACTACAGTAATTAATGCTTGCGTGGCTTCAGGGCCGCCTATTAAACACAAAATCCAAGCTGCATATTCACGTAAAGATATAGCATTTTCAGTATTATTTAATGATTGAATGAGAGTTGGGACAGCAGGATAGCCTATCTGGACTAAGGCCTCTTGAGCTGCAGAGCGCACTCCCTCATTTTCATCTCCTAAGGCGAAAGTCAATACTTGAGTCGCTTCAAGAATACCTATTCTACTTAATGCACGTATTGACTCTGCACGAACTATAGGGTCATCTTGACTATCACTTACGATACTAATTAACACTTGCGTGGCTTCAGGGCTACCCGCTTGACCTAATAACCATGCAGCTAAGGAGCGAACTTCTGGCTCATCCTGCGTATCACCTACCACAGTAATTAACACTTGCGTGGCTTCAGGACCGCCTATTTGACCTAATTCAGATGTTGCTTCAGAACGAACCCTTAAATCATCTTGTTTATCACCCACCACAGTAATTAATGCTTGTGTGGCTTCGGGTCCACCTATTTGACCTAATGCATATATCGCTAGTATACGAACTCCCGAATCATCTTGTTTATTCTGTAAAGCAGCAATTAGCACTTGTATGGCTTCAGGGCCGCCTATTTGACCTAATGCCCAAGCTGCTCCCTGACGCAGGGATTCGCTATTGGTAGAGTTATTCAAGACTTCGGATAATGGGCCTATGGCAGGCGCTCCTATTGCCATCAAGGCCTCCCCTACCGCAGAGTGTATGCGCCAATTATTGTTTTCATCCCCTAAAGCAGTAATTAACACTTGCGTGGCTTCAGGGCCGCCTATTTGACCTAATATCCAAGCTGCATCCTTACGTAGAGATTCGCTATTGGTAGAGTTATTCAAGACTTCGGATAATGGTTCTACAGAGAGATCTCCTGTAGTAACTAGTAGGGCTTTGGCTACCTCCCTTACCCATGAGTATTGGCTTCTCAGGCAATCTATTAAAAAGCTTATAAATAAGTTCTCAGGTATTTCGTTTAATTTAGCCCCTCGCAGAATCAAGGGTAAGTTTTCATCTGGAGAGACTTCTAATAAACTTCCTTCTAATGAATTTACCGGACGCCAGGAAATATGAAGAGGGGGTAACGAATGACTTTCATCTGAAACTTTTATACTATTATGAAATTCACCGGCTAAAGCATAAGAAGTAAATATACATAACTGTGCGAATACCAAAAAGATAATTACTAGTCTTTTCATCAAGTTCCTTTGCTCTAAATAAAAAACCCCGCCATTTTTTGTTCTATATTCGTGGCAGGGTTTTCTAACTATATATTATTATTTACTTTAAGTATAGCATAAAATCTTTATTTTACAAGGGTATTTTTAATATCCTGCCTATGATTATTTACTTTCTGACTTGCGGAATTGCTGACAAAACAATCAGACACAATAACACTCTTGTGATAACCTCCCTTGGCTCTCCTTTATCCATAAAAAACTAACGCTTTACTTCTACCCTACCCATTGTTTTTCTTTTAGACAAACTCACTAATTTCAGTTTTTTCCTTCCCGAAGTCGCATTAATCTGGTGGGTAATTCTAGGCTATATCCTTGCCACGGAAGCTCAATAGCAAGCCTTAACCTAATAATGAGTGAGGCTCCCGGAGATCTTCGCGCACCTTAGCGCGTATCCGAATATCTTAATACTCAAAGGGGTCAGGATAATGCAAAAGGCAAAAAGAACAGCAATCTCAGGCAAGAGCATACCGATACTATAACCCTGTAAGATTGCATGGCGTAAACCTTTAAGGGAATAGGTAAGCGGTAGGAAATAAGAGAATACCCGCAAGTACTTTGGCAATACCTCTACCGGGAAAAAAACCCCGCTAAAGAAACCAGAGGATATAGTTACCAGCCAGCTAACAGGGTCTCCTTTTTTAAAAACTATGATAAAAGAAGCGGAGATTATGCCGATGCCGCTAAGAGAGATAACCGTCAAGGTCAAAATCAGCAGGCTGGCAATTATGTTCATCTGCGTAAAATCAACCTTAAAGAATACCGCCCCGAAGAATAAATAGATCACTGCATTTATCGAAGTAAAAATAAAATCCCATAAGGACAGCGAGATAATGATAGTAGAAAGGCGCGTAGGGGTCACTAGCATAGCTTCTAATGTGCCGGTAATCTGCTCGCTTCTGATATTGCCTGAGAAGGTATGCATAGCAGTTGAAAAATATCCCGAAAAAGCGATTCCAATCAAAACATAAGGGAAATATCCTGCCCCATATGCTTTCACCGAAATCATATTCTCCGAGTTGAGTAATTTAGAGATAAAATAAAAAGTTGCTGCGGAGATAAGGATCCCTAGCCAGCTAAATATAAACGCCATCCAATAGCTTGACTGGATTAGAAATTCCTTCCTGATAAAGGCTGTTACCTTAGACAAGTATACCATGGTATCTTTAATCCACTATAATCTTAGAGTATGCCTCCTCCAAGCTTCCTATAGGATTATTTATTTTAGCACGTAATTCTGCAAGCGTGCCGCAAGCCAGGATCTCTCCTTTTTGCATAATGGCTATACGGTCGGCGAGTTGCTCAGCCTCTTTAAGGTTATGCGTAATCAAAATGACTGTTTTGCCTCTTTCTTTGATTAACTTATCTTTAATAAAGATGTTTAGCTCTCTACGCAATAGGGCGTCTAGACTTTTTACTGGTTCATCCATAAACAAGATCTGCGGGTCACCGAGTAAACCCCTAGCAATCGCTAATCTTTGCTTTATACCAGTCGAGCATTCCTGAAAACTCCGCTCTAGCATATCCTCTATCTCTAAAAGGCAGCTTAATTCTTTTATTATTTTTTTTGATTGAAGTGGATTCAAATTGTAAAGAGCAGCGAAGAAAGAAAGGTTCTGCCTTAAGGTAAGTCTCCAATAGAAACTACGCTCATCTCCGATTATTAACCCGATTGCTGCCTTTACCTTGTCTTCTTTTTTCAAAATATCATACCCAAACACTACTGCATTACCCCTAGTAGGCAAGATAAGACAGGAGAGAATTTTAAGGAAAGTAGTTTTGCCTGAACCATTAGGGCCGACGAGACAGAATAATTCGCCCTTCCTAATACTTATTGTAATATTATTAACCGCTAGGATGGTTTTCTGTTTCGTAAAGGGATGCGCGATAGCGCGATAAATAATTCTAGGGGTGATAAATTCCTTGGATAACCCGGATGTCTCTATGGCATAATCCATATTATTAAAGAATATTCCTAATACTAACAATATTAACGTACAGCGCTTAACCAGTAATGACGATAGTTACTATTGTAGCAATAAAATAAAGTATAAATTTCTTTCCGAGAGAAAGCGTAGGAAAGCCTTATTGTTTGACCCTTAAAACTGTAGGTTAAATTGGTAAGAACCCCACCTTTTCCCTTATTTAGCTATTTTACCTAATAGTCGAGGCGACTTAAGTAGATTAAGAACCAGCTATCACCAGTAAAAAAACATCAAAAAAGGTTGGGTGGATATTAAAAAAAACAGCCATTATTATTTTAATCTTATCTTCTAGTTATAAAACAACTAACCCTGCCATTCTTAAGGTTACATTTTCTTGGCAGGGTTAGTTTATATATTAAAAGGCTATTACCTTTATTACAACTTATATCACATGAACTACAAAATTACAATATATTTTTAAGTTTACAATATCTCAAAAATGATACATACTGGGAAAATTACGACCCTGTCCAATCTACGCTTTCGCAACCATCATAACAATAACTGGCAATTGCACAACAACTCTGACCGCCCCCTGCCCCGCTATGGCCAGACCCCATATCGCCCTTACAGTATGAAAGCACAGCCTCTGGCGAAACACGACCCCTTAATAATATGATTATTTTCGGTTTATGCCATTTAGGCTTTCTGACTTTTGCTTTTCTAACTACAGTTTTTATATTTTCCATTTTTATATTATTAAAATTATTTATTCTATTTTAACTATAATATAACATTTGTTAAAAAAGTGTCAAGTGTTATTTGATAAGAAAAATATACTTAATTACTTATAAATAGGCTTTGAAATAGCAAATAAAAACATATCTTTCTCTTGAATCATATTATTAATCCTTTAATCTGAGGTCAAGTCTTAATTTTGCTGTGAAAATGTTTTAGCATAAGCTATCCTTTTGGGGTTTCTTATAGATTGTTCTTTCTTAGCCTTGTGGCCAAGCTTATGACGCAGCTCCAGTATCTTTATCTGCTCGTCAAAGGTAAATTTTATCTTTCTCCAGGTATAGGAAGCGCGTATCAGCGAAGCAAACGCTAGTTTCAATCCGCTTTTCTCTTCAAAGAAGCGTGGGATAGTATTTGAGCGGCGCTTTTCTTCCAGGAAAGCGCGTTCTGCCAGATTAGTCGAGGAAATATGTCTGCGGTGTTTTGCCGGGCACTCCATATGCGCAAGGCAGGCATCGAGATCATCATCAAAACTGGAAACCGCCGAAGGATACAAGCGGCCAAAGCGGTCCCGGAAAGCCTTGGCCTGCGCATAGGCAGACTGTTTATCGGGAGCAAAATAGACGGAGTTAAGATAAATCTTAACCTCAGAGACTGCTTCTTGAGGCACCTTGTTTAAGATGTTACGCTTTTTGTGGACTAGACAACGTTGGCGCAGTGTCTTGGAAAATGCTTCCTCAAACGCCTTGATTAATCCCGGAGCGCCGTCGCTTGTGCCTAACACGGGGTCATTGAGGCCGCGTTTCCTGAGATTTCTATAGACCTGGAGCCAATCGTCATAGGATTCTTTATTGCCGAGCTCCATGGCAAGCAATACTTTCGCTCCGCTGGATAATATGCCCCAGACGACTAGGATGCCTTCTTTGGGGCTTTTATGCAGACGTAAAGATTCATATACCGCGTCGCAGAAGATATACACGACGTCGTAACCGGATAAATCGGTCTTGCAAAAGGATTCATATTCCTGCCATAGCCGGCTGTTAAGCTGGCTGATGGCGCTCTTTGACAAAAGGATATTGCCGTATTCGTCTTTGAGCAGCGCTTCAATGTCTCTTGTCGAACATCCCCGGGCATACATTTCAACCACGATTTTCTCCAGCCGCTCGGTATTGCCCTTGACGTGCTTCCAGACGTTTGAGCGGAACGGCTCGTTTGCATCATCTACTTGGGGCTTTTCAATCAAAAGCTTATCCTCGGCAGTGCGGATATGGGCCGGCTTATAACCATTACGGTCACCGTTACGGCTCTGACCATGTTCATAATAGCCTTTACCGATATGCTCCGTTACTTCTTGCTCGAGAATTTCCTGTATGGTTTTACGCATGCTTAATTGCATAAGTTTGCTTAAAAGCTCTTGGTTGTTACCGTTGTTGCTTAAATTCTGCACGAGCTCAAGAATGTTCTTGCTCAAGCGCTCAGACGGTGGTATCCTTTTCTTTGGCATGATGGCCTCCTTGGTTTTGGGCTCTGGCGAGCCCTGGGTTAATAGATCTTACCCAAAGGATACCTCATGCCTTTACTTTTTTACAGCAATTTTAGCACATTGCCTTAATTGGGGGAGGGATTGCGTCTTATACAATACATTATCTTTGATACTAATTTAATACGAGCGGCAAAGCGAATAAATAAATTTGTAGGTTTAACTAATGAAGTAAAATCATGACTGAATACAAAACATATACCTATTCCCTATTAAAAATATAACGTAATTCTGCATATAGCAAGAGATAAAAATAACGTACAAGCATTATCAAGGGTTCTATTATAACTTAAAAACCATTTTATATTTTTTGAGTTAAGATTATTGTATTGATTTAATAATTTCAATAGTTTTCTTTCTGATAAATAAACGGTGTTCTTTTTTACATACGGAAGAATTGTACTATAAAAATATTTTATTATTTTTTTATTATGTGCATACCTGCATAATAAACTATTAACAGTATCTTTGCCTTTTTTAAATATTGGAATCAAAATTTTCTTATCCCGATGGTAAAACTGCTCATAAAAAATAGACTCTCGCTCTAATCTAAACGGGTTATAAAACAGAACCGTTATATATTCAATATACTTACGAAGAAACTCATAGTCATATTTTATATCTCTTAGTGTCTGTGTTGGAAAACAATAAATATAAAAAACAATATTACAAATACCTACATTATGAGAATTTTTTAAAACAGTTGCTATATCCTCTACATATAAACCTTTTTCGATTTTATTTAGAAGATCCTGTGAAAATGTTTCTATCCCCCATAGAATTATTTTACATCCTGATTTATAAAGTTTTAATAATAATTTTTTTGTAAAATACCTTGTTGGCCTAGCTAGGACCATATAAGATATATTCCAGTGATTCTTTTTTATTATCTCTGCGAAACAAGAGGAGACATCCGGATGCACCGCTTCATCAACGATTTGAAAAGCATTTATATTTAAATCCTTTATATAATAACTTATTTCATTAATAATATTTTTACTTGTTTTTATCTTAAAATTAGAAAATTTGTAAAATGTACAAAATTTACATCTTGCCCAATAACAACCAGAGGAAAGTTTTAAGGGTAATATTACTTGGTTGGGAAACAAATTGCTGTAATAATTTAAGCTTATTCCTGAATAATCAGGGATTGAATATTCGAATCTTTTAAAATTAATAGCTTTATTCTGAGAAATAGATTTTTTTCTCCAAGTTATATTTGGGATGCCTTCGAAATTATTGCAGTTATTATTTTTTAGTCTTTTTATTATAGC
>Ga0194126_10008509_pt1 | contig 13934 bp, 7 predicted proteins | sample TA2KigC150mmetaG_FD_148641 | JGI IMG/M metagenome (GOLD analysis project Ga0194126, IMG submission 148641) | Freshwater microbial communities from Lake Tanganyika, Tanzania - TA2015035 Kigoma Deep Cast 150m | ecosystem: Environmental > Aquatic > Freshwater > Lake | place: Tanzania: Lake... | reverse complement strand
TCACCGGTGGACCTGAAGTATCTCATAATCCTCAGACAGCAGATGCTTTAAAGCCGGATTATCTGATTAAAGGTTATGGAGAAAGCGCTTTTCGTCACTTGGCTGAAAACCGGTTTTCCTCTTTGGATAAAGACATTCAGGGCATTCCCTTGCCTTTGGATCAAGTTCCTTTCCCTTATCTCAATTCCGATGCGTCCCTGCTCAATGGCAAGATGCTTTACTATGAAGCCAGCCGTGGTTGTGCCTGCAGATGTATCTATTGTCTGTCCTCACGTGAGGAAAAAGTGGATTGGCTGCCTTTTGACCGAGTGATTTCCGATATTGATAAGCTGCTGTTGCATCAGCCCACGGTTATCAAGTTTGTGGACAGGAGCTTCAATGCCAAAAAAGACTGGGCAAGGGATATCTGGCGTTATGTGATAAGTCTGGATACCCAGGTTCCCTTTCACTTTGAAGTCCATCCCGATTGGCTGGAACCAGAGGATATAGACCTTCTTGCAACAGCCCCCAAAGGCAGAATCCAACTGGAAATAGGCATCCAAACCATACATCCCGCCACTCTGCAAAAGATTTGCCGTCCATCTGACTGGGATATGGTAAAAGCTAATCTCTTTGTTCTAAAAGAAAGAACAAGCATTCCTTTGCACAATGATTTGCTCGTGGGGCTTCCCGGTGAAAACTTACACATGATCAGGCAGTCCGTCAATGAAGTCCTGCAGACGCTTCCCGATGAACTGCAACTGGGATTTCTGAAGGTTCTGCATGGCACGCAAATGGCAGAAACGGCATTTGCTATGAACTATCTCTGGTTGAATTCTGCGCCTTATACGGTTTTACAGACACCTGACCTGAGTTTTGCCGACATTAGGCATCTGGAAAAAATCGCTCAGATAATCAACCAGTATTGGAACAAAGGAGATTTCACCACTGTCTGGAATAAGGCGGTGACTTGCAGAGAGCCATATCAATGTTTGGAGCAGTTGTTGGAAATCAACCTGTCTCACGATACTCAACTTCATTCATTGGAAAGAGTCCGACGCTTTGAAGTAATGGCGGAATGGATAAACCGTTGCTGGAGCGGCACTGAACAGGAGTATCTGGCGGATGCTCTGAAGTGGGACTGGTGCAAAAAAGCTGGTGAATCATGGTATCCGGATGCTCTCAAAGGCAATACTGCAATTGATTTCCGCAAAGAACATTATCAGGAGATACTTGGTTGGCTGAAGTCAGAATTCTGGGAACAGGAAAACCTGATTTCAAACAGATTTATAGTCTTTTCCGCCACTTCCAATGATTTCTGTCTGGACTATCTGGATGGCTATACCAAAGCGGTTTTTGTGTCAGTTAAAGACAGCATCAATACTGCATTTATCTACAAAAAGCAATACTAATAAAAAAACCGGAAATCATACAACGGATTTCCGGTAAAAACTGGGGTGGGAGATGGGACTCGAACCCACAACGCCCGGAACCACAATCCGGTGCTCTGCCAATTGAACTACACCCACCTCAAATCATCTGCTATATCTGAAAACTGATTTTAATGGCACGCCAGAAGGGATTCGAACCCCTGACCCTCAGCTTAGAAGGCTGATGCTCTATCCGACTGAGCTACTGGCGCAGGGAATATATGGTAGCGGCGCAGGGACTTGAACCCCGGACCTGCGGATTATGATTCCGTTGCTCTAACCAACTGAGCTACGCCGCCCAAAAAATGGTAGCGAGGAGAGGATTCGAACCTCTGACCTTCGGGTTATGAGCCCGACGAGCTACCTGGCTGCTCCACCTCGCGTCATCGTTTAGTCATAAAAAATTCCGCCTTCTATGTGTCAAGCGAAATCAATGATGCCTTTGATTTTCCGCTTTTCCAACCTGCCATCATCCTGGGGTCCTCTTGGGGTTAGCCCAAGAGGATGCCAAGAAGAAATTAAGGAATAACGCTGAAAATTAGTGATTGTAAGTTATGTTTTTCAAGCTCAGGATGGAAACCAATCCTATACCTGATATAGCGGAAAGAGATGGAGAACAATACAGAGAAGCAATCTGCATTAAATAGACTGCGACCTGACCGTCAGTTTAATTGCCTCAGATAGGCTTCAACTCTGTTCTCATAAAAGGCGACTCTTACTTCGTCTCGAAAACTGGTTGCCTTGAGCGTAGTGCTGATGGTGCGCAGGTTACTCAGGTAGATTTCCGGATTTTCTATGGGTGTGACAATCAGAAACACGAGGTCAACCGGTTTTTTATCGGGAGCGCCCCAATCCACAGGCGTGGTCAGAAGAGCGCATACCACAGCCGATTCTTTGACCGATTGCATGCGGCAGTGCGGGATGGCAATTCCGTTTCCGATGGCAGTGCTCATCAGCAGTTCCCTTTCCAGAACGGCATCGATGATTTCGGACTTGTCATCAATCAGTTTCTTGCTGTAAAGATAGTTGCTCAGGTTTTCAATCACGCTGTTTTTACCGGATGCATCAAAGCCGATAACATTGTTCTTGAGCAGTTCTTTAAAGGTGGAAATCTCAGGATTATGGGCTGCCGAATCCAGTGCTTCCTGTTCGCCGGTGATCCAATTCTTCCAACGGATAAGTGTGTTTTCGGACAGCCATGCTCCAAACACCTGAAAGACCAGCAGCGAAACCACTATTGTATTGACCATATCATCCACAAACGGACTGCCGGGCAGCAGATTTGCCACCAGCAGCACTTCAATGGCGGCCAGTTCCGCCTGCGGAAGCATTAGCCGTGGCAAAGTAGCAGTCACTTTGGGGTCAAGTTTGCAGTATTTACAGGCAAGCCATGTTCCGCCATATTTACCGATAGTCCTGAGGATGATATAAATCAGGGCAAAGTGCAGTGTTTTGAAAGAAATAAGCTCAATCCTGATACTTGCTCCGATGAGAGCAAAAAAGAATAGGTTAAAGATAGGCATCACATTCTTGATTTTAAGGCTGTCAAAAACTGCATGGGAATGGTAGTTGGAGATGAGAAAACCTGCCGTTATCGTAGCCAGCATAAAAGGCAGATGAAAGTGCATGCAAAAGCCGATGCTGATAGCTATCACGCCAACTACGATGAACATTATCTCCACCGACGGTGTGGGATGATTGGACATCACTGCATAAAGAAAGCTGTCACTGTCTTCTATATCTTCTTTGCGGATGTTTCTTCTTACCTTGATCAGAAACCAGAGCACGGCAAAAATAACCATCCCGACAACAAGCGTAAAAATCAATTCTTTGCTTGTTTTCCAAAGGATTATGGAGTTGAAGACATCTCCCGGTCTGCTCATATAACCGGCAATTCCCAGAAATACGGAAAAGAGCACTACTTCAATCAGGTCGTCTATAACAATCACATTGGATAGGACGTTGCGCATCGTTCCTTCTATCTTGAGCCGGTTCATCAAAACGAAAGACAGCGCCGGTGCTGTAGCAATGCCAATGCTGCCCATAATCAGAGCCAGAATCAGCGGGAAACCGAGTATTGTCCAGAACCCGAATACCACCAGAACCAGAGTCAAAACCGCTTGAGCAATGGTAATCACTGCCGCTTTGCCGCCAATCTGCTTTACTCTGTGCAAGTGCAGTTCCTCTCCCAAAGCAAAGGTAATCAGCCCCAGATAAACAAAGGTAAAGAACGATGCTCCGTGGAAAACTTCCGTATACTTGGGGTAGATGCTGACTACGAAATGCTCAATAGGCGTAAACCAGCCGATAGTTTTGAGAAAGGTCTGCGTCTGTATCAGATGTCGAACAATTGAAAGGAAATGCGGTCCCACCAGAATACCACCGGCTATCTGACCGATAACCTCTCCAATGCGCAGTTTTCTGGCAAGCAGACCACCCATATAGGCAGCCAGAATCAGGACGCCTATTTCAATTATCTGCAACTCTATTAACTGTAGATTCATTTCACCTGCTTTGTTTACTTATACAAGACATCTTGGATTCTAATGTGACTATACTTTGTTGTTTTATGTGTTTTAAGTGGACTCCTGTTTTTCTGTTAAATCCCTATACTTGGCAGCATATTCCTCTGCATCATCTGTTTTGCCCTGTCTACAGTAATTATCCAGCATACAATCAAGGGCATCTTTGTAAACTTCTGTAGGAGGGTATGCTTTTTCCAGAACCGGCAGAATTTCCAATAATATCTTTTCAGCTTCCGTCAGACGCTCTGTCTTCTGATAAACTTTAGCCAGATTATATTTACAAGTAAGCACATCTGTGTGCTCAGCGTCAAGTTGCTGCAGCATCAGGTCAATCGAAGTATTCAGATTCTGCTCTGCCTGCTCATACTTATGCATCTTGATTTGGATAATACCGAGTTGCAGAAAAGATTTGCCGTGACTATGCCTGGAGATGGCCGGTAGATTACTTTCCATCTGAATTGCTTTCAGCATGAGATTTTCGGCTTCTTCGTTCTTACAAAGACCGGAAAGACAGATAGCCATCCAATATTGGGAGGAGGTATAGGTAGTGTTGTTTTCCCCGGATAACTCCAGAGAAAGGTCGCTTGCTTTGGTAAGGATTTCGATTGCCTGCTCATATCTGCCTGCCAGACAGTGCAGTAATCCCAATAAGTTCAGAGAAAACGGATACATGGGATGATTGGTCAGATGTTTCTTTTCAAAAATCTCTATTGCTTTTACAGTAAAATCAAGCGCTTCCTCATACTTATTAAGAACTCTGTACAACTGCCCCAGTTTGGTGTAACAATAGGTAAGGGCGGGATGGTCATCACCCAGCGTCTCTTCAATGGCCTGCTTGCCTTCCAGAAGCAATTTCTCGGTCTCTGCAAGTTTATTCTGCCCTTGGTAAATGGAGGCCAGATTCCATTTCATATAAGCAGTATTGATTAATTCCTGATCATTATTATTATCCTTGATTCTGAGAGCAGTCCGGATATACTCAGCAGCTTCCTCCAATTCACCTCTATTCATTTTGGCGCAACCGATGTCGTTATAGGTGTTGGCAAGTTCCGGATGGTCATTTCCGTATGCCTTAATTCCCATTTCCAGAGCTCGGTAATAATAATCCTCGCCTTCTTTGATTTTCCCTTGCTGAGACTTGACTAATCCAGTAGTATGCAGCCAGGTGGAGATCAATTTCTCATCCGGTACAGGTTTGGATTGCAGCTTTTGTAATACGCTCAAACTATGCTCTTCGCCTTCCTTAAAAAATCCACCTCCAGACAAAGATACACTATATCGGATATGGTAATCCCAGTTTTCCGGTTTCAAGTCGGTGAGTTTTTTGAGCCAGGTAGCTGCCTCTGCATAGTTGCCATTTCGGTATTCATTGATGGCGTGCAGGTTGTAAAGCTCTTCCAGGTCGTGCTCCTGTTGTGCGATTTTTGCCAGCAGATTATCTGCCTCATCCTTTTGTTTATCGGCAATGGCTTTCAGGGCTTGCGCCTGATTGGAATCAGATACCCCGATATCATCGGCGGCGGCATCAATCTTCTTTTCCAGAGCTTCCGCTTCCACTTCGCCAATGCTTCCGCTCTGGGACTGCAAAATAAGCTCATACAGCACCCTTATCTTTTCCGAATCCTGCTGATGCAGTTCGCGGAGTTCATCCAGTTTCATATCATGGTCTTGTTTATGCTTGGCAGATTCCTTTTTCTGAATATAATATACAAATATCACAATAGCGTAAGACAGAGCAGTTCCTACTATGATGACCAGCCAGTCCTCCCAACTGAGGGACAAGGATAAGGCTATTACTCCGATGCTCAGACTAAGGTGCATAAACCACCCCTTTATTCAGTTATTCGTTTTCCAGACTCTATATTAACTTTCACTACTTACAATCACAGAACAGAGTGAAAGAGCATTTTACGGCTGGGATTAAGAAAGTTTTCGCTGGAGCGTCTGATGATATGCGTGATTTCGTCTTTGGAGATTTTGAGATATCCCCCGATTTCAAAGAGGCAGACTTTCTCTGCCTGTTCCAGTCTGCCGTCCAGCAGAGCAAGCTGGGCTATCTTTTCAAAGAGTTCATATTTATCGCCATCGTGTTTGCGGGCAAAGTATTTGCAGATGGCGAGCATCCTATCTTTGACCTCGTCAATGGATTTGAAAATAAGGTAATTTTCGGGCTGAGTGGTATAATCCGCAAGCCAGTCATAGAGAGTTTTCCAGACCTTTTCCGAGATTTCTCCGGCAGCATGGGCGATATAGAAACCCACACTACTGTAGAACTCCACAAAGCGCTTCTCCTTTTCCTTTTTGGGATGCACTTCCAACAAGTTCATCAATTCCATCATTTTGGTATTTAAATCCCATTCGGAAAGAGCACCTTTTTTCTTTTTACCGGGCATTAGTTCGGATTCTGAAAAGTGAAGCAGGTTCTGGATACGCACCAGATTATTGGGATGCGAAGAATAAAAGTCGCCCACTGCTATTTCCCGTATTTTATCAAGCTGTTTCAGATACTCATTGATGTCAAAATTAAGATAGGCTTCATTGAGCCCTGACGCAAACTTAAAGAAGACAGTACCGATGATTTTGACATCGGGAACAGCGAGATAGCCGATGCGGTCGCAACTGATTTCCGCATAGCGCTGCCAGCGCAGGAAGTAGATTGCCAGTGCAGCTGGGATTTCTTCGTTTTCTCTGTTGTAGAGGATTTTATTCACTACGTCCAACTGGCTATGCTTAAAGATGAGGTGTCCCAGTTCGTGACCTATAACGAAGCGCAGTTCATCGTCGTTCAATTGCTGAATCAGAGACGAAGTAAAGCAGATGATATGCGGAACTATGCCAAATCCGTTGATGGAAAAAGCATTTACTTCCGAGGTCGCAACCAGGTAGAAATCTATCTTTTCCTGATAATCAAAGAACTTCTGGATGCCCTCGCATAGGTTATACAGCCGGGGTGCAATAACTTTGTTGAGTTTAACTGTATTAGCCAGCATATGGTTAGTAATGCTTTCCAGCTCATCTTTATTATCAAAGATATCGTAGTATGATGCCAGAGCGTAATCTTCTTCCAGAACCCGAACGAGCTCTTTTTCCCCCTGAAAGCGTAAGCGGCTGAAATCAATCTTGCTGTCCGCTTTTTTCAAGTTTCCCTTCTTTTGCAGAATTTGCCTTTATTTTACAGTCTTAAACGGTGTGAATTGCCTTGAATTCTGTTAGTTTTAGAATATGCGTTATTTCCTCGTGGATGATCTTGGCAACTGCAGATTTTCCTCTTTCGGTAGTGAGGGAGTCCTTTACAGTGTGAAAGAAAAGCATGGTATCCTTTTCAAACCCGATTGCATAGTCCAAAATGGCGTTTATATCTTTGGCGTTGGTTGCCATTCTGATAGCCACTTCTTCATTATTAAACAGCCGTGCTTCGGTTATGGTTTTCAGATATGAAGCAATCAGTCCCCAATCCTGCGTTAGTTCCAGAGCTTTGATATCGGCGTCTTCACGCAGAGCCAGGAAAGTCTTTTCATGGTTGAGTTCCTGGTCTCTGAGCAGAGTCAGAAGGTTTCTGGATTTCTCGTCCAAATCCTTGTGTTTAAGAGCTTGATTGTAAAAGGCAAAGCCATTGTGTTCAATCTGAACAGCAAGCTCAATAACTTCATTGACAGAGTAAGACATAATATCCTCCCTGGTTTATTTTTTTTGAGTTATTATCAATGTATCATTGTTTTATCATCATTACAAATAATTATTTTGTCAAGATAAAATGTCCCGGTATCCTAAATGCCTCGTGGCAGTTGCGGGGCAGTTGCAGGGGGAATCGCCTCGAAGTTCCCTCGCAGCCAGCAGGCAGGATTGTACTTCCAATATATATTTAACAGCAAGATTCGTTTAGCGAAGAATAGAATTATACCGAATTCGTTTCATTATCACTAGTTTATAATATCTCTTCTGATAAGATTGTAGTCAAAACAAAGTGTTAAATTATTGATTCTTTATCTGGCTGTTTATTGTATTAATAATCCTTCAAAATAGAACGGGGGTGGTTCATTAATATTGAGCCAATATTTTCCGAGCAGGGTTACTACATCCACAAATTGTTCAAAATCAATCGGTTTTCTTATAAAACTATTAATTCCAATATCATAACACTCAGCAATATCACGTTCTTCACTTGATGATGTCAAGATCACTATCGGAATTCTGCGCGAAGCCTTATCTGCCTTGATTTGTCTTAAGACATCCAAACCTTCAACCTTGGGTAGTTTTAGGTCAAGTAATATTAATGCAGGAACTTGTCTAATATCTCTTTCAGAATAATCGCCTCTACCAAACAAATAATCGAGAGCTATCAGCCCATCTTCACAAACAACAACCTCGTTGTTAAGTTGTGCTTTTCCAAAAGCTCTCAGTGTCAATTCAACATCACTGATATTATCTTCTATCAGTACAATTGTTTTGGTGTCCACTATATCTCCTTTAATGTAAAGTAAAAGGTTGCGCCTTGATTAACTTTTGTTTCCGCCCAAATCTTACCACCATGGCAGTTGATTATACTTTTCACTGTAGCAAGACCAATTCCGGTTCCGGAAAACTCCTTGTCTGAATGCATCCTTTGGAATGCTCCAAACAACTTGGAAGCATATTTCATTTCAAATCCAACTCCATTATCATTCACAAAAAAAACAGTTTGATTGTCAATCTCTTTTTTGCCAAACTCGATAATTGCTTCTGGCTTCGTTGAAGTAAATTTCCATGCATTATTGAGTAGATTAACCATAACCAGATTTAAAAGAACGGCATCACCCTTAATAATTAAATCCGGTTGAATTATTACTTTCACTTTTCTATCAGGATTTTGTAATTTCAGATCAGAGATAATCTTTTGGGATATCTCTGAGAGGTTAACTTTGCTTATTAGTAGTTCAGCTCTTACGATCCTAAACAACTTTAGAATGGCATCCATAATCAAACCCATTTGCTGAGCTCCATTCCGTATTCTTCCAAGAAAAACCTTTCCCCTATCATCTATCAAATCATAATAGTCTTCCATCAAAGCCAAGCTCCATCCATCAATTGTTCGTAATGGTCCCCTTAAATCATGAGATATTGAATGTGAAAATGCTTCCAATTCTTTATTGGCTTTTTCCAAACTCTCGGTTCTCTCTTTAACTTTCTGCTCCAGCTTTTCATTGAGTCCGCGAATCGCTTCCTCAGCCAACTTGATTGTTGTTATGTCATAATTGGTTCCAACTAATCCTGATGGTTTTCCAGTTGAGTCTCTTTGGAGTATGGCATCAACTTTGATATATCTTATCGAACCATTATCAAGAATTACTCGAAACAAACTGTCAATCTTTCCATCTCCGACTATGGCTTCTTGCTCGAGTTTTTTATATTCGATTAAATCTTTAGGATGGACTCTCTTTCTCCAAACTTCATTGTAATCAACTTCTTGTCCGGGTATGATATCAAACAATTGATATATTGTATCGTCCCAAATAGTGGTCTGGGTAGCATAATCTAATTCCCAAATACCAATCTTGGCTGATTTTGTTGCCATTAACAATCTTTCAGAAAGCCTTCTTAAGTCTTCTTCACTTTGTTGTTGAAGTGTAATATCCTGAGCTGTTCCAATATAACCAATCAGGTTTCCTGTGGTACTAACTACAGGAGAGCCACTTGTTTTGAGTGTTACGATGGTGCCGTTTTTGTGCAAGTTTTTATTGATTAAGCCATGGAATGCATTTTTTTTTGAGAAGATTTTTGTTACTTCTGCTTTAAGATCTTCTCTATTCTCGCTTAAAAAGAGGTCATAATAATGTTTCTTCCCGACTAATTCATCAGACTTATATCCCAAAATCATCTCAACTGCTGCACTGCAATATGTGTAAAGACCTGTTTCATCAATTTCCCAAATCCACTCATAAGCACTGTCTGCAACCTTTCGGAATCTTTCTTCGCTTTCCTTTAGTGTGCGTTCCGCTCTTTTGCGTTCTGTGATTTCTGTCGCAAAAGAATAGAAAAATTGCAGTTCCCCAGATAAATCCTTTGACATATGGAGGAATATCTCTACCGGAATTCTGGAACCGTCTTTTCTGATATATTCCTTCTCAAACCTGACAGGTTCTCCTGTTTGGAGTAATTTGTTTATGTTATCATTTTCGTATTCTGCCCATTCAAGTGGTGTAATGCTGTTGATATTGGCAATTTCTGTAAATTCTTCCTCCGTGTAACCCAAAAGGTTACGAAAGGCAGCATTGCACATAGATATCCTGCCCCCGCGATAGATAATGGCAAAGGGTTGAGAAGAATTCTGCAGCAAATCTGCTAACAGAGCGTTTTGTTTTTGGATTTTTACGATTGCTACTTCTATGTTTTTCTTAACGGTTATATCCCGGATTGTATGGACATATCCCATGAGTTCTTTATTATGGCTGTAAATAGGATTGATAATAATATAAAACCATTTTTCGCCTGCTTGTATTTCTGAGCTTGCGCTCTTGCCTGTTCTGTTCACTTCAAAAACAGGACATTCAACATCTTGAATGGAGGTTTGGTGTACAATCTCCCAACAGTGCTTACCAATCAAGTCTTTTGCTCTCATTCCAAGCAGTTTTTCCGCTGCCTGATTAGTCCGTATAATTTTAAAATCTTTATCCAAAAGCCATAGAACATCCGAAACTGCATCAAAGGTAGTGTTCCAATCTCTGGGGAACTTATTATGAGGAAATATATTTTGCCCAAGTTTATAAAGAGCAAAAATACCTATGATCAAAAAGAGAAAAGCCAGACCAATCTGAATAATGCTTTTTAATTGTAATATTTTGCTAGACATGCCCATCATAATACCGCTAACAACAATTACCAGAATAATCATAAAAGCAACTAACAGTATTATTGTAAACTGCTTAACCACAATTTTTGAATCTCTTTTCATCTCTTTTCACTCATTTCTTTTTCAATCAGGACCAAGATTTCCCAATTAGAAGCAGGAAATCTGATAGATTTACAGCAATATAATGGCTTGTCAGAGTTACAGCCGATTGATATTAATTATTTTCAATCTTCTGAATATGTCAATAACTTTACATCTTTACCCAAGGTTAATTTAATTCAAACTTAATCTTGACAAATATCAGGCAGAGAAATAGTTTTAAATATTATATTTACTTGGAGTTTGAATATGTCTTATTTTACATTCAGCAAAGACAGTAATTATATTGATTACTTAAAGTCTCAGAGCTTTCTGGATGTATCAAACCCAAATGAACCCAGAGTTGTTATTGAGATAAGCACAGTAGTTCGAGAACAAATTGCAAGTAAAGAAATACTATCCAATACCAATATTGAGCTGTCATCTGATCTTGAACAAAATATTGATCGCATTAATTACTGCCCCTATGAATCTATAAAAGAAAAAAACAATCTTACTTCCAGGTTTCATTTTGCTTTTGCTGATAATCTAATCTCACAGTATAGAATAGTTAAACAGCCACCTGCAACAAAAGAGATGTTGCATGTAAGGCCTTCTGCCAGATATTTAGAGCTCTTTGAATCTTCCATAACAGCTTTTAAGCAAAAAGACTATCATGAGTCTTTGGATGAGATAAACAAAGCTATTGATGAGTTTCAGGAGAAATCAAAAACAGATAATCTAAGACTTATGTACAAACTGCAAGGTATTTTGTATATGGGATTCTATGGTTGTGACTTAAGTCTGGTTGATTTAAAGAAGGCAGAACAAGCATTTCTATCAATTGTCAATGTTCCCGGCGATGGAGATAACATTGAGCTATCTCATGCTTACCTTTTAGCAGCGTGGTGCTCATACTGCAAAGGTGAAATGACAACCGCAACAGAACATTTACAAAAAGCACTGTTGTTAAATAGAACTCTGGATGAAGCCAATTTTGTTATGTCAAAAGTATATATCGCCACGAACTTCACTGCCAAAGCTTTAGTTTTTTTAGGCAAAGCTATTGATGCAGATCCTTTTTATGCGATAAAAGCTGTGGGAGAAAAGGAGTTTAGCAAGTTTGAAGATAAGATTCATAGTTTATGCGAGTCTTATCAGGATAAGTATGTTTTAAATCTTTCATATTTTCACGCAGAATTCGATAATGCCATAGCTGATAAAAGTGTTGCAGACATCATACACAAAAAAATAGATAGAATACTATTGGATAAATCTCTCTATAATTTACTCATAGGTTACAAACAGTTGTTGAAACCTTTTTGGGTTTATCATACCTGTGAATACACAGTAGAAGAAACTGAGGATATTGTCATCAAAGAAGCCACTCTTTTCAGCAAGGCGATAATCAGGCAGATAAAGCATACATTTGAATTGCTGGCAAAAAACTACTATTTGATTGGGATTCATCATAATATCGAGATGTCTTTTTCTTTAAACTATGTTGATTACCCGGAAGGAGCATTTTATATAGGTAGAACACAAGTGACAAAGAGTCTTTGGGACTATGTCATGAAAGACAAAACCTATAATGTTTCGGATATTAGTTTTCCTGTTGTTGAGATTTCCTGGTATAGCTGCATTTTATTTTGTAATCGCCTTAGTGTTTTGTTCGATCTCAATCCTTATTACCATATCAAGAATGATTACTTTCCACCTGATTGGTCTCAAGGCATTATCGAGAGAGATTTGGAAGCCGATGGTTTCAGGTTACCTACAGAAGCAGAATGGGACTATGCTGCAAAAGGCGGTTCCAAATCTCATGGATACACTTACAGCGGCAGCAATAATCCCGATGAGGTTGCCTGGTATCATCAGAATTCTAAACGCAAACTACAGAAAGTGGCTCAGTTAAAACAAAATGAACTTGGGCTGTTTGATATGAGTGGTAACGTCTGGGAATGGTGTTGGAATAATTGGAATGAAACAGAAATGCGGGTTTTACATGGCGGTTCATTTTTCCACTCCAAAGAAATGTGTCATTTAGTCTTTCGTGGTCACGCCAGCCCTGATAGTACAGGCGTTGCCAATGGGCTAAGGATTTGTACGAATTCGCATTGACAATCAGGTTTTGAAATTAGCATTATTTATAGCAAACAAGGACTCTTAAGGTCAATAACGATTCTCTAACAACAAGTTTTTGGGCATTGGGAATTGGGTCGGCATTATCAACCCCAACCCTCCCAAAGAAAGCCATTTTGCGTTACATTATCAATTCTCAATTTCCTTTTTTCACTTTATATAGGTTATATCCATTTTAACATCTCATTAACATCTTAAAGTGTCGGGTAACCCTTAAAAGTATCTATCCGTGTGAAGGATTATAGCAAGAAATAGTTCTATTTAGAACGTCTTTGAAAACTCCATACGTTATTATTTAATCTATTTCACTATACAATAGCAGTCCATTAGGACAACACATATTAGCCCAGCACGTAAGTGTTGTGATTGAGGATGAAGTGAAACCCAGTCCGACAGGACGGCACATGTAATCTATCAATAATGAGCTTTGGATAATGCCGGAGGTTATTGTGTCGTCCTAACGGACTTATTCTGCTTATTATACATACCCAGCACTCACGTGCTGAGCTATAATCTATCGTCCTATCGGACTTAATCATCTATCTTATGTATACGCGGCACTTCATTGCCAGTCTGGTAGTATGCAGGCAACTTCATGCATTCTGATGGTTTCTTCTAATGGCAACCTATCATCTAACTCAATTTCTGATATAATTACCGTCAAGATTTCCTTGTCAAGAACTCACATGGATACTTTTAAGGGTTACTCGCCATTTAACATCTCACCTAAAACAATCTTGATAAAAACTTGCTTCTAACTTAGATAAATCCCCTATCTATCCCGGTAACTTCTTGCGTACTTCCTGGGTTTCACCCGGGAAGTACCCGGGAACTACCCACGCAATACGCAGGGAAAAAGCATGAAATCAGCAAGATGTTTTAAAGATATCGGCATGGTTACCTTCACTGATAAATGGTTGATTATTAGTGATTTATCGGCACATTGGTCTCATT
>Ga0194126_10008499_pt1 | contig 13954 bp, 8 predicted proteins | sample TA2KigC150mmetaG_FD_148641 | JGI IMG/M metagenome (GOLD analysis project Ga0194126, IMG submission 148641) | Freshwater microbial communities from Lake Tanganyika, Tanzania - TA2015035 Kigoma Deep Cast 150m | ecosystem: Environmental > Aquatic > Freshwater > Lake | place: Tanzania: Lake... | reverse complement strand
GCCGCAGGAGGCTCTGCGGAAGAACGGGCCGGTTGTCATATCCCCAGAGCCTGCGCGAGGGCTCGAGAAGCGATCCCCTGCCTGTCGAGTCGGTCACGGGGAGAAGGTGGTTGTAGACCGAGAGGATCCTGCGGTCCATCCTCTCGATCTCGGCTTCCTCCGGATCGCGCGGCCTCCCGGATACCCTCCGATCGAGTCTGCAGGCGATGTAGGCGCCGACGCGGGACGCCATCTCCTCGCCGGTTTGCGCCCGCGAGAGATCCGAGAGGTCTCTCGCGCCCATCTCGACCGGAGGCGTCGTCTCCGCGACGCCCGGCATCTGCCGCCGCGTCTCGACGAGGTAGGGAGAAGGCTCGAGCGACCTGCCGTCGAAGTCGGTGGCGGGCCGCGTGAGGAGGAGCCGCTCCGAGGCGCGGGTCACGGCGATGTAGAAGAAGTAGGCCTCCTCTTCCTGCCGGAGGGAGTCGGGCGTCCCGAGGACCATGCCGAGGGAGGCGAGAAGTGCCCGCTCCCTCTCGTTGAAGAAGCGTCCGTGGGGAAGCGGTCGCGGGAACCCCTCGGCGCTCAAACCCCCGACGATCGCGCGCCGAACGGGGCCCAAGCGCGAGCGTTGCACCTCGGCGAACGTGACCTGGTCGCATCCCGTCGGGGTTCGGTCGAGGGAGAGGGAATCGAATCCGGCAAGGAGCATGTCGGCGAAGCGGTCCCGGTCGAGGGGAAGGGAGGCCGCCTCGCCGGCGATCCAATCGAGAACTCCCTGGACGGCATCCCACTCACGCCGCGATCCGGCGGGGTCGCTTCGCTCGATGCGGCGATGGGCCGCCTCGATGCCGGACTCGGCGATCCAGGTCCGGAGCGATTCGACCGCCTCCAGTCCCGTGAGACCACGCTCGAGCCGCATCTCGAGGCGGCGCAGGGGAGGAGCGAACCGCGCGCGCAGCCTGTTCGCGATCGCCGCGCGCGCTCTCTCAACAGCCTCCTCGCGGGGCGCGGTCTCGCTCGCTTCGCGCTCCTCCGCCTCGTCGTCCTCGTCCGCCCGATCACCCGTCTCCTCCCCGTTCTCCTCGGCGCCGGCGCCGTCCTGGTCGGTCCGGCTCCTGAGATAGCGGACCCGCGGCGCGCGCTGCAGGGGAGGCCAGTCCTCTCCGTGGAAGTCGTCGAAGTCGCGCCCGCTCTCCAGGGAGAGGTTCTCCAGCAGATCGACCTCTCCCCCGCGCAACCCGAGAAGGGGGGAGCGGAGGAAGGGGATCACGGCCTCGCGCGACCAGCCCTGCTGCAGGAGATCGAGGCCGCCGCGGATCGCGCGCACGAGGGGCCGCGAGGAAATGTCGACGTGACGATCGACGAAGAAGGGGATCCCGTAGCGGGGGAATGTCTCCTCCACGATCGGCCGGTACGATTCGATGTCGCGCACGACGACGGCGATCTCTCCCGGGCGGACCGGGTCGTCATCGAGGCGGATCCAGCGATCGATCGTCCTCGCCCAGATCTCCACCTCGTGGGAGGGATCGCGCGCCGCGACCAGATCGATGTCGCCGGCCGGCTCGATCGGCGGGGCTCCCGCGCGCAGCGTCCCATCCTCGAGCGACCGAAGTCCCGGGGATCGGAATCGGCCGGATCCGTTCCCGCGCCGGAGGGGGACGATGTCGACCTCCGCTCCCGCGGCGCGGAAGCGCGCGAGAAGCTCCACGCAAGTCCGCAGCGGGGAGAGAAACGCCTGCCGCTCCACCTTCGACGGGAGATCGCGCGGCCACTCGAGGAGCCGGAAGCCGGGGGGCGGGGGCGGCGGCACGAGGGGCAGGAGGCCGGCGAGCGCGCCGTCGAGGCAGAGCGTGATCGTCATCGACGCTCCCGCCTCCGCGATGCGCTGGAGGGTCTCCGCCTCCAGGGACGTGAAGCTGAGGAAGCCGTCGACGATGACGGGCCGTCCCGCCCACGAGATCGGGTCGCGCCGGATCCGCTCGGGAAGTTCGAGAAGCCCGAGATCGGGGTCCTGCAGGTTCCTCTCGACAAGAGTCTTCTCGTAGAGGCGCCGGAGCGAAGAGAGGGCGGAGAGCTTCCTCTGGAGGTCCTGCGGAATCGAGCCAGTCGCTCCGATGCGCTCGATGTCGGCATCAGCGAAGGAACCCGCCTCGAAGCGAAGGTCCCGGATCACGCCGATCATGGCGTCGATAAAGCCCTGGCGATCGAGCAGCGGCTCGAAGGGGGAGCGCAGGGCCGGGGCGAGCGAGTCGAGCAGGGATCGCAGGAGGATCCTCCGCCCGGCCCTGTCGAGCGCGCGCGGGGCCCCGCCTTCGCCTCCAATGTCCAGGATGGCCGCGAGGCGGCGGAAGGAAAGGGCGCGAACGTGCCGGATCGCCGCGGGCAGGGGCGGCTCGAGCATCTGCCGGTCAGCCAGATAGGTCGATTGCTCGGGCACCAGATAGAACGCTTCGCGCCCGGCCCCCTCATGGGCGCAAAGTCCCTCGAGGCAGGATGAGGACTTGCCGCTGCCTGCGGGACCGATCAGGAAGCGGATTGCGCCTCCCGCGCTCTTGTCGTTCGTGGATTTCATCGGCGCATGCGATCGTCCGGTCCGGTTCGGCCCCTTCTCAATAGCGAGCGGCGCGCCGCGAGGCCCGGTGCCTCCAAACCGAGCCGGGCCGGGCGGATGCGCCAGGAGAGCTTCGCAGATGCGCTCGCTACGGTCCAGACTATCCCCGCGGTCTTGACGCTGGATGCCCGGCGCGAGACGATCCGGGGGAGTCGTTCGAGGGGGTCCAATGCCCGAGCTGGAGTACAACGCCACCGCCACGAAGAAGACCGACATCGGGTCGTGGCTCACGATCCTGCGCGTCACGCCGGATGATCCATCCTTCGGTTTCACGGCGGGGCAGTACACGGTCCTGGGCCTCAAGCAGGGAGAGCCGCGGGTGACCGAGGCGGATCCGGAGGCCTCGCCCGGCGACGCCGGACAGATGATCCGGCGGGCCTACTCGATCGCCTCCTCGAGCCGCGTCGGCGAGTACCTGGAGTTCTACATCAGCCTCGTGCCCAGCGGCGAGCTGACGCCCCGCCTCTTCGCCCTTCCTGCCGGCGCGCGGATCTACGTCGGCACGAAGGCCACCGGGGTCTTCACGCTCGCGCGTGTTCCGCCGGACCGCCACGTTCTTCTTGCGGCGACCGGGACAGGGCTCGCTCCCTACGTGAGCATGCTGCGCTCGGAGCTTGTCTGCGGCGGAACGCGGCGCTTCGTCGTCCTGCACGGAGCCCGCCGCTCCCCCGACCTCGGCTACAGGGCGGAGCTCTCGGCGCTCGCCCTGCGCTGTCCGAACTTCACCTACATCCCTGTGGTCTCCCGCGCGGCTGACGATCCATCCTGGAAGGGCCCCACGGGCTACCTTCAGGAGATCCTCTTCTCCGATCTCATCGAGCGGGAGACGGGCCTCTCGCTCTCGCCCGAGCGCTACCACGTCTTCCTTTGCGGCAATCCGGCGATGATCGATGAGGCGATCCGTCGTCTCATCGAGCGCCGATTCGAGAAGGACTCGCCCGGGCGCATCGGCACGATCCACGTGGAGGAGTACTGGTAGGCCCGGAGGGAGCGAGACATGGCATGTCGAATCCTTGGCCGGACTGAACCCGGCGAGCGCGTCTTCTCATCCGCCGCGCGCGCGGCGATCCGCCTCGAGCTTCTCCTCATCCTCCTCCTCGGCGGGAGGGAAGCGATCTCTCAGCCCCCGCCGGTCGGCACTTGCTGGAGGCCTCCGAACGGGATCGTCGCCCTGCTCACCGACTATGGTGAGCAGGACTTCTACATCGGCGCGCTGAAGGGAGCGATCCTGACGTCCTGCCAGACGGCCAATATCATCGACCTCACGCACCAGATCCCGGAGTACGACGTCAGGCGTGCGGCCTATGCCCTCTGGGATGCCGCGCGGGAGTTCCCGGACGGCACTGTCTTCGTCGCCATCGTCGATCCCGGGGTCGGCACGACCCGCCGTCCCCTGGTCCTCCAGAGCGCGAAAGGGAACTGGTTCGTGGGCCCAGACAACGGGATCTTCACGGTCGTCGAGCGCGAGATGGGCCCGAGCGCCTATCGCGAGATCACGAATCGCGACTGGATGAGGAGCGGCCCGATCTCGGCGACTTTCCACGGAAGGGACATCTTCGGACCCGCCGCGGGGAACCTCGTCTGCGGCGATCCGTTCTCCGACGCGGGACCGGTCGTCAAGGACCCGGTGCGCCTGGAGCTGCCGATCGCGAGAGTCGAGGGCGATCGGCTGATCGGCGAGGTCCTCTTCGCGGACCGCTACGGAAACCTGCAGACGAACATCCCCGCCGGCCACCTCGACTCGCTGGGAATCGCGCTCGGAGAGACCCTCCGGGTCGCCGTCGCGGAGCGGAGCGAGACGGCTCCCTTCGTCCGCGCCTATGGGGATGTTCCGGTGGGCGCGATCCTCGTCTTCGCCGCGTCGACGGACCGGATCGAGATCGCTCTGAATCAGGCGAGCGCGGCCGACTTCTTCGGCGCCGGCGGGCGATCGCCGGTGATCCTTCGCAGGGGAGACTGAGTCGGCTGTCCTGATCGACGGGCCGACGCGCCATCCGAGCAGGTCATGAATGATGGACCCGGAGACAGGAGGGAGCTTGGGTCGCCCCGCAGCGACGAGCGGCCAGACGCGGAGATCCAGCGCGCGGCGGACCGAGTCTGCGCCCTGATCCTCTACAGCGATCTGCCTCTCATCGACATCCAGATCGCCGCGAGCGACGTCAGGCGTCTCTGCAAGAGGCTGATGCCCGAACGCGCCTACCTCTACGACTGGATCTACGCGCCCCGGTTCAAGCGCCTCTGGGAGCAGTGGCGCTCCGGCGAGCACTGGGTATAGGGGACCGCGAATGAGACAGGATCGTCCTGCGATTCCGCGGCGCCCTGTGTGTCGCGCTGGGCCCCGCTTCGCTCGCTGAGCGACAGGCCGCGAGCTCAGCGGGCCAGCGGCGCTCCACCGTGAGCGTCCCGGGACCCCGCCGGATCCCTTCGCCCCGCTATGTTCGCGTTCGCGGCGCGGGGCTTCGGGAACCGGCGGGATCCCGACAATCAAGCCGCACGGAGAGTGCCCGACTGAGCCGGCGCCCTGTCACTCAGCCGGCGAAGCGGGCGCTCTCCGTGCGGGCGCCTGCGGGCGCCTGCGGGCGCGTGCGGCGCGAGGGCGCCTGTCTTTCGCCGTCAGACACGTCCGGGGTGAGGCGCGGACGATCCCGGGCCGGCGCCCGCGGAGCCTCCTCCTCCTTGTCCCTTCCTCATCGGAATGAGCGCCGGGGAGGTCTGCGAATCCAGGCCGAGGACCGTGACCAGATCGGCGTTGCCGGGAATCACATACTTCACGTTCTGGCCGAGCGTCTCGCGCAGGACATCGAGCTGCTTCGAGAGCGCCGCTCGATCGTGGAAGAACTTCTCCGCGGCGGTCGCCACCATCTCGATCGCCTTCGCTTCGGCGGAAGCGCGCGTGAGCTTGGCCTGCGCGTCCCCCTCCGCCCTCAAGATCTCACCCGTCTTGAAACCCTCGGCCTTCAGGATCTCGCTCTGGCGCATCCCCTCCGACTCGAGAATCACGGCGCGCTTGTCGCGCTCGGCCTTCATCTGACGGCTCATCGCCTCTGTGATGTCGACGGGCGGATCGATCTTCTGGACCTCGACGCGCGTGACCTTGACCCCCCAGCTATTTGTCGCCTCGTCCAGCACCGTGCGCAGGTTGGTGTTGATCATGTCGCGCGCCACCAGGGTCTCATCGAGGCTCTTGTCTCCGATCAGGTTCCTCAGGTTCGTCTGGGCCAGCGTCGTTGCGGCGAGGGCGAAGTTCTGCACCTCGAACTTCGCCCGGACGGGGTCGATCACTCGGTAGTAGATCACGGCGTCCACGATGACAGTGACGTTGTCGCGGGTGATGACCTTCTGCGGATCGACGTTGATCACCTGCTCGCGCATGTCGACCTTGAGCAGCTCGTCGACCAGGGGGGTGAGGAACGTCAGTCCCGAGCCGACCGTCGCGTGGTACTTGCCCAGCCGCAGGATCAGTCCCTTCTCGTACTGCGCCACGATGCGCGCGCTTCTCGCGAGGATGATCAGCAGGATGAAGGCGAAGAAGGCGATGATGATGATCGATCCACTCTGGCTCATGGACTCACACCTCCGGTCGAATCCCCCGCTCCGGCGGGGGCGACGTAGACGGTCACGCCGTCGATCCGCGACACGCGCACCCTGCGGCCGCTCTCGATCTCCCCCACGCTCTCGTCCGCCAGGCGGGCGAGCCACTCCTCTCCCTCTGATCGGACGCGGCCGGGATGGTCGGCGCCGATCGGCTCGATCACGATGGCGATCCTGTTCATCAACGCGTCCGTGTTGGAGGGAATGGAAGGCCGGCGCAGCCGGCTACGGATCTTCTTGCGGCCCAGCAGGACGTAGAGGAGCGAGAGAACCCCCGCGGCGGCAAGCCCCACCAGTCCGTTGCCGGTGACGACCCCGAGCAGGCCGCCCAGCAGGACCGCGGAGCCCAAGAGAAGGAAGTCGAAGCCTGCGACCGCCCCCAGCACGACCTCGATCAGGATCATGATCGCGCCGGCGACGATCAGGATCCAGTTGAGCGGATTGGCCATGGGTACCTCCCAGGGTGGATCAGCGCTCCACCAGCCTAGAATCCGTCGCCAGCCGGGTCAAGAAGAGCGATCGCATCCCGAAGTCGGGCGGATCAGCGAAGAGTCGAGAGGATCTCGAGGAAGCGCGGCTCGGCTCGGATGGATTCCAGATCGGGGTCGGTCTCCAGGAGATCGCGGCGGGTGAATCCCTTGCGCAGGGCGACGTCGATCTCCCCGAGGGCCTTCTGCCCGTCCCCCTTGCTTGCGAGCAGGCAGGCGAGATTGTAGTGCGCCCATGCGTCGGTCGTTCCCGAGGAGACCGCGGTCTCGAGGTTCTGCAACGCCGCGTCGCGCTGCCCGATCTGGATCTGCGCGTAGGCGAGCTCGACGCGCGCGTCGACGCGGCCCGGATCCAGCTCCAGGGCGCGCTGATAGGCGATGATCGCGTGCGTGGCCCTCCCCTCGATCATGAGCGTGTGTCCCAGCCAGTACTCGGGCTCCGGATCCCCTTCCCGAGTCATCCGCGCCTGGTTGAAGTGCATGTAGGCGTCCCGGAAGAGGCCCAGCTCGGCGAGAATCTTCCCCTGCTCCACCTTGGCAGCCGTGTTCTCCGGGTGGCTCTCGATCTCCACTTCATGACGGTGCAGCGTAGATGCGTATTGCTCGAAGAGCCTCCACCGCGTCCCCGGAGAGGCCCCGACCGATCTTGCCAGCGCGTAGGTCTGAGCCGCCTCGTTGTACTTCTTCGCCGCGATCTGAATCGCGCCGAGCCGCCACAGGCGATCCGACTCGAACATGGGCGAGGCGGAGGCTTTCTGCAGATGCTCGATCGCGGCATCATAGCGGCGGAAGAAGATCATGTGCTCCACGAAGAGGGCTTGAGCCTCGTAGAAGTCCGGCCGCGCCGCCAGGAGCGAATCGAGAAGAAACGCCGCGGGCTTCTCCCTCTGGCTGTAGAGAGCGAACAGGGCGCGCTCGATCTGGAGCAGCCCGTTTTCCGGGAAGGCCCGCGCGAGGGAGACGACGCTCGCCTCCGACCGGGCTCCTTCCCCATCAGCGGCCACGCCACGCGCGTCGAGAAGCCCCCGGATCTCCCGATTCTCCGCCGCGAAGAGGCTGTCCCGATCGACCGGCGATCCGGATGGGGGCAGGGCATGCGGATACCGCCTCCGCAACGCCTCGAGCAGCAGGCGGGCCTCGTCGTCTCGCCGCTCCCGAGTCGCGCCTCTCCGGATCTCGCGCAGCGCGGATCTACCGCCGTAGGAGAGAAGCGCCAGGGAGGATCCGCGCGCCGCGACTCGAGGTCCCCAACCCGTTGTCCGCCCGGGATGGGCTTCATGGAAGAGGACTCGATCCGGAAGTCGCCCGCCGCGGAGCGCGGGCACGAGGGAGATCCCGTCCAGCCCCTTCGGCGCGCTCCCCTTCGCGATCTCGACCAGGGTGGGGAGCAAGTCGATCGTCGAGACCCAGGACGAGACGGCCGGGCGATCCGACGGGCCAAGGGCCCTCCCGGGCCAGTTGAAGATCCACGGGACGCGGATCGACTCCTCGCTGAGAGTCAGGCCGTGACCGGTGAGAGCCGGCCGCTCGGGATCTTCTCCCGACCCAGTCCAGCCCGGGACCGCTTCGCCTGTGGTGCCCATGGACACGATGAGCGTTCCATCCTCCAGGCCAAGACGCCCCAGGCCCGCGCGCAAACGCCCGATCTCGGCGTCGAGCTTCGTGATCTTCTCGAGGTAGGCGGTCGAGTCCGCCGACCCGCTCCCCAGGTGGCGATCCCAGGAGGGGTGCTCGATGGCTGTCGTGAAGGCGACCCAGAGGAAGGATCTGCCCTGCTCTTGGGCGCCGAGGGCTGCAAGGACGCTGTCGACCCTTGCGCCGTCCGAGAAGCCGGGTGAGAGCTGGCGAAAGTCATCGAACCCCTGGCCGATACCGCTCCGCGAGTGGCAGAGATAGTCGGCGGGGAATGCGACCGTGCGCCACCCCATCGCCCTGAGGATCTCCGCCAGCGTCTCGACTCCCTGGCTCAGGGGGGCCGAGTAGTCATCGATGACTCCGCTGCCGCCTGGATAGAGCCCCGTCATGGCAGATGCGATGGCGGGAAAGGACTGAGGCGATGGCGCGGTGGCCCCGTCGAGGACGATGCCAGTCCGGGCCAGGCTACTGAGATTGGGACAGGACTCGGGATGCGAGAGGATGTCCGCGCGGGCGCCGTCGAGCGTGATGAGGAGGATACGGACGGGAGGTGGCTCCGTCTCGGCCGCAAGACTTTCAGGAATCCCAACGCCCGCGGCTAGACAGAGCAGGATGAGAAAAACAGGCACGAGGCCCGAAGGCCTCGTGCCCCATCGCCATGTCAGGCGCATCGATTCGATGAACCTAGGCTACTTGTAGAGCCCCTTCACGGCGCCCCAAGTCGTGCTCTCCGTCGCGATCGGCGGGGGGCACTCGCCCACGATGACGCCAAGGAGGAAGTCCAGCGGAATACCGCCAGCGGTGATCGTGAAGCACGTGGGCGGAACCGCGTACGGATCGACGAGCGCGCCGCACCCATCGATCGGGTCGGTGTAGTCGAACATGATGTCCGGATAGCAGTCATTCGGAGCCGCGCAGCTCAGCGGCTCGATGCCGATGAAGATCGGACCCGCGGCATGCCAACCGAAGTCGCAGAGATAGACGATCTCCTCGATCGGGGCGCCGGCGGCGTCGGCAGCCTGAAGCATGGGCGACTGGAAGAGCGGCGTGCAGGTCGTCCAGTCGAAGACCCAGATGTAGTAGTTGTACGGACCGGGGAAGCCATAACCGTAGTGGTAGAAGTCCAGATAGGACAGGCAGTCCCGCGGGCCGACATCGAGGGCGTTCCCCCAGGCAATGAGCGGATCCTGGTAGAACGCGCTGTCAATGTACTCGAAGTTGCAGTAGATGCCGATTCTCGATCCCTCAGGCAGCTGCTGATGAATAGGCGTCTTGACCTCAGCAGCCTGAGCGAGACCGACCACTGCGATGGCCAGAAGCCCAAGCAATACCAAACGCATCTGCGATGCTCCTTTCCCCGTTGGGTCGATCGCCCCCGTCATCCCTGCACGACAACTTGCGGACGACAACCCACCTGTTGCCCATCGCGAGAAGGTAAGACCCTCAACGACGGTGAACCGGATGTCTGGTCATGCCTTCCATCCATCCTTCGGTTATTGAGTATAGCAGCGTCACAACGGACTGGTCAAGGGCCGAATATTATTGCCGCAAAATGGATTGGCGGCGCGCTCATCCCCCGGCCGAACGAGCCCGGCCGGCTCTCGAGCCGGGACCGCGCCTCGCAAGGAGTCTATAATCCGTTGTATGAAAACCATTTACTCGACACCCAATTCCGCCCATTGTTCGGGTTTCCGTCGGGGTGTCTCTCCTAGGATGGGGAACCGGTGCCGCGCCGGAACGGCCTCCCCCCTTGGTAGAGGGCCAGGCGTGCGGCGAGATCGTCGAGATCTCCCCTCGGCGGATCGGCCGAGCGGGCCCTCCTGATCGCCTCGCCTTGCCAGCGGGCGGCGTCTTCGAAGCGGCCGCTCTCGGCGCACGCCGCGGCCAGGGTGTCGAGGAGGGAGGGATCCTGAAATCCCGTCTCGGCGCAGAAGGCCTCCGCCAGAGCGACGGCCTGCCGGCCGTCGCGGATCGCATCGATCGGGCTCGTCGCCAGCAGCCACGCCAGGCCGTTTCGGGCGCCGATGTGGGCGGGCCGCAGGGAGACGGCGGAGCGATAGTGCCGCAGCGCCGCCTCATCCCGCCCGAGGGATGCGAGGAGGTGCGCGGCGAAGAGGCGCGCGTCGAAGAGATCCGGCCGGATCTGAAGAGCCCGCTCGTACGACTCGACCGCCTCGACCCGCTGTCCCTGCTCCGCCAGCAGCCTTCCCTGGTTCGCGTAGGCCTCGGCGTAGGCCGGCTTCAGGCGGATCGCTTCCTTGTAGTGGCTCATCGCATCCTCGGGCCGGCCGAGAAGGGCGAGGGAGTTGCCGAGATTGCAGTGCGCGATCGCGTTGTTCGGCCGCAGGGCGATCGACTTCTCGAACAAGGGGATCGACTCCGCGAGCCTGCCGACGCGCACGAGCGCCATCCCGAGATTCCGGTGCGTTCTCCAGTTGTCGGGTCGCAGGATCGCTTCCCTGCGGCAGAAGCTCACCTCGTCGTGATAGTCGCGGTTGCGGGCATGGGTGTGCGCGCCGAGAAGCGCCCCCGACCCTAGAACGAGGCAGATCCCCAGTCCCCAGCCCAGCGATCGCGACGATCCCCGGCCCAGGCGCCGGAGAACGGCTCCACCGGCCGCGTAGGCTCCGAGGACCGCGAGCGTGATGACCGCCGCGAGCGGAAGGTACATTCGATGCTCGAAGCAAAGATCCTGGATCGGGATGATGCTGGATGTCGGCGCGAGGATCGCGAAGAACCAGACGCCGATGAATCCAAGGGCCGGCCGCCGCCTGAGGGCCTGGAGCGTCGCCAGAAGAAGAACGAGGATCGCGGCCGCCGGCAGAGCGATCTCGCTCGCCGAGCGCGCCACCTTCCATCCATAGTCGAGGACCAGCGGGTGGGGCCAGAAGGAGAGCCGGAGATAGTGGAGGATGACGCCGAACTGGCTGCGCGCGTACTCCATGGGCCCAAGGCCGGCCATGTCGAAGCCGGTCGTGCCGCCCCGGGGCGCGCTGGCGATGATGACGAGGAGGATCGACCAGGTCGCCGCGAGCCCCGCATGGAACCACCCGCGTTTCCTCACGACCTCGCGGAACGACGAGGAGAGAAAGATCCGATCGTAGAGGAAGGCGATGATCGGGGCCGTGATCATCACCTCCTTGGTCAGCATGCCCAGGGCGCAGGAGATGACTCCCGCCACGAGCCATGCCCGGCGGGGGCGCGCGCCGGCGGCCGTCGTTCCTCGGATCAGCCCGTAGATCGTGAGCAGATAGAAGAAGCCGACCATCGCCTCGGCCCGCTGGACGATGTAGGTCACCGATTCCGTCTGCAGCGGATGGATCGTCCAGAGGAAGGCTGCGGCTGCAGAGAGAGGCACAGCCCTGCGCGAGAAGCGATGGCGCCCGGGCCCCAGCGACAGCGTCCTTCGCAGGATCTCGAAGAGAAGCAGTCCGGCCAGGAGATGCGCCGCCAGATTGAAGAGGTGATAGCTCCACACATCGAGGCCGCTGATTGCGTAATTGAAGGCGAGGGTGACCGCGACCAGCGGGCGTCCGGCGATCGGCTGATCCGGCGGGGCATTCACGACCCGGGCAAGAGGCCACAGGTCGCGGATGTTCTGGTTCTCGACAATCGAGACATGATCGTCGAAGAAGAAGCCGCCGCTCAGGGAGTTCGAGTAAGCGAGTATCCCTCCCGCAAGAATGAGGAGGATCCCGAGCAGGACGAGCGTCCTCTCGGTCGAACGCTGCCCGGAGAGCGGGCCCCCGGAGTCGGGCCTCCTGTGCGGCGTCCCCTGCGCAGAGCGCATGCGGGAAGCATAGCATAGGACGCCGCCTGAACTCCGACGGATGACAAGCGATCCCCGAGAATGCAGAATCGGCGGAGAAGAAGGAGGGAAGCGACGTGGATTCCGGGAGGAGGCGAGGGAAGCGATCGGGAACCGGTGTGAGATCTCGAGGGGCGGCTCTCGGGAAGGGGGCGGGCGATGAGGTCTACGAGCTTCTGGCCCCGGCCTACAGAATGCTCGCCTCTCCGGCGAGGATCGGCGCCGAGATCGACGCGATCGCGCCTCATTTGAGCGGGCTCGGCGTTCGTCGCGTCCTCGACGCGGGCTGTGGCAGCGGCTTCCACGCCGTGGAGCTGGCCCGCCGGGGGTGGGAAGTGACCGGCATCGATTCCTCGCGCGCCATGATCCGCGAGGCCCGCGCCCACGCGGCCAACGAGGGAGTGAAGGCGCGATTCCTGAGGCGCGATCTTAGAGAGTCGGCCGGCCTCTCCCGCGCTCCCTTCGACGCCGTCCTCTGTCTGGGGAACACCCTCTCGTCCGGCGGCTCCGCACGGGCGCGCGGCGAGATCCTCCGGGCCTTCCGGCGCGCGCTGCGTCCGTCGGGGGTCCTGATCGTCCAGCTACGCGATCTCTCGAGGATTCCTCGGGAGGGATATGCATTCCCCGTGCGATTCCATCGCGCGGGCGAGGAGGAGTGGATCCTCATGCGCCACCAGATCCCGGTGAAGACCGGGATCTTGTTCCTTTCAGCCTTGCTTTATCGGTCCGGGCCCGACGCGGCATGGGAGATGCGCGCGTCGAGGAACATCCAGAGCGCCGTGAGGGAGTCGGCCTGGAGGGAGTCGCTGCGCGCGGCGGGCTTCATGCGGGCTCGCGCGGCGTGCGATCTGCGGGGCGCCCCGCGGAGGGGGAAGTCCCCGGACCTGGTCCTCTTCGCGCGCCGCGGTCCTTAGCGAGGCCGCGCGACCGTTCATCCGGCGGGCAGATCTCGCTCCGCGTCTCGAACCTCGAGGATGGCGATTGCGCCCAGGATCCAGGTGTAGATCGTCGCCGTCATCGAGGCTCCGACGACATTCGCGAAAGCGACGCCCATGAGACAGACCTGGCAGCTCGCCAGGCCGCTCAAGAGGGCGGCGCGAGGGTGCCGCCCGAGGCGCCGGGCCGCGCGCAGGAGCCTGTGCAGCACGAGAGCCTGAAAGAGGAGATAGAGCAGAGCGCCGATCGCGCCGACGTAGTAGGCCAGCTCGAGATACGTGTTGTGAATCTGCCGATCCCTCTCCCAAATGCCGCGCACAGGGTCGAAGTAGACGAAACTCTGACCCAGCCCCAGGCCGAGGATCGGGCTCGCCGAGAGCTTCTCGAGGGCCTCGCCCCAGACGAAGAGGCGCCAGACCCAGGAGACGTCCTCCTGGACATTCGCGAGGCTCGCGGCCCGTTTGGAGATGTCGAAACCGATCTCGACGCCGCCGGTGGCGATCAAGATGGCCACAGCGATCCCGGCCGGGATCGCGAGGCGCAGAACGACCCTGCGCCACCAGGAAGACCCCAGGCATCCCGCCAGGAGACCCGCCACGCCGGCGATCCAGACCGATCGCGCCTGCGAGATCAGGATCCCGAAGAGGCAGAGGCCGGCGAGGATGTAGCTCCACAGGGGGCGCCTCCGTGACCAGATGCCCCCGAGGATGAGCGAGAGTCCGAAGAAGAGGGTCATCGCCTGGAAGCTCGAAAGGTACCTGAAGGTGCGGCTGCTCGTTTGCCAGCCGTAGGGCTTTCCGGCGATCAGGTTGGCGATCCCGTTGATCCCGACTCCCGCGGCCGCGATCAGGATCACGGCGAGCAAGCGCTTGCGGGAAGGGCGTCCGTCCATCACGGCGAGAA
>Ga0194126_10008498_pt1 | contig 13956 bp, 14 predicted proteins | sample TA2KigC150mmetaG_FD_148641 | JGI IMG/M metagenome (GOLD analysis project Ga0194126, IMG submission 148641) | Freshwater microbial communities from Lake Tanganyika, Tanzania - TA2015035 Kigoma Deep Cast 150m | ecosystem: Environmental > Aquatic > Freshwater > Lake | place: Tanzania: Lake... | reverse complement strand
ATGCGCTACCGCGACCAGGGTGGCCAGGTGCGCATCCAGGCCGCGCCGCCCGCGCCCGCGCCGGGTTTTCGACCGCCGATCGGCGAGGCGCGGCTGGCGGCAAACGCCGATGGCCGCTTCCCCTTCGAGAAGCGCGCCGCCGATCGGCCTGGCGAGGGGCCGGCTGCGCCCTGGCCCGAAGCCGCGACGCCCGCGGCTGAGCCTGCGGCCGGCCGGCTCAACCAACCGATGCACATCTATCCCTATGGCATCGGCCGCGGCCGACTGGTGGAGGCCAGCCAGAACCTCGGCGTGCCGGTGATCATCGTGGACGCGTTGGATGAGGCCAACGCGGTCGTGACGCTGAAGAACTACTATCGCAAGCATCCGCAGCCGATCGCCGACGCCGAGCGCCGCCGTATTCCGGTCTACGTGCTGCGCGCCAACACCGTCTATCAGATGGAGGCGTGCCTGGGCGACATGTTCGGCCTGCCGGTTCAGATCGAGGACCCGGTCGAGCGGGCCGTCAGCGAGACGCAAGAGGCGATCCGCCGGGTGCTGGCTGGCTCCCGCTCTGAGGAGCTGCGGCCGCAGCCGGCCGATGTCCGCCGGCTGCAGCACGAGATGGTGCGTTCGGCCAACCTGGTCTCGCACAGCTACGGCAATGAGCCGCGGCGTCGCGTGCGTGTTCTGGCGAGTTGAGCGATGGGGTCTATGCCGTCCACCCCGGCTGTTGGTCGCAGCAAGGCCGCAGGGCTTTTTGTCACCTTCGAGGGGCCAGAGGGCAGCGGCAAGACAACGCAAATCCGGCTCCTGGCCGCCTGGCTCAGCCAACGGGGGGCAGACGTCCTGCTGGCGCGTGAGCCTGGCGGAACCCGGATCAGCGACGGCGTGCGCGGGTTGCTGCTGAATCCCGCGCACATCGAAATGCGGCCCGAAACCGAAATCTTGCTCTTTTCGGCGGCGCGGGCGCAACTTGTGGGCGAGGTGATCCAGCCGCACCTGGCGCGCGGCGGCGTGGTCTTGTGCGATCGCTTCGCCGACTCGACGTTGGCATATCAGGGCTATGGCCGGCAGCTCGATCTCGGTGTGTTGCGCCAGATCACCGCGTTTGCGACCGGCAGTCTGACGCCGGATTTGACGATCTGTCTCGACTTACCCATCCGCGAAGGGTTGCGGCGCAAGCAAAGCGGCGATCAAGGCGAATGGAATCGGTTCGAGCGCGAGCAGTTGGAGTTCCACGAGCGCGTGCGGGCCGGTTTCCTGGCCCTGGCATCCGCCGAGCCGGCGCGTTGGCTGGTGGTAGATGCCCAGCAGCCGGTCGAGGAGATCCACGCGGAGATTCAGCGGCGGGTAGAGGGGTGGTTGCGGTAAACCATGCAGGAATCTTTGCGGCGGGTTTTGCGCTTTATCTCCATCTCATCCACAGCGAAACGGGAGGACTTAGCCGATGAAGCTCATCATGGCCATCGTCAGCAGCGATGATTCACGCGATGTCCTGGAGCGGTTGACCAAACACGGTTTCCGCGCGACGGTGATCAGCACCACCGGCGGTTTTTTGCGCGAGGGGAATACCACACTCTTCGTGGGAACCGATGATCAGAAGGTAGCGAAAGCGATCGAGGTGCTGCGGCAGGCGTGCCGGCGTCGCACACAGTGGGTCTCGCCGCTGCCAACGCTGGAAGGTCCGGGGTTAGAGATGTCGGAGCCAATCGAGGTAAGCGTCGGGGGCGCCGTGATCTTCGTGATGAATGTGGAGCAGTTCATTCAGGCGTAGTGCGTATTCCGTATTCCGTGCGGTACGCACTACGCAATACGTCTACATCACGCCGAAGTCATCGCCGCCCACGCCCATCCCGCCGCCTTCGCCGGCCAGGTCGGGCATGGATTGTTCGATGGATTCCGGGTCTTCGCCGGCTTCCAGACGACCCATGACCTCTTCGAATTCCGGTCCCAGGTCTTCGCCCGTCTCGTTCGCCATCTTGCGCATGAAGCGAGCCAACGACTTGGGGTCGTTCTCATCTAGCCCACTGAGGCCGCTGTCGTCGGCCAGGTTGTCCAGGCGGCTCTCCTCCGAGCGCAAGACCGCCACGCGGGAGACGGCTCGAGACAGGTCACGTCCGCCGCAGCGCGGACAGATCGGCTCCCGGCTCGCGGCGTCGGCGAACGAGCGCCAGAGCAGGCTGACGCGACGCTGACAATCGTGGCAGGTGTATTCGTAGATCGGCATGATGTCACCTCGGTCATTGGTTTGCGGGGCGCAATTATAGCGCAAGACCCGCTTCTCAGCAAGACACAGGGCGCAGCCGCGAGCCGCATGAACCATTCCACCGCCATCACACCTTTGCGACCCGATCCTGCTGTCACGGACTGGTATACGAGCTTGAGCAACCCACGACCGCTCCTGGTAGTGGTCTCCGGGCCGTCAGGAGTTGGCAAGGACGCCACCATTCAGCGGATGAAGGAACGTGGCTATCCGTGCCACTTCGTCGTCACTGCAACCACCCGACCCCGCCGGCCGACCGAGACGGATGGCGTGGACTATCACTTCATCGCAGAGCCGGTCTTTGCCCGGATGATCGCCGACGGTGAGTTGCTGGAACACGCGCTCGTATATGGCCAGTACAAGGGCATTCCGAAGGCCGGTGTGCGCACGGCCCTGGCCAGCGGGCTGGATGCCGTCATGCGCGTGGACGTGCAAGGCGCGGCGACCGTTTGCCAACTCGTGCCCCAGGCGGTAACTATCTTCCTGACGGCCGAATCGGAGGAGGCGCTGATCGAACGACTGCGCCGCCGGCGCACCGAGGATGAAGCGCAGCTTAAGCGCCGCATCGAGACCGCCCGCGCCGAGTTGCGCCGCGTGCACGAGTTCAGATACAGGATCGTGAACCGCGAGTGCTCGCTCGACGACACGGTGGATCAGGTCATTGCCATCATGCACGCCGAGAAAAACCGGGTGGATTGGGAACCGGTCAGCCTCTGACTTCTCAGGCTGTGGCGTGCTCTGCTGGTCAGCGACGCAACGATGATGATGGAGGTGGTCGCATGTCTGCTGCATCTTCCACGCCTGTTCGCGAGTCGGCCATTGCCGGCGCCTGGTATCCTGGCAGCGCAGCGGCCCTGCGCCGCACAATCGAAGAATATCTGAACCGGGTGACGCCGGTCGTCTTGCCCGGCCCTCTGCTGGCCCTGGTCAGCCCACACGCGGGCTATGCCTACTCTGGCCCGACGGCTGCGCACGCCTACGCCCAGGCGCGCGGAAGGGCGTTCGACCGGGTCGTCCTGCTCGGCCCGCTCCACCGGCCCATCTGGGGCAGCCGCCTCGGCGCGCTGATGGTCCCCGCCGAAAACGCCTACCGCACGCCACTGGGCGATGCGCCGCTCGATCGCGCCTTTCTCGCCGCGCTGGGCGAGCGCGTGGCTCTGACCCCGGTGCGCGGGGATCAAGAACACTCGCTGGAGATCCAAGTGCCGTTCTTACAGGCGGCCCTCGCGCAGCCCGCGACCGGCCGCGAGCCGGGCTTCAGCCTGGCGCCGATCATGTTCGGCGAACAGATTTCCGAGCCGGGCGCGCTGGCGCGGCTCGACCGCGTGGCGTCAGCCCTGGCCGAAACGGCGGATGAGAAGACGCTGGTGGTGGCCAGCACCGACCTGAGCCACATGGACGACTACGCCGACGTGGTGCGCACCGATCGGCGGCTGGTAGATCTCGTAGCCGCGTTCGATGTGGATGGGCTGGCCGCAGCCCTGGCGGCCGAACAGGTGCAGGCGTGCGGCGCGGCTGGCCTCGTGGTCGCGCTCAGGACCGCGCAGAAGCGCGGGGCCAGGGCCGCGCGGGCGCTCGCCTACGCCGCGTCCGGCGACGTCACCGGCGACAAACGGCCTGGAACCTACTGCGTCGGCTACCTGGCGGCCGCTGTATATGGGTGAAAGAGAGAAGCGATGGCTGCCCGATTGCCAATCGAAGCTCAACGGTTCTTTTGGGACACGGACTCGGCGCAACTGGACGTAGACGAGTATCCCGACTACGTCCTGGAACGCTTGCTGGAGTACGGCGACCTGCCGTCCGTGCGCTGGATGCTGCAACGCTTCTCGCACGAGGCGATCATCGCCATCTTGCAGACCAGCCGCCGGCTGAGTCCGCTGAGTGCCAACTTCTGGACCCTCTACTTCGGCCTTGACCAGGACAAGATACCATGTTTGTCGAAGCCCTCCCTGCGGGAACCAGACGCGATCTGGCCCTATTAGCCAAAGCCGGGTTGGTTCAGCCATTCTACCTGGCAGGAGGCACGGCAGTCGCGCTCTACCTGGGTCATCGGGTCTCGGTTGATCTCGACTTCTTCGGCCCGGACCCCTTCGATTCGTCCCAACTGGCGGCGAACCTGGCCGACCTGGGGCAGTTTAGCCTGGATCGGTTGGCCAACGACACCTTGCTGGGCGAGCTGCAGGGCATCAAGATCAGCTTCTTCCGCTATCGCTACCCGCTGATCGGTGAACCGGCGACGGCGCTCGGTGTGCGGATTGCCAGTTTGCAAGACCTCGCAGCCATGAAGCTGGACGCCATCTCGCGTCGCGGCACACGGCGGGATTTCGTAGACCTGTACTTCATCGCCAGGTCGGGTCTTTCACTGGCCAACGCCCTGCAGTGCTATCGGCAGAAATACGCGGGCCTGAACGTGAACGTGATCCACGTCATCAAGTCACTGGCCTATTTCGCGGATGCCGAGAAGGACCCGATGCCGGTGATGCTGGTCAAGTGGTCGTGGGATGAAGTCAAACGATTCTTTCAACGCGAGGCGAAGACTTTGTTTGAGACGCTATGATTCGGTGAGTAACTGTTCTTCTCAATTTGGTTCTCAATGGGCTTTAACGTATGAAAGAGGTAGTACGATGTCTGATGAGAGAATCATCCTTATGGAACACCACCGCGTTAGTCTCAAACCGGATGCCACGGGAGCGCTTCAAATTAGGTTCGGCGCTAGCTGGGAGCCAGGATGGTTCCTCGATCCTGAACAGGCCGAACGCCTGTGTATGCATGTCCTCACAGATGCATCCGATGAACTGATCATTACGGGAGTTCCTGCTGGTCCAGAACAACCAGTATACCCCGGTGCTTTGTTGGTAACGAAAGACCAAGACAAATGGGTATTTGCCCACAGTTGCGAAGAGCCATTGCCAGAGATGATCGTGCGATCCCGCCTTTGGAAATACCAATCGAATTGGGAAGCTTTGCGTAGCTGGGATAATAAACCAGCTTTCGTACAGAAGTTCCTTACACAGCCCAAAGAGCTGCAAGTAGAGAAACTGCAATATGGCACGAGAAACCTCTCTATGCCGAAAGGATGGCCTTGGCGCTCCTGAACAGATGCGTGCGGCAGAGACCCATTGGCTGAAATTCGAATAGGTGCCGGTTGAGTATATGGCCGATAAGCCGGACCAGAGGTAATTCCCAAGAACCCATGCCTTTCGCCGATGTCTGCGTCAACACTCCCCTCGGCCGGCGGGTCGCCGGTGGACAGGGTGAAGATGCCGAGTACGATCCCCTCGGCCAAACCTTCACCTATGCCGTGCCCCCCAGGCTGGCCGGCCGTCTGCGGCCGGGGCATTTGGCCTGGGTACCCTTTCGCGGCCGGCGTCTCCAGGCCGTGGTGCTGCGCCTGAGCGACGCTCCCCCTGCTTTCGATACCCATGAGATCATTTCGCTGGTCTGGGCGCAGCCGCTGCTTACCCCGGCCCAGCTCGCGCTGGCCCATTGGATCAGTGAATACTACCTGTCGCCGCTGATCGAGGCGCTGCGGCTGATGTTGCCCGTCGGCATGGCGCAGCGCGGGCGCACGGTCCTCGTCCGCACGGCCGAGCCGGCCCCAGCCGCCGGCCTGACGCCCACCCAGGCCGCGCTCCTGGCCCGCATCGCTGAGGCCGAGGGGGAGTGGGCCGAAGTGACTGCGGGGCTGCGCGGGGTCACACAGCGGGACGACCTGGAGCCGCTGATCGCGGCTGGCCTGATCACGCGCGAAGTGGCCTTTCCCACCCCGCCGCCCCGTCCCAAGACCGATCGCCAGGTGCGCCTGCTGGCCGACGCCGCGACCATCAAGGCCGCCCTGCCAACCCTGGGCCGCGCGACGAAACAGGCCGAGGTATTAACGCGGATTGCAGATTGCAAATGGCAAATGGCAGATGGCAAACAGCAAATGGCAAATGGCAAACTGCAATTCGCAGGCGACGCCGGGCGCGACGCAATACGCAATACGCAATACGCAATCCCCCTCGCTGAATTGTGTCAGGCCGTTGGATGCACCGAGGCGCCAGTGAAAGCATTGGCGAAGCGTGGATGGGTGACGATCACGCGGCCGGGGCCGAAGGAACCGGCTATGGTCAGCCTGGCGCTGGAGGGAGACGCGCTCCTGGACGCCATCGTCGAGCTGCGCGGCGCGCATAAGCATCGGGCCGTGCTGGAGGCGCTGCTGCGTCACGATGGCCCGCCGTGGATCGGCTGGGTCTATGCAGAGACCGGCGCGACGCTGGATACTCTGCGCGATCTGGAAGCGGCCGGGCTCCTCACCGTCGCCGAGGAGATGGTCTGGCGCGACCCCCTGGCGGGCCAGGAATTCACCCTCGACCAGCCGCCCACACCGACCGAGGATCAAGAGCGGGTGTGGGAGGTCATCCGAGGTAGACTGGTAAATTGGAAAACTGGGACTGCGGAGCAAATCGCGGATTGCAAATCGCAATCTGCAATCTGCAATCTGCAATCTGCAATCTACCTGTTGCACGGCGTCACCGGTTCGGGCAAGACAGAAATCTATCTGCGCGCGATTGCCGAAGTGCTGCGGCAGGGAAAACAGGCTGTGGCGCTCGTGCCCGAGATCGCGCTCACGCCGCAGACGATCCGTCGCTTCGCGGCGCGCTTTCCCGGCCAGGTCACGGTCTGGCACAGCGCGCTGAGCGACGGCGAGCGTTTCGACGTGTGGCGTCGCGTGCGCACGAATCACCCGGCCGCGCAGGTGGTGGTCGGCTCTCGCTCCGCGCTCTTCCTGCCTTTCCCGGCGTTGGGGCTGATCGTGCTGGATGAGGAGCATGAGCCTTCCTACAAACAGGAACGCACCCCCCGCTATCACGGGCGCACCGCGGCCATCGAGCTTGGCCGCATTTGCTCCGCGGCGGTGCTGCTGGGCAGCGCGACCCCGGCGCTGGAGACGTACCACGCGGCGCGGCGCGGGGAAATCGAGCTGCTGACGTTGCCCAAACGCATCCTGGGGCGCACAACCGTCGCGGGCCGGCCGCCGGCCGCCGAACAGCCTCGCCTCTTGACGGCCGCAGCGCCGGAAGAGACGACCGAGCTGCCTCCGGTCCAGGTGGTAGACATGCGCCAGGAGCTGCGCGCCGGCAACCGCAGCATGTTCAGCCGGCCCCTCTCGGCCCAGATGCGCCGCGTGCTGGCGGCCGGGCAACAGGCGATCCTCTATCTGAACCGCCGCGGCGCAGCCACGTTCGTCATGTGCCGCGATTGCGGTCGCGTGGAAAGCTGCGCGCGCTGCGGCGTGCCGCTCACCTATCACAGCGCGGGCCAGGCGTTGGTCTGCCATCACTGCAACCGGCGCTCGCCGACGCCAGCGACCTGCGCGGACTGCGGGAGCCGGCGCATTCGCTATTTCGGCGCGGGTACCGAAAACGTGGAAGAGGCGGTCAAACTGGAATTTCCGCAGGCGCGCACGCTGCGCTGGGACCGGGACGTGACGGTCGCCAAAGGCTCCCACGACGCCATCCTCGGCCGCTTCATCGCGCACGACGCCGATGTGCTGATCGGCACGCAGATGATCGCCAAGGGCCTCGATCTGCCACTCGTCACCCTGGTCGGCGTCATCGCGGCCGATGTGGGACTGTTTCTGCCCGATTTTCGCGCGGGCGAGCGCACGTTTCAACTGCTGACCCAGGTGGCAGGCCGGGCGGGTCGCACCGCGCTGGGCGGCCAGGTGATCGTGCAAACCTATCATCCTGACCATCCTGCCATCGTGGCCGCCAGCCGCCACGACTATGAAGCCTTCTATCGCCAGGAGATGGGGTTCCGCCGCGAGCAGAACTACCCGCCGCTGCGACGCCTGGCGCGGCTCGTCTATCACCACAGCCAACGCGCCAAAGCCCAGGCCGAGGCCACGCGTCTCGCCAAGCAGTTGCGCGGGGAGATCGGCCGGCTGGAGCTGGCCGACACGGACTTGATCGGGCCGGCGCCGTGCTTCTTCGCCATGCAGCGCGGGGAGCACCGGTGGCACGTGGTCGTGCGCAGCCCTGACCCGGCGACGCTGCTGCGCCGCGTGCCGTTGCCTCTGGGCTGGCGGCTGGACATTGACCCGGTGGATCTGCTGTAGAGCAGCCGCAGGCCGTCACCAACGCGTGGGCTGGAACCGCCACCCCGGCTGCACCTTCTGCATCTCCGCCTCGTCGTCGCGGTGGGCCAGCCCGCACGCCTTGTAGTTGGCGTGCAAAGCGGCCAGCGCAGCGCGATCCAACTCGATCCCCAATCCCGGCTCGCGCGAGACGGGCAAGGCGCCATCCTCGAAACGCAGCTTTCCGCCCACGATGACGTCTTCCGATTGCCAGGGATAGTGCGTGTCGCACGCATAGGTCAGGTTGGGCATAGCCGCGGCCAGGTGCGTCATCGCAGCCAGTGAAATCCCCACGTGGCTGTTGGAGTGCATCGAGAGGCCGCGACCGAAGGTCCGGCAGATGCGCCCCAACTCCATCGAGCTGCGCAGGCCGCCCCATGCGTGATGGTCGCTCAGGATGATGTCTTCGGCGCCGACGCGGACGCTCCCCGGCAGGTCTGCGAAGGAGGTGGTGCACATGTTGGTGGCCAGCGGGATCTTGACCGCGGCGCGCACCGCGGCCATGTTGTCCTGTCCGCGCACCGGATCCTCGTAGTATTCCAGAACCCCTTCCAGCTCGCGGCCCCAGCGGATCGCGGTCTCCACCGACCAGACCGCGTTGGGATCAATGCGCAGCGGCGTCTCTGGTCCAAAAGCCTCGCGCAGCGCCAGGATGGTTCGGGCCTCGATCTCCGGCGCAAACACGCCGCCTTTCAGCTTGAGCGACTGGAACCCGAAGGCCAGACTCATCGCCTGCGCCTGTGCGACGACGCCGTCCGGGTCGAGCGCCGCGGCCTGGCGACTGGCCGGCCAACCGACCGCGGCGGGATCGGCGTCGAAGCCGAGCGCGCCGCCCGCGCCCGCGTGCTTGAAGAAGAGGTAGGCGGCAAAGGGAACACGCTCGCGCACGGCGCCGCCCAACAGGTCTACGACCGGCCGGCCCGTGGCCTTGCCCATCAGGTCGAAACACGCGACCTCGACCGCGCTGAAGACGAGCGCCATCTGTCGCCTGTTCCAGGCTGCGCCGTGCACGCGTCCCGGCCCGGACGGTCCGAAAGCCTCATCGAGCGCCCGCGCCAGCGCATTGAGAGGGAACGGGTCGCGGCCGATGACGATAGCTCGCGCAGCCTCCAGCGCAGTCGTGACCTCCGCGCCGCCGGGCACTTCGCCCAGGCCATACAGACCATCGTTCGTCGTCAGCTCGACGATCGTGCGCAGCGCGAAAGGGGCGTGCAGGCCGGCCGCGTTGAGCAGCGGCGGATCGCTGATGGCAATGGGGGTGACGTGCATCTCGTTGATACGCATGGTTGGCTTGTTGTCCTCCGCAAGGTCAGGAATCGCGACGAATTATACTCGCGGCGGCTGCAGAGCGTGAAATGCGGCCGGCTGTTCTCGCCGGCGCAGACAGCAGGGACAGGGTCTCGCGCCTGCCCGCAAGAGCTTGTCAAATACCCACGCCGCGCGGTACAATAGCCGCAAGGAGGGTGCGATGATTGCTATCACCTGCGACAAGTGCCGACGGCGGTTCACCCCCACGGTGGAGGAACTGCAAACCTACCTGACGGCCAGCGAGGGCAAGCGCCATGCCCAGGTGCTCTGCCCGCACTGCGGCAAGGCGAACAAGGTGTCGCCGCTGCGACTGCGCCACGCGATCAGCCCAGCGGTCGCCCCCGCGCCCGCGCCCCAGCCGTCTCCCGCGGCCGCGGCGACGACGCCCCCGCCGACCGACGCGACCGCCGATGCCGCGGTCGGGGATCAGAGCTCAATTTGACACAGAGGCGGATCCAATCACCGAAAGCGAGGCGTCAATATGGACGAGAAATCAGCGCTTCTGGCCAGACTGGCCGCGGAGCGCGCCGGCCTTTGGCTGGAGCTGAACGGCCTCGCCGCGGAGACATTGACCGCGCAGACCGTGTTCGCGGGCTGGACGCCCAAAGATCTCCTGGCCCATGTCGCCGCATGGGACGAAGTCCACTGCGAGCGATTGCGTCTGGCATTGGCCGACCGCGCTGAGGACATCCCCAACCTGCATCTCGAGCCGACCAACGCGCAGTTCCACGCCGAACGCCAGAGCTGGTCGTTGGCGCGGGTTGTGGCCATGTGCCTGGCTGCTCGCGCCGGGTTCCTGGCTCTGGTCGAGCCGCTGAGCTGGGACCAATTGCACGCCAGCCACACCCTGGCCTGGGGCGACCGGCGCTCGGCCTTCGATTGGTGTCAGCGGCGTATGTGGCACGACACGAATCACGCGGCCGACCTCCGCCAATGGCGAGAAGCCGCAGGGATCAAGAAGCAGGTTGGGCCGAAGGTCGTCTTGGAGGCCGGACTGGCGGCCGGCCGCGCCGCGCTGCTGGTCTGGACCGACCTGATGCCAGAGAACCAACGCTCGACGCGTCTGGTCTGCGGCGAATGGACGCTGAAGGACGTCTGGGGTCACATCGCTGACTGGGAGCGTTTCTCCGTGGACGCGCTGGCCGACATGGCCGCGGGCCGCGTGGCCGGACTCAGCTTCACCGGTGAAGAGACGGCGTGGAACCGGGAACATGCCGCGACGCGGCGCGATCAGCCGTGGGACGCGATCTGGGCAGATACGATGGAGACCCGGCAGGCGCTCCTGGCTGCCCTGGCGCAAATGGATGACGCGGGGCTGAACCAGTCGGCGCGCAGCCGGTGGAGCGAAGACGATCGGCCTTACTGGTGGTTCCACATCTGCATGGAGCATGATCTCGAACACGCGGCCGGGCTGCGATCGGCGATCGAACAGTGGTAGCCATGCCGGGCAACTGAAGTTGCGACTACCATTGCGAAGTCTGCCTTCGCAGACTGGTTGCTAACCAACGGAGGTCGGCTTGCGGAGGTAGGCGCAGTTTCAACTGCCGGCTCAATTGCCCTGAGCAAGATGGTGGAGGTCTCGACAAGCGCGAGTTCGAGGCGACCCATCGGATGTCAACCGGGGAGTTCGTTCGTCGCTTCGAAAACGACGAATTCGGCGAGACGCTCGAACTGGCCGAGTGGATTGGAGAGTATCGCCTGCTTCAGAGACTGCACGAAAAGACCGAGACCCTGCGAGGTGTCTGCTTTGCGAATTGAGGCCTATTTCGATCAGTTTCGTCGCCTCGTAGAGGGCCTGGCAGAAGTGAGCGAAGAAGATGCTGATGTGCTAGAGGCTATATGACCCACGTCTCACGCAATACGCAATACGCAATACGCAATCCCCCCCGCGTCGCCCTCGTCCACGACTGGCTCAACCAAATCGGCGGGGCGGAGAACGTGTTGGAGGCGTTGGTGCGCATGTTCCCGGTCGCGCCGGTGTTCACCAGCATGTACGCGCCCCACCTCATGCCGGCCGCGTATCGCCAGTGGGACATCCGCACCACCTTCATGCAGCGGCTGCCGGCCGTCTTCACCCACCACCAGGCCTATCTGCCGCTCTATCCGCTGGCCTTCAGCCGGCTGGATTTGCGCGGCTACGACCTGATCCTGAGCAACAAGAGCGGCTTCTGCCACGGCGCGCCGGTCCCGCCAGACGCCACGCACATCTGCTATTGTTTGACGCCGACCCGTTTTCTGTGGCAATACCAGGCCTACCGGGCGCGGGAGGCGCTCAACCCGGCGCTCGATGTGGCGCTGAAGCCGGTCATCGCGCTGTTGCGCCAGTGGGACTACGCGGCCGCGCAGCGCGTTCACCATTTCATCGCCATCTCGACCGAGGTCCAGGCGCGCATCCGCCGCTTCTACAACCGGGAGAGCGCCATCATCTATCCGCCGGCCGACATCGGCCGGTTCCGGCCAAACGCGGCGCCGGCCGGCGACTACTTCCTGGCCGGCGGCCGCCTGATCCCCTACAAGCGCACCGACCTGGCCGTGCGGGCCTGCTCGGAGCTGGGGCTGCGGCTGCTGGTCTATGGCGACGGCCGCGACCGGCCGGCGCTGGAGCGGATGGCTGGGCCGACCGTCGCCTTCCTGGGGCGGGTCTCGTGGGATGAGCTGGCGCGGCTCTATGCCGGCGCGCGGGCGTTCATCTTCCCCGGCCTGGAGGATTTCGGCATCACGCCGGTGGAGGCGCAGGCGGCCGGCCGGCCGGTGATCGCGTTCCAGGGCGGCGGCGCGCTCGACACCGTGCTCCCTGGCCGCACCGGCGAATTCTTCAACGAGCCGACGGTGGAATCGCTAGCAGCCGTGCTCGAACGCTTCCAGCCGACCGCCTACAGCCCGGCCGCCTGCCGGCAGAACGCCGAACGGTTTGGGGTGGAACGGTTCGAGAAAGAGTTGAGGGAGTATTGCGTATTGCGTAGTCCGTCCGGCAGGGTGTAGGAACTGGTCTGGCTGTCCCTTCTGGGGCGTCACCCTGCGGCGGGCGTCGTGTGAGGAGGCGGTTGCTTCGCCGCTACCTTGGCCTCGAACCGCGCCAGGTCAATCAACGCGCGCTCGTGCGTGCCTTCGCCGATGGTATCTATGCCGTCGTGCGCTGTAACCCGGAAGGTGAGCCGACGACCATCCACCGCGATCAGCTCGGCGCGCGCGGTGACGGTAGCCCCTTCCGGCGTGGCGGCCAGGTGGCGCACGTTGACGAGCGTGCCCACCGACTGCTGGCCTGGCGCGAGATGATCGGCCAGGGCGCGCACCGCGGCGCGTTCCATCAGACGCACCATCTCGGGGGTCGCGAAGACCGCCACCGCGCCGCTGCCCAGGTGCCGGGCAGTGAGTTCGCGCGAAACCTGTGTGATGGCCTCGCCGGTCAGACCGATGGGGAATGGGTCAGGCATGTGTGAATCCGATCAGGCAGGCGCCGGACGCGGCGCGGGCGCGCCGGTTGGGCGCTCGCTGCCAGGACTTGCAATACCGGTTTCACGCCGCGGGGCCGGAACCGGCGCGAGAATCGGCGCGGCTGGCCGCGGGGGCGCACCCGGCACGCCGATGAAAAACGCCTCGAAGTCTTCCGCATCCAACGTTTCGACCTGGATCAGCTTGCGGGCAATCGCGTGATGTAGATCCCGATACTGGTCCAGCACCTGCTTCGCCCGGTCATAGGCTTTCTGCACGATCCGGCGCACCTCCTGGTCTATCTCGCGCGCCACCTGCTCGCTGTAGTTGCGCTGCTCGCCGATATCGCGGCCCAAGAAGACCAGCTCATGCTTCTGGCCGAACACCATCGGCCCCAGCTTTTCGCTCATGCCGTAGCGCGTGACCATGGCGCGAGCCAGCTTGGTCACCTTGTCCAGGTCATCCACTGCGCCGTTGGTGATGTCATCGAACACGACTTGTTCGGCCACGCGGCCGCCCAACATCGCGGCCAGATCGTCCTCGAACTTGGCTCGACCGACCAGCAAGCGATCTTTCTCCGGCAGGGCCATCGTATAACCGAGCGCCATCCCGCGGCTGATGATGCTGATCTTGTGGACCGGGTCGCACTTGGGCAACATGCGACGCACCAGCGCGTGGCCGGCCTCGTGATACGCGATGACCTTTTTCTCTCTATCGGAGATGATGCGGCTGCGGCGTTCGGGGCCGGCGACGACCCGCTCGACCGCCTCCTCGAACTCCGCCATGCCGATGCTCTTCTTGCCCCGCCGCGCGGCCAGGATCGCCGCCTCGTTGACCAGGTTCTCGATGTCTG
>Ga0194126_10008495_pt1 | contig 13959 bp, 8 predicted proteins | sample TA2KigC150mmetaG_FD_148641 | JGI IMG/M metagenome (GOLD analysis project Ga0194126, IMG submission 148641) | Freshwater microbial communities from Lake Tanganyika, Tanzania - TA2015035 Kigoma Deep Cast 150m | ecosystem: Environmental > Aquatic > Freshwater > Lake | place: Tanzania: Lake... | reverse complement strand
TCGCGCGCGGAGTGTAGAGCAGGAACGGGGCACCCTCCGCTCGGGCCCGGGCGATGGCGGCCAGCGTTCTCGGCGCGTAGGTGAGGGCGAACACCCCGCCCTCGATCTCCTGCACCTCCGCCGTCGAGGCGAAGCCGCGTGGCTCGATCGCGTCGATCAGCTTCCGGGCCTGCTCGCCCTTCGCGCGCGCCGCATCGATCCGCTCCTGCAGGTCCGGCGCCTCCACCGCGTCGAGGGCCGTCTCGCCCTCCGCCAGTGCTGCCCGCCAGGCGTCGAGCCTCGTCTGCAGGCGCTGCTTCGCGGCGTCCCACTTCCCGGCCAGCAGGTCGTCGTAGTCCGCCTCACTCGGCGCTTCACCCTCAATCCGGACATCATCGAGGTAGACCACCGCCCGCTGCCCCTCACCGCCCAGCACGAAGAGCGACCAGCGGTCCAAGTACGCGCCGACCTCGTTCCCGGTCGCGTTCACGGTGTTGAAGCGCAACACCTGGTCGGCGCCCTCACGACCCCGCGCGACGAGGTCGACCTCGATCAGCTTCCACTGTCCCGTCGGCCCGGTGAAGGCCTGCTCCGGCGAGCAACCCGAATGCGTGGTCGGCGGGTAGACCATGTTCGTGCCGAAGCCGACCGTCGCGTTCGTGCCCTCGGCGACCCATAGCCGCGCGCTCAGTCTGAGCGTCCCCTCGCATGGCACCCGTACCGGCACACCGAAGTAGTGGTAGCTGCCCCCATGCAGCGACACATCGAACTTCAGCGAGCGTGTCCCCTCGAAGGCCCGCTCGTCGCTGGGGCCGACGAAGTTCACGGTCGAGTCTCCATTCTTCGCCCACTGGACCACCAGCGGCCCGTCAGCCTCCCAGCCCTCGTGGTACGAGTACGGCCGCAGCGCAAGCTCCTGCCCCGGAGCCCCGGAGCCGATCAGCATGAGTAGCCCAAGCATCGCCGTTCCCTTCCTTGCCGTCGCCGTTCTTGGCCGTTCTTTCAGGCTTCCATTCTTCCCGTTTTCGTTGGCCGTCACAGCCCTCGCGTCGGCTGCATGCCGTCCTCATCGACCCGCTTCAGCTCGCTTGCCGTCGCCCGGTACACGCTCCCACATCCCCGGGCCTCCACTTGGACTTTGCCCAACTCCGGGATCTCTACTGCCACTGTCCGGTCCTCACCGCCGGCCGCCCACGCGGTGATGAGCCACTCGGCACGCTCGCGGTGCTTCCGCGCCACGACTCGTGCTTCGGGGTCTCCGGTCGGGAACTCGTAGGCCGGCAGGTCCTTGGTCCAGCGGTGCTTGTCCGGCCCGGGCAGCAGGTCGCCGTTGCGGAGGAACTCCTCCAGGTGCGAGAAGAGCGCGTGGCAGTGGCTGAGCACGGTCATCTGCCAGAGCCAGTGCGGATCGTCCTCCTTGGGCACGCTGAAGTACCCCGCGACACCGCCGATCATCCCGGCGGTGTAGTAGCACTTCAGGTAGCCCATGTAGCGCTCGGGATCGGAGAGGTCGGCCTCGCCGTTCCCGCGCGGCCAGCCCGCGTTCATCCAGTTGTACGACAGCGGGTTCCCGAACGAGATCTGCTGGGCGGTGGCGTTGAGCGCCTGGGTCAGCATGTCGTTGCCGCCGGTCCAACCATCGGTGAAGTGCTTGTAGTAGATCGACGTGTTCGGCAGGTCGGACACCGTGCGGAGGTGCTTGTAGTCGACGGCCCACACGTTCCAGCCGCCATACCGGTTCGCGTGCGCGCACCCCTCCGTTGGATAGTAGAGGTACAGCAGACGGTCCGGCACTGCCGCCTGACAGGCGCGGGTGATGAACATCTCCTGGCGCGTCTTGCGCTCGGAGACGTAGTCGAACCAGTCGCGATCGCCCTTGGCGGCGATCACCTTCGGGTCGCGCTCCCAGACCGGGCCGTGGTGTCCGTAGACGCTCAGCGCGTACTCGCCGCCGTTGAGGACGATCGCGATGGGCGCCTTCTCGCGGACCTTCCGCAGGGGCGCCGCCATGCGCTCGGACGCCTCCTCGAAGACGGCATCCGGAGCCTCCGGGCTCCAGACCTCCTTCCCGTCGATGAGGTCGCCCTCGGCATCGCGGCACCACGGGTCGCCGACCGGCTTGTCCAGCGCCCGCCACGTCAGCACGAACAGCGGGTAGCGCTTCGGGTCGGACGCCGTCAGCGCGCAGAGCTTCGACTCGTCGCTCTGCGGATCATCAAGCCTCGCCGCCACCTCCGGCCCGACATACCCCCCGAACTCCAGCGCATAGCCCCAGTCCTCACACAGCTCCACCCGCACCTCATACGGCAGCGTCCACCCCCACCTCGTCAGCGGCGGCAACGTGTGCCCCGCAGCGAAGCGCGGCTTCTCGGCGGACCGGAGTTGCTCCAGCGAGGACTGGGCGCAGACCAGACCGGTCGGGCCCAGTACAACAACGGTCAGCAGCATCGCCTGCATCGCAATGGCCTCCCTTGCGCTCTGACCGTCTGTTCGACCCCTCGGTGTCGGTCTCCTCGCCCCGAGAGGACTCCGCGTTCCCCGCCGCGAACCATCCTGTGGTTCGTACCCGTGGCTCTCCAGAGCCGCGCCGTCGCCGTGCCGTTCCCGCACGTGGGCGCAGCACGCTGCGCCCCCACATGCCCGCCATCGAGCGTCGTGTAGAGGCAGAGCGTGCTCTGCCCATGCCGTCGCCGTTCCCTATCACCTGTCACCCATCACCTCGGAGCCTCCCCGCATGAACGTCATCTGCATCCTCCTCGACAGCCTCAACCGCCACTTCCTGCCGGCGTATGGGAATGAGTGGGTGCAGACGCCGAACCTGGATCGGCTCGCCGAGCGGTCGGTCACGTTCACCAACAACTACATCGGCTCGATGCCGTGCATGCCGACACGGCGGGATCTGTGGGCGGGGACGCTCGAGTTTCCCTGGCGGCCGTGGGGGTCGCTGGAGCCCTACGATCACCCGCTCCCGCGCGTCTGCAAGCAGGCGGGCGCCATGACGATGCTGGTCAGCGATCACTACCACCTGTGGGAGGCGGGCGGCGAGAACTACCACGCGGACTTTGAGGGCTGGGAGTTCATTCGGGGCCATGAGAACGACCCCTGGGCCACGGAGCCTGCGCCGCGACCCGAGCCGGTGAAGGACATCCTCTCGCCTCGGTATCAGCGCAACATGGCGCGCATGGTGCGGGAGGAGGACTACCTCTCGCCGCGCACGCTCAAGGCGACCGCCGACTGGCTGGAGGCGAATCACCACGCTCACGACCGCTTCTTCCTGATGGTGGACGAGTTCGATCCCCACGAGCCCTTCCACGTGCCCCCGCCCTATGACACCATGTACGACCCCGACTGGGACGGGCCGTTCTTCGTGTGGGAGGCCTACGGACGGGGCGAGTACACCGAGGCCGAGCTGCGCCACATCCGCGCGCAGTATGCGGGGAAGGTCACGATGACCGACCGGTGGCTGGGGCGGGTGCTGGACCGGATGGACGACTTCGGGCTGTGGGACAACACCCTGCTGATTCTGATGACCGATCACGGGCACTTCCTGGGCGAGCACGGCTGGTTCGGCAAGCCGACGTGCCCGCAGTTCGAGGCCATCGCCCATCGCCCGCTGCTGATCCACGCGCCCGGTGACGTCGGCTCGGGCATGCGCTGTGACGCGCTCACGACGACGGTCGACTTCTACCCGACGATCCTGGAGGGCTTCGAGCTGGAGCCGCCGGGGCTGTGCCATGGTCGGTCGATGCTGCCGCTGATCGACAGGCGCGCGGAGAGGATCCGCGACCACGCGCTCTATGGCTGGTTCGGCTCGCACATGCAGGTCACCGACGGCCGCCGGACGTACCTCCGCAGCGCGCAGACCCCCGACAACGGGCCGCTGTACCTGTACACCAACCGCTGGAGCACTGCGCCGTGGTGGCGGATTCCCCTGCCGGACTCGAGGCTGGAGATCGGCGACTTCATCCCCCACGCGAACGGGATGCCGGTGGGCCGGATGCCCGTGGCGCCCGACGACATGCGCCGCCTCCATTGCGCGCCCGAGGCTGTCACCGGTGACAACTACCTCTTCGACATCGAGCAGGACCCCAACGAGACGACCAACCTCGCCGGGACCGTGTTGGAGCAGGAGTACGAGGCCCTCATGGCCTCCGCGCTCCGCGAGATCGGCGCCCCCGACGAGCAGTTCGTGCGGATGGGTCTGGACGGATGACGACAACGAAAGCGGGAAGCCAGGAAGATGGGAAGAACGGCGAAGAACGGCATGGCGTGGCTGACGGCTCTGCTGCTGGGCGGCTGCATGACGGGAGGCGCGGAGATGGTGCTGTACGACTTCGGGGGCGGGTTCGCGTTTGAGAGGGTCGAGGCGCGGGATGTGAAGGTCAGCGAGGCGAAGGCCGGGGATGGCTCGCAGCTGCGGATGGACACCGGCCATGCGCAGGACTGGCCCGGGATCACGCTCCCGGCGCCGGGCGGGCACTGGGACCTCTCGGCGTTCACCCAGGTCGAGCTCGACGTGCGCAACGTGGGCGACAACGAGGTGACCGTCTGCTGTCGCGTCGACAACCCGGGCGCGGACGGCGTGAGAAACTGCAACACCGCGAGCGTCACGCTGAAGCCCGGCGAGAGCGGCGTCCTCACCGTGCCGCTCAACCGCAAGCCCGTGGCCGATCCGACGATTGAGCTGTTCGGGATGCGCGGCTACCCTCCGCCCTTCGGCGGGGGCGGCGACCGGACCCTCGACCCGGCGGGCGTAACCCAGGTCCTCGTCTTCGTGCCCAAGCCGACCGAGGCCCATGCCTTCGAGATCGACAACCTCCGCGCCGCTGGCGTGTATGCGCAACCCGAGACGTTCGGAATGACCGCCGCCGAGTTCTTCCCCCTCATCGACACCTTCGGGCAGTACGTGCACCGGGAGTGGCCGGGGAAGGTGGCGTCGCTGGAGGACCTTCGCTCGCGCATCGCGGCCGAGGCCGCCGACCTGGGTTCGCACCCGGGACCGGAGGGCTGGAACGAGTACGGCGGCTGGGAGGCCGGCCCGACGCTGGAGGCGACCGGGTTCTTCCATCCGGCCAAGCATGAGGGCCAGTGGTGGCTGGTCGACCCGCAGGGGAAGCTGTTCTGGAGCCACGGGGTGGACTGCGTGAACGGCTGGGACAACACGCCGATCTCGGAGCGGGAGCACTGGTTCGCCGACTACCCCGGCGGGCAGCCCGAGTTCGCGGAGTTCGTCTCGACCGCGGGTCACATCGTGCATGGCGATTACGTGGGGAAGAAGCCGACCTGCTTCGACTTCGCCGCCGCGAACCTCAAGCGCAAGTTCGGCGACGACTGGCAGCGGGCGCACGGGGAGCTGGCGCACCGCCGGCTGCGCAGCTGGGGCATGAACACCATCGCGAACTGGTCGGACGCGGGGATCTACCTGATGCGCAAGACGCCGTACTGCGTGTCGATCCACTTCGGCGGGAAGGCGCTGCAGGGCAGCGAGGGCTACTGGGGTCAGTTTCGGGACGTCTTCGACCCGAGCTTCGCGGCGGCGCTGCGCCAGACAATGGCCGGTCAAGTCGGCAAGTCCGCCGGCGATCCCTGGTGCCTCGGCTACTTCGTCGACAACGAGCTGTCGTGGGGTGACGACACGTCCCTCGCGGTTGCCGCCCTTGTCTCGCCGCCCGATCAGGTCGCCAAGCAGGTCTTCATCGCCGACCTGCGGGCGAAGTATGAGACCATCGGGAAGCTGAACGAGGCCTGGGGCTCCCAGCACGCCTCCTGGGACGCGCTGCTGCGACACCGCGAGAAGCCCGACGTGATGAAGGCGAAGCCCGACCTGCAGGCCTTCTACCGCAAGACCGCCGAGCAGTACTTCCGGGTCTGTCGGGATGAGGTGAAGCGCGTCGCGCCCGACAACCTGTACCTCGGCTGTCGGCTGGCCTGGACGAACGACGTGGCGGCGGCCGCCTCGGCGAAGTACTGCGACGTGGTCAGCTACAACCTCTACCGGCGGGATGTCTCAAGCTTCCGGATGCCCGGCGATCCCGACGTGCCGGTCATCATCGGGGAGTTCCACTTCGGGGCGCTGGACCGGGGTCTGTTCCACACGGGCCTCGTGCCGGTGGCCGATCAGGACGCGCGCGCGGAAGCCTACCGGTCCTATGTCCAGGGCTGCCTCGCCAACCCGTGGCTCGTGGGCTGCGGCTGGTTCAAGTTCCGCGATGAGTGCACCACCGGCCGTCCCCTCGATGAGGAGAACTACCAGATCGGCCTCCTCGACATCTGCGACAGCCCCTACCCCGAGACCATCGCCGCCGTCCGGGAAGTCGGTTACGGGATGTACGAGACGAGAGCGGGGAGGTGAGTCGTCGGTGAGGGACCTGGGCCGGATGGTCTGTGCCTGCGTGCCGCAGTCCCAGACCATGCGGCCCCTCCAGACGGCACCTGACGGCACCTCGTTCGCGTCGTTGGAGGGGCCGCATGGCCGAAGGCCATCCGGCCCGAACGGGGAACATGGGTCGCGTGGCCGGAGACGATCCGGCCCGGCGTTCCTTCGCGCCCCGGGATGTGGGGCCCTGCGTCAGACCGGGAACATGGGCCGGATGGTCTGTGCCTGCGTGCCGCAGCCCCAAACCATGCGGCCCCTCCGGACGGCACCTGAACCTGGGCCGGATGGTCTGTGCCTGCGTGCCGCGGCCCCAAACCATGCGGCCCCTCCGGACGGCACCTGAACCTGGGTCGGATGGTCTGCGCCTGCGTGCCGCAGCCCCAAACCATGCGGCCCCTCCGGACGACACCTGACGGCACCCCGTTCGCGTTGTTGGAGGGGCCGCATGGCCGAAGGCCATCCGGCCCGACGTCTACAGCCCCGGATGGGGACCCCGCGAGTCGTCCTCCGAGTCGGCCCACGAATACGGCCACTCATACCAGCGGTCGCACAGCCCGCGGCGGACCGGGTTAGCGAGCACGTACCGTACGAGCTCAGCCTCGTCCTCGCGTTCGCGCACGTGTCGGTCCCAGAAGCTCCGCTGCCAGACGCCTTTGAGGTGCGCTGCTCGGGCCGCCTCACGCTTGAAGTACCGGACCCACTTCCCCAGGTCCCCTCCGTCCTCGGCCACCAACACGACCGCGTGCAGATGGTCGGGCATGATACAGTAGGCACTAACGTGCACACCGAAGCGCGTACCCATGCGTCCCATGCCCGAGATGATTGCCTCGGCGATGCCGGCCTGCGCAAGATTGCCTCGCCAGCGCGATCGGACCGTGAGCGAGACGGGCTGCAGTGGGTGCCGGTACATCTCGGAAGGCAGGCGGTATGGGTGTCGACGGTCGAGGCGTTCTGGCCGTGACGCGTTGGCCATGGGTGTGCCTCCAGGCACCTGACGGCACCCCGTTCGCGTCGTTGGAGGGGCCGCATGGCCGAAGGCCATCCGGCCCGAACGGGGAACATGGGTGGCGTGGCCGGAGACGATCCGGCCCGGCGTCCTTTCGCGCCCCGGAATGTGGGGCCCTGCGTCCGACCGGGAACCTGGGCCGGATGGTCTGTGCCTGCGTGCCGCAGTCCCAGACCATGCGGCCCCTCCGAACGGCACCCGAACATCGGCCGGATGGTCTGTGCCTGCGTGCCGCAGCCCCAGAACCATGCGGCCCCTCCGGACGGCACCTGACGGCACCCCGTTCGCGTCGTTGGAGGGGCCGCATGGCCGGAGGCCATCCGGCCCGAACGGGGAACATGGTCGCGTGGCCGGAGACGATCCGGCCCGGCGTTCCTTCGCGCTCCGGAAGGTGGGGCCTTGCGTCAGGAGTCTCGTTAGGGGGAGAGCCATGCGCATCTACCTGATGACCGACCTGGAGGGTGTGGCGGGAGTGTACGCGTGGGAGCCGCGGAGCGATGAGAGCCCGGCGAACTTCGAGATGCGGATGCGGCAGCGCCGGTGGCTCGCGCAGGAGGTCTCAGCGGCGGTGGACGGCTGCCACGCCGGGGGGGCCTCGCACGTCATCGTGAATGACGGGCACGGCGCCGGGTACACGATCGACCTGGACCACGTCGACCCACGCGCCGACGTGATCAACGGGATGGAGCGGCCCTTCTGGCTGCCCTACCTGGACGAGACGTGCGACGCGACCGGCATCGTGGGCGGCCACGCCAAGGCGAACACGCCCAGCGGCTGCCTCTGCCACACGATGAGCACCCCCATCCGCAACTGGACGTTCAACGGGATCAGCCTGGGGGAGATGGGCCTGCAGGCGGCCATCGCGGGCCACTACGGCGTGCCCTTCGTGTTCGCGAGCGGCGATCTGCACGCCTGCCGGGAGATGGAGGCACTCATCCCGGGGATCGTCACCGTGCCCGTGAAGATCGGGATGAGTCGCCTCTCCGCGTTGCAGGTCCCGCCCACGCGCGCTCAGGAGCTGATCCGCGAGGGCGCGAAGCGCGCGATGGACGCGATCGGGAAGGTCGAGCCGCTCCGCCTCGCCAGCCCCATCCGCTTCCGCGATGAGCGCGTGGACCCCACCTGGGACGAGGAGAAGCCCGCCGAGGGCTGGCGGATCATCGATTCCCACACTCGCGAGACCGAGGCCGAGGACATCCTCGACCTGATGAACCGCATCTACCACTACGACCCCGACTGGCGGCCCACGAAGTGGTCGGAAGGGTGAAGGTCACGGGGCGTGATCCGGGCCTCGGAGGCGGGCGCGGAGGGTCTCCACGTACGCTTCGAAGGTCGCCTCGTCGGGGAACGTGTCCACGTCGCCGACGTGGCCCAGACAGCGGGAGAGGTAGCTGAGATCCCGCTCGAACTCCCCGGTCCGCAGGTCCAGGGCCAGCACATCAAGCCCGCCCTCGGGCGTCGGGACGAACTTCACCGGGCGGTCGTTCACGGCGTAGTAGGCGGGCGCGATGTCCGGCGGATCATCCACCAGGTCGTACGGCGTGTCGGGGATCGGAAACGGCTTCCCACCGGGAAAGGTGGCGGCGATCGCGGCCTCCCTGGCCTCGGCCCTCTCCAGAGCCCGCTGCCACGACTCCGGGTCGATCTCCCACGGGCTTGCCTTCGGCGAGCCAGGCTCCCTCTCGTCATCGGTCGGCACGGGCACTCCCCCTATCGAGCGGCAGGCGCTGGGTCGTGTATAGCTCGCCGCGGGGCGCGTGTCAACCGTCCGCCCGCAGGGAAGCCCGGGGCGCATCGCGAACCGCCCCTCGACGTGGCACCGGCATCCCGCCGGTGAACCGCTTCGTGTCCATGAGCGGGACGCTCATGCCACGATGCCACGGAGGTCCTGAATGGCCGGATCGGAGCGTGGAACACCGGAAGTGCCCGTCTTCGTGCAGACGGCTGTGGAGATCATGCCGGAGGACGCGTGGCAGCAGGTGGGGGAGGAGGAGGCGCGGCTGGTGTACGAGATGGCGCTCCGCAACGAGCTGTCGGGCGGAACACCGGTCGTCCGGCAGTTCGAGCAGGAGTTCAGGGACACCATCGGCACGCGCCTGTGCCTGACCACCTGCAACGGCAGTGCTGCGCTCTACTCCGCGTACTTCGGCGTGGGCGTCGGGCCGGGGGATGAGGTCATCACCCCCTCGTACACGTGGATCTGCACCATCGGGCCCGCGCTGCTGCTCGGGGCGCGGCCGGTGTTCTGCGAGATCGACCCGCGAACGCTCGTCATGGACCCGGCGGACGTCGAGCGCCGGATCACCGAGCGCACCCGCGCCATCGTGCCGGTGCATCTGTGGGGCAGCGTGTGCGACATGGACCCGATCGTGGAGCTCGGGCGCAAGCACGGCATCCCCGTGATCGAAGACTGCTCTCACGCCCACGGCGCCGACTACAAGGGCAGGAAGGTCGGTTCCATCGGCGATGTCGGGGCCTTCAGCCTGCAGGGCAGCAAGGCGCTGAGCGCGGGCGAGGGCGGCGCGCTCGTGACCGATGATGAGGAGATCTTCAACCGCGCCTGCCTGATCGGCCAGGCCAACCGCTGGGGCCTGGACCTCCCCGGCGACCGGTACCAGGAGCTCCAGCCGTTGGGCCTGGGCATGAAGCTACGGAGCCACCCGCTCGGCATCGGCGTGGCGCTGATGCAGCTGCGGAAGCTGGACGCCCTGAACGCCTCCCGCGGCGCGTTCGTGGCGGAGGTCGAGGCGGGGATCGCGGACCTCGACTGCCTGGAGCCGCTCCACGTCTACCCGGGCGCAAAACGCGGCGGATACTACGCCTTCCCGCTGATCTACCACCCCGAGCGCAACGAGGGCGTGCCGACGGCCGAGTTCCTGGCCCGCTGCGCCGAGGCGGGCCTGAAGTGCGGCGACGGCTGGTACCCGCTGCTGCACCAGCTCCCGCTCTTCCGCGACGGGTTCGATGTCTTCACGCGCAACCGCGGGCCCCTGGGCGAGGGCTACCGGGGCTACCGGACGGGCGACCTGCCGGTCACCGAGGACGTGCGCTCCCGCCTCGTGTTCCCGCCCATCCTGACCCAGCCCAAGCCCGGCGCCGCGGAGGCGTACGTGCGCGCGTTGAGGCGCGCGGCGGAGAGGGCCTGAGGACGCGTCGAGACCGCGCAAGCAGCTCGCGCGGCCCCGGGGTCGCGACACAGGTTAGGCGGCAGCCCGAAGACTACCGAGGCGCCCAGAGCGTGGTCTGAGGCGGAACCGTCGCGCCCTGGTAGAAGGTCGTGCTATTGGCCATCCACTTCACATGGCCGTCCATGAACGAGTAGTTGCACCCGTCATTGTGGCGTGAACGGTCGGCCGCGTAGGCGCTGGTGGGCAGGAACTTCGTCTCGTCCACCGCCGGCGTACCGTAGCAGTATGCCCAGGGGCCGTCGGCGTCCACCACCTGCCCGTGCGGGCGCCCACAGGAGCGGATCCCGGGTGAGTCGAACAGCATGATGTGCTCGGCGGGCCGGGTGTGCCACGACAAGGGCCGGCCCGGCGCCGTGTGACTCCCGTTCAGCGCGTCCTGGTTGCCGTTGTACCCGATCGTCGTGGGAAGGCTCGGACAGCGGAAGATCTGGGTGTTCTTCACGTAGGGTTCGATCATGTCGCACCAGTACCACCAGCTCGTTCGTCCGGTAATGGGCGCTGGCGGGAGAAGGGGGCGCAGGGAGCCCGCGGGGTTTCCGGAGCTGTTCCCGTAGGCCCCGCACGTGATCTCGTCATAGTCCTGAACGTACATTAGCATGCCGAGAGCCATCTGCTTGACGTTGGACTGGCACGAGGCCATGCGGGCCTTCTCACGGGCCCGGGCAAAGACAGGGAACAGGATCGCCGCCAGGATGGCGATGATCGCAATGACGACCAGCAACTCGATCAGCGTGAAGCCGCGTCGGGTCATCTTGCCTTCCTCCCCATGGAGTTGGGATGGACAACCTCAGATTCGGGTATTCGCGACATGGCGGGGTGATTCCTCCCCGCCCGCAAAGGTCCGCCGCGCCTCTTTCCTGCCGCGCCCTGACGCAACCCGGCGCAAGCTTCCCTCGATAAGGAGCACAGTTGTGAGAACCACCGTGTTGGCGCTAGTCGCAGCCCTGGCCGGCGGGATCGCCGCGGCACAGCCCGAGCCCTCCCTCGACGGCAAGACGCTCGGCGAATGGGTCGAGCTGATGAACCGCAATCCGGGCGACCATCTGGCCGCGCGGATGCTGGGGAAGATGGGGGAGCCGGCGATTGCGCCGCTCATCCAGGCGATGCGCACACACCCGGATGGCGCGATCCGTTGGCTGGCCCACCGGTCGCTGGCCGAGATCGGCCGAGCCGCGCTGCCCGAGCTGGACCGGGTGATGCAGGACGGCGACCCGACCGCGCGGTGCCAGGCAGTGCTCTCCTTCGAGTTGATCCTCGGCCGGGAGGCGATTCCACGCCTGCAAGAGGCGCTAACGGACGCGCACCCCTTCCCGCGCGTGCGGGCGCATGGGGCGCTGCTGCGGCTGGGCGAGCCCAGCGAGGAACACCTGCCCGCGTTGCTGGAGATCCTGCGCGACCCGCAGTTCGAGGCGCAGTGGATTGCGGCCGAGGCGCTCGGGCAGACCGGGGCGAAGGCGGCGGGCGCGGAGCAGGCGCTGGCGGAGGTTGCGCGCGCGTTCCCCGGCGGGATCGCGAGTCGGGCGTGGCAGGCGCTGGAGGAGATCGGCACGGAGGCCGCCATGGAACAGCTGAGCGGGCATTGGGCGGAAGAGCTGGGCGACCCAACCGTCGAGGTGAGGACGCGCGTCGCGACCGCGGTGCGCCTGGGCAAGCTGGGGCCGCAGGCGGCCGCGGCCGTGGCGCCTCTGCGGGAGATCGCCGCCGATGCCGAGGCCGACGCCATCCTGCGCGGGTACTGCGCCTGGGCCGCCGAGCAGATCGAGCCCTCCACGGGCTCTCCGCGCACGTACCACGTCGCTCGGCAGCATCCGCAAGCCGACGACGCCAACCCGGGCAGTGCAGATCGGCCCTGGAAGACGGTTCAGCGCGCCGCTGGAGCCCTCAAGCCGGGAGACACCGTGCTGATCCACGCGGGCGAGTACCGGGAGCTGGTGCGGCCCGTCCTCGGCGGGACGGGCGAGGGGCGAATGGTCACCTACGCTGCTGCGCCCGGCGAGCAGCCGGTCATCAAGGCCTCCGATCCGTGGCGGCCGGACTGGCGCGACGAGGGCGGCGGCGTGTGGTCCGCCCCCTATGAGCGACACCCGTGGGACCACCCGGAGCAGTGGCCGACGCCCAAAGAGGGCCCCATGCACCGGGCCGAGCAGGTGTTCGTCGAGGGGGCGCTGCTGACCCATGTTGCGACGCTGGAGGAGCTGAGGGCCGAGCCCGGGCGGATGCTGACGGACGACGAGGCGGGGAGACTGTTCGTCCACATCGCGGGCAGCCCGCAGGACCGCCTCATCGAGCGCTCGATGCGCCAGCAGTGCTTTGCGCCCGCGGTTCGCGGGCTGGGCTACGTGCGGGTGCGGGGCCTGCGGATGCTGCACGGTGCGGCGCCGGAGTCCAACGGCGACAACTGGGGCGTCGTCGGCCACCGATCGGTGATGAGCGTGCGCTCCGGGCATCACTGGGTGATCGAGGGCAACGTCATCGAGTGGGGCAACGCGCAGGGCCTGGACATTGGGCGCGAGGGCTGGGGGGAGGACCTCGCCTGGCAGCCCGTGGTCTGCGAGACGAGCGGCTTCCACCAGGTCCGCGGCAACACCGTCAGTCACCACGGCGTGGCGGGGATCGTGGGTTGGGCGGGCGGCGCGAACTCCCTGCTGCTCGAGGACAACATCACCAACGGGAACGGCGTGAAGGGTAACTTCTTCATGTACGAGTCGGCGGGGGTGAAGCTCCATACCGCCAAGGACTGCCTCATCCGCCGGCATCGCGCGCACGGGAACGAGTGCTTCGGTATCTGGCTCGACTACAACTGCGAGCGCAATCGGATTACCCAGTGCCTGCTGACCGACAACATGGGCGCGGGCGTCTTCCACGAGGTCAGCCCCGGCCCGATCCTCATCGACACCAACGTCATCCTGGGCACGCGCAACGCGGGCGAGGCGTGGGGCGAAGGCATCTACTCCCACGATGGCAACCACGCGGTCTGCGCGAACAACTTCATCGCGGGCTGCGCCAACTTCGGGATCCGCTTCCGCAACCTCTTCAGCCGCATCGCCGACGGCGAGCCGACCACGACCAGCCACAACCGCCTGCTCAACAACCTCATCTTCGACTGCGCGCGCGGCTGCATCAGCCTCAACCCCGAGGTCCCCAAGGCCGAGGACAACCGCTCAGAGGGCAACGTGCTCTGGCAGCGGGGCGGCGAGGTGACAATGTGCCTGGAGGATGCCGGGTCGGGCGTCAAGTGGGAGGCGACGAAGATCGGCCAGGCCCTGCAGAAGACCGGTGGCGGAGACCTGGTGGTCTCGCTGAAGCTCTGGCAGGACTGGGCGGACAACGACCTGAGCTCGGTGTCGCTGCCGCCGGCGTTTGTGCTTGCAGGCCGGAGCCCCGAGGAGATCCTCGAAGCCCTCAAGGGC
>Ga0194126_10008494_pt1 | contig 13959 bp, 7 predicted proteins | sample TA2KigC150mmetaG_FD_148641 | JGI IMG/M metagenome (GOLD analysis project Ga0194126, IMG submission 148641) | Freshwater microbial communities from Lake Tanganyika, Tanzania - TA2015035 Kigoma Deep Cast 150m | ecosystem: Environmental > Aquatic > Freshwater > Lake | place: Tanzania: Lake... | reverse complement strand
AATTACTGCCCGTAGCAACTTCTTCCCGCAATCAGTGCCGGTGTGGTGGAATTGGTAGACGCAGGGGACTCAAAATCCCCCGGGCCTCGCGCCCTTGTGAGTTCGAGTCTCACCACCGGCACCATTTCCCCTGTTTTACTTTATCTCTGCGACTGTGCATGCTGTCAGCAAACGGCGCGTCTTCAGTACATCCAGCGTACGTACATGATCGGCTCAAACTCAAATGTACGGATGGACCGGGCATTGGCGAAAGACTCTCCCGGAACGGGCCCGGGCCTGTTACTCCGGCAGCCGGATGTCAGCCCTGCGCTCAGCGCGCGCCTGCCATGAAAAATCCAACGAGCACTATCAGGATAATCATCTGGATGATCCAGCCGATAGCGCACACTGCTATGGCGCGGCCCGTGCTGCTGTAGTCAAGCGCCTGCCTGACGGCTACCACCATGGCAACCAGCATCCAGATGGCTGCAACCCAGCTGACGATCGTGTTCAGGCCCGGAATAATGCCCAGGATGCGCAGCACGCCCGGTGCGCTTGAAAACCCGATTGTGCGCAGCAGCTCGCCCATGTCGGCTTTTGTTTGCGGTTCCGGCAGGAGTCTGGTGCCGATCAGGTAGGTCAGCCACGCCCATACATACCAGCCAATCAGCGCGATGATGGTCATGAAAATGATGCCCCCGATACCTGTCTGCCCGATGCTTCCAATGCCTGCGGCCACGCTTGAGAGCACAACCACGAGCATTGCCTGACCGAGCATCGATGTGTCGGCCTCGACCTTTTCATAAAAGGCACTATCCAGTTTTGCAGCGCGAAGCATATTGTCAAAAAGCTGATTCATGGCATCCTCCCTCTGCAGGTGTTTGGTTGATGCGTATTATCCATGAAACTTCGCGGTAAAGCAAGTGCGCTGCCATGTGAGTTGTTTTCTGCAAGTGTTTCCATGAGGACGGACTGCATCAGCCTCCCGGCCCGAGTTTTCCGCTCATAAAATTGCCTTGTCGCAATCCGGCCGGGAAAATTTGTTGATTCTCAGGCGGGACTTTAGACCTTGTACTCGCGACCTTGGACTTAGCTCATGCCCTCTCGCGCGAAAAACTTATTTACTTATTTAAGGATGTCCCGCTCCCCTCGCTCCCCTGAGACCTTGGACTAAATATGACATATGAAGATGTGACCCCTTGCTTCTTGCTTTCGCTCTAATTCCTAATTTATATCAAGTCTCAACGCGGCCTGTATTTTATCCCGCTGTTCCGGAATTACAGCCGACTCATCCGCATAGTCCCGCCATCGCTTTACAACCGCCCGCACTTCTGCAATGATCGTTTCCGCCCGCCCGCGCTTCATCGAAGCGTTTTTTGCGCATGCTTTAAAATCCTCAAGCGTAAAATCGCTCCGTTTGCCGTTCAATGTCATTTGATGCGTCGATGTCCATTGTCCGCCCGGTTGATAGCTGTACGTCATGTCGAAAGCGGGTGAAAGCGCCCACGTGCCCGATTGGTCCATCAGAAAGGCAATGTTTTTGACGTGGTCATCCTGGTTGCGGGCCACGATATTGAAAACCATCCGCCGGAACTGCTCCTCGACGGCGGCCATCGGCAAACCCAGCCGGCGGATCACCTGCAGCGCCTGCTCGTAGCCGTAGGCCCCCGCCTGGTTGAAATCATAATGCGCCATGCCGCACAGCGACTGCATGTGCAGCTTGCCTCCTCCCTCAAGTCGGTCAAACCGCCTGGTCATGAAATGGCGGCGCCCGTTCTCCTCCAGCAGGCGGCACGCCCTCATGGTGATTCCCGCGTCGGTCGCCATTTTGTAATAGGCATGCTCAATGGCGCCGTATCCCTTGGGGTCCTCCAGCTCCTTATCCCTGTTGCCGCTGACCCCGTCGAACTTCATCAGCCAGTATTCAAACCCGCTGCCCGCCTTCACCTGCCCGGAGCGGACTTCGTTGGTTTGCGGATTCCAGGCGATCACCGCCTTGGCCCGCGCCCCGCCCGCGGAGGTGCCGACCCGCAGGATATCCCGCAGAGCCGCTTCCTTCCCCTGCTCGTTCAGCCAGCCCTGCAGATTGTTGCGATGGGTTAAAACTTCCGACGCAAGCGCTACCAGTTTGTCAACTTCAATAGGAAATGCGCGGGAGCCGTCCACCCGAATTGCCGGCTTATATTCCAGCGCTCCCATGCCGCGCGAACCCGTATAGCAGAGCCGCTCCACAGCATTGAAAGATTCAGGGCTGCGGCCGGACCGTGCAAGCCAGGCATCGATCAGGGCATTGCCGAATCGGTCCGGCAGCGAATCCGCCAAAAGCCCCGGAAGACCGCGGAAGGTTTCCGGCCGCAGCGTCGGGAAGGAATAGAGCCGGCCGGAGAGCGGCATCATCAGCGGGGCCACCTCGATACCGCTTTTGATGAACGCCTGGTCATATTCAAACGTCGCGGCCGCGGCTCCGTCTTCAAGCGACACCGCGCCGATCGTGCGTCCCCACAGGCGTACCTCCGCGGTTGTGCTCACTTGTCGTCACCCCACTGCCACGGTTTCTTATCCGGGGCCTTCCGCTTTCCGGTGGCCCGTTTGCGCGTTTTGCCTTTCAGCTTGACCAGATCCATCGGGCGCGGTCCGGCCTCGGGCACCAGTGTTTCCAGCCGGTCCAGCAGCTCCAATACCCGCAGAACCCGAATCAGCGTCGACATCTGCGCCGTGGCCCCGGCCTCGATTCGCTCCACCGTCCGCTTCGATACGCCCGCCTTTTCTGCCAGCATCTCCTGCGTAAGCTGAAGCTCCAGCCGACGCTGCGTCAGACGCCCGCCCAGCTCCGCCAGAATCGCCTCGTCCGTCAATAATTTTTCAATCTTCATCAGAAACCCCCTTTATCTGGAGGTTATATATCGTAAAAAATGACTAATTGCAATCAATATTAATCATTATTCGTCATTATTGACGACTTAAATAAATTTATATTTTTGTCGCGCTGGCAATCGACCTGTTGATGGCCCTCAGCATAGCGCGGGTTGAATTCCCGCACCTTGGCATCGAGCAGATCGTCGAAAAATATCGAACGGTTCTCATAATTTCGGTCGGAACCTGTCCCGGCGGAGCCCCTCCGGGATGTTGCTTTCAAGGCGATCCAGCCGGAAAACTTGCCACGACTCTCAGGCGGGACTTTAGACCTTGTACTCGCGACTTTGGACTTAGCTCATGCCCTCTCTCGCTCAGAAAACTTATTTACTTCATTAAAGATGTCCCGCTCCCCTCCCTTATACTTCCTGAATACCGCCATCAGACTGCCGAATGTTTCCGGTTTGTACTTCTCAAAATCCGCTTCTTCAACAAACACATAATCAAAACGCACCCGGCTCTGTGCGGCGTTGATGTCGTTGCACCATTCTTTGAGCCGCTGCATCTTGAGCGGCACATCAAGGTCCTCAAGCCCCTTGGTTTCAACAATACAAATTTCATTCTCGCTGAGCTTGACGATAAAATCAGGGTAATAGTTTGAAATATAACCGCCGGCATTCACGTAGTCGATCTTGAAATGCACTGCATAATAGTTTTTGGCATACGAAACAACATCAGGACATTTTTCAAGAAACGCCGCAAACAGCAGTTCAAGATGGCTGTCGCCGATCACTTTGTTAAACACACTTTTCTGCGCAACCAGAAAGCCCTGATCTTTCACCACAAAGGGGCGGGTCTGGCGCAGCTTGATGTAGTCTCGAATCTCGGCGCTGCCCTTATCAAGAACGGTCAGTTCATTGATTTTCTTTTTAAACGTCTCGATGATCGTCTTGCATGCTTCAAGCTCCGAGAGATTGCGGAGCGTGTTCAGATCATCTATCTCAACAGCCCTGTCAAACAGATGGCTCGCCACAAACTCTTTTACCTTCCCGTGCAGCACGTCATAGCCGCTGACGAGGCGCAAGTCGCGCATGATAGTCTGCGAAAAATAACCGATCACGCTGCGATAGTCCGTTACCGCGTTTGCATCAAGGATTGTCGTGTGGGTTATTTCGCCGGTCGTAATATCCTTAAAAACAATTTTCCGTTTTTCTTCATCGCTGAATTGCCTGTAGGCCACTTTTTTGACGCCGAACGAAGCCGGGTCCAGTTCCTCAAGGTTTTTGTATTCCCGGTACACACGCGCGGAAAGCACGGGGATTTCAATATCAAGTTTGTCGATGTCCTTGCGGGTGTTCTCGTTATCAACCTCGATAATAATTGGAGCCTTGGCATCGGTTCCTTCGCCCATGGGCTTGCGCTCAAACGTAACGCCTTCGCTCTGGATAGACTCGACAAAATCCATAAACGCATCCGTGCCGACAACGCTCACGTATTCCGTGGCCTCATCACCGGGATACATGCGCCGCAGGCCCCGGCCAAGGGTCTGCTCCGGCAAAATGTTGCTCTTTGCCGCATATGCCCGCAGCCCCACAATCGTGGTCACATTGCGCACATCCCAGCCTTCCTTCAGCATCAGGACCGACACTATCACCTTAAACGGGCTTTCCCAGCCGTCGATATGATTCGATGCTTTGCGCAGCACATCAAGCTCTTCCTTGCTTTTCTTGGCATCCGATTCCGATATTTCGCCGTTGTTATTGGTGTGAATCGTCAGAATGCTGTCCTTGAATTCCGGATACGCGCTTTCAAGATACTCCGCCACATCATCGCAGTTTTTCGTATCATCGGTCATGATGAACAGCACGGCCTTCTTGCCGAGCTTTTCATGCTCAGCAGAGGCCTTGCGCCATTCTTCAATGCCAAGGGCGATGTAGTCGGCATATTTTTCAGTGTATTTTGAGCTTTGCCGCTCCTGCAGCTTTGCCCGGCTTGCCGCATCAGGCAGCACGGGATGCTTGACAACATTCTGCATGATGGCTTCCACGAGCGGATAATCACACACCGTCTGCACAAAAATAGCGCCGTTATTGTGCTTGGGCGTAGCGGTCACATCAACCTGCAGCGACAGAAAATGGTCTTTTTGCTTCAGACGATTATGAATGTCCTGAATTGATTTAAACCAGGCCAGCCGGGGGTCGTGAATATGATGGGCCTCATCATTTAAAACCACCAGCTCGTCTATCTCGCGCACGATCACGCCAAGATCAACTTTAGAGTCCGTGGTTTTGCCGGAAGGCCGCTTGCCCAGAAAATAGTCTTCCAGATTGTCGTCCTCAAAGCTCGGCTCAGTATCATTGCCGGCATACACGCGATGAATGTTAGTGAGGAAAATATTGCCGGTCTTGCGGATGATCGACACATCATCCTGAATGTGCAGAGTCAGTTGAAAATCATCCTGCCAGTTGCAGCCTTCCCAGCCATTATCAGGCAGCAGCGGGTCGTCAAAAAATATCTTCAGCCCTTCAAAATCGGCCCTCAGGCGGTCAAGCACGATGATATTGGGCGCAATGATCAAAAAGTTGGTCGAGAGCTTTGAATCTTCTTCGTACAGCTTGTGAAAATAACACCACGTAACAATCAAGCTCATTACCTTGGTCTTGCCGCTGCCGGTTGCCATCTTCACCACCAGGCGCAGCCAGTCCTCATCAAACATGCCCGGCGACACCGCGCCGGATGAGTCATAACGCAGCAAATCGTACTTGTCTTTTACCTGCGCCACTTCATACAGGAAAATGACCGTCTCAACGGCCTCGCGCTGGGCAAAGTAATATTTGAAGTCAAACAGGCTGCCGTCAGCCTTCGGGATGATATGCTCGGTCGCGAACCACCAGTTCAGCAGCGCCCGGCTGGTAGCCGTTGCCCCGGCATAGCCCGACTCGCGCCAGCCGGTAACCTCCGTGCGGATTTTATGCACCAGCGGCGGCAGCAGCTTCTCATAGCTTGTTTCCCGCAAGGCTTCATCAGCCGGAAACCAGCGATAGTCAGGGTTCAAAACATCATACGGAGAGGTCGGGAATAAGGGATGAATAGCCATATTGCGTCATTATTTGGGGTTTAATTGGGTTTTAGAAGCTAAATTTATTAAGGGAAAATAGCTAATTACAAAAATTGATTTGTGCCATACCTGATTTATTTGTGCTTTACTTCAGACGCCAGTAACCTCCACTTGTCTTACCAATAAACTCAATGGCAGCATCTTTTTTTAAGTCTCTCAAAAGACTGTTTATTATAAATCTGCTTAATTCAGGAAAAATATCGCGGAAATCTTTGGCAGTCCCGGTTTTATTTCTCTTCAGATGTTCAATGATCAGCTGTTTCTGTGCCTCACGCGGCACACCGCGCAGCCGGGTGTGCACTCCTGTTTTCCCCTGATGAGAATAATAGCGGTGCGATAAAATGTAATGGACTCCACGGCCCCGACCAACTCTTTCAATAATACCCAGTTGTAAAAATTTATTAAGCGCCTCAGTCTTATCAATACGCTGTTTTTCCCGGATTTCCTCCAGTGCAAAAATTTCCTCAAAAGAAAAGAGTACCTGTTTTTCATTTGTTATCTTCTCAAGGAAAAGCACAAAATTTTTATCTTTCAATCGTGCAGGTATTGATAGCGAAACAGAGTAAGCGTCACTTTTTGCGAGGTCAGGCAGGCCTTTCCCGTCGCGTATTGAAGCCTGGAAGATGTCATCCATGCCCTGACCGGAACGTTCAACAAGCCCGGCCTTTTCAAACACTTCGGCAATGCCTCTGTTGCGCCAATACGACTTATACAAAATGTTTTCAGGAGTAATGCCCGGCGGCAGGCCACCGGGGCTTGTAATCATAAAAGAGTCGGGAGAAGCTTTTATGAAAACGGATTGCCCCTTGAAGGTATAATCACGATGCGCAACCGCGTTCAGCACAGCTTCACGAATTGATTTCTCATCAAAAGCAAAAATTTCCCGCTGAATAAATCCCTGCTGAAACGGCATCCGGCTGTTTCGGGCATTAATCGTTTCCCAAATCGCATCATAAATGGCAAAGAATGGTTCCCGCCATGACATCCGGTAATCATACGCAGTGCTTGCTGAATTTTGTCGCCATTCAAAAATGATCTCCGCGTCAGGGAGCAGCTCATCCAGTTTTTCTTTTTTCGCAAAAAGCACAAGGCTTGCGTAATTCAAACCCTTGTCGCTTAACAGTCCGGCCGAACGCAGCAGCTTGTCATCTGAAAATGTTTTATAGTCATCACGCTTTGACTTGAGCGCCCATTTATCCCTGAAGACCGTTATTGCCTTCCGGTCAAGGTCAGCCGCAGACAAACCTGGCACAATGGTCATTGAAAAATCAGGCGAGTTTTCATTAAGAATTGATTTTAGCGTTGCATCGTCCATCTCGCATAACGATTCTCCGGCACGCATGGGGATTTTGTAGCGGCCGGTTGACCGGATAACAGTTCCCGTTGGTCGCGAAGGCACATGAAAAATTAGCACACGCCCATCCGGGTAATGCACTTCCTCAACATCCACACGGATGCCAAGCTCGTTTAATAATTCATTTGAAAGCGCGTTATGTCTGCCTTGAAAGGCTTTCGAACCGACGACAACCCCCGTTTTATTAACACCAAGCAGCAACTTACCGCCACGCTCGTTTGCCAGAGCAGCACAGTAATCCGGCAAATCGTGCCGACGGTCAAACTGCCCTGTAGCTTCCTTAAATTCAAGATTGCAATCCTCAAGGCGGGACAGCAGGCGGTTTAACTGTTCGATTGTCGTATGAATCATTTCAATGCCTTGGATGTTTTAAAATTCAGTTCCTAAACTGGTCGAATTCGACCAGTTTGTATTTTAATGCGGCCGGATTAGAGCATTTATCTAAATAATGTAGCCGTCTTTAGTTCGTCTGTCATCTCGACCAAAGGGAGAGATCTTGAAGCATAAGGAAAGATTTCTCGCTGCGCTCGAAATGACCTCGTGGTTAAAGAATTTTGTTACATTCTCTAATCCGCCTTGGCGGATGTGTCCGGCGGTTTTCCCTCGGCCCGATTGCCGGACACGCCCCGCACGGCGGGGCTTTGTCCGGCCTACATCGGCTACATTGTTACCATATGCCAATCTGTTTTTTTTCGTAGGCCGGACTAAACGAAGTGTGTCCGGCGGTTTTCCCTCGGCCCGTTTTGCCGGACACGCTACGTGAGTACCGGCCTACAAGAGAGCCATATTAATCCTGCTTCACACTCCCACGTCGATGATCTTCATGGTGTCGTTGCCGAAAATGTCAACCACCTTCACGGCCACTTTGTAACGGTCCGGCGGGCATTCATGCCAGGCTGATTTGAGTTCAAGCGAGCGGTCTTTCTTGGTGCGGAAGCTCTGCCACTCGTTTTCAAACACAAAATCGCCGGTCCACACATCTTCAAACTCACCGGTGGCCTCGTTTTTCACGCGCACAATCTCGCGCTTTGATTCAAAGTCGAAATCAACGCTCCAGTAGTCGATCCAGTCCGTCCATTTCTTTGTGAGCACGTCTTTGGTGACAATGCCGTTCTTGTCCTTGAGCACTTTCACGATCTTGCCGTTTTCAACAACAATTTTATTGGCCCCGTTTTTCAGGCTGGCAGCGGCATTATCAATGCTGTCCTGCGAGTAATACACGGAAAAATCCGTCAGCTCCACGGCAACCTTGCCCTTTTTCACCAGCGGCTTCACCTCGATGAACGACACATCATGAAACACCACCTGGTTTTTCTCAACCGCCCGCTTGTCGAACACCTCGCGGGGAATGTATTTCATGGCAAGATCAATGCCCTTGGCTTTAGCCTCTTCCTGAATGTTGGGGAACAGGCCCATCTCAAACTCAAAGGCCAGAATATCAACGCGGGAAATGCGCTTCTCGCGGCACTCCAGAATAACCTCTTCCACAAACAGCCGCGTTACCGGCAGATTGATCGGCCCCACAGCCACCATGCGCCCGGCCTTTTTGCCGTGAAAGCATTTGAAGTGCTCAACCGCCTCGGCCCGGTAGGCATGCAGAATCAAATCAATAAAATCCTTCTCCTTCTGCGCAAGCTGTTGCTGCTTTTCCTCCTCGCGCAGATCAATGTTGACGCCGATATAATGCGCCCGCTCGTATTTGCCGAGATTGAGAATTTCAAATGCCCGGAAGTCCTTCCCGTCGGCCTTCTTCTGCCGCTGCACGCCGATCATGCGCTTGCGCGTGGTGTGAACGGCGAATTTGCCCAGATCACTCACAATCCACTTGCGCCCCAGCTTCTCCGCCACAGCAGCAGTGGTGCCGGAACCGCAGAAGAAGTCGGCGACGAGGTCGCCTTCGTTGGAGGATGCGTTTATGATGCGTTCTAATAATTCTTCGTGTTTTTGAGTCGGATACCCAACTTTTTTATCACCACGAAGAGCCGGTACTTCAATGAAATTATCTGGCTTATATTCTGTTACTTCAAAATAAACAATTTCTCCATTTTCATTACGCATTCGCTCGGCCTTGCCTGTTTCCGAATTCCATACATGCTTGCTTGCAGTACGATATTTTTCTGGGTCCTTGATTGGTTCATAGATTTCATTCCAAATATGAGAGCCCTTTTTTTTTGCGTAATAATGGACAGTTTCTGTATTTTGATGAAACTTCGTAGACTTTGCCTTTAGTCCAACAGCGGTATAATGGACCACAATTTCATTTTGAAAATTTTTGTCACTAAAAATTTCATCTATTACAAGCTTTATGTAAGAAGAAACCCGCCAATCGCAATGCACATAAATGCTTCCATCTTCTGCAAGCAAATCACGCATGAGTACTAAGCGTTCGTAGATCATGGCAATAAAGCTGTCAGCGCCTTTGCCCCAGGTGTCGCGGTAGGCAAGCTCTTCAAGCACATTGGGTTTTTTGGTAAAGGTGTCGTCGCCGATCTCAATGTCCATGGAGAAATCAGCGCCCACGTCAAAAGGCGGGTCAATGTAAATGAGCTTGATGCCGCCCTGCTTTTCAATCTCTTCACGGATGGGGCCGTTTTTAAGGCTTGAAAGAATCAGCTTGTTGTCGCCCCAGATGAGCTTATTGGTCCAGCCCTTGAGCTGCCGGCCCCGACTGTCAAGGCTGATGCCGAAAGCTTCAAACAGCGGTGCATCTGCTTTTACCTCTTCGGAGCGGGGCTCGTCCACATGCTCAATCACCTGAAACGGCAGCACAATGTTGGTGACTTCATTGGTCTTGCCGTTCCAGACAAGCTCAACCTCGCGCTTGTCGTCAAACAGCAAAAACCGATATTTATCCGGCAGCGGCTTATCAGCTTCAACAAGCTTTAGTATTTCACGCTTCTCATTGTCGGTGAGTTTCATGCAACCCTCATCATTTCATTATGCCGGACACGCCCCGCCCAGCGGGGCTTTGTCCGGCCTACATTCTGCATTCTTGATTCTGCCGGACACACTGCGTTTAGTCCGGCCTACATTCTGCATTCTTGATTCTGCCGGACACACTGCGTTTAGTCCGGCCTACATTCAAAATTTTATTCCCGTAGGCCGGACTAAAATCCCGCCCTGCGGGATATGTCCGGCGTCTTTAATTTACGTTTTCTACATATAAGAGGGGCTTTATTCTTTCTTCTTTGTTCTCAGTTCCCTCAACCGCACCAACGCACCATTTTTTATGGTAGTCGGAGAAGCCTTTACTGGAGATGTTCTCTAAATAGCCCAACACAAGCGCAAGGCGGTTTGTTTTTTTCCCTCGACCATGCCCATCCCCCACGACTGTGTTGTTGGATTTCACTGCATCAGAGAAAAACATACACTGTTTTTAATCGGTTATAACGATTCTATTGAATTTAAAAATAATGGCAAGGATATTGTTTAGCGTGCAATTTGTTCGGGTTTCAACAGTATCGGACAGCAGGGCAGTTTCAATTCATTCCTCTGACCAAGTGTGGCAGTCCCTTTCATCATACTACTTCATCATGCCTTCCGGCCCAGCCAGACAAGCCGCATTTCGCACTCCGTGCAGTCAAATTCAAGGCGGCACGTGATGCCTTCTGGGCCGCTGAGATAGAGCGGCTCTTCAAAACCTGCGCGGGTGAGGGCTTTGCCGCACAGGCCCAGCTCTCTGCGCAGGCAGTAGCGCGAGCGCATGGCCACAGTGCCCGGCTGAACGGGTGCGGTCTCGGCAGCCGGGGCAATGTCGGCTGCGCCATGGCGGCGGTAGAACGCCCGGGCTTTTTCATTGAAAACATTGGCTTCAAAGCCGAGCTGCTGCTGATAGAACGGGACGCTGTTTTTGACCGGCCCGCCCTGCACACGCGGCCGCAGGCGCGCTCGTTCGCTGCGCAGGTTTTCAATAAAATCGCGGCGCAGACTGTTAAGTGCTGAGGCCGGCAGAAACCAGGGCTGTGGTATCTGAACAGCAAGCTGCTCGCAGCGAAACTCCGTGCCGCCGAACTTTTGCAGCTGGCGCCGGATTGTCTCACGGCTGCGCTCGGCCTGCTGTGCAGATTTTTTTAGCGTTTCAATACAGGCCTGAGCGGTAATGCCGTCTTCATCACGCCCGCTCAGCATGAAGCCATCGGGTGTTTCAGAAAACACGCAGGCAAGCGCGATGGTTCTCTCGGGCTTTGCCTGCCGGAGCGTTTTCTGGAAGGTGCGGTCAAGATTGCGAAACAGAAGTGTGCCGGCTGCAATTCCGGTCATGCGCTCAGGGTACGCCCGGTTTTTTTCGACACTTCTGATGCGGGTGCCTGTGAGCTTTCCGTCTGCAGAAAAAAAACAGATGCCGTCACCGGAAGAAAGCTTCACGGGCGAGTCAAGGACAAACGATTCTGCGCGGCAGTCTTTGACCCTGCCCAGCATTTCACCGCGCGATTTGGGCGAATCAAGGCAGGCAATGCGTGAATCAGGGCTGATGAAAAAATCCGTAAACCCGCGGTTGAATGATTTGGCCGGGTCGGGCGTAAAGCCCGGCAGCGTTGTGCCGGATGAGGCCCGTTTAAACGTGTGCCCATCCAGGAGCCGGTCGAGTTTTGCGCGATAGTGCGCAACGACATTCATGACATACTCGCTGCTTTTCAGCCGGCCTTCGATTTTAAACGACGTGATACCGGCCTTCAACAAGTCGCCGAGATGCTCTGCGCGATTCATGTCTTTAAGAGAAAGTAAATAGCGGTCCTGCTCAATACAGCGGCCGGCTGCGTCGCTCAGGCAGTAGCGCAGGCGGCAGGGCTGGGCGCAGCAGCCGCGGTTGCCGCTGCGGCCGCCCACGGCATAACTTAAGTAGCAGCGCCCGCTGCGGCCAACGCACAGAGCGCCGTGCACAAAGCATTCGAGCTCAACTGTCGTTTCGCGGCGGATGGCGCGGATCTCATCAAGCCCGAGTTCGCGCGCGAGAATGACGCGCTGAAAGCCGACCTGCTCAAGGAAGCGCACCTGCTCAAGGCTGTAATTATCAAGCTGCGTGCTGGCGATCAGCGGCACGGGCGGCAGATCGCATTCAAGCAGGCCGACATCCTGTATGATCAAGCCGTCGATGCCAACAGTATAAAGCTGCCTGATCAGTTTCAATGCCCGGGGCAGCTCTTCATCGCGCAGAATGGTGTTGAGCGCAACGTAGACGCGCGACCAATAGCGGTGCGCAAAGGTGCAAAGCGCCTCGATGTCGGCAACGCTGTTGCCGGCTTCTTCGCGGGCGCCAAACGCTTCCGCGCCGATATACACGGCATCGGCTCCGCAGCTGATCGCGGCAATGCCGGCTTCACGGTCGCGCGCCGGGGCGAGCAGTTCGATTTTTTGAGGGTGCGAGGTTGTCATGCCGGAAATGCGGAAAACAAATAGTGTGCTGTTTCAGTACAGCCGCTTCAGCTCTGCTCCCTGAAAGTAATGCGCGAGAATAGCGCGATAGTCATAGCCTGCGTGCGCCATGGCAGCTGCGCCGATCTGGCACAGGCCCACGCCATGGCCCCAGCCTGCGCCGCGCAGAATAAAGCTGTGCGGAACAGTCCCGCTGCCGATGGTGTCAACAACAAACGCCGAGCTGTACAAATGGCTTGGAGAAAGCATGCGCCGGATCGCAAGCTCCTTGGAAACAACCTGTGTGTGCTTTGATCCGGCAATACGCAAAGCGATTATACGGCCGGAGGCGCCGCGGCTTAAAGGTTCAAGCCTCAGTATGTCACCGAAGTCGCAACCGCTTTTGCACTTGATGATCTCGCGCAGTTCATCCTGCGCATATGTCACCTGCCAGCGGAAAAAATCCCCGGTTTCAAAGTCAAAATCAGGCAGAATGGTTTCTAATAGCTTCCGGTCGGTCACATTGCAGAAAACAGCCGGCCGGGCTTGGATAAAACGCCGCGCTGATTGCTCATCGCTGAGCGGCGGCGAAAATTCGGCCCGGTCTGCGGCGCAGTCAGGTCCCGGCTGCAAATAGGGAAATTCAAGATCCTGCCAGCAGGTTGAAAACCGCTCGGTTATGCCGCCGCAGCATTTTGAAAACCGTGCATCACACACGCCACCTTCGCTGAAAAGCACTTCGCCGCGCGTTGCTGTAAGCGCAGACCGGGCGGAAGCATTCACCGCGCCGATACCGTGATAGCGCTGGCAGTGATCGTCATTGCATACATCATAGTGAGCGTGAGCGCTCGCGTCAGTCCATGCGAAATCGTTCGAGCCTGAATCGTGCAAGCGCTGCTGCAGCTGAGCCAGCACCCAACTGCGCGATATTACACAATGGGCTTTTAAAAATTCGGCTGAAGCGTTGGGGCTCATCTCCGAACAGATAACGGCTTCAAGATAGGCTTCGCAACCGATATAATTAATAAGCGTTAAGGCGTCCGGCTCGAAACAGCGGGCTCCAAGAGCGCCTCTGAAGGTTTGGCTGGCCATGCGCTGCCAGTGGAAATTGCGCCCGATGCTGTTTTCGGGCAGGGTAAACGTACACGATGATGCATCGGCTGGATCAAGGCGCAGCTCCTGTGCGGCAGCAACCATGGAATTCCGGGCATCAAACAGTACCGCGGTGATGCCCTCGGCCTTGATTTGATATTCGCCTGACTCGATGACGGTTGCGCCAAGCAGGTATGATCCTGTGATAACA
>Ga0194126_10008492_pt1 | contig 13964 bp, 10 predicted proteins | sample TA2KigC150mmetaG_FD_148641 | JGI IMG/M metagenome (GOLD analysis project Ga0194126, IMG submission 148641) | Freshwater microbial communities from Lake Tanganyika, Tanzania - TA2015035 Kigoma Deep Cast 150m | ecosystem: Environmental > Aquatic > Freshwater > Lake | place: Tanzania: Lake... | reverse complement strand
GCCGCCCCGACGGCGATCCAGGATGACCCGCTGCGGGCGCTGCGCGCCGTACGGCTGGCGGTCAGCCTCGAACTCCAGATCGAACCAGCGACGCTTGGCCACGTGCGTGCGGCCCGTGACCACCTGGCGGCCGTCTCTACCGAGCGGACACGCGATGAGTTGATGCGCATGCTCCAGGCGCCCCGGCCGGGGCGGCTGCTGCGGCTGCTCGATCACCTGGGGCTGCTCACAGCTGTGCTGCCGGAGCTCGAGCCGCTGCGGGACCTGGCGCAGCCGGCTCCGCACGTGTTCCGCGGCCTCGACCATACCCTCTCGGTTGTCGACCGGCTCGGCGATCTGCTCCGGGCGCTGGAGCCGCTGCCGGGCGAGGACGCGGTCGCCGACCTGACGTTGGGGGAGGCCTCGCTGCGCCTCGGTCGGTTCCGGGAGGCGCTGGACGAATACTTGCGGCAGGAAGTGTCCTCGGGCCACTCCCGCCGTCACCTGCTGTTCCTGGCAGCCGCGCTCCATGATGCCGGGAAAGCAGCCACGGGCCAGCTCTCCCAAGACGGTCGGCTGCGCTTCCTGGGCCACGAGGAACAGGGCGCCAGCCTGGCCGCCGGCTGTGCGCGCCGGCTGCGCTTGAGTGCCGACGAAGCGGACTTCGTGGCCGGAGTCGTGCGGCACCATATGCGGCCGGAGACGCTGCAGGCCGCAGCTGCGGTCACGCCGCGTGCCGCCTACCGGTTCTTCCGCGATTGCGGCCCGGTTGGCGTTGCGGTCATCCTGCTTTCTTTGGCGGACATGCTGGGCAAGTACGCCTCCCCGCCACCTCAGGCCGAGTGGGCAGGTCGTGTCGGTGTCGCCCGAAGCCTGCTCGAGGCGGCCTTCGAGCAGGAGAGCCGGGTTGTGAATCCGCCCCGCCTTCTCGACGGTGACGATGTCATGCACGCGCTGAGCCTTGTCCCTGGCCCTGCCGTCGGCGAGTTGTTGGAGCGCCTGCGCGAGGCGCAGGCTGAGGGCGGGGTGACGACGAAGGAGGAAGCGCTGGCTTTCGTGCGCGCCTGCACGGAAGGCAGCGCTCCCGCAGACAGCCGCCGAGACATGGGTCCAGGCCGGCAGGGATAGTCCACCCTTCACTCCCGGGAGGCAGCGAAAGCATTGCGAGACCCGCGCGCGGACCCTCCGGCCGTCGCTCCATCTGGTGTCGCAGGTTGGGCGCGCGTTCAAGAAGCAGGTGCGAGGAAGACCGCTCCTAGGCAATAGGAGGAGTCCGGGTCGGGCCGAGCACGCGGCCGACGCTATCCCGCGCACGATCAGGGCGCGCGGCGACCTCTGGAAGAAGAGCGAACCAAGTGGATTCCGCCTCACCAGCAGGGAACCCAAGCATCAGCCATGCGTTTCCCGTCGGCCGGGAGTACCTGTTCTGCAGGGGAAGGGGCGTGAGGAGGTTGTTGGACGGGGTCGGGGCTCTGCCAAGAATCTTGGAGGAGCACTTGGCGTGGAGCGGAGCACGGGCGATGCCCGCTAGGGGTAGATCTCCGAAAGGGCGGGCTCATACCAGCACCGGCAACCGCTTGGCGAAGAGCAGCCGGGCACCGGCAGCCCGGGGGCTTCATCCTTGGCGTGATCCATCTCCGCCTTGCGGCAGGCAGGGCACGCGTCGTGGGCCACGATAACCCGGATGCGGCGGACGCGCGGGTTGGCGCGCAGCGCCGCGAGCGCCACGGCCGTCTCCGAGTGGCGGGCGAGGTCCGCACCGCACTGCCGGCAGACGTCGGTGCCATCCGGCGATTGAGCTTTGCACAGCGAGCAGGTCCGCACAACGCACTCCAGGTAGGGGGTCGGCCCGATTCTACCGGCGTTCCGGGGGCTGTCAACCGTGAAGGGCAGCATGCGACGCATCCTGCACGTTGACCTCGATGCATTCTTCTGTTCCGTCGAGGAACTCCACCAGCCATCTCTGGCGGGCACGGCCTTTGTCGTGGCCGGCCGGCCGGGCCAGAGGGGCGTCGTCGCTTCCGCCTCCTATCCGGCCCGCGCCTTCGGCATCCGATCGGCCATGCCGACGGCGCGCGCCCTTCGCCTGTGCCCGGATCTCACGATTGTCCCTCCCCGGCATGGCGTGTACGGTGAAACCTCAGACCTCGTGTTGGCCATCCTGCGCGAGGCGGCTCCTGTGGTTGAACAGGTGTCCATCGACGAGGCTTTCCTGGACGTCTCGGACGACCCACGTCCGGCGCAGGAGGTAGCTGCCTCGCTCCAGGCGCGGATCCGCCGTGAGCTTCGGCTGCCGACCTCCTGGGGTGTGGCCGGCAATCGGCTGGTGGCCAAGATCGCCACCGAGGTGGGGAAGCCGAATGGCCTGGTGGTAGTTCCGCCGGGGGAGGAGGCTGCCTTCCTGGCCCCGTTGCCGGCGGGCATGCTGTGGGGGGTAGGTCCGAAGACGCGCCTGCGGCTGGAGCCGCTGGGGGTGCGCACGATTGGAGACCTAGCGAACATGCCGCCGGCGAGCCTGGTGCAGGCCCTCGGCGACCACGGCCTGGAACTTGCATCCAGGGCGCGTGGCGAGGACAACCAGCCTGTCCTCGACACCTACGAGCCGAAGTCAATGTCCGCCGAAACCACCTTCGCCAGCGATGTGCGGGATGGAAAGGAACTCCGTCGGACCTTGCTCGGGTTGTCGGAAGAAGTCGGGCGCCGTCTGCGGCAGTCCGGCGTGGCGGGTGCGACCGTGCGCCTCAAGCTGCGCTGGTCCGATTTCACCACGCTGAGCCGGCAGACACGGCTGGCTCAGGCGACCGATCAGGAGAAGGAGATTTACCATGCGGCCGAGGGGCTGCTGGACGCCACCTGGTCCACCGGCCGGCCGGTGCGCCTCATCGGGGTCGGGGTTAGCGGGCTGGGCGCACCGGTGCGGCAACTGCATCTGTTCGACCGGGGCTGGGAAGAGGATGCGCGCTTGATGCAGGCCGTGGACACCATACGCGAACGCTTTGGTCAGCAGGCGCTGCAGCGGGCAGCCGACCTGAAGGCGCACGGCCGGCGGCGAGCACGAGGAGGCGGGGAGCGATGACACTGCTCGGCAAGGGACACTACATGTGGCAGATCCCCAAGTGCGACGGGGGCTCGCCGGCCGCGATCACCGCCCGCCTGGTCAAGTCGAATACCTCGCACGTGCTGATCAAGATCGCTGATGGCGGCTCGTGGGCCTACAACATCGATCCGAAGACCAAGGTCGACTGGATCCCGCCCGTTCTCGTAGCCCTCAAGCAGGCCGGCCTGTCGGTGTGGGGCTGGCAGTACGTGCGCGGCGACAACCCGGAGGCCGAGGCCAATCTGGCCGTGCAGCGGGCCGTCAGCCTGGGGATCGACGGGTTCGTCGTCGACGCCGAGATCGAGTACAAGAAGCCCGGCAAGGCCGGCGCCGCGCGGCGCTACATGACGGCATTGCGAGCCGGACTGGGCAGCATGCCGATCGCCCTCAGCACGTACCGCTTCCCGCGCACGCATCCGGACTTCCCGTTCTCTGCGTTTCTTGAGCAGTGCGACCTGGCTATGCCGCAGGTCTACTTTGAGAAGGCCCACAATGTCGAAGAACAGCTCGAGCGGTGTGTCCAGCAATACCTGGCGCTTCAGCCCGCTCGCCCGATCATCCCCACCGGGCCAACGTACTCGCATGGCGGATGGCGGCCAACGGCCGGCGAGGTCGAGCGTTTCCTCGTACGCGCCAAGGCGATGGGCTTGACGGCGGCCAACTTCTGGGCCTACGACTTCTCGACGCGTCCGTCGTTTCACGATCTGTGGGATGCGATCGCGGCGTTCGACTGGCCGGCCGGCCCGCCGGTGGCCGACATGCCGGAGCGGCTGGTCGGGCGCATCAACCAGAAGGACGCCGGGCTGATCTCAGGTCTGTATCAGGAGAACGCGGCCCACGTCACCGGTCAGCGCACGATCATCGGCCGTGAGGCGATTGCCGGGTGGTACCGCACCCTGTTGTCGGAGGCGCTTCCCAATGCCACGTTCGCCGTGACCGGCAAGTCCGGCAGCGGGCCGACGCGGCAGTACACGTGGACGGCGACCTCGGAGCGCGGCAAGGTCGTCGACGGCAACGACACGCTCGGCCTGGTCGAGGGCCGTATCCAGTATCACTACTCCTACTTCACCGTTCGCTGACGTCCGTTTCCTGCACGTCGAAGGTTGACTCGATGCCCACGCCCGGCCGCAGCATCGCCTGCGCCGGGCAGTACTTTGTCTCCGAGAGTTCGATGGCGCGCGCCACGGCGGCCGGATCGACCCCGCGTCCGCGGATGGTGTAGTGCAGGCGAATGCGGGTGAAGACGCGCGGGTGTGCGTCGGCGCGCTCACCCTCGGCCTGCACGACGAACCCGGTCACCGGCTGGCGCTTCTTCTGCAGGATCGAGATCACATCCATGGCTGTGCATCCGGCCAGGCCGACGAGGATCAGCTCGAGCGGACGGACCCCGTCGTCGTCGCCGCCCACGCCCGCCTCCGCGCCCAGCGGCACGGAGAAGCCGCTCCCGGCCTCACCGCGGAAGCTCATCCTGCCGGACCAGTTCACCGTTGCCTTCATGGGTTCTCCCAGGCCTCAAGGATCGGAAGGATCGCCGCTTCCAGTTCGCGCTCACACGTCGCCCCAAGCCACCGGGCTCGCACCACGCCGGCAGGGTCGATCAGAAAGGTCGAGGGAAGCGAGATCGTGGCGAACGCCCGCAGCGAGGCCTCGCCGGGGTCGAGCCAGATCAGGAACGTCAGGCCGCTCCGTTCGACGAACGACTGAACGGCGGAAGGGGTTTCGCCGATGTTCACGCCAACGACCACCAGCCCGCGATCGGCGAGGCGGCGAGCGACCGCTTCCAGGGCGGGTAGCTCGTCACGGCAGGGTGGGCACCATGTGGCCCAGGTGTTCAACAGCACCGTGGATCCGCGCAGCGCCTCGAGCGTGACCTCCTCTCCGGCCAAAGAGGTGAGCTTCAGGTCAGGAGCATCGGATTCGGCGGCGACGGCGGCTGCGCAATCCTCGGAGAGGGCGGGTCCCGCGGGGAAGCGGACGCGCTGGGAGATCCAGACCGTGCCCGCAAGCACGATCAAGACCATCCCGGCGAGCGTGAGGAGCAGCGGCTCGATCCGAGCGCGCCTCACCGGTGCGCGCTCGCAGGCCGCCTGGAGCGGCGGGACGAGCCAAGCACGGAGGGCGGCTCGAGGACTGCGGCTGCCCGCCAACTGGCGGCTGCCGGGTTCATCAGGTGGGCGCACCGGCCTCGCCGTAACGGCAAGCCGGGCAGCTGAGCACGAGGCATCCGTCATAGTCCAGCTTGCCCCGGCCGCAGCGCGGGCAGCGGCTGCCCGGTCGGAGCGAAGAAGGGCGAGGGCTTCGCCGCCTTCGGCTCGGCGGCGCATCCGGCCTGCCGGGTGAGGGTCGAGGACGGGCTGTGGGCATTACGAGAGTGAGTATATCGCGCCAACTGGCTGCCCTGGTCCGATTGCCACCCCTCCTTCAACGCGGTATCCTGCGTTCGGCAGTCTGACGGCGGATCGATCGACGGTTCCCCGCCTGCCCGGAGGCGCTGGTGCCGAATCTCGGACTCGAATCCCCCTTCTTCTCCTTCTACCTCCGCCTGCCTGAAGGCCGCTGGGATCTGATCGAGCGCGGCGGCTTGCGGTTGGAGGAGACACGCTTGGGCGTGAGCCTGCGATCGGCGCAGGGCGGTCTGCGGTGGGACGGCGCTCTGGAAGGCGCCGAAGTCATCCACCAGGGCAGGGAAACCGGCCTGCACGGCCCGGTCGAGGCGTTGCGCCTGCGCATGGTCTCTGAGGGTCTGGTCTTCAGCCTCGAGTTTGCGTTGTGCCTTGAGGCGCCGCTATTCCTGTGGCGGGTCGGGCTGCTGAACGAGGCTGCAGCCGCGTTGTGGCTCGATTCGGTCGATCTGCTCCAGGTGGGGCCACACGGCCAGGGTGAGCCGCCGGCACGCCGGCGCGGCGCCGCACGCCCGCCGCTCGGTGTCCTGCGCCTGCACCCGGATCCGGGCGATCTGGCGTTCTTCAGCAACGGCTTTCAATCCTGGTCCTTTGCCGGCGCTCTGGGTCCGCGAGATCGTATGCCCCGCACGCAGTTGGGACCGATCCTGTGGCCGGAGAACCCCGATACCGCCGTCCCACGAAGTCGCGGCGACTTCGTTGCCCACATGTTCGGTGTCCTGTCCGACCGCGCGCACCGTCGCGGCCTGCTGGCAGGCTTCCTCTCTCAGCGCCAGGCCTTCGGGAGCCTTCGCTGCCGCCTGGCGCGCTACTCGCCCAGCCTGCGGCTGTGGGCGCATGGCGACCAAGTGGAGATCCGCCCGGGTGCGGCGATCACCACGGACTGGGCCTGCCTCCAGGCAGTGGACCTCGACGCTCCCGATCCGATCGCGCCCTATCTCCGTGCCGTGGCCAGTGAGAACGATGTGCGCCTGCGCCGCGCGGTCCCTGTCGGCTGGTGCTCCTGGTACAAGTACATGCGGGGGGTGAGCCAGTCCGCCGTAGAGTCGAATCTGGGGTGGGCGGCGGATCAGCAGGCTGAGATCCCGCTTGAGATCGTCCAGGTGGATGATGGCTACCAGGCGCACGATGCGGAGATGCTCGAGACGAACGACCGGTTCCCCGCCGGCCTGCCTGCGTTGGCGCACAGCATCCGCGCCCGAGGCCTGACCCCCGGATTGTGGCTGGCTCCGTTTATCACCGGACCGGGCTCGGCCCTGGCCCGGCGGCACGCGGCGTGGCTCCTGCGAACCCGACTCGGGCTGCCGGCCAATGCCGGATCGACGTGGGCGCCGCTCTCACGCGGCCTGGACGTGACGCACCCCGAGGTGATCGCCTACACGCAGGAGTTGATCCGCCGCGCCGTGCACGAAGCCGGATTCCGATACTTGAAGCTGGACTTCCTTTACGCCGGGGTTCTGGTCGGCCGCCGCCATGATCCGACCGTCACCCGAGCCCAGGCGCTCGAAGCGATCCTGAGGCGAATCAGGGAAGTCGCTGGTGACGAGGTGACGCTCCTTGGTTGCGGCTGCCCGATGGGGTCCGGACTGGGGGTGTTCGATGCCATGCGCATCGGAACGGATGTCTCGGCTGATTGGCACCCGACCTACTTCGGGACGCAGGTTCTCTTCAAGCCGGAGCCGACCTTCCCTTCCGTGCGGAACGTGCTGCGCAACGTGCTGGCGCGCAGCGGGATGCACCGGCGCTGGTGGATCAATGACCCCGACTGCTTGCTCCTACGCCAGGAGGACACACGCCTGACGCCCGCGGAGGTGCAGGCCCTGGCGACCATCCTGGCCCTGTCCGGAGGTTCGCTGCTCGTGTCGGATGACATGCCGGCCCTGGACGAGGAGCGCCGCGAGTGGTTGTCCCGCCTGCTGCCCCCGCTGGAAGGGAGGCTACAGGTCCTCGAGGCGCTCGAGTCGGGACGGCCGCCGAGCATGGTGCTGCCCCAGGCGGCCCCGGCCGGTCAATGGTGGCTGTGCGCGGCGCTGAACTGGGACGAAGCTCCTCGGGCGATGAGTCTGGACTTGCGGCGATTCGGGATCCCTGAGGCGGACGGCTACCGCTGGTGTGACCCGTGGGGGCAGCAAGCCGGCGTGTCGCGCTCGGTTGTGCTTGACCTGGGTCGCGTCCCCGCCCACGGAATCGCCCTGCGGGCTGTCCGGCTGGCCACCCTGGAGGCAGCGTGGCTGGGAGATACGCTCCACCTCTCGCAGGGTGCGGTCGTGACGTCCTGGGAGCCAGGCGCCAGGCGCCTGACGGCCGGCGTGGGCCTCGTCGGCAGGCACCGACAGGGTACCGCATGGCTATGGCTGCCGGCGGAGCCCCGACGCGTGGCGCTGGATGGTGCTCCCGTGACGTGGCGTGCGATCGGGGCAGGGATCGTGGCGCTGGACTTGCGGTTGGCGGGATCGTCATGCCTGGAGGTCGAATGGTAGCCCGGAGGTAGACGGCGAGCTGTCGGACATCCCACCAACAGATGCCCAGGGACGGCGAGGGCCGCATGCTATACTGCGGCCCGGCCCGACATGACGATCGATTCGGCGCTCCAAAGTCTCTTGCTGGTCTTGATTGCGAGCCTGCTCTTGCTCCTCTGGATGGGCTGGAGGACAGTGCGCGGTTCGGGCGGGCTGCGCTTCTACTCGCTGCGGCGTCAGCGCCAGAAGACCGGATGGCAGCTGATTGTCCTTGGGATCGTGGTCGGACTGGCGGCGGCCGGTGTGCAGATCTTCGGCCGCAGGGTGGCCTACACCATCATCCCGCCGACGCCATCGATCACGCCGACGTCGACGATTACCCTCACCTCGACCGTCACCCTGACTCCGACGATCACCTCGACACCGGAGGCATCGGCCACGCCGACCGAGACAGGCACGCCGAGCATCCCCGAGCCGATGCTCGTGATCTTCCTGGAGAGCATCACGCCGGGAACGGCGGCCGCCTTCAGCCCGATCATCATAGCTACACGCCTCGACGGCTTCAATCGCCCCTTGGACGGGAGCACCAGCTTCGCCCGCCCGCCGAGAAGGCTGCTGGGCGCGTTCACCTACGACGGACTGCAGGATGGGGTGCGCTGGACGGCGCTGTGGTGGCGCGGCGCGGTGCTGGTGTGCAGCGAGAGCAAGCCGTGGGATGGCGGGACGGGCGGCTACGGCTACACGGAGTGCGAGCCTCCGGCGGGCTGGCCCCCGGGCGAGTATGAAGTCCAGATGTTCCTCGGGCAGGCATGGTGGACGTCGACTCGCTTCACCGTGGAAGGCACCAGCGCGACCCCCTCACCATCCCCGACGCCCTAACCCTCGACTCAAAGCAGCCCGGCGTGCGAAAGGCGTGCCGCCTCGACGACGGTGGCGAGGACGGCCGCATAGCCTCGTGCGATGGGCGGGATGTCCACCCTCTCCTCCTGCGAATGCGCCATGTGGCCGGACGTCACGCCCAGGCACACCGCTGGGATGCCCAGGCTGAGCGGGGCGCTGGCATCTGTGGAGCCGGCTCCGAGCTGCACATCCTCTACACCCTGTGCTCGGAGGCTGGCCACAGCGGCCGCCACCAGCGGATGGGAGGCCGGCAGCCCGCCGCCCGGACGCGAGCCGATAGCGGCACACTCGACCTGCACTTCTGGGCCAGCCTGCGCCTCGGCCTGATGGAGGACGGCGGACTCAAGCCCGGCGACGACCTTCTCATCCTCGGACCGCAAGTCGAGCTCGAGCGAGGCGTGAGCGGCGATGGCATTGATGGCCGTGCCGCCTTCGATCCGGCCCAGGTTCAGGGTCGTACGCGGCCTGGAGGGAAGCGGCAATTGGATCAGCCGGTTCGCCAGGCGAATGATCTCAGCCACCGCCGAGGGCCGTCCGGCATGTGTCCAGGAGTGGCCGCCGTTTGTCCGCAGGCTGATTCGCAGTCGGCGGGCCGGCAGGCCGCGATGATACACATGGCCGAGCGTCATGCCTTCCACTACGATGTAGGCGCAAGCCTGGCTGCGGAGAGACTCGACCAACGCGTACATGCCCCTCAGGTTTCCCAATCCCTCTTCGCCGACCGTCGCCGCCAGCCAGATACATGCAGCGGGCGGGGAGCCCCGCAGGTCGCAAGCGAGCTCGAGCAGCACGGCCAGGCCGAGCGCGTTATCACCAATCCCCGGCCCAGACAGGCTGTCCTGGTCCCGCCGCGCGGGCCGGTGCTCAGGTCGCGAGAAGACGCTGTCGAGGTGGGCGCAGACGACCACGCCCGGCGCGCTGGCCCCGCCCAGCCTCCCCAGGACATTCCCGACCGGGTCGAGGTGTACCGGTCCCCATCCTGAGGCGATCAGGCGGGCCCGAAACTCAGCCGCGCGCTCCCGCTCCTCGAAGGTCGGAGAGGGGATGGCTTGAAGGGCGAGGGCGTTGGCGAGCAGTCTTTCCAGGTCCATGGGTCAGGCCCGCCCGACCGACTGGCGCATGGAATGCAGGCGCGCCTGCGCCAGATCGGGGAGCGACTTCAGCGCGAACAGCGCCCCCGTGCCCTCGATCACCAGCGAAGCGGAGACGCTTCCCATCAGCGCCGCCTCGAGCGGGTCGCCGGTCCGGTGCAGCCCGACCAGGAAGCCTCCGCAGTAGGCATCCCCGGCGCCGGTCACATCGACGACGCGCGCCGGGTAGGCTGGCACGCTCCAGCGCCTCCCGGCTCCTGCCTCGAGCACGATCTGCCCGCGCGCTCCGCACTTGATGACAACGAGTGGACAGCCCATGGCCGAAAAAGCCTCCGCCATCTCCCATTCGGAAAGGCGCTCCTGCCGAAAGTAGGCTCGAGCTTCCATCAGGCTGGGAAGGAATGCCTCCAGGCCCTTCACGATCGCCGGCAGCTCGCTCCGGAACCCCGGGTCCATGTACATCACGGACGGGTCGAGGGTGACGCGGGGTACGCCGACTTCGTGGAGGTGGGGAGGCAGGCTCAGGTGGGTGAGGTAGTCCGCGGGCGAGATGTGGACCGCGCGACTGCCGGCGATCCACTTCGGCAGGTCGCCCACGCGCACCCCGAGCGGGCCGAGCCCGAGGCGGTTTCCCTGGTCGAGGGTGGAGTGCTGGTAGCCGATGAGCTCCTTAGGGAGCGGGCGGCCGATGCGCAGGAAGTGAGACGCGGGGCGGGTATCCACTCGTTCGTCGGGCGAAAGGTAGGCGTAGAACGTCCGTGTGTCGTGCGGCTCCGGCAGCTGCCGGACACCCTCGAGATTCACGCCGTGCCGGTGGAGCTCGTCGAGCCATTCGGTAGGATAGTTGTTGCCGATGCGGCCGATCAGCCCGACCGAGTCGGACCAGATGCGTGCACCGATGGCGGCGTAGACGGCATTCCCGCCGAGCATGCCGGCGAAGACGCGCCCATCGTGGGTGATACAATAGTCCTGCCGCAAGCCACCTACAAAGGCGAAGTCCACCGACGCCGTCATGCGTCGGATTATAGCGAGCCGAGCGCGGAGGGCAATTGCACGACTCCCTGACGCAACAGGCCGCCCTGGCGGCTGCGTACCTTGGGCGAGCCTGGCCCGAGACCGTGGAGCAGGTGCGCGCGACGCCGAGCTCCTGGCGCGCCTCCGTGCGGCGGATCATCCTGTGCGGCTGCGGTGATTCGCATTGCGCGGCGCGAGGCGCCGAGTATGGGGTGGGTCTGTGGTCCGGCCTGCCGGTCCGGTCCGCCGAAGCCATGCAGGCCAGCCGCTATCTGCTGGACGACGCGGGGCCGGAGCTATTGGTCATCGGGATCTCATCCTCGGGGGAGGTCGCTCGCACCGTGGAAGTCCTCGAGGCTGCCCACCGTGCCCGGGCGCGCACGCTGGCCATTACGGCGTCACCCGAGAGCACACTGGCCGGTGTGGCGGAGGCTGTCCTTCTCCTGACGCTCCCTGAGTTTCCGTTTGGGCCGGGCCTGCTCAGCTACCTGGGTGCGATTCAGGCGTGCCTGGCCGTTGGCTGGGGCTTCGCACCTGGGCCTGCCGCCGATAGGCTCGCAGCCCGCATGGGCGATCTCCCTGAGCGGGTCGAATCGGATCGGGAACCGCAGGCGGCAGCGGCCGAGGCCTTCGCCGACGAAGTGGGCGTGGAGGCCTCTGGCGTCGTGCTGGGAAGCGGTCCATGCCGGGGGGCGGCGGAGTTTGCCGCCGCCAAGGTGCTGGAAGCGTGCGGCCTCTTCTACCGGGCTCAGGACGTTGAGGAATGGGCTCACCTGGAGTACTTCGTCGCGTCGCCGCCGATGCCGACGTGGCTCCTGAGCGCCGACGGTCGTTCACGCAGCCGTGAGGTTGAGGTGGAAGCGGCTGCGCGCGCCGTCGGGCGCCGACTGCACGTCACCCGCTGGGGCGGCGCGAAGGGCTGGTCGCGGGAGGAGCGGGAGGCGCTGTCGCCGCTGGCGCTGTGGGCCGGCCCAGCGGCCTTCGCCCAGCGGCTGATGATGCGGCGTCGGGAAGTCCCGTTTCGCGATTTCGCCGGAGGGCGGAACGTGGCCGAAGGCGGGGGCGCCAGCCGCATCCGCAGCAGCGAGCGCGGCGGCTGGACCACGAAAGGCTGAACGGGCGAGGCGCCGGCCAGGAACTGGACTCCCATTGGCAGGCGCCCGGAACGAGACTATAATGCTTTAAGGTACGCGCCAGCCCGAGAGTCCAGGGCGGGCGCTCTTTCGCAAGGGTCCGGATGGCCTCCAATCGTATCGTTCTGATCGAAAGCGAGCGCGCCAACGCTCCGTCCTTTGCGCCGGCCCTGGAGAAGAAGGGCTACGCCGTCGCGACACATCATCAGATCGAGAGCGCCCTGGGACGGATGGGCGACGCTCCGCCGGACCTGCTGATCCTCGATGCGGCTTCGATGAAGACGAGCGGAGCACGGATGAGCCGCACGGCGCGGGGCGCGCTCAACGGCGTGCCCATCGTCCTGGTCGTACCCCCCGGCACGCGCCTGGATCCCCACTCGGGCGCCACGGTGACGCTGGTGCAGCCGCTGACACCGCGCAAGCTCCTCAACCGCGTCGCCCGGCTGCTCCCCGGCGACGAGAGCTTCAACCTCGAGCTCGGCCCAATCAAGCTCAACCTGGCGCAGCGCAAGGTTCGCTGCCGAGGACGCGATGCGCGACTGACCCCCAAGCAGGTGCGCCTGCTTGAGGTCTTCATGCACAACCCGGGCAAGCTGCTCACGCGTGCCACCTTGATCCGCCAGGTTTGGCATACGGACTACACGGGCGACACGCGCACACTGGATGTCCACATGAGCTGGCTGCGCCGTTCTGTTGAAGAGAATCCGCGCCAGCCGGCATTGCTCAAGACCGTGCGCGGCATGGGCTATCGCCTCGACCTGCCGGCGGAACCGGGGGGCCGGGAGGGGCGCTGAGGAGTCCTCAGCGTGGGGTCAGGGGGAAAAGGTCGAGGGCCTGCAGGCCCTCGTTGCGTTCCTGAAGCGAACGAAAGCCTCGCGGGGCTAGGCGCGGAGCGTTAGCAGTCCGAGGCGGCCGTCACGAGCGACGACGCGCACGGCAAGGCGCCTGCGCCGGCGCGAGGAGAGCCTGCGCTCCAGCCGGGAGGGCAGTTCGGAGGACCGCCAGGGCCGAATGGCCTGCGACTGGCTGTGAAAGACGCCCCCGGTGTAGTCCCAATCGACCTCCCAGAAGTCGATCTCTTCCAGCGAGGGCGTGCGGCGGCCGCGGGGCAGCACGCCGTCCAGCCGCACGCCCACCTGCGACCCTCGCCGTTCGACCGCAGCCACCGCCTTGAGCGTGGCCGGCTGCGGGTCGTCGGATTCGATCCGGTACGGCCGGCAGCCATCCTGCAAGAGCAGGCGCCGGTGCGCCACCTGGATGGCCAGAGGGTGGGCATCGCAGCCTATCCACTCGCGGCCAAGCCGTTCGGCGCAGGCGAGCGTCGTGCCGGATCCGCAGAAGAAGTCCCCCACGAGCCCGTTGGGTGGCGAGGAAGCAAGCACGATGCGCTCCAGCAGCGCCTCCGGCTTCTGCGTCGGGTAGCCGGTCCGCTCGCCGTGCAGGCGCGCCACGACCGGGAAATACCACCAGTCCTCCGGCACTTTCCCGCGCTGCAGGTCCGGGATCTTGCCGAAACCGGCTTTGGCGGAGGAGCGGAATGTCTTGACCGTCTCCGGATCGTAGGGGACACGCACAGCGGCGCTGTTGAAGACGTAGCCGGCGCTCTTGCTGTAGGCCAGCAGTGTGTCGTGCTTGCGGTTGAAGGCGCGCAGGATGGGCGAAGGGCCGTGGTAGACCCAGGCGATCTCGTTCAGCAGCCGATCGGCGCCGAAGATCTCGTCCAGGAGCACGCGGGCATAGGCCGAGGCGTGCCAGTCGAGGTGCACGAACAGCGTGCCGGTCGGTGCCAGCAAGCGGTGCATCAGCCGCAGGCGGGCCTCCAGCATCGAGAGGTAGTCGGCGGGAGAGTCCCAGCGATCGCCGTAGCCGGCAGCCGTGTCCCACGACGC
>Ga0194126_10008491_pt1 | contig 13964 bp, 11 predicted proteins | sample TA2KigC150mmetaG_FD_148641 | JGI IMG/M metagenome (GOLD analysis project Ga0194126, IMG submission 148641) | Freshwater microbial communities from Lake Tanganyika, Tanzania - TA2015035 Kigoma Deep Cast 150m | ecosystem: Environmental > Aquatic > Freshwater > Lake | place: Tanzania: Lake... | reverse complement strand
CGAATTCTTGTTGAAAAAACCAGAAACTCGGATTCAGTAGCACAGGCTTTCCAGCCTGTGCAGCAAACCGCCCCCCCTACCCCTCACTGCGCGAATTTTTCCGGGAATAGGATATAGTCCACCAAATCGCAGAGCACGTGGCCCACGGTGATGTGCACTTCCTGGATGCGGGGAGTATTGTGGGAAGGGACCACCAGGGCCAAATCGGCCTGTTCCGCCACCGGCCCCCCCTCCCCGCCGCTTAGGGCCAGGGTTTTCAGTCCCATCTGCCGGGCCGCTTTCAAACCTTCCACCACATTGGGGGAGGCGCCGCTGGTGCTGAAGCCCAGGGCCACGTCCCCGGGCCGCCCCAAGGCCCGCACCTGTTTGGCGAAAATTTGCCGAAAGTCATAATCGTTGGCCACCGCGGTGAGGATGGAGGTGTCGGTGGTCAGGGCTAGTGCTGCCAGGGGCGGGCGCTCGATCTGGAAGCGGTTGACGAATTCCGCCGCCAGGTGTTGGGCGTCCGCGGCGCTGCCGCCGTTGCCGAAGAGCATGATTTTACCCCCGGCCTTTAACGCCTCGGCCAGCATCCGGGCCGCGGCCACCACCCGGTCGCCCAGCTCCGCGGCGACTCGCTCCTGCAACCGCGCTGATTCGGCCAAGGCTTCCTGAAACCGCGCCAGCAATAACATGCCCTACTCCTTGTCTACCAAAAAACCTCACACAAAGACCCAAAGGCGCAAGGTTTCGCGGGTGAATAAATATTTAAAAATAAGGGGAAGTGCAACAAGCCCAAGTCCCTCAATATCTAGCCAGATAAGACTGTTGAAAGAGGAGGCCGAGGCGATTCCCGGCAGCCACGAATTAACCCGGGATATCCAAAACCAGAGCCAAACCCGCAGTAATCCGTCCCATATTGGCGTCGGCAATTTGTCCCAGTTTCCGGACCAGGCCTTGTTGGGACAAGGATCGCACTTGGAAGGGGTCTGCGGCGGAGGGTTTATCTAATCCGTCTGCTTCGTCGGGTTCAAGGCGCACCAACCAGGGGGGGACCTGGTAATGGTCTTTCCAAGCGGTAACGGGGACGATCACTTTAAGCGGTAACAGCCCTATGGCGTCGTTGTTGACAATAATCGCGGGGCGAGTCTTCTTTAGCTCTGCACCGATGGCGGGATCAAGGTTAATCAGCCAGACCTCGCCTCTATGCATGGAATTCCTCGCCGTCCAAGTCAGTAAACACCGTTAATTCTCCCCCCGGACCATAATCAGCCATCAGGGCTTGGGCTGCGGCGGCCAACTGTTTTTGTCCCTTCCCCGGAGAAGGCAGCGCGGAGGGTGCCTTCAGTTCCTCCCGAATCTGATGCAAAGCAGCCTCAATAATACTTAGTCGCTCCCGGGGGGGAGTTTTTTCAACTCGGCCAGGATGTCTTTCCGGCTCATTCAATAAGCCTCCCCAAATTCTCACCTGACAAAATATCAAAATTAGAGAATTTATCCAGTTAACCTTTTGCTTATTAAGAATTGTTGCCGAGAGCTGGATTTATTGAACTATTGTAATTCCGGTAATTCCGGTTATTTGAAACCTGGCTTTCTCTTTTCCCCTTACCCCAGACCCCTCACCCCAAGAGTTTCATATAGCGCACCGGGCTGAAATTGAGGGCTTCCGCCAGTTCCACCAGTTGGGTGGCCAGGGCCAGGGCCTTGGGATCCCGGGCGGTCCGGGCGGCTACCGCAGGGAAATTCTTGCTCATCAGGTCAAACATGAAATTCTGGGCTTCGGTGAACTCCAGGTTGATGGGAATGCGGCTCACCAGCTTCAAGAAGTCCCGCAATTTCCCGACCTTGTCCATCTGCACCCGGGCGGCCAGGTCATTCAGGTGCCGGTGCAGGATGCGGGTCAGAATTTGGGCGCCTTCCCCGGATTCCAGCTTTAAGCCCATGAGTTCCGTTTCCCGGACCAACTCCAGAATCTCCTCAGAAGCCGGCAGCAGCGCGGGTTCCGGCTCCAACCGGCGCAGCAGTTCCACCAGCCGCCGGTTCAAGGTGATTTCGCCCAAAGCCCGGTAGAGGCGAGGCAGAGGCAGGCCTTCGGCCACCATGGCCCGGAGCAGGGGGCGGGCGTCATCGAAATTATGGGTGACGGCGGCCAGGGCCTCCTCCCGGAAGTGTTCCAGGAGGTCCTCAAAAACCTCATGTTTTTCCTCCAGGAACATATCGTGCACGGTGTAGTATTTCTCTCCCAACCGCCGGGCTATTTGGGGGATAAGGTCTTCCGGCGCCTTTTCTAAGATGTCAAAGAGCTCTTGTTTCAGGACGGCGAAATCCGGGGCCGGCAGATGGCTCTGCACCTGGGTGCGGTAGAGGTAGCTTCCCAGGTAAACGGTGAAAAAGGCCAGTTCCCGGCGCTCCCGGGTGATGCCGGAAGTGAGGTTCAAGCGGCCCGCGGCGAATTCCAGGGACCCCTGGGTTTTGCACTCGTACTCCCGGGTTTCGGCCTGGTAATGGTAGATGCGGGCCGGGCACTGGCGCTCCCGGACCTTGAGCCAGGAAATCACCCATTGATTGGCCACCTTGGGGAAATCCACGATGAAGGGCTTAATGCGATGCTGATAAAGGTGCTTGCCCGTGCCGGCTTCGGGAATGTTGCTCACCGCCCGCTCCAGGATCTGGAGAAAGGCGGGCTCCAGTGGCTCATGGGTGAAGTCTTGCCCCAACTGCAAAGCCCGGGCCGCGTATTTCAGCACCTGCAAGGTTTCCAGCCCGGACAGGTCGGCAAAGAACCAGCCGCAACTGGTATACATGAGCAGGGCGTGGCGTTCCATTTCCAATAGCTTCAAGGCCGGCACCCAGCGGCTCTCTGGAAGGCCCGGCCGGCCTTCCCGGCGGAACCATTGGGCTACGGCCCCGGGGCTGCGGTCCAGGATGACCTCGATGTAAGCGTTTCGGGCCGCCCAGGGTTCCGGAAAATATTTCTGCCCTTCGTATTCAAAGATCTCTGCCAGTTTGGCGTTAAGATGGTCAAAGGCTCCCTTGAGGGGGGCTCGCCAGCGTTGGTTCCAGGTGGGCAGGCCTCCGGTGGCGCAGCCGCAGTTCTCTTTCCACCGCCCCACGCCGTGGGGGCAGCTCCAAGAGCTGCCCTCCCCCTGGGGTCCCAGGTACAGTTCCACTTCCATCTGGGGCGGGGCCAACTCCAGGAACGCGGCGCAATTGGTCAGGGCAAATCCCCGCTTGGGCAAGGCCTGGGCCACCATGTGGGCCAGGGCCAGCTCTCCGAATTTCTTGTGGTGGCCGTAATTTTCCCCGTCCGTGGCCACATGGCCCAGTTGGGGGCGGGCCGCGCCCGGGGTCAGGTTCTGCGTCAGCCGGAACGCCAGCCGGTTGGAATCCTGGAGCAGGTCGCCGAAGCTGATGTCCGCGGCCACCGCGCCGTTATAAAAAAAGACGTCGATATGGCGCCGCCGGGAAACCTCTCCCTTGCCGTCGGGGAGGTAGCACCGGTAAGCCTGGGTGGTGTCCAGAGTGTGAGCCTGGACCGGCTGCCAATCCCGGACGCCTTTGAGGGGCCGGACCCGTTTGGCCTGGTAGGGCGACAAAATGACGAACTTCATCCCGTGATCCGCCAGGGTTGCCAGGGTGGGGTAATTCACCGCGGTCTCCGGCAGCCACATGGCCGCGGCGGGCCGCCCAAAGCGGTGGCGGAAGTCCTTAAGGCCCCAAATGACCTGGGTTTCCCGATCCCGGGAATTCAACAGGGGCAAAATGGCATGGTTGTAAGCCTGGGCCAAAGCGTTGCCGTGCCCCAGGCGGGCATGGCTCCGGCGGTCGGCTTCCTGGATGCGCTGGTAGGCCAGGGGAGCCTTTAACTCCAGCCAGCTCATCAAGGTGGGGCCGAAGTTGAAGCTGATATGCTCATAGTTATTGACAATATCCAGGATGCGGCGCTGGCTGTCGAAAATGCGGGCCGCCGCGTTGGGACCGTAGCATTCGGCAGTGATGCGGGCGTTCCAGTCGTGGTAGGGATGGGCGCTGGCCTCCACCTCCACCTCTTCGATCCAGGGGTTCTCCCGGGGCGGCTGGTAGAAATGCCCGTGGATGACCACGTAGCCTTGGGGCTTGGTGATGGCCGGCAGTCCGTCCATTAATGCTCCCCAGCTATCAGCTTTCAGCCGTTAGCTTTCAGCTAATTGTTTGACAGGGTATCATAAGCTGGCCGTTAAGTCTCTGTCATTTTAGCCGAATCGGTTAGCCCTGGAAATAATATACCCATCCGGCCCTGAGGTGGATCCGGTTTTCTTGGACACGGGATTGGGAGATAATCAGTGACCCAGGAGGACCGGAAGATGGCAAAGGAACAGGAGAGTGACCAGGGTAGGGGTGAGGTGGTCCCAGGGGGGACGGAGGGAGGCCGTAGGCCGACCGGAGTCCCCCCTGGGCAGGGAAGTGTGGGGCCATTGGCCCAGGGCCAGCGTTGGACGGCAGCCAGGAAACGGGAGGTGGTGCTGCGCATCCTCCGAGGCGAGCCCATGGAGCTTCTCTCCCGGGAGTTGGGCATCGAGCTTTACCGCCTGGAAAAGTGGCGAGACGCCGCCCTGGCGGGCATGGAGGAGGCTCTGAAGGCGCGCAGAGGTGATCCACGAGTGGCACAAATCGATACTGCACGAGGTTGTGCCCACGCTGATCAAGAAATGGGAGCCGAAGCTAAAGGTTAAAGTTGCCAAATATTTCCTGCAACGAATGAAAACCAAGTGGGGAAGCTGCAATCATAAGGCGGGACACATCCGCCTTAACACAGAACTGGTGAAGAAGCCGAAGGATCTGCTCGAATACGTTATCGTTCACGGAATGGTGCACCTGCTGGAGCCAACACACAGCGACCGCTTCATAGCCATCCTTGGGGAGCATTACCCAACCTGGCGCGAAGCCCGCGCTGAACTAAATGAGCTACCGCTGACCGCCGAAGTATGGAAAGAGTGATTTGTAATGACCAAAATTTAAGCTGAAAACTATCAAACCGCGGTCAAATTAAATCTGACATAGAGAAAATTTTTAAAAAGCTGCGTGATCTAAAATGGAGGTTTTGAACCCCATATCAACCACGATTTCCTTTTTGGTAACGTGCTGATAGAGGGCAGGTAGCAACACAAGTAAGCTTAAAAAATTGTCTCGCCATCACTTTCATGGATAAATTGCTCCGGCTAAATATGTCGGGAAGAGCTTCCTGGGCGGCAGACCTTGGCGCCGCCCGGGAAGCCCGGTCATTGCGGGCCGAAGGGCAGGCCGTAATAAAGGGTGCGGTTGATGAACACGATGGAAATGAGGCCCTCCTGGCCCATATCCTTTAAATAATCACGAGCCCGTTCCTCTTCTACACCCAAAGCCTGGGTGATGTCCTGAAGCAGCAGCGATTTGCCCTTAACCCGCAGCAAATTTCTCACCCGGGCCCGGAAAAATTCCTCCCCTACGATTTCCGTCAAAGTGCGGTCATAGGCCACCGGGTTGGGCATGTGCATGGGATAGGAGGTCTCCCAGGGGCGGCGCAGGCTGACCCCCAGGACCCAGCGCACCCGGTAAACGTGGAGCGTGTCGTAAAGGGCTTGCAGTTTGCTCTGCGTCTCGGCCTCACGCGGAATGGGGCCCAGGGTGTCCAGGGTTTTCAAGAAGCTCTCCACCGTGCCCACGAACCCCTCCGGTTTGGTGATGTCGCTGTGTGCCAGGGCGATGCGCTCCCGCTCCAGGCCGCACAGGTCCAGGAGCTTCCTTAGGACCCAGACCCGGCTCCAGGTATGGTCGATGCCGTAGCTGTGGTGGCATTCCTCGGGGTTGCAGCCGATAAGCAGGAGGCCATTGGCCCCCTCCAGGAAGGCCCAGGCCATGACCACCGGGTCGATCTGCCCCAGACAGCGCACCGGCAGCAGATAAAAACGCCGGTCATAGGCCAAGCCCCGCAATCCCGCCTGGTCGGCCGCGGCCGCGCCGCTCCATTGGCAGCCGAACCCCATTACCTCATCGGCCGCCAGGCTCCGGGCCAGGGCGGTCACCCGGGCCTCGTGCTGCGCCAGGGTGCAGTTCTCCAGGGTGAGGGCCAGTTCCGGACAGGAGGCGACGCAGGTGCCTTCCCCCGTGCAGAGCATGGGATCCACCATCCGGGGGACGTTGTGGCCCAATCCTTCCACCGGACCGCTCACCGGCTGGATGGCCAGGCAGTCGCAGATTTCCCGGCAGAGGGTGCACACCGAACACTTGTCCTGGTCCACGGTAGAGATCACCCGGGGCGCGTAAAGTTCCCCGGCCTGAGCCTTCTTAACCAGGACCGCGGTCTTTTTCGCCACCCGGCGCCCCTGGCTCAAAGCCCCGCGCAGGTCGCAGGGCTGACAGGCGGACCCGACGATGAGTTTCTCATCCAGGACCACCTGGTCCGGGCGCACCATCTGGGGATACCTCTCCAGGAACTCCTCTTCTTTAACTTCCAGGCCCAGAATTTTGGCGGTCCCGAGTGCCTGGGCCCCGGGATTGCGCCGGGGCGAGAGCACCAGGAGGTCCCAGCCCAGGTCTTGTTCCGTCTGGATGTTCTTCTGGTTGAAAGAGATATACTCGCTCTTCACCAGAGGCCGGACCTTGCCATTATATGGGATCAGGGCGATACCCAATTGGCGGGCCCTGGCCCGGTCGAAGGTGCCGAAGGGAATGGCCAGGCTGCCGTCATAGAGGATGGACACCCGGGTTTCGGGCCATTTTTCCCGAAGAAGGGTAGCCATATTCCAGGCCCCCTCCAGGGAAAGATGAGCCGCAAAAGGCTGGCCGGCCTCCATATCGTTGATCCAAAAGACTATTCTGTCGATTAGGGGACGGCCGTCCCTGATAAACTCATTCATCTCCACCTGACAAATGACACGGTCCCCATCATGACCGAACTCCGGGAATTGATGGGCCACCTCCCAATCCAGGGCCGCAATGATGGCCCCGGCTTGATACTCCACAATCTCCTCACCCTTCGGAGCGGTAAAAGTTACCGTGTAGTCGCTGAACCTGCCGGAAACCTGCTTAAGTTCACCTACCCGGACCGTGCGGACCAGGGGAGAGGCTGTAACCCTCTGAATGATGCTCGCCAGGCGGTCAAAGCAGTGGTCATCCCCGGGATAGATGCTGTGCGCCCGCCGAATTTCTTCTTCCTGGTCCCGGTGCAAGGCGATGATAATTTCCACTCCCTGTTCGGCCAACTCCTGGGCCGCGCCATAGCCGGCGATGCCTCCTCCCAGCACCAGAACCGGCCCTTGATAGTCGATGCGCAGCCGGGGGGCCGGCTTCAAGGTCTCCAGCCAGGCCTGGGAGGCCCGGATGAGTTTGGCTCCTTTGCCCGCCAGTTCTCCTGGGGCGCCCTGGTGGACCCGGGCCACATAGTCCCGAAGATTCACCAGGTCGATCTCCTCTTCCTCCACTCCCAGGGCCGCCAGGGCCCGGTCGAATTTCTTGTGCAGGATGCGGCTCTCACAGCCGGCCACGATGATCCGGTTGAGTTCTTTGCGGGTTATTGCTTCCCGAACGCGGTCCAACCCCGGCGCCAGGCAGGAAAAGGGCAGGATTTCCACGTGCTCCACCCGGGGGGCCGGGGCCAACGTCCGGGCCAGGGCGGCCAGGTCCACCTTGGGGGCGATCTCCTCCCCGCACTCGCACAGGAAAATCCCCAGCCGCGGCTCCGGTCCGCTTGGTATCAGGGCTTGGCCAGTCTTCATGGTCTCACCTCCCTCTAATGGGCAAACCCGTGGCCGGTGCGCCGGGACAGGTCGCCCCGCACCGTGTCCAGTCTGGCTTGCAAGGCGCCGGTAGGGCACACTGAAACGCAACAGCCGCAGCCGATGCAGGCGCTGTTGGGAATGCGGTAGGGGGTCTCCAACTGTTTCTTTACGCCCCGGGAACCGAAGGTCAACGCCTGAACCCCCACCACCTCATGGCACACCGCCACGCACAGGCCGCACTTGAGGCACTCTTCCTTGGGGTCGGTGATATGGAAGCGGGTGGAGGTGATGCCGTACTGCGCCGCGAGCTCTTTAATTTCACGGGAGGCCGGGCATTCGGTCAGGAGCATCTCCAGGACCCAACTCCGCACGTTCCGCACCCGTTCCGAAACGGTGAACACCTCCAAGTCCTGCACCGGGTGGGTAAGGCAGGAGGGCGCGATCTGTCCCCGCTTCCCATAGCGGGTCTCCACCACGCACAGGCGGCAGCTCCCCCAGGGCTTGACCGCCGGGTGGAAGCACAGGGTGGGGATGTGGATGTGGTTGAACCTGGCCGTCTCCAGGATGGTCCAGCCAGGCTTGGCCTGCACCTTCCGGCCATCGATGGTGAAGTTGATCATCTCAGATTTTTTCTTCTTGGCCGTCATGGGACGCCTCCTTAAGCCACGCGCACCGCGTCCACCGGGCACACGTCCTGGCAGGCCCCACAACGGATGCAGGCCGCGGCATCAATGGCGTGGGCCTTCTTTTTCTTGCCGCTGATGCACGCCTCGGGGCAGTTCTTGACGCACAAGCCGCAGCCGTTGCAGGTTTCGGGGTTGATGCTATAGGTGATGAGGTCCCGGCAGACTCCCGCGGGACATTTGTGGTCCACGATGTGGGCCAGATATTCATCTTTGAAGTAACGGATGCTGGTGAGCACCGGATTGGGCGCGGTGCGGCCCAGGCCGCAAAGCGAGCCGTCCATTAGGGCCTTCCCCAGGCTCTCCAGGGCGTCGATGTCCTCCCGCGCCCCCTGACCCTTGGAGAAGCGATCCAGGAATTCCTTCATGCCTTTCAGGCCCAGGCGGCAAGGCAGGCACTTGCCGCAGGACTCCTCCTGGAGGAAGCGCAGGAAATAGCGGGCCACGTCCACCACACAGTCGTGGTCGTCCATGACTATCATGCCCCCCGAGCCCATGATGGAGCCCACCCGGACCAGGGAGTCGAAGTCCACCGGCAGATCCTTGAATTCCACCGGTAAGAAGCCCCGGGGCTGGAGGCCCACCTTGTCCAATTTCAGCTCGTCTGTCGGCATTTCCTTGAATTCGTAAGGGATGATGCCCCCCGAGGGGCCGCCGGTCTGCACCGCCTTGAACCTGTCCTGGCCGGGGACGCCGCCGCCGATCTCCTCGACGATGCCCCCCAGGGTGATGCCCATGGGCACTTCCACCAGGCCGGAGTTTTTCACCTTGCCCACCAGGGAAAAGATCTTGGTGCCGGTGCTGTTCGCCACCCCCAGGTTGGCATACCACTTGGCGCCTTTGTCAATAATATGCGGTACGTTCGCCCAGGTCTCCACGTTGTTGATTACCGTGGGCCGGTCCCATAGACCCCGCTCCACCGGAAAGGGCGGCCGCATGACGGGCTCGCCCACCCGGCCCTCGATGGAGGCCAGCAGCGCCGTCTCCTCACCGCAGACAAAGGCCCCGGCGCCCCGGTTAATCTGAATATCGAAATCGAACCCGGCGCCCAGGATATTTTTCCCTAGCAGACCCAGGCGGCGGGCTTGTTCGATGGCCAGGTTGAGGGTGCGGATGGCGAAGGGATACTCGGCCCGGACATAAATGTAGCCCTGCCGGGCCCCCAGGGCGTAGGCGCCGATGGCCATGCCCTCCAACACCGTGTGTGGGTCCCCTTCCATGATGGCCCGGTCCATGAAGGCTCCGGGGTCGCCTTCGTCGCCGTTGCCCACGATATATACCTCTCCAGGGTTATCCTGGGTGGTTTCCAAGGCCCGGCGCCATTTGTAGCCCGTGGGAAAGCCGCCCCCTCCACGTCCCCTCAGGCCCGAAATGGTTATGGTCTGGATGATTTCCTTGGCCGACATCCCGCTCAGGGCCTTGGCCAGGGATTGATAGGCCCCCGCCCGGAGGGCGTCGTGGAGGTCCAGGGGGTCGATGAGCCCCACGTTTTTGAGGATAATTTTCTGTTGCCGCTTATAGAAAGGAATCTCCCCGGCGCTCCGGTAGCGGGCCCCGTTGTCGCTATAAAGCAACCGCTCCAGCACCTCCCCCCGCCCTAGAGTGACGTCTACAATCTCAGGTACGTCCTCCGGCTTCACTTGGACATAAAAGAGGTTTGAAGGGGAGAGCGTGACCAGCGTCCCCTGGCTGCAAAAACCCTGGCACCCGGTCTCCTTGACGAGGGGTTTGACCTCCACTTTCAGCCTTTTGGATTTGATGGCGGTCTTGAAGGCCCGGGCCACCTTGTCGGCCCCCTGGGCCAGGCATCCCGGCCCCAAACAGACCCTGACCACCGGCCAGTGGGGGTCCTGCCCGGACTGGAGGTCCTGGCGATAGGCTTCCAGTTCGACTACACTCTTGAGTTTAGCCATGTCCTCCTCCTCAAGCGCACTCCGCTATTCCAGCTTGGACAGGCGCTTTTTCAGGGAGCGGATGTTGGCTCCCCCCAGGTAGTCTTCGTCCACCATGACCACCGGGGCCAGGGCGCAGGAGCCCAGGCAATTGACGGTGTCCAGGGTAAAGCGCAGATCTTCGGTGGTCTGCCCCCGGGCCACCCCCAAATCCCGCTCGCAAGTTTCCACCAGGCGGTTGCCACCCTTGAGGTGGCAGGTGGTGCCCAGGCACACCTTGATCTCATGCTCGCCCCGGGGCTCCAGGCTGAAGGATTTGTAAAAGGTGGCGACAGACCATGCCTGGGTGAGGGGCGCCCCCACGTGGTCGCAAATCAGGGCCAGGTGTTCCGGGGAAATGTAGTTGTACTCGGCCTGCACGTCCTGGAGCAGGCCGATGAGGTTCTGGGGATGCCGGGGATAGCCTGCCAGGATGCTCTCAATGGTTTTCTGGCTTTTTTTCATCGCCTCCTCCAAATCATGAATTGTCACCTTATGGAGAGCAATCTTTATGCCGTGATATATGTTATTGAAATTAATTATAAATATCTCTTATTCCCCCGCTTCCTTTTGTATTTCATTTTAAAATTGAAACCATATGAAACAGGGCATCTACCTTTTATTTCAAGGAAAATCGATTAATTATGAAACGAAATTGAAACGATGGAGGGCGTTACAGGCCGTAAATCTTCATCTTACGCCAGAGGGAACTGCGGCTGATGCCCAGGAGGCGGGCAGCCGTTTCTCTGTTCCCCTGGGCCTTTTGCAGGGCTTTTCGAATAATGAGGGACTCGCCGGCTCCCCGATAAAGGTCCCGGGGCGACTCCGGCGCCGGCTTCGGTAGGGGCGACTCCAACTCCGGCAGGTGCTCTTTGGTGATCACCGAGCTTTTAACAAACACGAAGGCATACTCCAGGACCCGCTCCAGTTCCCGGACATTGCCCGGCCAGGAGTAGGATTGAAAGAGGTGGATCACCTTGGGGTCCACTCCCCGCACTTCTTTGCCGTACTTGCGGTTGAGCCGCGCCAGGCAGTGGTTCACCAAAAGGGGAATGTCTTCTTTACGCGCCCTTAAGGGTGGCAAAAAAAAGGCCACGGTCCTCAGACGGTAGAGAAGATCCATGCGAAACCGGCCTCGGCGCACCTCCTGCAAGAGGTTGCGGCTGGTGGCGGCGATGATCCGGGCCTCCAGCGGGATGGGCCGGATGCCCCCCACCCGCTCGAACTCCCGGGTTTCCAGGACCCGGAGCAGTTTGGCCTGTAACTCGGGTTTGAGCTCGCCGATTTCGTCCAGGAACAGGGTCCCGCCTTTGCCCAGTTCGAACCGGCCCACCTTGTCCCGGATGGCCCCGGTAAAGGCTCCTTTAACGTGTCCGAACAACTCGGATTCAATCAGGGTCTCCACCAGAGCGGAGCAGCTAAAGGCCACAAAAGGTCCTTTGGCCCGGGGGCTTTGTTGGTGGATGGCCTGGGCAAAGAGGTCCTTGCCGGTGCCGGATTCGCCTTCCAGGACCACCATGGCGTCGGAGGCTGCGACATCAGGGAGCATCCTCAAAAGTTGCTTGAGGACCGGACTCTGCCCGATGATCTCCACCTCCCCCGGCCGCGGGGGCTCGGGCTCCGTCGTTGCCGGGGCGGCCCCCAGACACTGAAAGGTTTCCACTCCTCCCACCACGATGTCCCGTCTGTTCTTGATGGGCGCGGTGCTTACCAGGAGATGGAGGGGCTGTCCCTCCCGGTTCAGGATGCGCACGCTCCGATCAACCCGAGGCGTCCCGTCTTCCAAGGTGGCTCGCAAAAAACAGCCCCGCTTGCATTGATCAGCTCGAAAGATTTCCCAACAATAGCGGCCCATTGCCTCTTCCTTCGGAAACCCCGTGATCTTCTGGGCCTTTTGGTTGAAGGCCGTAATGCGCCAATGTTGGTCAACAATGAACAGGCCCCGGTCCAGGTTTTCGAAGATTGCCTCGGGTTCCACCCCCAGGCGGGAATTGATTGCCGTCACATCATGAAAAGTCAGGATGGCGCCAATGATTTCTTGGTTTTGGTTATAAAGGGGCGCCACCGAGCATTTCAAGAAGAGGACTGAGTCTGCCTCCCGCCTAATCTGAGCGGGAATGTGGAAGAAAGTGGCGCCCGTCCGTAATGTTTCCTGAAAGGCTGATGCTATTGGGGAGTGGTGGGGACCCGTGAAAATATCCTGCAACTGCAAAGCTTGGCCCAACTCCAGCCTTCGACGCAAAAGCCTTTCAGCCTGGAGGGTGGCAGACAGGACTTCCTGCCCAGGGGAGAGCACCAGCACCCCATCCCCCGCGGGCAGCTCTTCAAAGTGTGAGCATCTGTCGGTCACCTTGCCCCTCAGCCTGGATTTGCACCTGAGTGTTAACCCGGGCGGCAGGTTTCCCCGCCGCCCGGGAATCCTGGCGGCCAGCATCCCAAAGGAATTCCACCATTCTCAGGCCGCTAGACCGCCTCCTTTTCCAGTAAATGGAAATGCTCCGCGGCGGTCTGCTTTTTCTTTTCGGACCATTCCAGCACTTTCTCCCGAATGGCCTGGGAGGACAAAGGTGTCTCCTTAAGTTTGAGCACTTCGATATACGTTCCCATGGCTTTGGACAGGAGTTCCTGCCCCTGGGGCGAGCGCACCACCACCGTGGTCCAGCCCTCGGGCGCACCCAGCCCGCCAAAGGAAAGGTCGGCGAATTCCGCGGCATAATCTTCGCAGAACTGGCAGGCGAACCGTTTCATAAAGTCCAGTTGCTCCAACGAAATGCGGCGGATTTCCTGATTGCGCAAGTGGATCAGCAGTTCTTCTTTAACGTTTACTTTATAGACCTGGTCCCACGTAAAATTGCCGATCTTTTCCAGCTGCCCCCGCTCCTCCGGGCCGAATTGGAAGTTCCCGGCGCAAAACAGGCCGAAATGGATTTTGATGGCCTCGGAAGGCACCACTCCCAGAACCTCCATGCGCCGCAAGGTATTGATCTGGCAGGGCGTGCCCACAAACGTTGCCCGTTTGACGGTTTTTTGGGCCACATCCCTCAGTTCCATGATGGAGGGGGAATAGGTGGAGTACACCTCGGAGAAATGCGAAATGCTGGGCAGGGTGTCAAAGTGGAACCCCGCCGCGTCAATGATGTCTTCCCGGGAAAGAGCCAGCCAGGGTCGGCGCTGAAAGGGGCCGACTTTCCGGCTGACGACGGCCGCATCAATCCGGCCGCGGTCGAACAGGTGAAGCAGCAGCGCAGTCACCACCCCGCCGTCGGTGGCCCGGTCTCGCACTTCCGGATCGGTGGCCCGGGCCACCGCGATCCTCAGGATGCGGCCCATGGGGGCGCTCCAGGACACCAGGTTTTGGGTCTCCGCGTCCAACTCGTTGATCTCCGGACAGATGGAATAACAGATGCCGCATTCGATGCATTTTTCCTGATCGCGGTAGCGCGGCTTGCCATCCCCTCCTAACTCCAGGGCCCCGTAATTGATGGCGGTGCAAAAGGCCGCACAACCCCCGCAGTGGTGGCAGAGACCTTTCTCTTGCACCTCCTGCATTAGATGGGTAAAAGTCTTCATGGCGCCCTCCTGCTTAATCCACCCAAGTTCCGGCCATTTTGTGGCGGAATTCCCATGACTGGGAT
>Ga0194126_10008489_pt1 | contig 13966 bp, 9 predicted proteins | sample TA2KigC150mmetaG_FD_148641 | JGI IMG/M metagenome (GOLD analysis project Ga0194126, IMG submission 148641) | Freshwater microbial communities from Lake Tanganyika, Tanzania - TA2015035 Kigoma Deep Cast 150m | ecosystem: Environmental > Aquatic > Freshwater > Lake | place: Tanzania: Lake... | reverse complement strand
AAGATTATTAAGCCTGCCAAGCAGCTCTGCGAAGGCAATCGGCGGTGAGAGCGTTTTGCCGTATGAATTGACGTTCTGGCCCAGCAGTGTAATATCCCGCACTCCTGAGTCAATAAGCCGGCGAACTTCTTCAAGCACCTCGTCCGGCGTTCGGCTCCACTCCGGGCCGCGCACATAGGGCACGATACAGTAGGTGCAGTAATTGTTGCATCCCTGCATGATGCTGACAAAGGCGCTGGTCCGGCCCGGGCCGATGACAGGCCGCGGCAGGCGTGAATACATGGTGCGGCAGGCATCCGGATCGACATCAACGCTGCGTGTGCCTGCGGCAGCAGCATGCAAAAGGGCGGGCAGCCTTGCAAGCGCCTGCGTGCCGAATATCAGATCGATACAGGGAAACTGCTTGAGAAGCCTGGCCGGTTCATGCTGCGCCAGGCAGCCGCCCACGCCGATAAGAAGCCTTGGATTATCACGTTTGAGTTTTTTCAGCCGTCCGAGTTCGCTGTATATTTTATCGGCTGCTTTCTGGCGTACGCTGCAGGTATTGAGCAGGATTATATCGGCGCTCTGAGCCGATTCAGCGCGCGTGAAATGATGCTCTTCAAGCAGCGCCGCTACACGGTCGGAGTCGTATTCATTCATCTGGCAGCCGAATGTTTTGATATGATAGCGTCTGGGCTTGATCGCGTCCATTTCGGCTGTACAGGAAGGTTGCATTGCAGAACGATGCCTATGCCGTAGTGCCGTCAGTTTCGTCGGTATCTGCATCAGGAGGTATGATGCCGGCAAGACGACGGTTGGCTTCGCGCAGGCGCTCCGACAGGTTGTTAATGATATCAAGCGCAAGGTCGGGATAGTGCCCGATATCTTCAGCAATGTTTGCAATCGAAAAAACCTGCACACGGCTGCGGCCCACAGAGGTGACAGTCGCACTGCGGGGCTGCTTGAGAACGGGGCTCATCTCGCCGAAAAACTCACCCGGCCTTGTAATCATTGCGATAGCACTCCCCTGAAACGTCACGCGAAGGCCATGCTCCGATTCAATCAGCCGGAATATCAAGCTTCCAATGGTGTTTTCGGTGATGATGACCTCCCCGTCGTGGTAGACCTGTTCACGCACTGCCAGGGAACCGTCAAAGGAGATATTCTGCTCGGCTCTTTCGGTTGTCTGCTCAAGCTGACGCATGACGGATGCGAAAATCTGTTCAGCAAGCATCGGGTGCGTAAACAGAATATCCCGTATGATTTTCGACCGGTAGGCGGCAATGCGCGAGCGGGCAATGGCGCTTGCTGTTGTAGTGTAGGGTTGATTACAAAAATAATTTTCCATGCCGAATATGTCACCTGCAAACAGCGTGCGGATGACTTTACTGTTCTGGCTTATTTCAACGCCCCCATTGAGAACAACGTAAAAAAAATCCTGCGGTGTACCCTCGGAAACAATGATTTCCATGGGGGCATAGTTCCTGATAATTACATCGTAGGTTGGTGAGTTTGTCTGCATATGAGCTGTGTCCCGCGCCAGCCATTTTTTACTGCACTTCTATTGGCACATTAACCTATGATTGCGTGTGTGTCAATATAACAAAAGGAAAATAGTTGTAGTAATGTGATTTAGGGACTGCCTGATCTGCTCATGGGCGGCTCTTCGGCAATGCAACTATACCTGAATGTCAGACGCAGAAAAATGTAAGCTTTTTGAACGTACAAACCGAATAATTACATGTTAAAGACGGCTGATCCTCAAAAAAACACCCTTGTATGACCGCTGTTGACGGGGAGACAGGAATGAAGAGCATTGCAGAATATTTTGAAATCGAAAACAACAACACAACCATCGGCCGCGAAGCCCTGGCAGGACTTACGACTTTTTTAACCATGAGCTATATTATCTTCGTGCAGCCGGCCATGCTGGGCACAACCGGCATGGACCGCGGCGCTGTTATGGTTGCAACCTGCGTAGCCTCGGCAATCGCCACACTGATGATGGGCCTGTGGGCCCGCTATCCGATAGCGCTTGCACCGGCCATGGGCCATAATGCCTTCTTCGCCTTTGTTGTCTGCGCACCCGCGGTTGCCGGCGGGTTCGGCTACACCTGGCAGCAGGGTCTTGCGGCTGTGATGGTTTCAGGTGCGGCCTTTGTTGCGCTGTCTTTTTTCGGCATGCGGGAGGCCCTGATCAAGGCCGTTCCTGAATGCATGAAATACGGCATAGCCGCCGGTATCGGACTGCTGATTGCCGTCATCGGTCTGCAGTACGGCGGGCTTATCATGATGAGCAGCCCAACGCTGGTGAAAATCGGTGATCTTTCATCAGCTCCAGCGCTGCTCACCCTGCTTGGCCTGGCTGTTACCGGTGTTTTGCTGGTCCGGCATGTGACCGGCGCGATCCTGATCGGTATGCTGGTGACAACAGCGGCTGCTCTGCTTTTCGGTACGATTGAGTATCACGGTGTGTTTTCAAGCCCTCCCGCGATTGCCCCGACCGCATTTCAGCTCGATTTTACAGGTCTTTTCCAGCATTCAGGAGTGATCGGCATTATATTTATTTTCTTTTTTCTCGATTTGTTCGATACGATCGGAACCCTGATCGGCGTATCTGCACAGGCCGGTTTTTTGCGAAAGGACGGCAGCCTGCCGCGTGCACGCCAGGCGCTGCTCTCCGATGCCGCCGGAACCTGTATCGGTGCCGCGCTCGGCACCTCAACGGTTACATCATATATTGAGAGTTCCGCCGGTATTGCCGCAGGAGGGCGCACAGGCCTGTGCAACGTAGTTACCGCTGCCCTTTTTCTGCTGGCACTTTTTTTTGCGCCGTTTATGGAAATGGTGGCATCGGCGGTCACGGTTGACTATACGGTATTTTTCAGCCCAGCGTATCCCTCGGTTCCCCACAGCATGAGCCATTATCCGGTCCTGGCACCTGTGCTGCTGGTGGTCGGCGCCTATATGATGAGCGGCATAAAAAACATCAGCTGGGATGATATGAGCGAGGCACTGCCGGCCTATCTGGCCATGATCGTCATGCCCCTGAGCTTTTCGATTACCGAAGGAATCGCCTTCGGTTTTATCTCCTACACGATTTTAAAGCTCGCGCGTGGCCGGGCCGCGAAGGTGAACTGGATTATGTATGCTGTTTCAATTTTATTTGTGATTCGCTATGTCTGGCTGGGCATGTAGCGCGTGTTTGCCGTTACCGGCGATAAAAGATCAGGGGAAAAAAGCTCCGTGAACAGTTCTATGTAAAGTATGTATCGGCGGCGCTGAAAACATACTGCTCGTTCGGGAGCAGTGCGACCGGTACTGCTTAGACTTTTTTCGCGATCATGCTTGCTACGGACTTTTCACCCTTGACGCGCTCAAAATAGAACATGATGAAAAAGTCGGTGAACATGGACAGCAGTTCGTTGGGGTCGATCAGGAACTTGCGGTAGCGGGAATCGTCACGGGAAATGCCGTGGCTGGTGAAAGTTTCAAAAAAAACAAGCCCGCCGGTTTTGAGGCCCTGTTTTATCCGGGGTATGAGATCGCGCTCGAGAAAGTAAAAATTTGCGATCAGGTCAAAGCGCTCCGTGCCGAAGTTGATATCGAGCATGTCGGCGGCTGCGGTTTCAAGGGGATGGTTTCCTGTGAGCGCCTGCGAGCGGACAAAGCGTGCAGCGGAAGGGGAGCGGTCGATAGCGATGACACGGTAACCGCATTCAGCCAGGAACAGCGCTTTGCGGCCGCTGCCTGAGGCAATGTCAAGGGCCAGACCGCCTGTGAGCAGTCCGCGGTTGCTTGCCAGCAGGTCATCGGGCGTCCGCAGGTTTTCAGCGGAAATTTCGCGGTAGTGTTCTTCCCATTGCTGTTCGTTCATCAGAAGCGTCCCTCCACAGGCAAACAAGTGCCAGGTTGAGAGCGTACAGGCTGATTATGTTGTGTAGTCGGCGTTGATTTTTACATAATCATAGCTGAGATCACAGGTAAGCACCTCGCAGGCTTTTTTGCCGCAGGCAAGGTCGATGGCGAGTGTAATGTCCTTTTTTTTCATGACCCGGACAAGCCGTGCACGGTTCTCCGGTACTGCCTGACCGTTGCGCACTGCCGGGATATCGTTGAAAAGCATGCTGATACGCTCGGGTGTGCAGACAGCACCGGACTGGCCGACGGCTGCAATGATGCGGCCCCAGTTGAAGTCCTCGCCGAAAAAAGCAGTTTTTACCAGGCATGAACGGGCGACCTGCATGGCGGCCATTTTTGCATCGACCTGCGTGCGCGCACCGCTGACATGGATCCGCAGCAGTTTTGTGGCGCCTTCGCCGTCTTTGACGATCAGGAGCGCAAGCTCCTGCATGACGCGCCTGAGCATGGCCCGGAACTTATCCAGTGCGTGTGATGCTCGGGTTACTGCAGCACCGGAGGCCCCGCCTGCCAGGAGAAGCACTGTATCGTTGGTGCTCATGTCCCCGTCAACGCAGATGCGGTTGAACGACAGTTCGGCCTCCTCGCGCAGCAGGGATGCGAGCAGTTTATTCTCTACCTTCGCATCGGTAACAATAAAGGCGAGCATGGTAGCCATGTCGGGCATGATCATGCCTGAGCCCTTGGCCATGCCGAGCATGTGTACGGTGCGTCCATTGATGGTTTCCCGCAGGGCGATTGTTTTGGTCCGCGTGTCCGTGGTAAGGATGCTGCGCGCGAACGCGGGTGCTTTCGATGGTGAAGATCCGGATATGAGCGCGGGTACGGCCTTGATAATTGTCTCATGCGGAAGGGGCACGCCGATGACGCCGGTGGAGCAGGGCAGCACGTGATTGCGGTCAATGCCCAGATGCTGCGCAAGTGCCTCGCAGGTGAGATCAGCCGAGCGCAGGCCCTGCTCTCCGGTGCAGGCATTGGCGTTTCCGCTGTTCACGAGCACGGCCCGGGCAAGACCGTCTTGGAGCTTTGCTGTGCAGCTGAGTACCGGCGCGGCTTTCACGCTGTTGCGCGTGAAAACACCGGCAGCAGGGCAGGGCGCATCGCTGAGAATGAGGCCCAGATCAAGGCCGGTTTTTTTCTTGATGCCTGCCAGCACGGCCGAGAATGTGAATCCGGGAACACCCTGGCGCAATGGGTACATTTGCATGGAATGTGTGCGCTTTCTTTGTGGCTCTTGTGTATGCCGCAGCTGTGTACAGCCTGCCGGCTGATGCCAAACGATCCGGTTTCGAGGGCATTCCGGACGTATGCAGATTAAACTGTCCCCCGGCAGCCTGCTGCCGGAATTACAGCAGCAGTACGTGTTACTGGCCGCAGCATTTCTTGTGTTTTTTTCCGCTTCCGCAGGGACAGGGGTCATTGCGGCCGACTTTGGGCAGTTGACGCTTCACAGGTTTTTTATCGGCCTGTTCGGCTTCAGCACCCCTGCTCATGACAATGTTTTTCGGCTGCTCCTTCTCGCGCATGTCTTCACGGGGCATAATCTGCACGGTGAAGAGTTTTTCGATAAACTCGGTTTTAATGCGGCTGTCAAGCTTCAGGAACAGGTCATAGGCCTCGCGCTGGTATTCGCGCAGCGGATCCTGCTGGGCATAGCCGCGCAGTCCGATGCCCTCCCGCAGGTGGTCCATGTCCAGCAGATGGTCTTTCCACAGTTCATCCTGAACGCGCAGGAAAATCCATTTTTCAAGCTGCCGCATCATGTCAGTACCGAACTGCTGCTCACGGGCTCTATACACCTGGTTGACGCCATCGAGCACGATATGTTCAAGCTCGTCCGGTTTGGCTTTCATCAGGTCATCGGTGGATTTCCAGATCGGTGTGGCAAAATGCCTGAACACAGTCTCCTTGAAGCCCTTAACATCGATTTCTTCCGGCGGGATGCCTTCGGCAAAATATTCAGCACAGAGACCGACGCCGATTTCTTCAACAGTCTCATGAATCAGGTCTTCAAGCGTGTCATCGTACAGCGCTCGGTTGCGCAGGGCGTAGATGATTTCGCGCTGTTTGTTCATGACATCGTCGTACTGCAGAAGATGCTTTCTGATTTCGAAGTTACGGTTTTCAACCCGGCGCTGGGCGTTTTCAATGGCGCGCGTTATCAGCTTGTGCTCAATGGGTTCGCCTTCCTCCATGCCGAAGCGGTTCATGATGTTTGAAATGCGGTCGGCACCGAAAATGCGCAACAGATCGTCCTCGAGCGACAGAAAGAAGCGCGATGAGCCGGGATCGCCCTGGCGGGCTGAGCGGCCGCGCAGCTGACGGTCGATGCGGCGCGATTCATGCCGCTCGGTGCCGATGATGTGCAGGCCGCAGGGCATGTCTTTTCTGCAGCCGCTCATCTTCTTCCCCTGCTTGACCGGATCAGGGCATGCGCTGCAGCCCTGTGCTTTTTCGATTTCGCACAGGTGGCAGCAGGACTGGCAGCGTATCACGCCGGTCCCGAGCTTGATATCGGTTCCCCGGCCGGCCATATTGGTGGCGATAGTCACGGCGCCCGCCTGACCGGCATTGGCCACGATGGAAGCTTCCTCCTGATGCCGCTTGGCGTTCAGGACCGAGTGCTTGATGCGCTTGGGTATCATGCGGCTCAACAGCTCGGAGGTTTCAACCGATACGGTGCCGACCAGCACCGGTCGCCCCATCTCGTGCATCCTGACGATTTCATCGATAATTGCGCGGTATTTTTCCTTCTTGGTTTTATAGACAACATCGGTGTAGTCAACCCGGCGCACCGGTTTATTGGTTGGGATAACAAGGACATTGAGCTTGTAAATTTTGAGCAGTTCCGGCGCTTCGGTTTCAGCTGTACCTGTCATGCCGGAGAGCTTGGCATACATGCGGAAATAATTCTGGATGGTGATCGAGGCCAGGGTCTGGGTTTCCGCCTCGATGCGTACATTCTCCTTGGCTTCAATGGCCTGGTGCAGGCCGTCGCTGTAGCGGCGTCCCGGGAGGATGCGGCCCGTAAATTCGTCGACGATCTGGACCTTGCCCTCATTGACAACGTAATTGACATCCTTTTCAAAAAGGGAATAGGCTTTCAGCAGTTGTGATATATTCTGCAGCTTCTCGCTTTTCTCGGAAAAATCTTTTTCCAGTTCGTGCTGGCGGGCGCGGCGCTGTTCATCACTCAGCCCGGCAAGCTCATCGGACATGCTCAAATCAGGCAGTACGAAAAAGTCGGGATCCTGCGGCGAGAGCGCCAGGCGGCCCTTGTCGGACAGGTCGATCGTGTTGGAGCGCTCATCAATGCTGAAAAACAGCTCGGCATCCACCTCATGCAGGTTTTTGTCGCGCATGTGGTCAAGCTCGATCTGATCGATAATCTTTTTCAGCGGACCGTCTTTGGTGAGTTTCAGGAAACGTTTGTTTTTGGGTGCTCCGCGCTTGACTTTCAGCAGCACACGGCAGGCATCATATTCATTGTCAGGCAGCAGGGCCTCGGCCTCGTTGAGCAGCGTGCTTATCAGCTGGTTCTGGCTGTTCATCAGGCGCTCGACCGGGTTTTTCAGGTCATGAAAATACTGCTTTCCAATACGCTCGACCGGCCCTGATATGATGAGCGGCGTGCGGGCCTCATCGATCAGGATGCTGTCGACCTCGTCGATAATGGCAAAATTATGACCGCGCTGGACCTGCATATCCCTGTGCAGCGCCATGTTGTCGCGCAGGAAATCAAAACCAAACTCGGTGTTGGTGCCGTAGGTAATGTCGGCCCGATAGGCGCGGGACCGCTCTTCATGCGTGATGCCATGATGGATAACGTCGACACTCAGCCCGAGGAAGGTAAATATCTTACCCATCCATTCGCAGTCGCGCCGGGCAAGGTAGTCATTCACGGTGATGATATGCACGCCATTGCCGCTTAAAGCGTTCAGGTAGGCGGGCAGGGTGGCAACCAGGGTTTTACCTTCACCCGTGGCCATTTCAGCGATGGTGCCCTGGTGCAGGGTGATGCCGCCGATGAGCTGTACGTCAAAGGGGCGCATGCCCAGCGTGCGCCGGGATGCCTCACGCACGGCTGCAAAGGCTTCAGGCAGAATATCATCAAGGGTCTCGCCTCGCTCGAGCCGCCCGCGCAAATGCGGGGTCATGGCCTTGAGTTCATCATCGGTTTTCTGCTCGAACGCGGGTTCGAGCGCATTAATTTCCCGCACCAGTGGCTGGAGCCGCTTCAAGGCGCGCATATTGTCGGTGCCGAATATTTTTTGAACGAACGATACAATCACGGTTGAAAACTCCTGTAGGCTGTAGGGGTGAAGCCGTGTAACGGTTTCTGCTAATCTGCGGGCCCGGCGGCGCTGCAGGCATGGTTGATGAACCGGGCTACTTTGTCAGGATCCTTGCGGCCGGGAGTGCTTTCCACACCGCTGCTTACATCGACGCCGAACGGTCTGACTGCGGCAGCCGCACGGGCGACATTGTCGGGTGTGAGACCGCCCGCAAGCCAGACAGGCAGCGCAGCGGAGCGAACGATGGCTGCGGCCGCGTCCCAGTCACAGGTTCGGCCGGTTCCGCCTTTATGCCCCGCAAGCAGTGTATCCAGTACGATAGCGTCAAGACCAGACGCATGCAGCCGTTCGATACTGCGCTCGAGATCGACCGCTGCGGTCCGGCCGGCAGGCGGAACATTGACGGTCATCCATACCGGCGTGCCCACAGACTGTTTGAGCTGCCGGATATCATCCGGCGCATATGCTCCGATAAGTTGAACAGCATGCGGCTGGACACGGCACAGGGCCGCTGCTATGGCTGCGGCAGGAGCTTCCATCAGCAGAACAACCGGGCCGATGCCGGCGCTTATCCGCGCTGCTTCTGCAAGCGTGACGGACCTTCGCGATCCGGCAATATCGACAATAATGCCGATATAGTCTGCGCCATGTGCAAGCGCGTTGCAGGCGTCATCCCGGGTCGTGATGCCGCAGATTTTTATCCGCATGGTCATACGGATCTTGAGAAAAACACCCTGAGGTCCTCGAGGATGCTGTCAAGTGCGCCGGCAAGAGTTTTTTTGTCCCGGCGGAAATGTATAAGTTTGAGCAGCGGCATGCCTGTCTGGGTATCGCAGATCAGCAGTTCGAGCTCAATGTAGGCAAAATCATCGATATCTGCGAACCATGCGCGTATTCTGCCCGGCTCGGGCTTTGCGTCGAGAAGAGCGGTCCGCACGCTTACGCTGAGTGTGCCGGTTTCGCGGGCTCGGTCCCTGAATATGCCCTGCAGGCCCTGCTCGATGACGCGCACGGCTTCAGGCTGTTTGCGCTGGCTGGAGTCAAGTACGGGCTCAATCGCGATACTGCGGCAGGCGTTGAGCTCGAATCCCCGGCGAACCCACACGCGCGCAACGGTTTCATCCTCCTGCATGTCGCTGATATCACGAATGAGGCGATCTGGCATGTAAGCAAACGCCGGAGTCGAGGGCTTGCCCGTGCAGCCGGATGCAGCCGTGATGCATAGTAGTGCCAGGAGAACGATCGGGACTGCCGTTGGTATTGTATTTGCTTTCATAGGCTAATGTGCTATTGATTTTGACCGATGGTAAGTAGTGAATCAGCGAATCTGGATTATGAATTCCTGATGCCGTCTCCAAAGATTGGTAACATATAGTAAAACAGGGAGAAGGTCAATAGTATAACTATAAAAAATCTTTCCAATCATGTTGATTTGCTATATATTAAATAAGAGTAGTGCCAAAAATAATTCAAACAGGCCCTGCCGGTCGGGGCGCAACCGGCGCATCCTGCAGTTTTTGCTGTACCGATGCAACGGCACGCCTGTAAAATTAAGTACTTCTACGGCGCGGGCGTACTGCTGCAGAGAACAATTGCGCAGCGAGCCTGGCCAGTATGAGATAGTCAGGCACGCGGGCCGATCATGACATGTGGTCTTCTGTGCCTGATGAGGCGTGAGCGCCTCGGTTGGCTGGGCTTCCCACGCTTTTCCAGCGCCGTATAGTGGAAAGATATGATTAAATAATTATTGTTCTTGAAGTAGTTTCTTACACTACGCCTATACATGAAACTATCCTTTTTTAAAAAACAGTCTCCTGAAGATAAGTTCAAGGAGACGCTCAGTAAGTATCAGCGTGCTGTCACGGATAACCCGAATGATATCCGGGTGCATGTCAAGATAGCTGAATTGTATCTGGAGCATGGCCGCAAAAAAGAGGCAATCGATGAATACATACTGGCTGCGCGCGCCTATCAGGATAAGCGCCTTTTGCAGATTGCCGTTGCAATCTATACGCACGCGCTTTCAATTGCCCATGACCGGGTTGAACTCTATACCGAGCTCGCTAATCTGCATTTGCGCAACGGGTTTGTAGGGGACGGGGTTTCGGTCCTGGAAAGACTGGCTGAGTTCTATCATTCGGAAGGGCATGCCTTTGAAGCAACGCAGGTGCTTAAAAAAATAAAGGAAATCGACCCTGACAATGACTTTTTCAAACAAAAAGTTGACAAATTCCTTACAAGTAAAGATCTCGATGAAGAAAAGACGCTCAAGGCCGGGCCGCAGGATAAATGGCATCTGACCGACCACGGTTCCAGTAATGTTGTGAGAAACATTCAACTCGGCAGTGAAGGTTTTTTTGACCTTCAGTCTGCGCTGAGTGATGACGATGATGTGGAGTTCACCTTCAGTGAAAACGGCGATCAGCCTTCTGATGCAGAAGAATTAAGACCTGATGAGGTCTTCAAACAGCTGAAAACCATCATGGAGACCCATCCCGATCAGGATACGCCGGCTTTTCATTACAACCTCGGGCTGGCGTATCAGCGCTGCAGTCAGATCGAACTGGCAATCCATGAATTTTCCACGGCGTTCGACGGGCTGCCCCAGAAGTCAGAGTGCTGCAAGCGCCTGATTGACTGCTATCTTCAGATCAGGCACTTCGAGCGCGCTCAGCATGTTGTCGAAACCGCTCTTGCGCTCAGGGATATCAGCGACCGTGACAAACTCGACCTTTTTTATCAGTCCGGCCTTATATGCAAGTACAGCGGCGACTACAAAAAAGCATTTAAAATTTTTAAAAAAATTCAATCTATTGATCCGAATTTCCGTTCCGTCGCTATGGAAGTTAAACAGTTATCGACTCGTTAATCACACAAGGGGTACAGTATCATGGCCGTATTCAATGCTGCTAAACGGGAAATAGATATCAAGATAGTGTATTATGGTCCGGCGCTGTGCGGAAAAACCTCCAATGTGCAGTGCGTGCATAAAATGCTCTCGCCTACGCAGCGCGGTGATATCATGTCGCTGGCAACCAAGGATGACCGGACCCTGTTTTTCGACTTTCTGCCGATTGAACTCGGTGACGTCAAGGGTTTTAAAACCCGTTTTCACGTCTACACGGTTCCCGGCCAGGTCTATTACGCACTGACGCGCAGGGCTGTGCTGACCGGTGTTGACGGTGTTGTCTTCGTGGCCGACTCGCAGGCGTCCAAGATGGATGAAAATATTGAGAGCCTGCAGGATCTCAATGAAAACCTCAATTACTACAAAAAAGATCTGGGCTCGATACCGTTTGTCATGCAGTATAACAAGCGTGATTTGGATAAAATTCTGCCTGTAGCAGAGCTGAACCAGAAGCTCAATCGCGATAATGTGCCGTATTTTGCCGCAAGCGCTGTTGACGGCACCGGTGTTATTGAAACTCTGACCGCGTGCTGTAAACTGGTTTTGAAACAGATGGACAGTTCCGGCGGTGTCAAAAAAAGACGGCGCCAGCATCAGAATGAGCCATCAGCGCCATCAGCACTGCCGCAGATGCCGCCGCCGGCAATGCCCGCTGCTTCGAGCAAACCGGCCTCAGCGCCATTTTCACAATCTTTCGGCCTGGATGATGATGACGGACCTGTCATTAAGATAATTTCCGACGAAGATTTCAGCTCGCCGGCACCAAGCCCCCCACTACCATCCCGTCCTGCGTTTTCCGCCACGGAAAGACTGCCGGGTTTCAACAAGGATTTTTCCAGATCTCCCGGGGCAGTAACGATTGATGATATGCCGTCGCTGGATAGACCTCTGTTGGATACAATATCATTTGAAAAGCATGCCGGATCCGTTGCGCATGATGACGATGAATTCATTCCGTCTCTTGATGCCTTTGAAGGAGGTTCTTCTTCGGCTTCAGCCTTGTTTGACAGCCCCGGCCTTGATGATTTTGACGCTGCGAAGCCCGCATTCGATGCCGTGCCCAAACCCGCTCCCGGGCGTGACGCTCCGCCGCCATCACCCTTCAAGCCGGCTGCCGGGACGTTTAAGGTAAGTGATTGCGGGATGCCCGAGAGAATATCCGATACTGCCGTGCAAATGAGCGTTAAGCTTCAAAACACCTCGACCGGCCAGACCTGTTTTGTAAGGGTTACTGTTTCTTTTGATGATTTTTCAGTGTAGTAAGACATGCTGAACTCTGCGTATGGATGTGCCATGACTGCAATGCTCATCAAATGGGCAGTTGTGTCTTTATTCGTTGTGCTGTATACCGAAAGCACGGCTGCTTCTGTTCTCCTTGACCAGGAAGCCCTGGACCGTGAGATAGCCGCCGGCACCGTATCCTCCTACCTTGAAGGCATCTATCAAAACCAGCTTGATAACGGCGTAAGAAATTTTATACCGCTTTCACTGCTGCTGCTTACCGTTTCGAAACAGCTGCTTGCCGACGGTGATCAGGATTCGGCACTGGCCTGTGCTCAGTATGCAGCGGTTTTTTCGCCCGACGTATCCGCTGCCGGCATCAATCGGTATTATATCAGATGGAGAACCGAGCCCTGGATGGTACATCGCCTTGCGGCCGGGTTCCTTAACAGTGTCCTGCTTGCTCTCAGAACCCCCGAGGAGGGCAGTTTTTTTGCATTCAAACAGTTGGCCGCCTTCGGGGCAGCGCTTTTTATTACTCTTGCCGGGATCGCCATAGTCAGCCTTGTGCGCAACTGCCGCCTCTTCATTCATGATATCCGCCATGTCCTTCCGGCTGCGCTGCCGGTACATGCATCCAATGCCCTGGTTGCAGCGCTGTGCATACTTCCGCTGCTGTTCGGACTTTCCGCTGCGTGGCTCTTCCCCTATTGGCTTATGCTGTTCTGGGGCTATTATAATGTTCGTGAACGCGCATGCATCGGCCTGGCTGTTGTCGGATTTGTTTTTGTAATGCCGCTGATCGCCGTTGGGTGCGCGCTGTTCCTTTTTATCCCGCAATCCGATAGCGTACAGCGACTGTGGCAGGCCAATTACGGCTATTATACGCACTACGATATTGAAAATTTAGAACAGGCTGTATTTAAAGATCCTGATAATTATGCATTGCTTTTCAGCGCCGGACTGGTCAACAAGCGCGAGCAGAATTATGTAACGGCCCTGCGGTACTATAACCGCCTGCTTAAAAAAAATCCGCGCGATTATCGGGTATGCATCAATGCCGGCAATGTGTATTTTGCAATGGGCGAGTGGGAGAACGCGGTTGCGAAATACAAGGCAGCTATTGAGGCTGCACCGGACAGGTGTGCGGCGGCATATTTTAACCTGATGCGCGCCTATCAACAGAAATTCATGTTCAAGGATGCCGAACAGTGCCTTGGCGATGCCAAACGACTTGATTCCGACCGGGTTGCAACCTATCTTGACCTGTATACCGAGAACTTCAACCGTCTGCTTATCGATGAAACCATCGAGCTCCGGGCTATCTTGGAACACGGTGTGCAAGAGTTTTTCCAGCGGCGGGATCTGCTCAACAGTATATGGGGATTGTTTTTCGGCGGGCTGAGCCTCCCATTTGGAACTCTGGCCGTTCTGGGACTGCTGCTGTTTAATCTTGTGTTCAGCGTTAATGATACCGTGCGGGTTGCCGCAAAGTGCACCCTGTGCGGCCGGATCATGTGCTTGCGTTGCCAGCGAACCATTGCCGCTGATGTGCTGTGCTTTCAATGTCAGAACTTTTTAAAAAAACAGGATCAGCTCAGTTTTAAGCAAAAGGAATCAAAAAAGAGGCAAATCCAGG
>Ga0194126_10008488_pt1 | contig 13968 bp, 17 predicted proteins | sample TA2KigC150mmetaG_FD_148641 | JGI IMG/M metagenome (GOLD analysis project Ga0194126, IMG submission 148641) | Freshwater microbial communities from Lake Tanganyika, Tanzania - TA2015035 Kigoma Deep Cast 150m | ecosystem: Environmental > Aquatic > Freshwater > Lake | place: Tanzania: Lake... | reverse complement strand
ATCTATCTCCTCTAAGGACGCGGAGAACAACATGGAGCCTATGAAAGTATCGACCTTTTTGGGTTCGAGATATTTCATCTTGAATAGCGGCAATAAAAATCTCTGCATCTGGTATTATAATTCGCTTCATAGGAACAAACCTCCTCACAAAATTGATTTGTTCCTAATATAACACAATCTGATAATATACGCAATTATTTATGTCGTTTCATATAAGTATGTATTTCAGACTCTTAGGCTCATGAAACCCAGATACAATAAGGAAGGGATGATTATTGACATAAGGAAAGTTGGCAGAAGCAGGAATGCATATTTTTCTGTCAGTGGAGTGTGCAGAGAAAAAGGCATAAAACAGTCATTTGGCATAGAGTACATGCCATGGTCGAAATGGCTTGGGTGCGAAGTAGATAAACAGATTTTAAAGAAAATGACGAAGAATGAAATAGTAGCTCACTGCCTCTGGGAAATGACTTTTATGGGATTTACACAAAATAAAATTAGAAGAGAACTTAATGTTTTGAAAAGGCGGGTTAGAGATATCAAAGAGGGCAAGGTGAAAACTATTCCATTCGAAGAAGTGATGCAAAAACTTGAAGATAAAATAAAAGGCAAATAGCACTCCCCTCCGCTTCCCAAAATCCGACTGTCCGCCTCAGGCGGACAGATTCTGAGGAACAAAAGGATTCTCTATGAGTCGTAGACTGGAATTTAAAGGGAAAGGGAAGTATTGTTTCAGATAGGACAAACGGCAAGCGGCAGCAAATTTTATTTCTTTTCGCTTTCTATAATTGCTTTCAGCTTTTCTTCTACCAGAGGAATATCTCGCTTAACAACTTCCCAGACAATGTTGTAGTTTATTCCGAAATAGAAATGTGTTACTTTATTCCTCATTTTGATTATGTCTTTCCATGGAATATCTTTATGCCTTTCTTTAAACTTGGCTGAAAGGTGTTTGCTTGCCTCCCCTATGACTTCGATATTTCTCACGACAGCATGTTCTGCCATCTTATTTTTGAAGAAGTCTTTTTTGTTCATTTTCCCAGTGAATTCTTTGATGTCGGCGATGGCGGTGATAATATGGGAAACATAAATAAGGTCTTCTTTCATAGCAATGCTATCAAATCTTTTTTTACATATTTTTTAACAAGCGGGTGAATGCTATCGATAGTGCCAAGGTCGAATTTTTTATTCGTCTTATCTTCCAGGACATTTTCAAGATGGGCCAGGTCCAGCAGCGAAAAATCTTTGGGAGGTTTTATGGCAATGTCTATATCATGATATTTTTTTTCGTTCCTCGCAAAACTGCCAAAAAGATATGCCTTCTTTATCCCGGAGCTTTGAAGAGTCTCCTTTATAGTCCTGACAAGATTTTCTCTATTCATAGTGTTTTAATTATACCAAAATCAAGACTCAAATGTTCAGCTTCAAAAGCTCTATCCAGAAAACAACCCCCGCCGCCCTAAAATCCGCCGCACGATAGTACGGAAGAGCGGTTATTATTATCTTGACTATCTGTTCGAGGACATGTTATTCCAAACATAGAATTTTAGAAGTTTTTGCAGTTTATGAGGCCACAAAGACTTTTGACTTTGTGGCCTTTTTTTATTGAGGCCTTCTAAGATTTCAGTTTATAGAGAAGGAGGTAAAGGAAATGGTACAAGGAACTGTGAAATGGTTTAACGACAGCAAAGGTTTTGGCTTTATTACAAGCGAAGACGGAAGTGATGCTTTTGTCCACCATACGTCAATCCAAGGCAATGGATTTAAATCCCTTGCAGAGGGCAACAAGGTCAGCTTTGATACTGAAAAAGGCCCGAAAGGCCCCAAGGCTATCAATGTAGTTAAACTGTAATTAGACTGTAATTAGATGGAAAAGGCTCTCTCAGGCTGAGGGAGCCTTTTCATTTTGGAGGAACATGAACAACAGCATGAACAGCAGAAAGAATGCGGCAAGGGCAGAGAGGCTGCAACGGAGAATTGATGCAGGCTTTGTAGATAAACACTTCCCCGAGGTTGCAAGCATAGTCATCAACATGATGTACAATCAGAAGGGGATACAAAAATCATTACCCCGGATAGTTAATTTCTTTCCCAGCAGTTATGCTCTCTTCAGGGTAGACTGTTTGAGCAGGGGCTGTGTTGATGGTGGGTTCGATCTAACACAGGTTATAACTGCAATGATCAGAAACCACAGAGAGACGGCAAAAGGAGATCTCAGTTGTGAAGGTGGTCCTTCCCACGACCACTCAGCTATTGTCTACGAAGTTACGATACAATACGCATAAAAAAAGTCTTCGAGAGAGATAATCGGCTACGGTTTAATTTGTCTAAAATCATAATCCAATTCCCATATTCCATCTACAAAAAAAAATGTGATAGCAGGAAAGCGCAGAAGTGCTGAAACAAAAAGTGTCAAAGTAGTACAGAAGGGTTAGAGCCTGAGAGTGGCAGAACAGATTAAGCAAGTATCTTTTTTACACGCCCGATTTCCCCACTTTTCAGACAAACTTTGATTCCATGTGGATGTGCGGGTGAATGAGTTAAAATATCCTTTACAATTCCTTCAGTGAGTTTCCCTGTCTGCTGGTCTTTTTTCAGCACAATTGAAACACGTAATCCCGGTCTTATATCTGTGCGTCTGGTCCCATCCATAAAGTGATCTCCTGTGAGTTATTCTTTGATTCCACCATCGTACTTATTTTTTCTGCTGCCTTCGTAGAGCTCATACTCGAGGAGCCTGCATTCTATCCTGCTGTTAAAAAATGGGATTCTCCTGATGTATCAAGATAAAGCGAGCATCTATCGTCTTTCCAATAGAGGTTTACTACGACCATGTCCTGGGCAGGGCCTGAGTCAGGACGTTTTCCTCGCTTTTCCTTTATCCTGTCTGCAATCGCATCCTTGCACTTTACGTTTGCATAGCGCGAATCCCTGATAGTGGGGTTATCCACGCTGGAGGTTACAGAAAAATATCCATCCTCGTCTATATAATCCTCCCATACTATTTCGGAAACCGCCATGTAGAGGGCATCGGCATCTGCTGCAATAAATTCCCTGAGGAGGAAAAGGACACGGTGTCCTGTTCTGAGATGGAGATTAAGCCTCATGGTATCGTCGATGGTGCCTTCTGTCTCTATGCCTGCCAATGTCTCAGAAAAAACGGGAAATCCGAGCTTAAGGAGCTCTTCTTTTAAAAAAGGCGGTATGCCCTTTGCGCAGGTAATAAGAATTTTTCTTTTTCCCATGCCCTTATCTTCTTTTTTTATCTGATGCATCTTTACGGGCAGTGCAGGTGATGATGAAATTTTCAGGCTTCAGATCATGGTTTTTCTCAAGCTCCTCAACAAAGACATTGATTGCCTTTCGCATGAAGGCTGAGAAGTTTATGCCCCTCGGTAATGCATGGATCCTCTGACGCGTGTCTTCGTCGATTGATGCCGTGTACTTTGCCATAACCACTCCTTCTAAAACAAAAAGCCCATTCTTTTTTTGAGAACAGGCTTTCGTTCTTTACCAAACATTCCTTAAAGAATAATGTAACCCACTTCCCCCCTCACCTCAACGAGGATAATGTACTATATCCGAAACTGCCATGCCACTGCAACAGCAATGAGTCCGCCTAAGGCGGAAGCAAAGAAGCAAGCGAGTAAGCTATTAACCTAAAAAGCGGATGAGATGGTTTTCTTTCTTAAAATGAGTGAACCTGTTGCACCTATTAGGGATATGGCTGCGGAGAGCATAAATGCATAAGTAAATGTTCCTGTTGTGTCCTTGAGCCACCCACCGATTACCGGGCCCAATGCCTGACCTATTCCGAAAAAGAGGGTGATGAAACCAAGGCCGGCCGGAGCGAGCCTCCCTCCCACAGCGTCCCCTGATGCCGCAGCCATGATTGTCGGTACAGAAAAGGAAGCAATGCCGAATACAAAGGCAGATACGTAAAACCCGGTGTAATCTTTCCAGAAAGCAAAGATGATATAAGAAACTGCAAGGGTCACATAAGCGATTATTAAGCCGAATCTGCGTCCGAGCACATCAGAAATCCATCCGTAGATGACCCCGCAGAAGATGCTGACAATACCGAGGAGAGCAAATATCCTCCCTGCAGCGATAGAAGGAACCCCTATCTCTTTGGTGAGATATGCAACAAAAAAGGTAAGGTATATAATATATGAGAAGCCGAACATAAAATAAACACAGCCCAGTTTCCATATTTCTGTTTCTCCAACAACGTCTTTGAATGCTGAAAAGAGCGTAACCTTCGGTCCTCCTCTTTGCTCCTCCTCACCGCCGTACATGGAGAGCCCCTTTTCTTTCGGGTTATTCCTCAGGAATGCATAACAAACAAAGGAAAATATAAATACGGCAATGCCCAGTACAAACCATGCATACCTCCATCCGTCTTTCCCGAAGTAAGAGATGATAAGGGGGAGGATAATGCCGGACAGGAAGAGACCAATGCCTACACCGGCTGACACTATACCCGTTGCGAATCCTCTCTTCCTTGCCACAAACCAGGCAGCAGGGAGTGCCATAATCGGCACATAGCAGCCTCCGTTACCTGTTCCTGTAATGAGTCTCATGATAAAAGCAGACAGGAATGAATCTACGAGGCCGGTGAGGAATAAGCTTATACCGATCACGATGAGGGATATGAAAACTACCCGTCGGACCCCGAAACGGGCTGCAAGGAATCCCCCTATGATTGCAAGACAGAGGTATCCCACAAAATTTCCCATCGCAATAGACCCAAGCTGAGTATAGGTGAGCATTAAACCGTCTTTCATAGAGGGCAGTATGACAGAATAAGACATCCTTCCGAAACCGTGGGCAAGGATTGTAACGAGTGCTCCTGTAAATGCTATAATCCATGCGTAATGAATCATGTGACAACCCCTTTTTGACTATCTTTGCCTACCATAAATTTTTCAAGCATGCAAGCCGCAAAGCTAACAAGCTGGTAAGCCCGATAAATATAACCATCAGGCTTTTTTATCCTTTACAGGTTTTAACACTAACACCCTTATTGCCTCAAAAATCAACAGAACGCTCAGAATGAATAAGATAATTCCACAAATGCCTGAGATTACAGTATCAGATTTAATAGCTATGCCACTGAATTGGAGTAATAACCACATTGGTATAACTGATGCAATAAAACAATAGATCAGAAGGAAGATGTCCCACTGTTTTACAGGTATATCCGATAAAAAAGAGATGATTGGCTGAGGCAATCGTGGACCAATCCATACGATAAACAATACCAATGGTAAAAATATCAATGTAGCAAGCCAGAGTTTAAGTTTAAGTCTATACAACAGAATTCCCATAATGATTCCAAGCAAAAGGTAAAGTATCGACGATGCAGCTACACCCGGACCAAAAGCCATTCCTTACAGTGGCAGTCTTAAATGTCTGGGCAGTGATATCAGTAAATGCAATGATGACATAAATTAACGCAAACCAGACAAATATAAGAAAAAGAATATGCGAGGTACGGGACATATGGTGTTTTACAATCTCGCCAATAGATGCTGCCTTATGTCTTATAGAGGCAACGAAACTTAAAAAATCGTGTACCCCGCCGATGAATACTGCGCCGATTATAATCCACAGTACCGCAGGCAACCAGCCGAACCAGATACATGCAAGAATTGGCCCTACAATAGGTCCTGCTGCTGAGATTGCAGAAAAATGCTGTCCTAAAAGAAGGGCAGGTTTTGCCGGAACAAAATCAACTCCGTCGTTTAACCGGCATGCAGGTGTCGGCCGGGAATCGTTTAATCTCATCTGTTTGAATAAAAACCGGCCATAAAAAAGATAGCTTGCTAAGAATATCACTATCACAACAAGAACCAGGAGGCTAATCACAATCTATTATTCCCTTAATTACATCCATTTTTTCTTCTTGAAATAAATGAGCATGGAAATACCAATACTGAACATGAAGAGTAACACTATAGGACAACCCCAGCGCCACTCGAGTTCCGGCATATATTTGAAATTCATTCCATAAACTCCTGCAAAGAAAGTGAGCGGCATAAATATCGTTGCAATAATCGTCAGCACTTTCATTATCGAATTCAGTTTATTACTGATACTTGACAGATAGACATCGAGCATCCCGGAAAGCATTTCCCTGAATGTCTCTATTGTATCAATTACATGAATTGTATGGTCGTAAACATCTCTCAGATATATGCCAGTCGTTTCCTGAACAAGTGGTGATTCTCCTCTTTCCATGATACTGATTACTTCCCGTAAAGGCCAGACCGACTTACGCAGAAATATCATGTCTCTTTTAAAATTGTGAATTATCTGTAAGGTTGCCAGCGTTGGATTCGTCACTAATTCGTCTTCAAGGACAAAAGGATGCAATCCAAAGCAATCACCAAGTTTTTCTAAGGTCTCGATCTGATGCACACCGTCTACATTAATCCATGTTATGGCAGGCTTGTCTTTGTAAGGAAAACATTCCACGATCGTCTTTAATTCTTTTTCCTGAAAAAGTGTCTCGTCGTAATCGACTGCTGTTATCTTTATTTCACCAGTCTTTTTCTCCCCGATATGAATAAGAGTCCCCGGAGGAAGACCAGCCTTTTTTGCTCTTTTCTTAATGAGTCTTTGCATGACAGTTTACCTCTCTTTTACAGCTTAACCTGAATTTTCCTCAAGATAAAAACGCCACTGACAGAACATATCCCTGGGGTGGGGATCAGGTGGTGCAAAGAGGCATTCAACACGAATACGCTCATCTATTTCCTTGGCAAAATTGATAAATTCACCCCGGTGCATTTCTTTGCATACAAACTCTTCCAGACCTCTCCGGAGCCTGGCCTCCTGTGTGGGACATGAGGGAACTGATATAATTACCTGGTTTTCATCTTCATGGATATGATAGCCCGCGATAATGCGCCAGGGAAAAAGATTCAGAGCCTGTACGAAACCTCTCAGGCCTTTTTCGTAAATCTGAAAGCGTGAGAGAATATTTTTTGCGGCCATTCCAGCGACACGTGCCCAGACTTGTTCATTGATACGCTCTGCAATTGGCTGACCAAATCGCTCTCCAACATAGATAAACCAGAAGGCGTCTACGACCCTGTAATGCCAGAGCAGGAATTCAAGGTAACGTCGAAGTTCGGGTGCTTCCATCTTTTCAAATATTTTTAAATCCATATCACCTCCGTTTTACTGGAGAATTTTTACAACCTCTTTAACCCCCTTCTTCCTGAGCATCTCAATCATTTCTTTTGACGCAAGGCTTTTTAAAAATGTAGCCCTTTTTGTTTTATCTGGAATCTCCTTCACTACCTTTTTGCGAAATTTTTCCAGGAATTTCAAATAGCGGGAAAATTCGGAACCGTAGAGTTTTTCAAGTTCTTTACGAATTGATCTTGAAAGTGCAGGGCTTACGCCACTCGTTGAGATTGCTATAGTCAACGGGCCTCGTTTCACAACTGAGGGAACAATAAAATTGCACAAAGACGGAGCATCCACAATATTCACCAGGCACGGTGCATCTTCAGAGACGTGCTTATTAATGACCTGAGAATCTGTCGCAGCGATGATGATGAATGCATTTTTAAGATCGCCTTTTCTATAGTGCCGGGAAATATGTTTTATGTTGTTTTTACGTTTTTCTTTTTCGATCCTTTTTGTAAGTTGAGGACTTATGACTGTAACACGCGCACCCGCCTTGAGGAGAGTAAGGATTTTTCTTTCTGCAACCCTGCCACCACCGATAACGACAGCCCTTTTACCGATAAGATTGAGGAATGAGGGATAATAATTCAATTCATCTCTCGAAATAGAGACTCAAAAACACAGAACACTGGTTGAAAAAATGTTTTTGTTCTGTATGCTCATTTGATAGTAGTAAGTTCCTTCTTCGCAGTTATCGTAATCTTGTAATTTGGATACTTCTCGATAAGACGATTGAGATACTCTGTAGCTTTGTCTTTCTGTCCCATATTTTTATAAGACATCCCGCTGTAAAACAGCACATCAGCCTCACGTTTGTAATCAGGATATTTTTTCATTAATCCTTCGAACCTGCCAATTGCTGAGCTATAGGAACCTTTTTTATAGTAGAACTCCCCAACAAGAAATTCATAATCTGCAATTATATTTTTACATTTCTCGATTCTGAGATCTACAATCTCTTTATATGGGTTTCTTGGAAACATCTTCTTAAGTTTCTCAAATTCTTCAAGGGCCTTGGCTGCACCACTATATCCCCTCTCAGGGCCCTCTATCTGACCGAAGTGGACCATAGCAAGCTGGTACTGTGCATAAACAGCATACTTGTGGTCAGGATATACCTCAAGGAATCTTTGGAACTCAATAACAGCTAATTCAGGCTCACCCTCTTTCACATAAGTATCCGCAATCTTAAGCTGAGCAAGAGGAGCAAATTTTTTGGACAGGTCCCTGTTTTTAATCTCAAGAAGTGTTGTCCTTGCCTCCTCATAATCTTTTTTGTCTATCTGTTCGTTTGCTTTTGCAAGTGACTTTTCAGGATTGAATGGTCCTTCAGGTTTAATTGCCGGTTTCCCCGAACAGGAAACGCTAAAGAGGATAAGAAAAAAGAGAATGGAGAAGCTTATTTTCATTGTACTTTGTGTTGCCCTTTTACATGATTGTGTCGTTTCACTATTAAACCTTTAACTCTATTTTGAAGTCAAGTTATATAACCGTTTCTTGCCAAAGGAAGTTTTGAGGTGGTATTCTTAGCTATGTTGAGGATTGAAAAGAAGTTCACTATGAATCTTTCATCTTTTCTGAAACCAAGCCGGTATATCAATAGTGAGATCAATTCCATTCATAAGAAAGCTGCTGTAAGAGTTGCACTTGCATTTCCTGATGTTTATGAGGTTGGGATGTCTCATCTCGGACTTAAGATACTTTACAAAATAATCAATGACATCCCCTATGCATCTGCTGAAAGGGTGTTCTCTCCATGGCTTGACCTTGAGGCCGAGATGAAGACAAAAGGCATACCCCTTTCATCTTTAGAATCTAACAGGCCATTGAGAGATTTTGATATTGTAGGCTTCAGCCTTCAGTATGAACTCTTATATACAACAGTTCTTAATATGCTCTTTCTTGGCGGGATCCCACTCAGAACTGAAGAAAGAAATAATGTATTAAATACACACTGTTATCCGCTTGTTATTGCTGGCGGGCCGTGTACCGTCAACCCGGCACCGATGTCTCCATTTATTGATGCGTTCTTGATTGGAGATGGAGAAGAGGCGATAAGGGACATACTTGATTCATTTTACCAATGGAAGACAGGTGGAGATGGCAAAAGGGAATCTCTCCTTTTAGTTCTATCTGAGATTGAGGGCATGTATGTGCCTCATGTCCACTGTAATCCCCCCACCCCCCCCTTAGAAAAGGGGGGTAAAGGGGGACTTGAAAAGAGGGGGCAAGGGAGGATTAGGCGGCGTTTAATAAAATCACTTGATGATGCTCCTTACCCGGTTAATCCGATTATCCCGTACACCCCACTCATCCATGATAGAGTAAATATAGAAGTTTCGAGGGGGTGTTCGAGAGGCTGCAGATTCTGTCAAGCAGGTATCACCTACAGGCCAGTTCGTGAGAGAAGCCCTGAAAAGGTATTAGCGATCGCGGAGAACTCTTTGAAAAATACAGGCTATGAAGAAGTTTCATTAACATCACTGAGTGCGGGAGACTACAGTTGCCTTTTACAGGTTATAAAGGAACTTAACAAAAGATTTTCAAAAAATAAGATCGCCCTTTCACTTCCATCTCTGAGAGTTGCATCTATTAACCATGATCTCCTCAAAGAGATACGAGCTGTAAGGAAGACCGGTTTTACCATTGCGCCTGAGGCAGGAAGCGAGAGGCTGAGAAGGGTAATCAATAAAGATTTCTCCGAAGACGACTATGAACGGATCCTTAAAACCCTATTCAATGAAGGTTGGCATAATATTAAACTCTATTTCATGATAGGTCTTCCCACAGAGACAGAAGAAGATATAGAAAGAATCCCTGAAATGGTTATTAAGGTACTTAAAACAGCAAAGCAGTATACAGATAGGTTTGTGAATATAAACATAGGGATCTCTCCCTTTATTCCAAAGCCCCACACACCATTTCAGTGGCATGGACAGAACCCTACTGCACGCCTCAAAAGTAAAATAGATTATCTAAAGGATGTCCTCGCAAAAAGAGGCTTTAAGGTAAAAAGTCATGATGTGAAGATGAGTCTTCTTGAGGCTGCTTTCTCCAGAGGTGATGAGGCCCTCTCGTTCCTTATCGAGAAAGCGTGGTCTTTGGGGTGCAGGCTTGATGGATGGTCAGATGTTTTTGAGTTCGAGAAATGGGAAAAGGCGATGAATCTCACGGGTATAAATGCAGCAGATATTGTTGAAAAAACGTATGAAAGTTCAGACACACTTCCCTGGGAAAATATAGATGTTGGTGTGACAAAAGAATTCCTGTGGAAGGAACACCAGAAGGCATTGTCAGGTGATATCACGCCTGACTGTAGAAAGACCTGTCATCTCTGCGGACTTGAATGTAAAGAAGACGCAATGAAGCTGAGAAGCTTGGAAATTGGGAAGATTGGAAGTACAAAAGGAGAAAATACCTCGGAACTTCTCAACCTCGGAACTTCTCAACCTCTCAACATAAGACATTTTAAGTCTTTAAAGATAAGAGTAGAATTTTCTAAGACAGGCAGATTGAAATATCTCTCGCATCTTGAACTCATGACAACGTTGCTCAGAGCTTTAAGAAGGGCGGAATTCCCCCTTGAGTATTCAAAAGGGTTTCACCCACATCCAGAGGTGTCTTTTGGTCCTCCACTTGGTGTGGGCATCGGAGGCCTTAGTGAGTATTTTGATATGAAAATAATACCGCCTTTTGATATAGTTATAAACATGAGGAAACTAAACAGTGCACTCCCCGAAGGGATATATATAAAAGACATAGTAGTTATAGCTGAGAATACAAAATCTCTGAGCAATTTTATCACAAGGTATGAATATGAAATAAAAGGCAGGAATTTATCTCACATTCACAAATTTTTATCAGAAGAAGAGATAATGGTGTCCAGAGAAAAACATAAAGTAAACCTCAGGGATATGGTAGAAGAAGCAAAAATGATAAGAGAAAATATGATAAATGTAATAGTGGCAGACCAGGGAGATATAAAGGTAAGGCTCAATGAACTTCTTCCTAAAGTCTTTAATGTCCCCATAGAGGAACTCGATATAACAAGAGTTGCCCTTTATGGAAGGGATAATGAATGGGTAACACCTACAGAGCGGAGCTTACAGTGGACAGCGAAATCCTGATAAATGTGACACGTGAAGAGACAAGGGTTGGCCTTCTCGAAGGAGGCCAGGTCGTTGAGTTTTATGTTGAAAGGAAGCGCGATGCAAGCCTTGTGGGAAACATATATAAAGGCAAGGTTGTGAAAATCCTCCCTGGTATGCAGTCAGCTTTTGTTGATATAGGCCTTGAAAAAGCAGCTTTCCTCTACGTGACCGACATTCGTGCTGGTATAGAAGAATTTGCACCTTTTCTCGATGAAGAAGAAAAGAACAATTCTCTTGAATTCGTTTCAAGAAAAGGGAAACCAGACTTCACCATTGAGGATCTTGTCCAGGAAGGACAGGAAATCCTTGTGCAGGCTTCAAAGGACCCAATCGGCAGTAAGGGGGCACGTCTCACCTCATATGTCACACTCCCGGGGAGATATCTTGTACTTATGCCGAATGTAGACCATATAGGAATATCAAGGAGGATTTCTGATGAGGCAGAACGAACAAGACTCAAAAAAATAGTTGAAGATATACAACCAAAAGGTTACGGGCTTATTATAAGGACAGCAAGTGAGGGTTCTACCGAGGAAGACCTTAAAAAAGACCTTGAGTTTCTTCTTTTATTATGGGAGACCATTCAGAAGAAAAAAGACAGAGTAACCGCACCTTCCCTGCTTTACAGCGATCTTGACCTTGTATTCAGAAGTGTACGAGACCTTTTGAGCCAGGATGTGAAGAGGCTTGTGATAGACTCTGAAGAAGAGCATGAACGTATTAAGGATTTTGTAAAGGCCCACGTTGAAAAACTTTTAGGGAAGATAGAACTTTATGAAGGGACAGAACCTATATTCGATACATTTGGAATTGAACTCGACATTTCGAGGGCACTTGGCAGAAAAGTCTGGTTGAAGTCAGGCGGCTATATTGTGATTGACCAGACAGAGGCAATGACTGTCATAGACGTAAATACTGGTAAGTTTGTTGGTAAGGAGGAACTTGAAGACACAATACTTAAGACTAACCTTGAGGCTGTCAAGGAGATTTCCTACCAGATAAGGCTAAGAAATCTCGGCGGAATTATCATTGTAGATTTCATTGATATGGAAAAACTTGAAAACAGGGAAAGGGTTTTTAATGGATTTATTGAGACAATGAGGAAAGACAGAGCAAAAAACACAATATCCCATATATCGGACCTCGGGCTTATCCAGATGACAAGAAAACGTGTCAGGGAAAGCCTCGGGAGAGTACTTTGCGAAGCCTGTCCGTACTGTGAAGGCAAAGCTTTTGTCAAGTCACCCCGAACACTCTGTTATGAGATATTCAGAAAAATAAAGAGACTTGCAAGACGCGGTGGTGAAAGGATTATTGTGACAGCCCATCCTTCTGTTGCAGAACTTCTCTCTGACGAAGAACGGCAGGGGCTTGAGGATATAGAGAGCCAATATAATGTAAAAGTTACGGTAAAGGGAAACAGCAATCTCCACCAGGAAAATTACGAGGTTACAGTCCTATGATTATGGTAAAGATGGAGATGGGTTATGAGTAAAGCAGTTAAACAGGGGATAGCCCTGTCGCTCATTCTCGACCCCGATATTCATCGGGGCCTCCGAGGTTAATTCTGCTAAACGCAGAATTAAAAACCGCTCTCAGGACTATCCCCTGCCTTGCTCTTAATTACTATTAATGAAAAACAATAAATTCGATAAACTCATAGAAATTCTGAAAGATATGCAGAGCGCTTTACTTGCTTATTCCGGAGGTGTTGATAGTACATTTCTTCTGAAGGCACTGCAGATTTCAGGCATTAAAACCCTTTCGGTAACAGCAGTTTCAGAAACAACACCTTCTGGTGACATTCTCATGGCAAAAAAAATGTCCTCAGAATTCGGGGTAGAGCACAGGATTATAAAAACAGAAGAGCTTTCATTAGAGGAATTTGTAAATAACACCCCTGACAGATGTTTTTTCTGCAAGGATGAGTTGTTCAAAAAACTTTCAGGTATCGCATCTTCTGAAGGATTTAGGTGTGTCCTTGATGGCAGTAATGTTGATGATACTTCAGACTTCAGACCGGGCAGAATAGCTGCGACAAAATACAATGTGAGGAGCCCGTTGATAGAGGTAGAGATTTCAAAAAAAGAAGTCAGAGAACTTTCACGACAGTTTGGTCTTCCCACATGGGATAAGCCATCTTCTCCATGTCTTTCTTCGAGGTTTCCCTACGGGCAAAGGATAACAAAAGAGGCTTTAAGACGTGTAGAAAAAGCAGAAGACTTCCTTAGATCTCTTGGATTTCATGAAATACGGGTAAGAGATCATAATGGGAGTGCAAGGATTGAGGTTGGAGAGGATGAAATTGAGTTATTGTTGATGCCTGAAAAAAGAAAGATTATTTCTGAAACATTAAAATCTTTTGGGTATAAATTTATATCCGTTGACCTCGATGGCTATAAAACTGGAAGTATGAACAGGACAATCGGGAGGGGATAGGAAAGGACTTGACAATATCTTCAGATGCACTGATATTAAAGCAACAGCTTATTTAATTAATTCATTAAAAAGTAGAGGCTCTTGCAAAAGTCACAAAATGAGTGAATTTTTTTGAAGTAAATCAGCTCTCCTTCTGGTAAAATTTGTTGCCACAAAAAATTACATAGAAGGAGAG